>Ga0209755_10000394_pt1 | contig 81414 bp, 74 predicted proteins | sample TergutCo191P1_FD_187301 | JGI IMG/M metagenome (GOLD analysis project Ga0209755, IMG submission 187301) | Cornitermes sp. P1 segment gut microbial communities from Petit-Saut dam, French Guiana - Co191P1 (SPAdes) (version 2) | ecosystem: Host-associated > Arthropoda: Insects > Digestive system...
GAAGTACGGTTGTTGTCCACCTCCTAAAATCTGTCGCCTTTTTTGTGTTAACTCTATAACCAACGGCAATAATTGCATCTAGGTTGTAGTGAGCCACTTCTCTTGAAACCTGCCTTTTGCCTTCAGTTTGAACTATTAAGAAATCCTTAATAGTTGCCCCTTTTTCCAACTCTTGCTCTTTATAAATGTTTTCTAAGTGCATATTTATATTTGGAACACTAGTTTCAAAAAGTAAAGCCATAAATTTTTGTGTTAACCAAACAGTTTCATCTTGAACCTTTATCTCAATATCATTCTCGCTAGATTGATATGAAAATGTCAAAAATTCTGCTGTTGCATTGCGTATAGCCACTTCGCTTTTTTGATTTGCTTTTTTATTTTTACTAGATTTTTTTAAATTGTTGTTGTTGCTCATTTTTATTTTTCCTTTCTTTTGTAGTTAATTATAACATAATCTACTAAATATTGCAAAGGAATAAGAGTTCAATTAACAAAAACTTAAAAAGCCAGCCAGAAATTTTTAGAAATTCTAACTGGCTTTTGGGGTTGCTAAAAAGACCTTCCGACTAGATAGTCTAGCGTTACTTCAAAATAGTCGGCTATTTTGATTAGCATATTTAGTTTTGGTGTATGTATACCCCTTTCCCATTTTGCTATTGTGTGTTGCGGAACACCTAACTCTTGCCCTAGTTGTTCTTGCGTTAAATTTTCGCCTAGGCGTAATTCTTTAAATACTTCGTTAAAATAGTTCATACTTAAAGTTTACAAGAAATATGCGTAAAACGCTTGACAATATGCGTAAAAAGCATTATGATATACTTAGGAAAGTTCTATATAACAGAAAACAAAAAGTTATGATTTTAGCAAACTAAGCGGTAGCGAAATTTGTAAATTGACAGTATTTGGTGAAATTTGTCTTATTTTGCGGTTTTGAAAAATGTGTCGTTTTTTTTGGTATTATAAGAGTATGGAAATTATGAAAAAAGAGATGCTTAATGCCATTTTGTTTTTTAAAAACGAGGCAAATATAGAAGCACTTAAAAAAACATTTTTAAAGCACAATGTGGGCTTTTTTATCGAGACTTCTTCTTTCACAGAAGTTTTGCAGCACAGCAGGGCTAGAACTATTGATGTTTTAGTTTATGAGTATTCTGACTATTTAAACCCAGAGTTTTTGGCTATTTTTGACACTAGCCAACACAATGTTCCGAACATAGTTTTGGTTAAAAGCGAGCCTAGTGGGCAAGCCAAAAATGTTGTGTACTTGCAAGATGCAGCCATATATTATTTTGCGCTGGACACTTTAGAGACAGACTTAAAAAATAATATACAGACCATTAAGGATATGGCTTTTTCTAGAAAGGACAGAAAAATTAAGGGTGACACTGTGGATATACGCATAAAGGATATTCTGGTTAAAAATTCTATTACTGCAAAGCATATGGGGTATCATTATTTGGTTAAGGCTATAAAACTTGTTTGTAGCGATGAGCGTAAACTTGGCAATATAACGGAGGATATTTACAAACACATAGCCAACACTACGGGCAAAAACATACCGACAATAGAGCGAAACATCAGAAACGCGATTCAGATGGGGTTTGGCAAAAGGGTTAACCCGGACGTTACCTGCCCTGCTTTAGAAAATATTTTATGCGAGAAAAAGGGTTATCCGACCAACAAACAGTTTATAGGATATGTTGCGGAGATGATTAGGCGAATGTAGTTTTTTTGGCTACTTAAGATGCTTCTATTTTTTCGACTTGTTGAAGCATAAATTCTATGAATATTCCGTAGCCTTTTGATGGGTCGTTTATAAACACGTGCGTTACTGCGCCAACTATTTTTCCGTTTTGTATAATTGGGCTTCCGGACATTCCTTGCACTACCCCGCCGGTTTCGCTGATTAGGCGTTTGTCTTTTATTTTTAAGACAATGCCTTTTTCTTTTGGGCTGTTTTGCTTAGACACTTTTATAATTTCTATATCGTATAGTTTGGGAAGCCCGCTTGATAGGGTGGTGATTATCTGCGCTTTGCCCGCCTTTACTTCGCCACGCTTTGCTACTTCAACCAAGTTTGGCATTATTGCATTTTTAAGTGGGGTGTCTAAGCGCCCGAAAACGCCGAACTGGTGGTTTCTGAGTATTGTGCCGAGCGGCTTGCCACGTACAAAAAGCCCGGTTAATTCGCCGGGGTCGCCGCGCTTGCCTTTTGTTATGCCTACGATGTTACAAGTGTATACGCGCCCTTTAGACACGGGCAAAACCAAACTGCCATCACACACCGGGTGACCTAGTGTTCCGAAGCGCCCATCTTTAGTAACAAACGTGAGCGTGCCTATACCGCTGGACGTGTCTTTTGTTTTTAGCCCTATTCTGTATGTGCTAGACTTGATGTCTTTAACTGGTCTGACAAGCCCGCTTATTAAGTTGCCATCTCTCAGTACAGAAAATGGCATTGGGGCGGGCGGGCTGTAGTTTGCTAATATTCTTAAAAGCGCGGCGTTAGAATTAACTTCAAAATTGTTAAGGTGAGTTAGAACATCGCCCTTTTTTATTTTGGCATCGAGTGATGGGCTTGCCCTACCGCCCGTTGTTATCACGCAAGGAAAGTCTGTAACGATAAGCCCTTGTGTCATTAACTGTAGCCCTAGCGGTGTGCCACCAACGTATACGTGCGTTGTAGTTATTGGGGTATCTTCTTTTTTACAGCGACTAAAAAAAGGCAGTCTGAAAGGAAATTTTTTAGATGTGGTTTGAGTTTTGTAGTTTGCTGACACAGTTTGACTTTGACTTTTGTACTTCGCCATTTGGCTTGTGCTAGTCTCGTAACTTGTAAAACTGGTGTTAGAGTTATCTACATTTAAAGCAATAAACGCACAAAGAAAGACACACAAAATGCCCAAAGAAATTCTGATTGTAGTGTTTCGCATTCTATCTCTCTCCCTTTATGTGAATGTTATGTAACAAATGTGGAATTAATTATACAATTAATTTGTGCAGTTCGATTTTTTTTATGTGTCAAGGAATTTCGTATAACAAAAAAAGACGCCGAATTTTTGACTGGCGTCTAAATTTTTCTAAATGCTTTTTCTATGACAAGGAAATATCGTTCTTTGAATGAGGGCGAAAAGCTTCGTCCAAAAAAGCCGTTCCTCAAGAACGGGAATCGGCGAAGCCGACTTTTTTATACTCTTTTGCCCACTTGGTTAGTTCTGCCGCAAAATCAGATGCAGACTTTGATATGCCCTGCCCTCCGCTTAGCCTAGCAATCTCATCAATCGCTTTTTTGTCGTCTAGTTTAGTTAGGGTTGTTTTTGTGTCGTCTTTAGTCTCGTGCTTTTCTATTAGGAAATGAGTGTTTGCCATTGCAGCAATTTGCGGTAAGTGGGTTATGCAAAGCACCTGATTTGCGCTTGCTATGTTTGCAAGTTTTTGCGCAACAACTTGCCCAATTTTGCCACCTATTCCAGCATCTATCTCATCGAATATAAGTGTAGGGGTGCTGTCAAAGCCCCTTACAATATCTTTTAACGCCAAAGAAAAGCGCGACGCCTCTCCGCCCGAGACAATTTTAGCAAGCGGTTTTAGTGGCTGACCTTTGTTTGCTGAGAATAAAAATTCTAAATCGCAGTAGCCATTTTGTGTGATTTTGTTTGCAAAATTTTCTGGCTTTTGTAAACTTACTTTAAAAGATGCAGAAGCCAGCCCTAAGTCTGCTAAAGACACTATAAGTTTTTTTTCTAACTCGAGCGATGTTTTTTGGCGGGCTTGGTGAAGCGTGTCTGCGTTTTTAACAAGTTGGTTTAAAAGCGCTTGTTTTTGCTTTTGCAGTTTTTCTATCTGCTCGCTCGCGTTTGTAAGCGTATCGTATTCTGCCTTTGCTTTTTGCAAAAACTGTAAAATAGTCGGCACATCTTGTCCATACTTCTTTTTAAGTTCTCTGATTTTGTTAAGCCTATTTTCTATTCGCTCTAATTCGCGCTCATCTAAAAAAAGGTCACCTATATAGTTTTTAAGTTCGAAATATATGTCGGATATTTCGTAAGATGCACTACTAAGTCGCTCTGCTAATTCTTCTAACTGGTTGTCTATATTAGAGGCTTGCTCTAACTTTTTTGTAGCAACAGATATAGCGCCCTCAGCCAAAATCTCTAGTGCTACATTTGCGGTTTCTTTCAGGCGTTCTGCGTTCATCATTTTGTTGCGTGCGGCAGATAACTCGCTCTCTTCGCTCTCAACTAAATTTGCTTGCTCTATTTCGTTTATTTGGTAACTTAGTAAGTCTAGGTGTCTTGCACGGCTAGCCTCGTCTCCGCCTAAGGCTTTAAGCCCTTTTTCAACTTGCTTATACTCTGTAAGTATGGTGGATAGTTGGTTTTTAATTGCGGGGATTTCTTTAGAAAAACTATCTAAAATAACTGTGTGCATAGCCTTTTTAAAGAGTGATTGGTGTGCGTGCTGTCCGTGAATGTCTATTAAAAGGCTTGCAATACGCTTTAAGCCAGCAAGAGTTACGGGCGTGCCGTTTATGCGCACATCAGACTTGCCCGCAGTTGTAAGGCTTCTGTGTAAGATAACTGTGCTGTCTGTCTCATCATAATCTACCCCTAAACTCTCTAACTCTGCCTTTAAAATTTTGGCTAAAGCGTCGTTTGCTTTGTTGCTTTTAGGATTGCTATAGTCTACAATTGCCGTTACAACACACTTTTCTGTTCCGTGTTTTATTATAGATTTGTCTGCTTTTTCACCCAAACAAAAGTTTATGGCATCTATAATAATAGACTTGCCGGCGCCAGTCTCGCCAGACAAAACATTAAGCCCGTCTGAGAATTCTACTTCCAGACTGCTTATTAAAGCCACATTTTGTACTTTTAAAAGTTGTAACATCTAATACTGCGTACTCCACTTTTGTAATTTGGTTTTCAATTTATCGAAAAAGTTTGTGTTGTCTATTTTTATAAAATCTAGCGTGTGATTGCTTACCTTTATAACCGCTTTGTTGAAGTACGATTTCGATTTTTTACCATCGTGAATAAGGCACACATCTTTTTGGTCTTCTATTAAAATTGTTATTTTGCGCGCGTCGTTAACTATTACGGGCTTGCTTCTTAGAGAGTGAGCGTTAATTGCAACAAGCAACAACAAGTCTACAAACGGCTCTAGTATTGGTCCGCCGGCAGAAAGCGAGTAGGCTGTAGAGCCCGTTGGTGTAGACACCATAAAGCCATCTGCGTGATAAGTATCTACAAGGTGTTCGTCAGCATAAACAGAAAGCCGTATAATTTTTTCGTAACTTGCCTTATACTTTGCAATAACCGCCTCGTTAAGCGCTAGATAACTGCCTAAGAATTGCTCGCATTCTCCGCTGTTTAAAGACTTGTTATTTTTGCAAATCTCACCTATTTTATAAAGTGAGATGTCTAGCATCTTACGTTTTTCTATAGTGAAAGTATTGTTAATTAAGGCTTGCAAGGCTTTAGCAATATCGTCCGATTTTTCTATATCTGTTAAAAAGCCAACATCGCCCTCGTTTATAGCCAAAACTTTTATGCCGCGCTTTGCTAGGTGGTCTGCAACTGAAAGCAACGTGCCGTCCCCGCCAATTGAAATAAGCGTATCAATTTTGTCTAGCATATCTAGGGCTTTAAGCGTTGGTACATTTTTGTTTTTTATGGGCGAGTCTGTAAAAACTGTAAAGCCCGCCTTAAACAAAAAGTTAGCGACTTCCCTAGTTCGCTTATAGCCTTTATCTTTGTATTTGTTTGTGTATAAACCGATAATCATTTTTTTTCGTGTGACCGCCTCTGAGCGCTATAATTTCTTTAAAATATCATTCGCTATTTTAGTTGGCTGTAACTCTAGTAAGTTCATCAAGTCTTTAACGCTGCCGTGCGGTAAGAATTTATCAGGTATGCCGTAGGTTAAAAATTTAACAGCAATATTGTTTTCGTTAAAAAAATGAGATATATAAGTGTTAAGCCCACCATTAATAATGCCACTCTCAAGCACAGCCACAATAGCGCCTTTTTCTATAGTGCTTAAAAAGTCGGTATCAATAGGCTTTAAAAACAGCGGGTTTACGATTGTTGGTCTGATTTGCTTTTGCTCGTAAATTTCATCTGATATTTGCTTTGCAAGGTTTTGCATATGGTTGCCTTCTGCAATTATATATATGTTACTCGACGATGCCTTGTGCGTAGCAACTTGTCTATTATCCCTTACAATCTCCCATTTACCTAGTACTATGTCTGATAGAGTACTATCATTTTTGTGTGCTGTGGTAAGTTCTGTACCGCGCGGATATCTTATTGCGATAGGCGTTTTAAAATTATACGAAAACTCTAAGCACAATTTTAACTGCTCTAGCGTTGCGGGGCTTAAGATAGTTATGTTTGGTATGCCCGCCAAAAAACTTATATCAAAAACGCCTTGGTGGGTCTCGCCATCTCCACCCACTATGCCCGCTCTGTCTATGCACATTACAACGGGCGTGTTGCTTAGGGCTATGTCGTGAACAATCTGGTCGTAAGAGCGTTGCAAAAAACTGCTATAGCAAAAGTAGTAAGGCTTTACCCCACCAGCAGCAAGGGCTGCCGCAAAAGTGCCGGCGTGTCCTTCCGCTATACCAACATCAAAAAAGCGCGTGGGAAATTTTTTAGCAACTTGGGTAAGACCCGAGCCACCAGTCATAGCGGGTGTTATGGTTACTATATCTGAGTGCTGTTTTTTAAGCGCCAAAAGCGTATCTCCCGCCACTTGCGAGAAGGTTTTTTCTAGCCCACCACTTGTTGCTATGCCATCTTCGAAGTTTGCAGAAACAGAATGGAAGTTTTCTGGACTTGCTTGCGCGTTGATGTGTCCCTTCCCTTTGTCTGTTTTAACAATAATAACAACGGGGTGAGAGAACCCTTTTGCGCGTTTAAAAACGCGAATTAGGCGCTTTATGTTGTGTCCATCTAACTTACCAATTGTGGTTAAGCCAAGTTCGTTAAATATGGTTTGTGGCAAAAAGAATGCGCGCAAGGCTCTGTATTTGCGCTCTAGCAGTCTGGCAGTTGGCTTGCCCAAAATAGGCACTTTAGCCACGTGGCGCTCGAAGCGGCGCTTAGCCTTTACATACCTATTAGACATTCTTAAAAGAGATGTGTGTATTGCCAAGCCACCTACATTTTTTTCTATGCTCTGCTCGTTATCGTTTAGTATAATAATCTGCTTTGTTGGTCTGCCGCCTAAGTCGTTAAGCGCCTCGTATGCTAAGCCACCGGTAAGCGCGCCGTCACCAATAAGGCTTATGATGTTGTGCTTCTCGCCCCTCAAATCGCGCGCACGACAAAGCCCAAGCCCAACAGAAATAGATGTGCTTGCGTGTCCCGTGTTAAAGGCGTCGTAAATACTCTCTTCAGTTTTAGGAAAGCCCGAAGCGCCGCCAACGTTGCGTAAGTTTTTTAGGTCGTCTTTTCTGCCGGTTAAAATCTTGTGAGTATAACATTGATGACCCACATCAAAAACTAGGCGGTCTGTAGAAAAATCAAACACGTAATGCAAAGCAAGCGTAAGTTCTACAACGCCTAAATTAGAGCCTAAGTGACCGCCATTTAAATTAACGCACTCTCTTATGTATTCTCTTATCTCTTCCGCAAGAGCATAAAGTTCTTTGACTGTAAGTTTTTTTATATCTTGCGGAAAATTAACTCTATCTAAAATCATATTTTTTCGGGTGACCGACCTATATTTTGCCTGCCACAGAAACTCACCGAAAAGATTACAGTATAGTATCTTTTCGGATATAGTATCTTTTCAAATTTCAATTTATCTCATTATCCTAAAAAAATGCATTAGTCTGCCTGCAAAAAATACTATGCTGTTAGAATTTCTTATCGCAAATATTTTTACAAGCGCTTTGCCACCAACAGTTACCGCGGCAATAAGGCACGTAAGGGCTATTGCTACGTAAAGTTCGTGACCATCTAAAGATGGTGCTGCTAGCAAAATCTGTATAACTATGGTCGCGGCAAGTACCCCACTTATTATACCACAAATATCGCCAACTACATCAGAGAAAATATTAGCGATTTTTTCGGCATTTTTGGCAAGGTAAAGCGCTTGCTTTGCACCCTTAACTTTTCTAGAATTCATAGCCAATATCGGCGGCAATTTACAAGTCGTAACAGCAATAGCCAATATGTCGCAGACAAATGCAATGGCTAAAAGTACAAGTAAAATCACAAAAGACCACACAAGATTTAAGTGCGGAGACAGCATTTCTATAGAAAAACTGAATATAAAAGCCAAAACAATTGTAATAAAAAATATTGTCAAAAACCATCTCAGCGCGTTTACGTGTCTCTTTTTTCGCCCTTTCTTTTTGCGCTTAGGCTTTTTATCATTACTCTGTTTAAGGTTTTCTATTTCCTTTTCTAGTTGCTGAATCTTATTCTCTTGCTCTTGTATGGTAATAGCCTTATCTAAATTATCATTTTCATCTTGCATCGTATCCCTAATTCTACATTATTTCTAAAGAAAAATCAAGTGTTTTAATACCCCTCACTCATTTTCACAATTTTTGCCACCTTTAGCCTTTTGTTAATTTTTGCCGAATATACAGCGAATTTTTCACCTATGCCCTTTGCCACTCTTACCACAGTCTTTTATCAATTGTGCCACCTATCAATTAGGTTTTATGGGTTTAGTTGGTAATGGCTTCATAGGTTGCTTCTGGTTTTCTTTTTCAATTTGCCTTGCAATAACTTGTAGTTCGTCCATCAAACTGTGTTGATTCCCTATATTAGTTACATCTATAGCAGTAAGGCACTTAGGCAACCAAGGCATTTTCTTTGAAGCTCGATACATTATTTCTGTAATTTCGATATAAGTAAGTTCTTTTACAGAGGCATAAACCGAGCCTTGTCGGTGTTCCCATTTTTCAGACTTAAAAAAAGTTTTAAGTTCGGCATATCCTTTAACGTGTGGCTTTTTAAGTTGGGGTTTGTTAGGGTGATGTTCTTTCAAAAGTTCTTGACTTAAATCGAATGCTATTTGCTTGCGGCTTTTAAATTCATCCGTAACTCTTGTCATACAACTCACCCCTTGCATATTTTTCTTTAACTTGCCTTAATACGTCTTCCCAGCCGTCACTAGTAATAAGTATCCACGAGTTAGCAATTTCTGCTACCCAGTTTGATTGAATAGCAAAAACTCTCATCATACCAAGCATACCTGAAAAATCACTTTTAAGACCGCTTCCCTCAAACGCTAAAAGTTCGTTGTCTGATACACACTTTAGTTTAAATTCTTCCGCTTGCTCTTTTATCATTTTGCGTGCAACATCTATACAATAGCCGTGCTTTTCTACAGCCTCCAAGTCAAATGTAAATTCCATTCGCATATTTATAAACTCCTGTCTGGTTGCCCAGCACTAACAATTAGTTTGAGTAATATTTTGTTTTGTTTCTTTGAATAGTATACCACATCTTTAGAAATATGTCAAATTATTATTAGTTCGATAGAAAAAAATATTAGTAAATTCTCATACTTACTTCCAGTCAAAATTCCACTGTGGAACTATTTTGAAAATTTACTTTTTGTCACAATGTTTATTTTGTGAGTTTTATTGTTGCAATTTGATTTTTTTTATGTTATACTAATAAAAAAGTAATATTTTATTATGTAGTAGATACTACAAGGAGTAAATCAATGAAAAACAAATTTAAAAAAATTACAGTAAAATTGCTATTATCTTTTTCTATTATAACAACTAGCATATTCACATTTGTTGCTTGTGGTACCGATATTTCCGACCTAGAAAGAGAACTTTACGCTTTACGCAACCAAGTTAACTACTTACAAACTGGCGCTCAAGGACCACAAGGCGAAACTGGCGCCCAAGGACCACAAGGCGAAACTGGCGCTCAAGGTCCACAAGGCGAAACTGGCGCTCAAGGTCCACAAGGTGAAACTGGCGCTCAAGGTCCACAAGGTGAAACTGGCGCTCAAGGTCCACAAGGTGAAACTGGCGCTCAAGGTCCACAAGGTGAAGGCTGGGTTCAAGAAGAACGAATCTACCAACTAGGTGAGACTTTTATTAAATGGAATGGTAGTTTGAAGCTGTTTAGTATTAGGGTTGAACGAATAATCGACTCCTCAACACCAATAGCTGTTACTGTTACTAACTACAGTATGCCAAATACCAATGTACACCAGTGGCTTACAGGCAGTCGACAAATGACTGATAGTTCTTTTCAAAACATTAATTTAACTTCTTGGATGACTATTCCTATAGGACAATATCGCACAGGCCATACGGGGGGAGGGGTATATGCTTGGTTTGGTTTTTCTACAGGTATTGCAGAAAACTTTTTTGTGCCTTTTGTGAAATTCGATATTGCACTTATTCCCTAGCAAAAATCTTACTAACATTATCTAAATCAAACATTTATTAATTTACTGTTATTCCACTGGCAATTGCCCACGATTAATTTCTATAGAAAACGATTGCAAACCCTCAATGAACTCTTCAAATTCTCTGCCTATCGTTTCGAATTCTAAAACCAAACAATTTGCCGTTGCTGAAATCACTTTTTTGAAACTAAGTTTATCTGCAAAGTCTAAGTGTTCATCAATTGTGCTTATCTCATCATAGACTTTTTCCAACTCCACAGTTGTTACAATTTTGTAACCTATTACTGTGGAGTTTTCATTTTCTAGGTCTTGCCTTACTGGTATAAACTCACAATTATCTCTTGAAATTTTTATAATGTCATTTTCCCTATTGTCACATTCTTCTAGCCGCCAATACTGCACATTTACTTTGTTTACTACTAACCTACTATTAACTGGTAAGTTAAATCTAAACGCATTTTCTGGAGTTATCTCTGCCTTTACCTGCCCACCAATCGACGTTTGATTACTCACATAGCCACCGCTTCCTGCTTCTGCCTTTCCACTAAATCTGACTAAACTGCCACCCTTTTCTAAACTTCTACCTTTTGTGATTTGTCTAAAATTGTCTGCTAAAGTTATTTCATTTGATAGAGTTTCAAATTCTTGCCTTACAAGTTGGTGTTGACTCTGCGCTGTAAACATCCCACCCAACTCTAATGCGCCATCTCCCTTCCAAGTGGTGTCTATAAATTCTACTCCGTTCTCGTATTTATCTAATATTCCATTTGCTACTGCTTTAACCAACTTTGGAACACCTTGCTCTGCTGTTACAAAAAGTTTTGCGTTGTATGTATATTCAGACAAGCCATAAACTCCTATGCTGTCTTTTCTATCTAGTGTGAATGTGGCTTTCTTCTTTTTATAACTTTTAAAATTACAAAAAAACGTCGTATTTTAAGTACATTTCTTAAAATACGACGTTTAAGGTTTATTTGAAGTTTTTTGCGTTTTCAAAAATACCGCAACAAACTTTTTTTTAAAACACGTTTACTATAAAAAAGTTTTTCGCTAACGCAAAAAATTCCCTCGCTTAAGGCTCGGCTTTTTTGGACGAGGCTTTTCACCCTCATTCAAAGAACGATAATTCCTATGTCAAAATAAAAATGGTGGCAGCAATTTAAGTAAACCTTACAGCTTAGGTTTGGAATGATTTCCACAAGCACTACCCCCTGTCGCCAAAAGGGCGGTTTCCCTTTAAAGTGCTTGAAGTGTGGTCTCCCAAGGGCGCTTAGGCTGTGCGTCTCACCGCGCTACGCGACTTACGCTACAACCTGCCACACCCTTTTTACACTTATCCAAATCACCACTTTGTTTGCTACTGATTTCACCCTATTTGTAAAGGTGTCTTTTACCTTAAAATATCATACTTAGTATGTACTTTCACACTAATTCTACAACATTTCAAAGTAAAAATCAAGCGTTTTGGTGGCTTTCTAAATTTTTTGTACCTAAAAATATTCGAAAGCATTGATTTTCAACATTTCTATCAATTCTTTTTGTCGACTTGGCCATAAATGCGAATACGTATTTAGTGTGAGTTTAACGTCAGAATGACCTAGTCGGTCTGCTACAATAACTGGGTCTGCCCCGCGATTAATCAGTAGCGAAGCGTGCGAATGTCTGAAGTCGTGAATGACTATCTTCTTCAATCCGGCTTTCAGCGTATATCTGATTAGCGCCCATCTAAGCGTAGCTGGCTCAAAAGGTTTCTTTCCACCAAAAACAAAGTTTTCTTCCGAAAAATCTCCTTGCAACTCGTAATGTTTCCGCACACCTGCTAATATTTTTGCTAGTTCTTCAGTTATAAGGACTTTCCTTACACTACTTCTATTCTTTGGCGAAGTAATTTTAAAGACGCTTGTCTCTGATTTATGCGTGTAAGATTTTGTCACATCAATTATGTTGTTTTCAAAGTCTATATCTTTCCAATTTAGCGCAAGCGCTTCGCCACGTCTTAAGCCGCTTAGATAAAGGGTTGCAAAAAATGCTTTGTAAACCATATTGTCAACAACGCTTAGAAATTGTAAAAATTCTGTTTCTGTCCAAAAGTTGATTTTCTTTTTAAATTCTTTGTCTTTAAAACGACCAGTCCTCGAAACAACATTTTTGGGTAATTTGTAATGCTCTACCGCAAAACCAATCAAATTCTGAAAAACTATGTACGCAAATTGCTTGGAGCTGTAAGACAAATCTGTATTGTCTAAGTTGGATTTCCACTTTATGATGCAATTAGATGTTAGTTTTCTGATTTTTGTGTTTGCAAACATTGGTAAAACTTTGTTTTTAATTTGTGCGCAGTATTCTATGTATGAACTTTCTTTTAGGTCAGGTTTTTTGAATTCCTTGTAAAGCTCAAACAGTTCTGCGACTGTTAAATCTTTCTTATTTTTTCTCATAAATACTATTTTACAAAAATTTAATAAATTTGTCAAACATTTAACATAAATTTAATAAAATATTTTTACAAGTATTTATTTTGATTTCGCTTAAACGGCTTAGACTGTATGGCAAAAGCAAATTTTGCCCTTTCGTGCATAAAGTTAAAGGGCAAAAGCAAAAAGCCCTTTCGGGCTTTTTAATAGACTAATAAGACAAAAATGTCTTTTTGTGATTTTGCAGTTAATTCATAAGTTCTTTGATTTGTTTGATGCGCGCTGCGTGTTTTGCAACTTCTTTTTTTAGTAGTGTGTTGATTAGTTCTTTTTGGCTTAGGTCTGGGTTAAGCTGCAGATAAATTTTTACGTCGTCCCATAAATCGTTATCTATCAAAAATGTGCGCTGAGTTGAATTTTCGCCCTTAAGTGCTTTTGTTGCGTTTTGCTTAGTAGTAGTTTGTTTTTTTGTGTTTACAATGGAATAGTCTTTAGGTACATTTTGCTCAAGGCTTCTTACTTGCGTAGGTTGACTTTCCGGCGCTTCCGCTATGTGAGTTTCCACTACAGCGCTAAGACCTTCCCCAAATAATTGATTAATGTCAACTCTTTTCTTTTTGCTCATTACTTGTTACCCCCTAATACTTCATTTATGAAATCGGCATAATCTTTACTTGCGTTGCTTTTTGGGCTATAATCGCAAACACTTTGGCGGAAGCCTTGTGATGCGGGAATGTCTACAGTATTTCTGATTTTGGTTTTAAACACTTTAGAGTTAAATTTGTTTTTGGCAACTTTTTTCAAAAACTCTTCTACTTCTGCAGTTAAGCCACGTCGCGCTTGATACTTAACAAGCAAAATCCCTTCTACTGCTAGATTTGGGTTTAGTCTTTTTTGGGCAGCGCTGATTGAGTCTGCTATGAGTGTGACCCCATCTACACTCAGATACTCCGCTTCTGATGGGATAATCACTCTATCTCCCGCGACTAGCGCTGCTGCTGTAAGTTGATTAATAGCCGGTGGGCAATCAATCACAACGTAGTCATAGTTTTCAACAACCTTTTCAAGCCAATCTTTAATCAAAAAAACGGCATTTGGGTTTAAAGCTAGGGTAGACAAAAATGCACTTAGGTTATTGTCTGCTGGTATGATGTCACCGTATTTTGTTTTGATAACAACTTCTGTAAATGTGGCTTCTTCATTCATTAGTTCTACTATCGTGTTTTTGTTTGCGGTGTTTATCCCCATAAATTTTGTGTAATGCCCTTGCGCATCTAAGTCTATGCCTAACACGCGCTTGCCCAACTGATTTAAGCCGGCAGTAAGATTAATTGCTGTGGTGGTCTTACCAACACCACCTTTTTGGTTAATTACCACATAAACTTTTGATTTTTTCAATTTTCCTCCTACCTTGCAAACAAGTAAACTTGTTTAAAAGGTTACCAGTTTACAAGTAAAAAAGTTTTATTGTAACCTTGTTTACTTTTTTCCTTGTAAACAAGGTTACTTGTTTTATTGTTTACAAGTATACTTGCAAGCAAGTATAAAAGGTTACCAGTAAACAAGTAACCTTGCAAACAATATTACAAGTTTAAAAGTATACTTGTTTTATTGTTTCCTTGTTTACAAGGTTAAAAGTTTACAAGTTTACTTGTTTACAAGGATACAAGTAAACTTGTTTTAAGTCAACGTTTTTTGCATAAGTTTTTCGAAAAATATTTGAAACATTTTTTTGTGCTTAAATTCTAGGCTAACAGACATTAAAAACAAGCAGAATGCGGGCTAGGCTTTTAATTTTTTATTGTGTTTACAAAAGACTAAGCAAAAAGAAAAAAGCCCGCGCGGGCTTTTTAATGGTTTAATAAGACAAATTTGTCTTTTTAGATTTTTTTTACCAAAATATAAAGCAAGCAACCTATTTAGAGTTGCTTGCTTTTATGTAAACACAAAGAATAAATTAATAGCTTACTAACGACCTTCGTTTTTTCCTTTTGGTTTTTTAGCCTTAGGTTCTTTTGCAGGCTTTTCTTTTTCTACCGGCGCCGAAGCGGCAGCCACTTCGCTTGTTGCCGTTGCCTGTTTTTCTGCACTCCTTTCAATAGGTGTAACTGTAGACTTCGATACTCTAAAGAAGTTACGTGTCTCGCCATCTTTGCTTGATGTGTTCATAGTCATCTGACCATCAACTTTTACAAAACTGCCTTGCTTTAGCGTGTCTACCGCTTCTTTAGCAGAGTTGTTCCAAAGTTCCACATCGATAAATTCTTTTTTATCGTTACCCGCTTGGTCTTTTTCATTTACGCCAACTCTAAGCGTTGTTACTTGCCACTCTCGCCCATCACTAGACGATACATTTTTAAGTTCTGGGTCTTTTGTTAAGTTGCCCGCAAAGCTAACGCTAGGCTTAGCATCTTTGTTGCTAATTAAATTTTCTTTTGCTTGCTCTATACCAGCAATTCCAAAAAGTGTGTTGTTTTCCATAATAGGTTTCTCCTTTGAGGCATTGTTTGCATTATTTTGTTCCGCCTCAGAATTGTTTTTTACTTCAAAATCTTCTATGTAGCCATCTATCATACTAAAGAAAGCAATGCTACCACGTTCAGCCGCTCTAATGTCGTCTTTGTAATAGTTGTAAGTATGCTCCCAAGCATAATCTGCAAAAAGTTGTTCTTGTGATAAATTATCTAGAGAGCATTTAAACGTGTTTTTAAATCTTTCTAATTCTTCTTTGTGCTTACCTTCAAATAAATCTTTAATTATTCTGCTTTGCATATCAGCGAATGCTTTTTCAACTGCTTCTACATATTTTTCTAACTCTGTCATTTGAACTCCTTCACTTAAGGCGGTTTCTTCCTTTTGTTTCGCCTTATGATAAATATCAATCTCGAAAGTATTATAGCCTAACGCCAAACCTTTTTCTTGCTCTCTCATAGAGCCATTGAGAGAGTAATTTGTTTGAATGTATTGCCTTAGCGCTTGTTCGCTTTTAGAGTAAAGCGTTCTAAGTTTTTTATTCTCTATGTTGACACTCGCTTGATAAATAGGTTCTTCATCTAGCATATTCCATAGCGTGTTGTTAAAAACATCTCTAAGTGTTACATATTCACTTAACATAGATAATTCTTCGTTAGGTAGCGGCTCGTACTGCTCTAGAAGTTTCTTACTCTCATTCGCATCGTAGTCTTTATCTAAAACGCCACTCTCAGTAATAGAGTTTATATAGTTTTTGATATGCGCCCTCAAGTAGTCTTCCATTATTCCTTGCTCAGAAAAACTTGCCCAACCTCTATTACTTGCTTGATTATGCGCGGTAAGTGCATTTAGCCTAAATGCGCTTAAATAAATATCCATCTAGCACCCCCTTACTTTTTCTTTTTTTCTGCCTTTTCTTCTTTAGGTACTTCTTGCTCTGTAATTTCTTCTGATAGGCTTTTTTCGCTTTCACCAATGGGGGATAAAAATCTAACGTCGTTTGCCACTATATCAGTCCACGTTCTTTTTTGCCCGTCTTTTTCATAATCGGATATTTCGATACGACCACTAACGGCAACCATACTGCCTTTCTTTAGATACTTAAAACAGTTTTCTGCAAGCCCGCGCCACGTAACTATATTTAAAAAGTCTGCTTCCCGCTCACCAGCCGCATTAGCAAAATTGCGATTGACGGCAATTCTAAATCTTGCAACAGAGATGCCGTTTGGCGTTGTTTGTTGCTCTGGGTCTTTTGTTAGTCTCCCAACCAAGTTTACACTATTCATAATGTTTTCTCCTTGAGGGCTTAGTTTTTTATTTAATTAGCGCCCTCTATTATTTTTTGGTTTTTTATTTTTAACTACTTTTTTATCTACTTGCCCTTGCTTTTTAGGTTCATTTTCTTTATGTAATTCGTTATTTTTCTCTAGGTCAAAACGTTTTCTTAGTATAAGACCATTGCGCTCTGTATGGCACGGCAAATCTGCAATTTGCTCGTTGTAGTGTACTTCTAAGGCTTTAAACGTGTCGTTTTCAACTTCTTGCTCTTTTTGAGTGTCTTTTAACTTTTCATATTCTTTAAGCATTTTACCTAAGTGTATAACATATTTTGGTGGGTTGCCTTGCTCTATGAGATTTAAATAACGCTGCACTTCTGACTTTATTTTTTCTGTATTCCAAATTCCTATTTGCTCTGCTCTTAATATGTCGGGGTTCGTTTGTCCAGTTCCATCAATAAAAAGCTCTTTATCAAATGGGACAAATTTAGAAATGTGCCAACCTGAAATATTGCCTTTCATAGTCGTGCTTGTATTTGGTGTTCGTATTACTTCGTTCGCAAATTTATTTGAAACGTTAGACCTTTTAGGTATGGCAACAGAAATCTTTTTGTTCTTGAAAACAAGTCCTTCAACCAAAAAATAAGGACGCCTAAGTTTCCAAGTAAAGTTTTTATCTTTTTTAAGCGCTTCGTGAGTTTCATTTGTTAGAAAAAATATTGACATTTTGATAGAAAATTTTAAAAATTTTTGTCAAACAGTTGACTTTTTTAATAAAATAGTATATACTAATAACATAGATATTTTCAAATATCTAGCGTTGAGAATGCCCTTAAACGCGGGCTACTAACCACGTCTTTCGAGCGTGGTTTTTTCTTTTTTAATGTAGTTTCTTTTTGTGTTTACAAAATCTAATTATTGTCTAGCCCGGCTATCTCAAGCATTCGCCCGTGCGGTATTATTTGCGTAAACATCTCTTCTACTACGCTTGGCGCTACAATCTGAAAACTTGTACGCTCGCGTGGGCTTGAGATTAAAAAGCATTGACCGGTTGCCGCGTTTGCTATCTCTTCTGCTTCTTCTTCGTTTATGCCGCCAACGTTTCTGTACAAGTCTTGCAAAAGTTCTATGTCTGCGGGCTTTAGGTTAAGTATAAAAGCGTACTGCGAATTATTTATTATGGCTGTGGTTTCGGTAACGCTCTCTTTACTTTTTAGTAAGTCCGCAAGGTTTTGAGTTATAAATGCCATAAGTCCGCCATACTTCCTAATACGCTTGTACCACAAGTAAACAAAGTTCAAGCCAACTGGATATTTATCTGAAATAAACATATGCCCTTCATCTAAGATTACAATTGGATGCAGCGGCACGTCTGATAGTTTATTTTTTTCTTTTGTGTTTATAATCTCTTGTTCTAAAAACCTAAGCACAACAAGCATCTGAGCATTGGCAACAATCTGATTGCCACCGGCAAATAAACTCTGAAAATTTAAAACTTTAAAACGTTCTTTGGATAACAAAGTTGACGCCCCATTCCACAAATTAGCAAATCTGCCCGACCCACAAAACTTCTTTATGTGTGTCTCAATTGTTTGTAAGTCGCGCTTTCTTAAAACGTCATTCTCAACCACCAAAGCAAGTTCTGCTTGTACTACATCTAACAAGTCGTCAAAGATTGGAAATTGTGAAGGCAAAAAGTCTTTTACATCCGTGTCGTGCGTTATCCCTTTATTGCTGTACATTAGTATCAAAAAGTTTTGTAGTTCTTCTATCGCGTTGGCAGTTATGCCCGGCAAGACAAGATTAAAGAAAGCCTCTAAGAACGTTAAGTGCGAACTAAACACAACTTCTGGTGGCGCTGGAATAGGTTCGCCGTACTCGTCTTCAGCATCTGTTAACATCTGATAAATATGAAAAGGGTTTATGCGCCCCTCTACTGCACTTCCTACATCTATCCACGCTCCGCCAAAGTTACGCGCCAACTCTTTATACTCGTTTTCGGGGTCTAAAATTGTTATGCTACAATTTTTACTATGTAAAAGTGATAGTAGCGTCTTTAGTGCAAAACTCTTGCCCGAACCAGATGTCCCCAAAACAAACAAATTGCTATTTTTATACTTCTTGCCATCGCGCTTGAAAAGGTCTAAAATAACCGGGTAGTTTCCAGCACCTAACGTTAAACCTTTGTCTTCTATTATGCTAGTAAACACAAACGGGAATACTGCCGCTAAACTAAGTGTGTTTATACCACGTTCATACGCGCGCAAATTGTTCCGCCTTGTAATGCTAGAGTTTATGAAGCCATCAAACTGTCTGAATGGCAGCATACTAACTCTAAACCCACCCGCCATTATTTCTTGTCGCACTTTTTTCCTAAAAGGCATAATCTCTTCTTGGTTGTAATTGAAGCCCGTTAAAGTTAGCGTGCAATCAAATAAATTCTCTCTTTCGTTTTGCAATTGTAGCGCCAAATTAATAGTGCTATCTATGTGCGTGCTTTGGTCTATTAGGCTACTAGCTTTATTGCCGGCTTCTCTAGTTGTGAGTTCTAGTATCGCATTGTCTAGGCGTTTCCGGGCTTTATCTCTATCAACTGGCTTTATATCCAACACTACCTTCGTGTTATCTATGTTAAACATCGAAGCGCCCCACGCATTGCTTACTTCTAGCGGATAATCAGATATAGCATAAGTAAAAGCATAGATGCCGTCTACTTCGTAAGAATGAATTCCAAAACTAACGCTTTTAGGTTTGATGTGGTTTATGTATAAGTTTGATAATTTTTGCTCTCTCTCACTCTCTGTCATCTCAGTCTCTCTATCTAAACTTTGCTCTATAACATCAAACTCGCGCTCGTCAAAGCCCCTAGAATAAGAATACTTTAAAAACACAGCCGTCTCTTTTTGCGTAAGTTGCTCGCCACCAAGCCCCAAGTCTTTTAATGTTAAAGTCGCAAACTTTAAAAAGTTACTAAGCCCTTTCAAGCTTGTATCATAAACAACTAAATAGTAATATGGTCTGTACTGCTTTGACAAGTTGTTAAACCTATCAATTTGTTCTAGTCGCGCATTAAGCAATGCTATTTTTGCTAAATCTGTAATCTCACTTCCTTTTGCCTTTGTAAGTTCAGAATAAACATTTTTTGCTATCTCGTCAAAGTTGATAGGTCTATCAATTTTGACTAATTGTAAACTCTGCTCACCAGCAATTGCGTTAAATATGCTACCAAGCCTTGCAATAATGCTATCTTGAGAAAACTCTGTATACAGTCTAAACTCTACACTATCCAACAACAGCACACTACCAAAGTAACCGGGATAGTGTATAGTGCCGTCCGCATCTATTTTTGTTATTGGCACTAGCAAGTTAACATTGCTTTTGGCGCTAGCCCTTTTGGCTGCTTCGCCAAAACGTTTAGTGTGTATTAAAAACCTTACAACGTGCAAAATGTGATTGTATACCCTATCACTATCAAGCGGCAAAAGCAAAAACGTGCTAAAAAATATCCAACCAAAAAGCCAATAAAGGCGGTTTGGCAAGTTAGACACAGCAATAAGCCCCGCTATGCTAATAAGGCTAAGCATAAACAAAATATCAAACAGCGTGTAATTTTTCCAAACTGTTACATTTATTCTTGATTTTTTCGGTATTAATCGCATAAGCTTTATCCTAATTTATTTCTTAAATTTGTCTATTCGGTTTTTCATAGCCGAATTGTTGCTTGCATTTTTAACAGCATCACTAGTATAACTTTTAGAGCCACTTGTGCTTGCTTTCATATAGTTTTGCGCTTGCTTGTTATTAGGGCCTCTAAGTGCATCCATTGTTGCAGAGCCAGCACGTGACACCCCAGCGCCACCGCCTCTAAACGCCTTGCCTACTACGTTGCCCGCCTTACCGGCTACACCGCTAGACATTCCGAAGCCGCCTTTTGTGCCTGTAACACCCATTGCGCCACCTACTCCAAATTTAGCAGCGCTCATACCAACAGCGCCAACACCGCCCGTTGCAGCCCCTACAGCCAACTTAGCACCACCAAAGGCCGCCATTCCACCAGCAGCCATTGTTCTTGCCGCTTGAGACATCTCGCGACTCTCTTCTGCCGATGTGCCGAAAAGGCGTGCAAACAATAACTGACCACCATTAATTGCTAAGCCAGCACCTATTAACAAGAAAAGCCTAGCAACAGTCGCGACAAAAGGCGCGCCCGGGAACGCAGCGCCAAGCGGCAAACCTTGTATTATTGGCACAGCTATTATAAACACGTTTATTGCAAAAACAGCACCATACGCCAAAATAAATTTTGATACAAACGTCTCGCGCCACGCTTTAAATTTGACACCATCGTCATAGGGTATTGTTGCAACAATAAGTGGCAATGTTAAAAACAAAAGTAGCATATCAAATAAACGTTTGGTCAGCGCGAGTGTGCTTGATAGCAGCGCTATAAGTATGAAAATAGTGCCTAAATATCCAACTAAAAAATTAAACCCGCCCGGCTGTATCATACCATTTGCATTCCTACCCGTTGGTATAGGGTTAACTCTGCCCCTATTATAACTGCCTAAAATTGCTCTGACAGACTGATTTTCAACATCAATATCCGCTGCCGAATAATTTCCACGCCACCCATCTACTATTGCTTCTCTTCTTCTTTCGTAATGATAAAACACTCTGTTGCCATCTTCATCTCTGACATATTCTCCATCTTCATTTCTTAGCCAAATTATCTCGCCGTAGGCATCTCTAGAAGGAAGTATTTCATATGTATGCGTTTGCTCTACCGCCAACTCAAAAATAATGTTAGACATCCTACTATGCCCACCCGTCATCATTCTATCTATATCTCTTAGTACAGCATTACCAACTGTTATGCCACCAAAGACAATGCCCATCATAAAAAGCGTTATAAAAACTGTACTTGCCCCTTGCCCTATTATGCGCTGAATGGGCTTACGCTCACCCCCGCTTAAGTTAATCATATTTTTAATAATGCTTGCGCCCATCGCAATTGCAGTTATTAAAATAGACAAAACTAAAATGCCCCAAAACACTTGCATAACTTGCGAAGCCCCCAAAAATCTACTAACTAAACTCTGCCCTTCAATATAGTCTACTCCAGCAGCAAGTCTGAAAAACGCAAATACAGCGTCCACTACTCTTAACACCCAAATCAGAATTTGCATAAGCCAATTCTCTACATAAATATCCATTTGCTTTTCTCCTTATTTTATTAACATTTTTCATCGCAATCGCTGCAATCACCATAACAGCAACCCCAACATACACATACTTCTTTGTCGCAGACTTCGCAACCACAAAAATTACAACCTTGCATAAGCACTTTCTCCTTTAATAGTTATATTTTTTCTGTCTCTTGACTTTTATTTAACTTTCGTATATATTTAGTGATATGAATAACGAAAATAATATTTCTTATTTACTAATTAATTTGACTGACCCACGCCAAATGTGGTAAAAATAATAGAAAATAAACCACTAAAGATAAAAAGTTGTAACCCTACTTTTTTCGTAAACACAACAAAAGTGTTTGACTTTTTTTAAATTTTTGATTATAATCTAACTATCAAATCTAATTTATAGAGGTATAAATTTTATGAAAAAACTAAAATTAATTTTAATTGCTATGCTAACGTTCACTTTTGTGTTTACTCTAGCAGCTTGCAACGGCAATGGTAGCGGCAATAACGACAATGATAACAACACAACAAACCCAACAACCGAAGCCGTTTCTATCTTTTATCGAAATATGGTACTCGGCGTAGGCGTACAACATTTTTATGTAGAGTTTTGGGCATTACGTGAAAACCAAATTTTGTGGAGTAGGCGCGCTCGCTCAGACAATGGTATGTTTGCTACGACAACAGGTATGGCCTTAGGTGCGACGTGGGAAAGAGTTGGTGAGAATCTCGTTATAACCCGTAGTGACAACCGCTCAACCACTTACGAATACCAAAAAACAGTTACTGTTACAACGTTTAACAACGTGTGGAATTATGTTGTAGGAATTGCTACTGAAAAGCATCCATACACTCAATGGCGCTTAAATTAACTTTGGCAACCTGGGCAGGCAAGACGCCTGCCTTTTTTCTATGACTTTCATTGCGTTTTTTTGTTAATTGAGATATGGTTAAATTGACTTATTCAAACCAACTAAGTTCCGACATATTGTTTTTTCTTTTAGTTGTTCTATTTGCGGTTGCTGTGGTATCTTTTTTGGCAGCTGCTATTCTTACTATTTTAGATGTTTATGTTAAAAGGGTTCTTGATAGTCAGAGTAACTCTCGGCGGGAACAAGCGGCTTTAGCGACCAAGTTTGGCTTGGGCATTTCTGTGCTTGCTTGTATTGTTTTAGTAGTTTATTTGATTGCAAGTGCATTCTAGAAAGATATTAAAGTTGGTAAGCATAAATAAGAATACAAAAATAATTAGTGCAAAAGCAATAAAAAACAGAAAGTAAAGTCCGCCTAATAATATGTAAAAAATTTTAGGTGAAACTTCTTGTTTTTCTTTTAATCGTTTAATTACGCTTTTTATTTCCTTATAGCCTTGCCACATAATATACAACGCAAAACCTATTGCTAAAAAAAGCAATGCGAACATAGCACTATAGACAAAAAGAAATAATATATTCATAGTTGTTCCTTAGTTTTATTTTGCTTTTAGCAACCTTGTAAACAAGTTTACTTGTAACCTTGTTTACAAGGTTTTTTCTTTTGTGGTTTAGTTCTAACAATTGCGCTTGCATTACTGCTTTACGTGCCGGGTTGTGATTGTGCCCACGATTGTAGTAGCCCTACAACTGCTGGTGTTAGACCCGCTATAACAAAGATTGCTATAAAGCCAATAATAAAGTACCTTAACCTATCTTTTGCTTGCTTACGCTTTTGCTCGTCCCCGCCGGATAGCGCAAAGCCTAGACCTATCCAAAGCCCAAAAAGTATGCCAAAACCGCCTACAAGGGCAACAAGTGGCCACGCAAGCGTGGAATAGAGTTCTCTGATACTGTCTGAAACATCGTTAAAATCCATTGTGTTTAACCTCCATTTTTTTAATTTTTTGTTTATGCTAAAAATATTGTAATAAGTTTTAGTTGCAAATGCTAAGATTAAGCCACGCGTGGCTTTCGCCTAGCGCGAATAATTGTAATGGCAGCAAATAAAGATAAAGCACTTGCCACAATTATAAATGCCCAAGCCGCCGCGTTAAGCCTATGTTCAATTACGAAATAGTAAACGCTTATGTTACCAATATCATCTATAAGTTCTAGTCTGAAGTTGCCCGAACCTTCAACTCGCCCGCCAAAACGAAAATTTACCGCTTGTCCATCTCTTGTAAGCGTAGCCTTTTGTATGTTAGCACTCGGGTTAGAAACAATAACAAAATTGTTGTTTTTGCTTATGTCTGCTGTTGGCGGCGTTGTATCTATTTGAATTGATACTACAAAATACTCTTTTGTAATCTCGCAAAAAAACACTAACTCAAAATAACCATTCTCTCGCAAATTTAAAACACGCCCGTTAAACTCTGAGATATTTATAGCAATATTGTCCATAGTTTTTGCGCTTAAAGAAATGTTTGAAGGTAGTGTTAAAGTTAGCGCTCTTGCACGTGTCGGAATAATAGTAAAACCAAATTCTAACTCGTTACCCACTTTGTCTACTGCAAAAATCTCAAATGCTCCCGCGCTGTTAAAAACAAACGGACGTCGTGCATCTGAATTAAGCAAGGCATACGCTAAATACTCGCATAAACTCCCATTGTGCCACACAAGCAAGCTGTTGATATATTCTGTAAACACAAAAGATACATTTTGTGATGTGATTTCTCTGTCTTGCACGTTAGTGTCAAAATAAACTCTTGTGTCTATAGCAAACGTTACAATTATTTGCGTAGCAGCCCCGGTTATTATAATTCTGTACTCGCCGTGCGCAGTAAACGTCTCGCCATCACTAACTGGTCTTATTATCTGATTAAGCCTATTAACAAGGTTAGCAGCCCCCACGTTAAACAGATTAATTCTCACGTGACCGGCAGTTACACCGCCGTTTTCTACACCAGTTAGTGTGTAGGTTTGTGGATAAATACTAAACGTGTAAACGCTTGTATTGCCTAAATCGTCTACTAACAGCAATACATAATTGCCAACTACTGTAATTCTTGCCCCGAAGTTAAAATTAACGCGCGTGCCGTCTCTAGTTAGTGTAGCATTAAGGCTTTGGCGCGAAGGCTCAGAAACTATTACAAAATAAGCGCCGCGCAGTATTGTAACTGTTGGCAAGTCGTTATCTACTACTATTGTCACGCTAAAAACTTGCCTAGTGTCTGAACAAACAAACTCTAGAGTATGGCTACCATTCTCGCGTATTTTTATATATCCCCCAACGTCCGCACCTAAAAACTCTAAACCGCTAGGAATGCCAAAAATAAACTCTCTAACAACAGTTGGTACAATTGTAAACACAAAATGCAATTCGTTACGCACCATATCTACAGCGTGTACCGCGTATGTACCAGCTTGTAAAAATCTATCCCTTGTGTTTATCGGTAGCCCATCAAGTTTTATAACAAGGCTATAAAGGGCTTCTAAAAAGTTTAAGTTAACTATAGATGTTGTGATTTGGTTATGTACTACATTAGCGCTAAATTCTACCTTAGTGTCTATCGCGAAAGTTACAATAATTTGATTGCCCGCTAAGTCTCGCGCCAAAATTCTGAACTCGCCGTGATTGCTAAAAATCTCGCCACTATATACTGCCCTTATAACTCTGTTTTGTTTGTCTACTAAAAAGGCGTGAGAATAATCGTATATGTCTAGTTTAACGCTGTGGCGCGTGGTTTGTCCGTTGTTAACAATACCTATTGTTTCAGTATCACCCGCTCCGCTCGAGCCACTAGCGCTATTACACTTTGTGTTTACAGCAAAAAGAGTGATTGTTGGCGGCGTAAAGTCTAGCGTTATACTCAAAACTAATCTGTTCCCTATGCTATCAACTACTGTTATTACATAAACCCCTTCAAACATAAGCGTTCCGCCGTTCTCGATTATAAAGCCACTAGAGTTATAAACGCTGAAGTAAGAGAAAACTTCCATAACCGTAAAGGTTAGAGCGTTGCGCGCTAAAATATTGCCCGGGCTTATAATGCTATGCTCTCCCGTGATTCTAAACTCTACTCTGGTATCCAGCCTTATAGTAAACGTGGCGTTATTGCCTACTCTATCCGTTACGCTAAACGTGAAAAGCCCGTCCGTTGTAATAATTTGTCGCATCTCATATGGGCTAGAATTAAACTGACCCGCCGCTTGCTGTCTTACCCGCACCCCATATTCTAACCAAAAAACATAAAACGGCACGTTTGTTGCGCTATCAAACTCTAAATAGTATCCTTCAATCGTTCTTACAAAAACTTCTGCTACTATCGTGTCAATCTCAAACGTGTATCTGATAAACAAATCGTCATTAAGCGGGTTTATTAAATAAAACACAAACTGCCCGTTGTTGCTCTCTACTGCAGCAATAGTTGTGGTGTACATATTAACACCGCTACTAACAGTTGTAAAATTTCCAAAGGGTATGGCTACGCCACCATACAAGCGATATACTCTAAGTTCATAGTTGCCCGAATACCTAAGCCCAACGTTTCTGTTAGTAATTCCGCCGTCTTGCACACCCGTTAATATACCGCTAGGAAGGCCGCGCTGATAAAAAACACTAGGCGCTTCTATGGTGCGACCAAACAAATCTCTAAAAACCATTGTGTACTCCCCGCCTATACGAAGTACATAACTTAGGTTAAGAACGTTTACTGGCGTGCCGTTGCAATCAAAAAGCAACTGCTCGCGCGAGCCGTCCCGCCTAAGCCTATAAAGGCGTAACTCTACAATACTGTTATTGCTGTCGTTTACTACTACGCTAAGTGTAACTTGATTCTCGTTTGTAAGTGATGTGTTTCGCATAAATGGCACTTCACCCGCAATTATAACTTCAAACTCTAATGTATTGCCGCTTCTATCATAAAGTGTGATGGTAAACCTACCGTGATGTGTTACGCCACATAAGTAAGGCAATGTATCCCCTTGAACAAATGCTACGTCCATAAAGCCCCTACCCGTAAGTCTCATAACAACAAAGGGGTCTGCGTTATCAAATATGCGCCTTAAATCTAAAGATAAGTACCTAAACGTACCAGCAAAAAGTTCTATGTTCGCCTCGTCAAAAATAACTCTCTCACTTGTGCCATTGCCAAACGTTGCGTAAGCTTCAAGCGTTGGGGCTTGCAAATCAATAAACACAAAGTATTGTTGCAAATTACCCGCCGCGCATCTCTCCCTTACAAGATAAAACCCTTGCAAACTGCCGATGGCTGTTAACTGAGACACTAAGCTTACACCAAACGTTAGCGGGATGGGCGCGCGCGATACACTCTGAATGCTACCACCCATAGTAGTTGCTACAAGTTGCACTTCTGCTGTGCGCGACAATGCAAAGCCTAAATTCAGTTGCTCAAACATAAAATCTGGTCTTACAAAATATGTTGGCAAATTACCAAACTGATTTATTAAAACTTGCGGGGTTGGCTTAATGTTGTGGTGCAAGTTATCAACTTGATTATGCAAATTGTTGTTAAGTATGTTTCTTGCAATTTGGCGCTCTGATACGCGCCTAAAAGCGTTACGCTCTAAAACAAGCATTAATGCGTCTCTAGAGTGATAGACTTCTGCTTGATTATCGTTGCCCGCGTTTACGTATATCCACCCGCCCGGTATCCTTGTAACCCTATGCTTCTCTTCCATATACAAAGCAAAACTTCGCGCGCTTTCAAGTGTAGCGAAAGAATAAATCCCCGCGTCTTGTCCAGCAACACTATTAAAAAATGTAGCGGGCAAACTAACAGTCCACCAGTAGTTTTGGAAGTAGGTGTTTTGTATGCGCTCTAAATTCCCAAAGGTTGTAAGCACAAAAAGTGTTACTACGCTCTCGGCGCTTCTGTTGCCCGCTATGTCTGTAACTCTAACGTACCACCTACCATTGTTGCTTACTATGTTGTTAATGGTGTGGCTAGTTGCATTTACTCTTTGCCACGTGCCAGATGTGCCGTGTCTTACTTCTAGAAAACTTACCCCGCTCATAGTGTCTGTTGGCGCAAATGTTACAGCTTGGTTGGTAACAGTTACGCTCACATTATTGTTAGGCGCTGTTCTGTCTATGTTAAAAGTCTGAGTTGCTTCGTTACCCGCATTGTCTATTACCACAACTCTGTATCTGCCTTCTAAGCTGAAAACGTTACTGTTACCGCTTAAGATAGTTCCCGCTCTTGCCCCTGCAACAGTTGGTGTGGTAGTTCCAGTACCGCGCACATACCTTATCTCTCTTATTCCACTTAGCGCGTCCGACCAACTAACAGTTACGTTTGTGTTTACAAAACCGCCGCTTGTAACCCCACTAAGCGTTAGAGTAGGTGCTGTTCTATCAATAATAAACGTTTGGCTTGTTTCATTTCCCGCATTATCTATTGCAATAATTCTGTAGTTGCCCTCAAGTGTAAACGCTCTACTTGTCCCGCTTAGCAGATTGCCGGCTCTTGCTTGTGCTGCCGTTGGCGTGGCGGCTCCGGTTGCTCTTGCATATCTAACTTCTCTAATGCCGCTCATACTGTCCGACCAACTAGCGCTAATACTAGTGGCATTAGTCGCGCCACCATCTGCAACTCCCGTTAGTGTGAGCGTGGGTGCTTCTCTGTCAACTATAAAAGTACGCTCTACAAAGTTACCGGCACTATCTCTTATGCGTACTCTGTAGTTGCCGCTTGTCGTAAACGTGTGGCTAGTCGCACCACTAAAAGCAGTTGTAGGCACAGCGGGCGTAACGCTTGGACTATCTGAACGCGACCACACTCCCCAAATACTATCCCCTGCACGAGATAAACCACCGCCCATAACTCCAGTAATAGTTGGCGAGTTAAAACCAACAGTTACGTTAGAGTTTGTAATTCCACCATTTGTAACACCAATTAATGTAGGTGGTGATGGTGTCGCTCTGTCTATGCTGAAAGTAGCGCTGTCTAAAATCAAACCAAGGCCACCACCTAAATTCATACCGTGAGCTATAACTCTATAATGACCTACTTCTGTAAAAGTGTGCGTCCCTAAGTTTATTGTAAATAGTGTTTCACCTGCGGTACTCCAAGACATCACATTTGCTACTGTTGGCATTTCCGGCAACTCTGAACCAGTTAGTCTTTGATAAACAATCAGCCTAACCAGATTAGCACCAGACCACCCCCCTGTATTCCAAGTTAAAGTCACATTTCCATTTGTAAAACCACCTTCACTTACTCCCGACAAACTAAAATTAGGGGTGTTCGCATACGCCACTTTTCTGTCACTTTCCATAACGCTTAGAATTCCTAACATTGCAATAGCGCTTATAAAAATTACTAATACTCTTGTTTTTGTTTTCATTGTTTTTTCTCCTATATTTAAAATTGATTTTTTAACATTTTCAGACTACATTTAATTTTTAAACTACTTTCAAAACTTCTCGTTTTAAAAAGGCTTGTGCCTCTATTAAGTCAAAAAGTAGCGGTAGGTTGTTCTCGATTGTAGACTGCTCTATTAGTTTGTCTAGTAGGCGGGACTGCTGAATTATGTCTGTGTTTGTAAATTGCTCTCTTTCTCTTTTTGATAACTTGTGTTTTAGTTTAGTTAATTTACTATTTAGATGCTCTAACATTTTGTAGGCGTGGTCTAATTCGGGGTTTCCTAACTGCGCTCTAAGTTCAGCCAACAATTCGTCCGGTGGCATATCTGGCTCAATATAATTTTCTTCAAACTCAGCTTCGCTATCTGACAAAACCCCGTCACTTAACCTATCAGCAATTAAAGCTTCACGCGCCGTAATGTCGTAGTGATAATCTAACTCGTTAAAAATACTTGCTTTTCTATCTGCCAAAAAACTCTCTTTAATGCCGTAGATATCTTTAGCTTCAAATATTGGCGTGAACTTTGCTTTTAGTGGATACTTACCCATAAGTAGCACTACAGAGTTTCCGGCATTGCCAGCTTTAACGTCGTTAAGCGCTATAAGTTCTGTTGGGGATATAAGCGGTATGCTCTCAGCGCTTAAAGATATAGATAGACTCTCTTTGTCTATACCTTGCGAATAACTAACACGCTTAACTTTCGTTTTACCAACAAGTTCAGAAAACTCTTTTGCAGTATCTAAATTTGTTGTTTGTATGTATATTTTTGTTGGGCAATTAGATTTTACAACACTTGCAACTTCTTTACCATACTTGTTGTTTAACTGCTCAAAATCTTGAATGATTGGAAGCATAAATATTTTTCTAGAGCGCCCAACTGTAATTATGCTATCAATCTTATTGAGTTTTGGCATATTAGCAAACTCGTCTAGCAAAAAGTAAGTATTCCGCAAAAGTTCTTCTTCCTTTGCCCTGCCCTTGTTCAGATTTTCCCCCGCCTTATCTACAAGCGCTTTATACATCTGAACAATCAGCAAACTAACAAGTTTATGCCTACCCTCTTTCGCATCAGGTATTTTAATAAACAAAGCGCTTGCGGCATCATCAAAAGTTGTAAAGTCTATCTCGCTACTAGATGTTAAAGTTTGCATTCCCCTATCTGCTAGCCAACTGATATAGCTTGCTACTGTGCTTAAAAACGATGTTAGCGTTTTATCGGTAGAGCCTAAAACTGTATTTGATAGCGCAGAAGTTTTAGAAAATTTATCTCTGCTCTCAAAAAATTGTTTAAGCGTACTGCACTCGTCTTCGTCCTTAACGACTGCAAAGTCTGTTATGGTTTTGTAAAGGTTAAATAAATTGAAGTGCTTTGGCTCTATAATTCCGTCTCGTAAATCTTCCCAAAAGGCAACGCAAATTGCAAGTATTAAATCTCTTGCCCCGTTTTCCCAAAAAGGGTCTTTGCTCTCAACCGGACACATTGTGTAGATAATGTCCTTTAACTCTTCAAAAATGTCGTCTTCAAGTGTTAGTTGGTAAAGTTTTAATTCGTCCTTAGCATCTAAGTAAGTTAAACTTTGTTTGTCACCAAAATAATACTTGCCCGCGCGCTGTTCAATTTTTGCCACTCTCAACTCTTTAAGTTTTTTAGTCTTATCAATTACTGCGCCAAACGGATTCCATTTAGCAGACTTATAAGGCTCTGTCAAATCTAAAACTTGCACTTTGTAGCCTTGTTCTTCAAGTGTATGCGCGTGGTCTTTATAAAGCTCTCCCTTTGGGTCTGTTATAACTAAACTCGGTTTTGTGCGCGTACGTGCTAAAATTTCTATGCTAGGTTTTACAAATGTAGTTGTCTTACCACTACCAGTTGCTCCGATAACAATTGTGTGTATAGGCTCTGATATTACAACTTGTATCTCTTTACCAACCCGCTTAGCGTAAGCAACTATGCCGTCCTTGACCTTGTGCAACTTGCTAAACTTAACAACTTGTAAAGACTTATCCCTTTTCATTTGTCGCATTGTAGCCCACTTGCTATCTTCGCCATCCTTATTAGCCTTAAGCACGTTAGGGCTTATGTGACCATTTAATAGCCACGCCACCACACCTAGTCCTATAAGCCCAACTATAATCAAAAATGTTTGCATAATTTCTTCTCCTAGATAAAGCCTTAACCAATAGATTGCTCTAGTTTTATCTGCGCCATCAGTTGCTCGTACTTAATTTGTTGTTCAATTTGTCTGTGCTTATCAATAAAGTCGGCTTGTATGCCTTTAGATGTTTGAGACAAAAAATTTAAGGTTTGCGCGAATATGCGCGTGTTTAACTTGCGACGCTTTCTAGCCTCTAACTTTTTGCCAAAATCTTTGTTTCTTTTACTGTAGTCTTTTGGTATAACTCGCGACGTCTTATTGTAATTGTTTAACATATCTTTTGCTAAACCTATGACTTGGTTGCCTATCCTTCCTTTATAGTCGTCTCTCAACTTCTTTATGTAGTCTAACTGTTTAAGATTAGCGCTATTTGCCCCCGCTACTTTTAAAAACTCTTGCTCTCTTTCCGTTAGGGTTTTTAGTGTAGCCTTATGTAGTTCGAAGGCTTGTGGGTTAAGTCTAATAACCATATTTGCAAGTATGTCAACTTCAGGTATCAAATGCTTAGTGTCTTTATTGTTCGCTAAAGCCCAATAAGCAGTACGTCCACTAGGCAATTTTTTTGCAAACTCTAAAAGCCTTTTTTGCACTTGGCGCTCAGAAAACTCTTTGCTACTTGCGGCTCTTAGTTCTTTAAGTTTTTTAATTGCACTATCGCGCGCCGTGTAGTATTCGTCCTTTTTCTCAAACATAAACATATTCGCGTTTACTCTGAAGTTATCAATAACGCTTTTTCTGAATGAGCCTTTCGTTGTATACTGCCGCTTGCCGTATTTATCAACGTAACGTGCTTCTTTCTCAAAAAAACTAAAGTGTATATGAGTATGCTCTGTATCTTGGTGTAAAACCGCAAACAATTCTAGATTATCACGCTTTAGATGTGTTTTGTCTAAAAAGCAGTTAAGTTGCTGTCTCAAAAACTTTATGGCGTTGTCTTCGGTTGTGAACCCCTTAGAAGTTTCTGCATCAAAACTGATAAGTCCGCTCCAGATTATGCTATCAGTTTTTGCGATACGTTTTTTTATGTCGGCATATTGCTCTTTGCTAATCACGCCATCACTATTAAAAAGCCCCGTGTGTTGCCCACGTGTGTAGTAGTCCATTACATCTTTATTTGCCTCAATCTTTTTCTCACCCAAAAAGTAACTAAACTGATTGTAACTTGCACTACCCGAAAGCCACGCACGCTTTTCAAGGTGCTTGGCTTTACGCTTGTCACTCCAGTTAGCATTAGGCTCTTTAGTCGCGTACTCTAATTTAAATACAACCTTATTGCTCATTGCTATCTCCCCCTAGGTTTATTAAACCTTGCCTTATCGTGCATATCTTTTATCTCGCCTAATATGCCGGGCAACTCCATTAAAATGCCACTTAGTAAATCGTCTGCCGAAATTTTAGTGCCACTAAGTTCTGCTATGCGCGCGTTAAAGAGCGCCGCTAGCATTTTCTCTACAATACTATGCCTTACGTAAAACTCATCCAACGTTCGTTCAATCTGCTTTAGGCTTCTGTAGATATCTTGTGGCAAGTCTACGCTTTGTGTTAACTCAGATAATCCGGATAAGTTTTTCTCAATAAAAGCTTTAACAAAGACTTTTATCCCTTCGTCCACAATTGCATTTAAAAGTGCGTTCTCACTTTTATATGTTCCCGTAGGGGACACAGTCTTGTCTATAAGTTGGCTTAGCAAATCAATAGTCTTGCTGTCGTTAAGCCTTAAATAAAACTGATTTTTAAATAACTCATTTTTGCTCATAAAGTGTTTTTTAACGGCAATTTGGTTTCCAAATTCGCCCAAAATAGACTGCTAACAAGGGTGCGACATCTCGTGCAAAAATCTAACAAAAGTGCGACACTTTTTTAGATTAAATAGATAAACATAGCGCAAGCGGTGTTTTTCTATGATTTTGCACTTAGAGTGTCGCACCGCCTTATCCTGTTTATTAAGAAACTCTCTAAAAATTAGGGTAAATCGTACCCTTTCGCTATTTTTTTCTTGCCCAACCTTCGCTACGCTCAGGTTGCGTTTTTTAAAACTGATTGTGGTTTAATGCTAAGTTTTTGTTTATTTCCTTTCTTAAGAGTTCTTGTGGTTTAATGTTTCACGTTTGCTCCGCAAACGATGTATTTACCTTCCCCTATTACTTTTGCCCGTATACTGCACCTTTTGAAAGTTTATTGCTTTTTCTATTGTTCGCTCTATGTAGTCCTTCCCTTTTCCTTTAACCTTACTACGCTTTTGAAGTTCTGCGTAAAGCCCGCTTTGCATATAAATGCTGCTCATCTGATTTCTATCGTTCCCGGTAAAAAATGCAAGTAAGGATAGCATTTTTAAGTCTGTTCTACTCCAGTCTTCCGATATGTTCTGTCCGGCAAACATCTGCTCAAACTCTGTAGCTTTCTTACTTCGTTTTATGCTCTCTATAACATCACGCTCAGACTTGTTTAGCGGAACTGCAGGCTGAGTGAATACCCGCACTTCTTCTCTCTCCCCCACTAGCCCTTGCACAAACTTTTTAACTTCAGGCGGACAAGCCGCCACAGTATTTGTTTTGCTTATTACATTTCCAGTAAACGTGACAAACTCCCACTCTTCTAGCACTTCGATGTCTGGCTCACTAATTCCAATCTCATTGCCTACTTCTTTGCGCCAAACTCTCGTATCTTTACATTTCGCATTCTGCTTATACATTTTGTCGTCCGCGTCTTTCAAAAGTTTATCTTTGAAAATAAAGTGTAACCCTTTTCCGCTAGCACTTCTCTCTATGTAGGTCACGCTTTGCAACTTATCATACAGCATTCTGGATAGCGGGCTTACACTATGCGCAACCTTACACTTGTCTAAGTCTATACAACTGTACTCAGTGTTTCTGATTGCTAGCGCCACAGCAAACCCACCATTATTTCTTGCCCACGATACCGCTTTATCAAAACTTGTCCACGTGGTCGGGTCATTACTTTTAGCCCACACGTGATTAAGCCCATTAACTGCTCGCGACATCTCGCTCATATCAACGTCAATTGGACGCTTCTGCTGCTTACCGCCAACTTTCATTATCCGCATTGGCACCCATTGCTCTAGCGCCTTAAGTTCATAAGGCACATTAGCAACAATCATATCCAAACGCCTAGCGCTCTCTTCTCTCATAAAAATTCTCCTAAAATTTGGGCTAGCGCCCGTAAACACAAAAATAAGTGGCGCAACTAACAAGGTATTTGCTCTAAACTACAAAGTAAGAAAAAATTAGCAGTTGATAGGATAAGTTTAGTTAAACTAAACAAACCAGCCTTGTACTCTATATATACCTTACTCTTGTGTTTACTTATAAGATAAAGTCAATATATATATCTACTATTCAAATTTGAATACAGGGGTCTATTCAGATATGCATATAGGGTGTATTCAAAAATGAATAGAGGGGTCTATTCATTTTTGAATAGAGGGTCACTTATTCTCTTCTGCAACTACCAAAGTCATATATGCTTCCGATAGGTATATCCTTCTCTCTACAACTTGTTGATTTGCATCTCTCAAAACTTCTCTCTTAATATGCCCGCCTTTTTCTAAAGCCGAAAAAAGCCTACTTAATGTTGGTTGACTGCAATCAAGCAAATCTTCAAGGTATTCATTTTCTGCGTAACAATAGCCCTTTTTGTTTGATAAACCAGAAATAAACCCATAAAGTATTTTCGCCTTATCGGGTAACTTTTTATCTTGCAAGATTTTTGCAGGAATTACACAAAAATAATTCATTCTATCAATTTTGTTTTTCATAGGTTAATTTCCTTTTTAAGCAACAAGCTTAACTTTTTTCTCGTTTGGCGCGTGCTGGCTTGCCCACCAAAAACGCTCTATGTAGTGCTTTGCTTCTAGTTCAGCCAAAAGCCTATTAATAGTTCTTGGGTCACACTTAAGCGCGCGCGCCAAATCTGTAGATGTAATTTCAAAATTCAAATACTTGTTACTTCCCCCACCAACCGCATTAGCCAAAATAAACCCATAAAGGATTTTTGCCTTGTCTGATAAATCCGCTTGCAATATTTCTGCAGGTATTTTAATGTCTAAAATCATTTTTACTCCAAAACAAAAAAACGTCGTATTTTAAGTACATCTCTTAAAATACGACGTTTAAGGTTTATTTGAAGTTTTTTGCGTTTTCAAATACCGCAACAAACTTGTTTTTAAAACACGTTTACTATAAATAAAAATGGTGGCAGCAATTTAAGTAAACCTTACAGCTTAGGTTTGGAATGATTTCCACAAACACTACCCCCTGTCGCCAAAAGGGCGGTTTCCCTTTAAAGTGCTTGAAGTGTGGTCTCCCAAGGGCGCTTAGGCTGTGCGTCTCACCGCGCTACGCGGTTTACGCTACAACCTGCCACACCCTTTTTACACTTATCCAAATCACCACTCAGTCTGCACTATAATCCTTAAATTGCATCAGCCTAGAGGTTTTCCCAAAACGGATTATGCTTGCCCTATCCTCTTTTGCAAGGAATGATTTCATACGGACGACCAACACATCTAGCATATCTGACCAGTTTGCTAGTGAGTGCTTGAAGCAAGCAACCAAACCAGCACTTAATCAGGCTTTAGGATATGTTGTGTAAGCCCTTAACAATCCCTCATCCTCACTCAAGGCAGGCTACACTGTACATAGCTTACGCCACATACAGGTTTAATCTCTAGCAGGTACTACTACGCATCAGAACTATGCTTTCGCACTATAGCACATAAACATATGTATTTTCGCACTACTTATGTGTACACACACCGGCTCGGCATATGTACACCAGCATAATTCTAACGCGCCTCACACCGACGCTAGAGCCTCCGTGGATAGTGGGTACACTTGTATGCCATTACAAGTTTCCCACAATCCTTTACTCCCAGCAAAGACCCAAGTTTGGGCAACCAAGGCCCCCACCAAAAGCTTCATCGCTATGCCCTGTAGTGGTATTTTACCCCCACCTTCAAACAAACATAACCCGACTAGGATACTGCGCCACCATATATATAGTATAACACAATTAGCCCAATATTACAAGTAAATTTCTTTGCAATAATATTTTACCACAAAATAGTAGTTTTGTCAACTGTTTTGACCGATTATTTTTGTTATTACATTTTTAAACTTTTTTGATACTTTTTGTAAAAAGATTTTACAAAGGCTTGTAACTTATCACCTAAAATTGCTTGGCGCAACTGCTCTGTCAGCCTAAGCAAAAAGCGCAGGTTGTGTATAGAAATTAACCTATGCCCCAAAATCTCGTCCGTGTTCATCAAATGGCGAATATATGCTTTTGTAAAATTAGCGCAAGCATAACAATCGCACTCTTTATCTAAACTTGTAAAATCAGCCTTATACTGCGCGTTTTTAATGGTTATTCTGCCCCGCGTAGTAAACACAGCGCCATTCCTAGCAATTCGAGTTGGCAATACACAATCGAACATATCTATACCACGAAGCACACTCTCTACAAGTTTTTCGGGGCTTCCAATACCCATTAAATAACGCGGCTTGTCACTCGGCAAGTTTGGCGCAAGCGTGTCTAACACTTGTTGCAAAGTGTCTAGCGGCTCGCCAACACTCAGCCCACCAATCGCTATCCCATAGCGCGCATACGGCAACAAATCGTTTAAAGACTTTATTCGCAAGTCGTGATACATATTGCCCTGCACTATAGGAAAAAGCGCTTGCGGCTTTTTTGTTGTTGCAGACTTTTGCTTATGCACACCCTCGAAATGCTTCACGCTTCTTGCTATCCACGCAGTAGTGCGATTAACAGCAGACAGCGCCTCTTCATAAGACGCGCCGTACGCCGTGCATTCATCTAACGGCATCAAAATATCTGAGCCTAACTTGCTTTGAATATCTACAACTCTTTCGGGTGAGAAAAAGTGTTTAGAGCCATCGATATGGCTTTGAAATTCCACCCCCTCATCAGTAATTTTTCTAAGTTTAGAAAGCGAAAAAACCTGAAAGCCACCACTATCAGTAAGTATAGGTATAGTGTCAGCAAGCCCCATAAATTTATGCAAGCCACCCGCTTTAGCAATAATATCCGCGCCCGGACGCAAATGTAAATGATAAGTATTTGCCAAAATTATTTGAGAGCCAACATCTAAAATCTCATTAGGGCTTAAAGCCTTAACAGTTGCTTGCGTGCCAACGGGCATAAACACCGGGGTTTTAACAACACCATTAGGTGTGATAAACTCTCCCGCCCGCGCATAACTTTTTTTATCTTGCTTTACTAAATTAAAAGAAAAACCCATAAAATTATCCTAGCGCTCAAAAAACCATACTAATATGTCTGGTATACTAGTATGGTTTTTGGCATATTGGTCTTGTTTTGGCAAAATTGGTCTGGTTGGTGTTTTGCCTTAGCGTTTTTGCTTATATGGCACAACATAAACATTAGGTGGTAAGTTTAGTGACAAGTTTAACCTGAGAGTACCACCACAAACCCTAACCTATTACCAAACTGCTATCGCCCTAGCGAACCAACAAACTACTATCGCCAAACGAAAAAAACCTATACTCTTTGCTTATTGCTTCTTTATAAATGTTGTGCATATTGTCGTGACCAACAAATGCAGATACCAACATCAAAAGCGTAGACTTTGGCAAATGAAAATTTGTTATAAGTGCGTCCACAATTTTAAATTCAAAGCCCGGCGTTATAAAAATGCCCGTGTCTTTGCTTTGGGCTTTTACTTGTGCCAAACCACCAGCCAAGTATGCCGCACACTCTAACGTGCGCATACTAGTCGTACCCACAGCCACTACTCTACCACCGTCCCGCTTAGATTTGTTTATTATCTCAGCACTAGCCTTTGATATTTCGTAATATTCTGTATGCATTTGGTGCTTTGTTATGTCTTGCTCTTTAACCGGTTGAAACGTGCCAAGCCCCACATTCAGCGTAACAAAACAAATACTTATTCCCGCTTGCTGTATTTTAGCAAGTAAGTCTTTTGTAAAATGTAAGCCAGCTGTTGGTGCGGCTACAGAAGCCCCTTTCTCTGCGTAAACTGTTTGATAGCGCTGTTTGTAAAAATCTTGTCGTGCCTCTAACTCTGCCCTACTTAGTTTTTTTTGTATATAGGGCGGAAGCGGCATATTGCCCACCTTGTCTAGCGCGTTTTCAAAATTGCCACTATGCTTAAACGATAGGCTAACATTGCCGCTTTTTTCGCATTTACATACTACTATGGCAGACAAATTACTGTCAAAAACCACCGTCTCACCCACTTTTAACTTTTTAGCCGGCTTTGCCAAAACTTCCCACAAAGTGTCAATATTACCATTTAAGCCATTTAACTTGCTACCACTTGTACCACCTATCTCGCTACCATTCACACCACCCAACTTCTTATGCAAAACAACTTCTATTTTAGCGCCCGTGTCACTTTTATAACCAAAAAGCAAAGCGGGTATTACTTTAGAATTATTAAGCACTAAGCAGTCTCCCTTTTTTAGATAGTGTAAAATATTGCTAAACTTTGTATGCTCTACATTGCTATCAGCGTTTTTTGCATTGTTGCTATCAGCCACATCTTTTAAACTCTCAAAGCCACCAGCATTAAAAACTAAAAGGTTTGCTTCGTCTCTTTTCTCTCGCGGAACAGATGCTATAAGATGCTCTGGCAAAACATAGTTATAACTTTCTAAATTGTTTAAATCGTTTTGTTTATTATATGGTTCTGTGTTAATTTGATTCATATTCATCTAATAGCATTTGTGCTTGCTGGTTTAACTTTGGCGGTGGCTTTATACCCAAATGTTTGTAAGCATCTAAAAGTGCTACGCGCCCCTTGTTTGTTCTTGCCAAAAAACCTATTTGCATTAAATAAGGCTCGTACACATCTTCTATGGTCGTTGCCTCTTCCGCCGTAAAGGCAGACAGCGTGTCCAGCCCAACAGGACCCCCACCATAGTTATTTATAATTGCTTTTAAAATTCTGATATCTATATGGTCTAGCCCTTTGCTGTCTATCTCTAGTTGCAAAAGTGCATCGCACGCGTCCGCCTTTAAAATTGTAGTGCTACCCTTAACTTGCGCAAAATCTCTCACGCGCTTAATAAGTCGGTTTGCTATACGTGGCGTACCGCGCGAGCGGCTTGCAATCTCTAGCGCGCCACAATTATCTATAGCAATTTTTAAAATGTTAGCCGAGCGCTTCAGTATAGTTTTTAATTCTGCCGAATTATAGTGGTCTAGCCTACAAATTATACCAAACCTATCGCGAAGCGGCGCTGTTAAACTACCCGCCCTAGTGGTTGCACCAACCAGCGTAAACTTAGGTAGCCCAATTCGCACATTCTTAGCGCTCGGACCTTTACCCACAATAAAGTCTAGCGCATAGTCTTCCATTGCAGGATACAAAATTTCTTCTACTGCTCTGTTAAGGCGGTGAATCTCATCTATAAACAAAACGTCGCCCTCTTTCAAGTTGGTTAAAATAGCAGCCAAATCAGCCCCGCGTTCAATCGCCGGACCAGATGTAATTTTTATACTAGCGCCCATTTCATTAGCAATAATATGTGCAAGCGTGGTTTTGCCAAGCCCAGGCGGACCATAAAGCAAGCAATGGTCTAAAGCCTCGCCCCGACCCTTTGCGGCGGCAATATAAACATTAAGGTTAGTCTTAACCTTTTCTTGCCCAATATACTCAGACATAACTCTCGGACGCAAGATATTCTCGTTATCCTCTTCAAGCTTCGCCTTTGTTACAATTCTCTCTTTCATAATTTAAATCTACAAATTTTGCTACCAGCCCAACCCGCGAGAGCGTAAGTTATTTTGTGCTACCGCATCCCCTTGGCGCGCTGCCAACCTATAATAATCAATTGCCTTATTTTCGTTTTTTGTAACCCCACGCCCTTCAGCATACATAAAGCCCAAATTATGTTGTGCGCTTGCATCCCCTTGGTTTGCGGCTTTTGTAAACCACTCTACTGCCTTTGCATAGTTTTGCGCAACCCCACGCCCATTGTCGTACATTACGCCCAAATTATATTGTGCGGTTGCATTCCCTTGATTTGCCGCTTTTGTATACCACTCTACTGCCTTTGCATAGTTTTGTGCAACCCCTTGTCCAGTGTAGTACATATTACCCAAATTATGTTGTGCGCTTGCATACCCTTGGTTTGCGGCTTTTGTGTACCACTTGTAAGCCTCTGTGTAGTTTTGCTGTTTATAAAAAGCCAAACCCTTATCAAAATCTGATTGTATAAAATGAATTTCCTCCTTGTTTATTTGTAAATTACTTTAGTTTAATTCAAATTTAGTTTTACTTTTTGCAGTTATCTGTTATTACTTAGTGCTAGGGTGATAAGTTCTTCTTCTGTTAGGTTTGGGGCGTATATGGCTGATACTGCTTTTTGTGCTTCGGCTTTTTTATAGCCTAGGTGTATAAGCGCTTCTATTGCAATTTGGCTAGTTGGTGTAAAGTTGTGAAGCGGTGCGTCTGCGCTAGTGTCATCGTCTAAGCTTGTTAAGGCTGAGACTTTATCTTTAAGTTCTAACACTATTCGCTGTGCGGTTTTTGCGCCTATGCCTTTAATTTCTTTTAGCCTTGTTGCGTTACCAGAAGCAATAGAGATAGACAGCGCGGCAAGCGGCATACCGCTTAAAATGCTCATAGCAGCCTTTGCGCCAATCCCCGATATTGTTAGCAGTTTTAAAAACATATCGCGCTCTTGCCTCGAATAAAAGCCATAAAGGTTTATGCCCGTATTCTCAGAAAATTGTAAGTATGTGTATACTGTAGCCTCGCTTCCAAGTGGCAGGTTAACAATAGTCGCATTAGACACATTCAGCAAATAGCCAATGTTGCCACACTCTAGTGTTAAAATACCCTTATCGCAGTCTATAATTTTACCCTTTATATAATTATACATCTTTTGTTTTTCCTTGTGTGTTGGTTTGGTTTGTTTTTTTGCAGTTAAGTCTAGCATTTGCATAGTACTATGCGTGGCAGATTAGTATAAATTTAGCCGTAAAGTTTGGTAAATACAAAATTTTGAGTTTGGCTTGCAGTAGGTAAACATTTTTGTATTTATCGAACTAGGTCGAATTTGCGTGCGTGATTGCTATTGCTAGTGCATCTGCTTCATCATCTTGTGAAAGGTCTTTTAAGTTAAGTAGCATCTTAACCATATACTGAATTTGTTTTTTATCCGCCTTGCCATAGCCCGTTATTGCAAGTTTTACTTGAAGCGGTGTATACTCGTAAAGTCTGCCACACATCTTTATTGCTGTTAGCAGTATTACCCCGCGCGCGTGGGCTACGTTTATTGCCGTTTTAACATTTTTAGCAAAAAACAATTCTTCTATTGCTATGTCTGTTGGCTTGTATGTATCTATTACTTTTAGCAGTTGCTCTTCTATGCTGGCAAGGCGCACCGATAAGTCTTCGTATTTTGGGGTTTGTAATGTGCCGCTAGCAATTTTTGCTAACTCACCCGAGTTGGCGCATTGCTGTATAAGCCCATAGCCAACAATTGCAAAGCCGGGGTCTAGCCCTAGTATTATTCTGTTGTTATCTTGTGTTTTTGCCATATGTTTTTTGGTTTAGATTTTTTCGTTTTTAAGTAAGTGCCACAAAGTTTTAAAGTAGGTGTGCTAAAAAGTTTGCTCACGCAAAACTAAATTTCTGTTATTTCTAAGTTGTGGTAAATTTCTTGCACATCGTCTAAATCGTCTAACAAGTCCATCATTTTTTCAAATTTTTCAAGTTGCCCCCCATCTAGTGTAATTGTGTAAGTTGGCTCGTAGCCATTAAACATATAAGCAACAGAGCCTTTTGTGCCTAGGCTTCCGCCGTATTTGTCTAGCAAGTGTCTGATGTTTGCGGCTGTTCTGTTTTTGTTGTCTGTTAGTGTTTCTATTATTAAAGCAACCCCGCCTATGCCGTAGCCCTCGTATGTAATCTGGTCGTAGTTTTCTGTTACGCTTCCATCTCTCGCCCTTTTAAGTATGCGGTTAATATTGTCTGATGGCACATTGTTTTGCCTTGCCTTTGCTATAGCATCTGCAAGTTTTGGGTTTAAGTCTGGGTTTGCACCACTTTTTGCAGCGACTGTAATCTCACGTAAAATCTTGGCAAACACTTTTTCACGCTTTGTGTCGTTTACCGCCTTTTTACGCTTTATGTTACTCCATTTAGAATGTCCTGCCATAGTTTTATAATTTTAAATGTTAAGTTTTAAATGTTAAATTGTCTCACGCTAAGCGCGGGCAAAGTTTAAATTACTTACTAGTGCAAAATTCAGACTGTTAAAACGTTGTGAAAACAATGATTTCAACCACTTAAAATTTAACATTAAACATTTAACATTTTCTGCAACTCTGCAACGCTATTTACTATATAGTCTGCGCCCGCACTTTTAAGTTCTTCGTACGTGCCGTAGCCGTAGGTTAGCCCTATACTTTTTATGCCCGTGTCTTTTGCCGCAATTATATCTTGCATTCTATCGCCAATCATAACAACAGACTGCTTTCTATCTGGGTCTAGGTGCGATAATATGTAGTTTATTATTTTACACTTTTTGTTCATATAGCCATCTAACTCGAAGCCCTTTACTAATGCAAAATAGTCTAGCAAATTAAAGTGTTGCAGTATAGGTACGGCATAGTGCGTAAGTTTAAGCGTAGCAACTCCAAGTGTTTTACCGCGTGCCTTTAAGCCTTCTAGCAACTCTGGTATGCCTTTATAAACTTCGTTTTCGAATAATATTTTAGAGTAATGCTCTCTATATTTTTGTGATGCCAACTCAGCGTCCGTATCAGACATATTATAAAAAGTAGAAAATCCCTCACTAAGTGGCGGACCAATAAAGCGCTCTAACTTGCTTAGGTCTGGCTCATCTATTCCAAAATGTTTAAGCGCATACTGCACAGACTTTGTTATACTAGGCTTTGGGTCTGTAAGTGTTCCGTCCAAATCGAACAAATAAATATCATATGTCATTTAAATGCCTCCAAAAATCTTTATATTCCATATACTTATGCGAAATTACTTACTTAAATTACTTACTTAAATTACTTAAAAAATACATTAGCACACCGCCAGCAACCGCCACGTTTAAACTCTCTGTATTATTTTGCATAGGTAAACTAATGCGCATTTTGCTTGCCGATAAAACCGCTTCACTAAGTCCGTACGCTTCAGAGCCTAGCGCTAGGCAAAATTTATTAGGTAGGCTTTCAGTTTTGTTTTGTCCTTTGCTTTTTTGTGAAGCGCCAACTTCCCCTAACAACTCGAATAAATTAACCCCACTTACACACGCGCTTATAATAGGTATATCGTTTTTGCTAAGTAAGTCTAGTAATTCGCCCCTATCAATCTCGAAAATTGCTGTGCCGAATATAGCGCCCATACTTCCCCTAACAACTTTTGGCGCGTATGGGTCTGTGCAATTAAGCAGAAAAATAGTATTAAAGCCCGTTGCTTTTGCTGTTCTGATAATTGTGCCTAAATTGTCGGGGTTTTGCAGACTATCTAGCAGTAAAAATTTACTTGTTTCCCCTAATACACCGCCTAACACGCCACCCGTTACTGCGCCCGCAAGCGCACCCACATCTGCGCCTTTCAGCGCGCTCGCGCTGTTTATATTAAACTGTGGTTTGTTTACAACCGCTATTATGCCTTGCGGGGTAAGTGTGTCTGCAATTTTTTTAAATATGTTTGGTGGCAGTAAAATAATTTTGCTTTTAAGTTTTTCGCTTTCTGTAAAATGTGTGAATTGCTCTGGTTTGGACTCTAGTTTGGTTTTGTCTAAAAAAATTGTATCTATTAAATCAGGGCAAGCCAGCACCGCTTCTTTAACAAGCAAAATCCCCTCCGCTAAAAATTTGTTGGTTTGCGCCCTAGCCTTTTTGTCTAAAAGTTTTACAGCGTCTTTAACAATTTTATTATCTACCGAAGTTATTTCTTTAAACATAATCTTACGTGTGTCACAGGGACAGTGTAATTGATGTCAAAAAGCAAGTTTTTGCCAACTTTCCGGTTTTGCTAAGGTCTTACTAATTAACATAAGGGCTACTGTTTTGTAGCCCTTAATAATTTTAGTGTTACTTTGTTTTAGCGCTGGCCGTAGCCTTACTTGCTTTTTCTAAATGTTGTTTAGCCGTACTTACAAGTTGGATAAATGCTTGTGGGTTTTGCACAGCAATATCTGCTAGCATTTTTCTGTTAAGTGTAACATTTGCTAGTTTCAGCCCGTGCATAAATTTAGAATAAGATAAGCCGTTTAACCTTGTTGCCGCGTTTATTCTTGCTATCCATAACTTGCGGAAGTCGCGCTTTCTTAATTTTCTGCCGATGTACGAAAACATTAAAGATTTCATAACAGCAGACTTAGCCGTTCTATATAATTTAGATTTAGCGCCGTAATAGCCTTTGGCTTGCTTTAGCACCTTTTTCTTTTTCTTTCTTTTATTTACGCCTCTTTTAATTCTTGCCATTGTTGGAAATACTCCTTCTGTAAATTTTTGTGTAATTATTTTTTGCAATAAAATTCTATTGCTTTTTTGTGAAATGTTTAAGTAAAAGTTATAACTGCAAACGGATAAAGGCTAGTGCGAAGTATATAATACTTTATTACTTGCAAACCTTTATAAGCGTATAAATAGTTTTCTCTTGAGATTTGTCTACGTATGTGTGTTGGCGAAGCCTCATTTTTCTTTTTGCTGTTTTTTTGTTAAGTATGTGGTTTTTGTTTCTTCTGCCACGTTTAACCTTACCGCTTCCGGTTACCCTAAAGCGCTTAGATGCACCTTTGTGTGTTTTTGCTTTTGGCATTGTTTTATATACTCCTTTTATTTATTTTTTGATAGATGTTTATTTTTTTGTATCTTGTTTTGTAGTATCTTGTTTTTTGCTTTCTACTTTTTGCTGTGTCTCTTTACTATCAGCCTTTGGCTCTTGCTTTTTAGCCACTTCTTTTGGCTGTGCCTTAGTAGGTTCTGCCTTTACAGTCTCTGCCTTTGGCTCTACCGACTTAGTTGCTGTTTTAGTTTCAGTTGGCTTTTCTGTTTGTTTATTATCCGCTGGCTTACTCTCTGGCTTAGTTGGTGGCTTTGGCTTTATGCCCTCTTTAAGCGGGGTAAGTATCATTATAATGTTTCTGAATTCTGTACCCGCCGGTCGCTCTATCGCCGCAACATCTTCTAGCATAGTAAAAAAGTCTTCCATAACTTTTATGCCTAGGTTGCTATGAGTAATTTGTCGCCCACGCATTCTGATAATTGCCCTAACCTTATCGCCGTTAAGTAAAAATTTGCGTGCGTGTCGCGCCTTTGTCTCTAGGTCGTGTTTGTCTATTGTCATACTAAGCCAAACTTCGCGCATCTCATTTGTTTTGGTAAGTTTTTTGGCATCTTTCGCTTTTTTAGATTGCTCGTACTTGTGCTTGCCATAGTCCATTATTTTACACACGGGCGGCACAGCACTTGGCGAAATCATAACAAGGTCTAGGTTCTGAGCGTAAGCCATTTCCTTTGCCTTAAACGACGGAACAATGCCTAATTGCTCTCCCGTAGCCGAGATAAGCCTAACTTCCTTTTCTCTGATTTGCTCGTTCATAAACGTGCGGTTTTTGTTGCTAACATTTGGTTTTCTGTTGATAATAAACCTCCCAAAAAAAGTTCTACGCGCGTCTAGCGATAAATTTTATAACATAAAGATTACAAAACAAAAAAAGTAGATACATAAGTACCTACTCTACGCTTAAATACACAACCACTTATGTAAACTTTGCACAACACACGCAAAGCCTAGCACAAACAGAATTTTTTAAAAAGCACAACCCAAGTCAAACAAAATTGCTCGGGTGAGAAGCAGGCACTTCTTCTTTACTATATTATGTTACCAAAACTTTAAAAATAAGTCAAGCATTTGAGCGCAGTTTTTTTAATACTAACAAAAAAACTTTGGCTACCACTCTCATTTCTTATTGCTGTTGGCTGTCTGGAACAAATTTTCCGTCTTTAAATGTTCCGGTTTTAATATCGCCATTTGCAAAATAGTATGTAAAAACACCTACGGGTTTGTCACCTGAATAGTTGCCTTCAATCCTATTTCCACTTGCGTAATATGAAGTGCCTTTGCCTTCTTTTTTATAGTCGTTAAAATTTCCTTCAAACCTATTGCCACTAGTATAATATTCTGTTGCATAACCAGTAAACTTACCGTCTTTAAACTCCCCTACATAAACACCGCCATTTGTCCAATAAAAAGCACCCTTACCGTGCCTTAAGCCATCTTTAAACTTCCCTACATATATGTCTCCGTTTTTATACTGACAAGTCGCGATACCCGCAAACTTGTCTTCTACAAACTCACCCTTATATTTTGTACCTTCAGCAGAAATATATTCGCCTTGTCCGTGACGCAATCTTTTACCATCTTTTCTTATAGTCTCGCCAATATATTTGTTACCCCCTGTATAATTGATTTCTTCTACAGCACGCTTTGTTGGTCTTGCCACATTCCAGCCTTCTGCCACCCCGTGCCACTCACCCTCGAATGGCTCGCCATTAATAAAAGTGCCTACAAAGCGTATATTCTTTTTATTCTCTCGCCAATTATAATACATTGTGCCGTGTCCATTTGGGTGGTTATGTTTAATATCCCCTATATATTTGTTGTTACCTAATAGTATAATGTTCTGACCAACCCGCCTATCTCCAACGCTTTTTAAAGCGTGTTTGGTGCCATCTTGCAAAATATATTCAGCAACACCGCTAGCCTCACCTAAAACAGCATTAGTCTTTAAAACAGAACCATCGTAAAATTTGGTTTCTAGCTCTCCGTGTGATAAGCCTAAAATAAAATTGCCTTCTACAGTAGTGCCACAATCATAAAAAACAAGTTTTCCAAGCCCGTGCGGTTTGTCGTGTAAAACTTGCCCTTCGAACTCACAGTTAGCGTTTAAATAGTAAGTACTTGCTTTTAAAGGTAAATAAACACGCATATCGCTGTATAAAAAAACTCCACCACCCACAATGTTTAAGTAAGCACTTCCGCTTGTTAAGTCTAAATGTTCTTTTTCGTTTTTTTTCCCACAAAAAATATAGCCACTTTTAGCCTTGCCACTTACAAACTCGCCTTCAAAATAAACATTATCAAAAAAACCAAAATCGAATCGCCCTTTGCCGTGCCACTCTCCGTTTTCAAAACCACCCGTATATTTTCCCAGCGTAAAATGTTGCTCGCCGTGTCCGCTATAACTAATATCTAAAAACTGACCACTGTAGATAAGTTTACCTTTACGATGTACTGTACCATTATATAGCACCCCTTCTTGATAGCCAGTTCTGTTAAAAACATCACCATTTTTACTATATACAGTTCCGTTTATTAACGAATGACTCGTTTTGCAAAATTCACCTTTTTGTTTTTGACCAAAAGAATATACAGAGCCTTTTTTAAAATCTCCATTCTCCCAATGTCCTTCATATTTACTACCATCTAAAAACAGCGTGCCAAAACCGTGCGCTTTTCCATTTGCCAATTCGCCCTCGTAATAACCGCCACAACTATAATACCAAATACCCTTGCCGTGCCAATAGTCGTTTAAAAAACTACCTTTATACACTACTTGGTTTTGCATATTGTACTGTGTCCCTTGCCCGTGTGCGTTCCTTACATTATTAACAACAATATACTGCCCGTAGTAATAACCTGTAAATTGTGTTGGGTTATCTTTACTAAAGTATCTTATATCTGCTTGTTCGAAGCGATTGTTTTGCATAATTTTAACTCTCCTAAGCGCAAAAAACTTACGCGGTTTTTTTAATTGTTTTTTGAATGACGATTTTACAAAAACTTACGTGAAGTTTTTAAGGTGGTCTGTTGCTAGTTTTGTGAAGTCTGATAATTTCATACTGCCAAGGTCGTTGTTTGTGGTGTCATTTGCGCTTGCCCTTTTTCTAACAGATATGGTTTTTTCGGCTTGTTCTTTCTCGCCTATTATAATCATATAGGGCGACTTGTCTAGTTGGGCTTCTCTTATTTTTTTGCCTATTTTCTCGCCCCTTATATCTAGTTCTGTGCGTATGCCGCTAGCAAGCAGTTTGTCGGCTACACCCCCTGCATACTTATTAAATTTATCTGATATAGACAAAACTTTAACTTGCGTTGGGGATAGCCAAAAAGGCAATGCGCCAACATACTTTTCTAAAAGCATAGCAATTGTACGCTCGTAGCAACCCATCGCGCTTCTATGTATTACGTACGGGTATTTTTTAGCGCCGTCTTCCGCAATGTATGTTAAGTCGAAGCGCTCTGCAAGGGCAAAGTCTACTTGAATTGTCATAATAGTGTCTTCTTTGCCGTGAACATTTTTGGTTTGGATATCTAGTTTTGGTCCGTAAAAAGCCGCGTCGCCTATGCTTGTCTCGTACTTGATACCAAGTTCTGCAAAAATATTTTCCATTAGGTTTTGCGTGCTTTCCCATTCACGCGGCTTGTCTATATACTTTTGCTTGTTGTTTTTATCCCACTTAGAAAAGCGAAACCACACATCATCTTGCAACCCTAACTTTTGTAAGAAAAACTTTGTAAGCTCGAACGCCCTTTTAAACTCGTCTTTAATTTGCTCTGGCAAACATATTATGTGACCATCAGATAACGTAAACTGGCGCATTCTGATAAGCCCGTGCATCTCACCACTAGATTCGTTTCGCATAAGCGTAACAGTCTCGTTATACCTTAGTGGCAAATCTTTATAACTTTTTAACCCTTGCTTGTAAACTAAAAATGCGTATGGGCAAGACATCGGGCGCAGCGCAAAAACTTCTTTGTCCTTTTTTTCGTCGCCAATAACAAACATATCATCTTTATAGTGTTGCCAATGCCCGCTGATTTTATAAAGGTCTGACTTTGCCATTACCGGCGTTTTAATAAGTTTATAGCCCCGCCTCTCTTCTTCATCTTCTACAAACCTAGATAAAATCTGAAAAAGTTTAGCGCCCTTTGGCATTAAAAAAGGTAGCCCTTGCCCTATGCTCTCATCTGTTGCAAAATAGCCTAACTCTCTGCCAATTTTGTTATGGTCGCGCGCCTTTGCTTCTTCTAGCGCTATCAAAAATTCGTCTAGGTGGCTTTTTTTCTCGAATGCTACACCATATATGCGAGATAGCATTTTGTTTTTTTCTGAGCCTTTCCAGTATGCGCCCGTTAGGCTTAAGAGTTTAAACGCCTTTATTTTGCCGGTAGACAAAAGGTGCGGACCCTGACACAAGTCTGCAAAAGCGCCCGTTTTATACACGCCAACTTTTTCGTCTTTAGAGAGTTTTGCTTTTTCGTTAGTTTCTTTGTTTGGCGCATAAAGGTCGTTAATAAGTTCTAGTTTGTAGTTTTCTTTAAAGCCTTTAAAAAGCGCTTCGGCATCTTTTTTAGATAAGTCTTCCCTTTGCATAGGTAAGTCTGCTTTTATAATTTTTTGCATTTGCTCTTCTATTGCTTTAAAGTCGTCTTGCGTTATGGGTTTTGCAAAATCGAAGTCGTAATAGAAGCCGTTTTTGGTAGACGGACCTATAGCAAGTTTTGCTGTAGGGAACACATTTTTAACAGCGCTTGCTAGTATGTGGCTTGCGGTGTGCCAAAAAACTTCTTTGCCCTCTTTGTCTGCAAAAGTGTACACTTCGAAAGTGTAGTGGTCTGGCTTGTTACCATTTGTTAAAGCGGGTAACTTATCTACCCCTAATCTAAAGTTAAGGTCTACCAAAGCGCCACTAACCCGAGCCACAATTGCGCTTCGCGCTAGCCCTTCTGATATTGTTTTTGTAAAGTCTAAAACGCTTGTCCCCTTTTCTACTTGCCTAATAGACCCATCTTTAAGTATGATGTTAATCATTTGCACAAACTCCATTGAATTTATCTTATCTATAAATTATAACAAAAAACCCGCGTTTGTACAAATGATTTTGCGGGTTTTTTTAAAATAGATAAATTTTTTGAAAGGTGACAATTGTAATTAGCAAGGCAAGTTGGCGGCTATATTTTTTTACTAAAATAAATTCTGTCTAGAAATAAATTTTTTATCATCTTGTATTCTCTGTTAGACACAAGCGCATTCTCGTGTATAACTATTTTTTTGGGTGAGAGATTTATCAGGCTCATAATAACGTTACCCTCAAAGTCTGAAATTTTTAGGGCGTCTTTACGCTCGCCATTACAGTAATAGTTATTAATCTCACCCAAAACGTAGCCCGAAATTGTTTGCCCCTCAGTTAGAGAATTTAGTTTAGAGTCGCAAACAAACACCCTATCCTCTTTTTGCACTATATGCACTTCATCGTGCTTTGCTTTGTTTGTGTTTATTAAATACTTCAGCAGTTCTGTAAATGTGTCTGGGCAAGATAGATAGCGTATATTTTCGTTTGTTAGTTGGATAATATCTAGCCACCTATTTTTAAGTTCTTTAAGTTTAAAGTTTATAAACGCATCTAGTTGCAAAGTGTCTTTTTCTGTAACCTTTAGCAGTTTGTTAATCTCTTCTATATCGCCGTCTCTGTCAAAGCATATAAGTGCTTTTAAAAAGGTTGCTTTTTCTAAACTAGATTTTGCTTGCAGATTTAGTTTGCTAGATAAAAAATTATATTTATAAAATGTACAGCAAACATCTGCTATCGCTTCTTTAATTAACTTTAAAAGCACAGCGTTTGTTTTATCGCTTCCGTAAACTAATAAACAAGTGCGCCCGTTTGTCTCACTTTTTTTAACAAGTAACTTTCTTGTGTTGTTCTCTAAATAATTTTTAATGTAATCTAAGTAAACACTTTTATTGCTATCTATACATATTTTTGTTTGCATACTATTTCACACTCACTTAATATTTTCTCTACTTATCTATTGTATGCAACTTGAAAACTTAAATACACTTAAAAGCAAAAAACGTAAGCCATTTCGACTTACGCCTTTGCTAAAAATTTTTAATGTTAAATTTTAAATGTTTAATTGTTGCACCGCTAGCGCGGGCAAGTTTTTAGGGGTTAGCGTATAGTTATTGTAGACTGTTAAAAAGTTTTGAAATTTATGAGTTTAGCCATTTAACATTTATAATTTAGCATTTAAAATTGAATTACTCGCCGCCCCATCTGTCTGCTAATTTTTTACCGCGGCTTTTTTCTATAAACCTAGACCTGCGCTCGTTAAGTACAGATGTTATGCCTAGTATAGAGCCTATGCCCGCAAGCGCTAGTGCAACTATAAGTACCGCTATACCTATGTAGTTTGTGCTAGGCTCGCCCATATGCCACGATGCAAATAGTACTACTGTTAGGTGACCCGTGTCTAAACAGAAAAGGTCTGTGCAAACATTAAATATAACATCGCCATTAGGCACTAAACTCCAACCTAAAAACAGCCACTCATCTGCGCCATCTAAGTATTCGTTGCTAAGCCACGGCAACTCGAAGCCCGTTGCTTCATCTATAAGAACATTATGCTTTTTAACAATTTGCTTTGTGCCAAAATAGTGCGGACATAAAAGTATTATTTTTATGTACCTTTCTGCTTCTATTGGTGGGCAAGTTGGCTCTGTGTCGTTGTCGCAACCACTACCCCCGTTATCACCGCCATTATCATAGCCCCCGTTATCATTATAGTCGCCACCATTACCGCCGCTATCATAACCACCATTGTCGTAGCCACCGCCATTGTCGTAACCATTATCATCATTCTCGTAGCCATAATCATAGCCACTCTCACTTTCATTACTCTCAGAACCTGCTTCACTCTCTGGGTTTTGCTCTGTAGTATATTCACCTGCTTCACTAGCAATTATCGCAAATGCATTAGTGCCACCATTGCTGTGTGGTGCAAAAAATGTAACCCCAAAGGCTAGTGCTAGCCCCGTTACAATTACAAGCATTTTTTTAAATCTTTGCAAAAACAGTTTACTCATTTGTTCTTTCTCCTATCAGAGTTGTTCTTGTTACTATACTCACAAGGCAACTCATATTGTCTAGTGTGATAACACTTTTATCTAATGTATTAATATTGTTAAATATATGTTAACAAAAAAACAAACAAAAGTCAACTGTTTTTCAAAAGTTTTTTAAAATTTTTTTTCAGAAAAAAAGGCACTCACAAAGAATGCCTTTAAAATGCCTGATATATTAGTAAATATAAATTATCGCGAAGCGGGTGTAGCACTTCGCAAACGAAACTATATGCAAAAAAATTTCCTTATGAAGCGAAGCGGAATAGAAATTTGTTGCATAAGTTTCGTTACTCAAACAATGGTTCTTGATTTTCTAAGTCGTCTATAAGCATACAGTTTTCTAGTAACTCTTCCACTTCTTTTTTGTTGCCTCTATGAAACCTTACGTCCTTTATAATAGTAGGTATAGACAACAGCCCCCAAAGAACTGCTAGCAAAGGAATTAAGCCAAACAGATAAAAATACTCGCCCCAACCTGTAAAGTGATATATGTGGCTTAGTATTGGGTACTCTGACCACACAAAGTAAGAGCCTTCGTAAACTGCATCTGGCAACTGGTGCCAAATAAACTGCTCGCCCGGATAGCGCGAGAAAAAGAAGTTAGTTGTTGGGTAGCCTTCAACCGGATAGATAGCCGCAAACAAATGGTTAAGCCCGTGTATGCCCGTAAGCGCTATAATAAAAGACGGCAACACCAAAAGTAACATTTTGTAATGTGGTCTAAACTCTTTGTACGCAATTAAAACTATTGGTATAATTGCATACAGCAAGTGTGGCACTACAAAGCCTAGCCATTCTAAGTCTACTGGGTTGGTGCCGGTTGGGTCTAAAAACAGCGGTAGTATTCCGGCGGGCAAACAAATATAGTAAACAAAATTAAACAAGATTTTGCTTTTTGTTATAACCATTATGGGTATTAGTATTGCAGACAAGCCCGATATATGAAAAGGCAAGCCTTTTAGAATAAAGTCTAGGTGGTCTGGATATTCGAAAATGCGCACAATAAACCGCACCACTAAAACAATAATGGATACGAAAGAAAAAGATATTATTGTAAGCCTTCTGTGTTTTGGAAAATAATGTAAAAGCGCAATAAAACTAGCGGCTAGAATCACGGCAAAAAGATAAACTCGCCATAAAGATAGTAAATATAACACGTAACTTCTCCGTTGTTTAATGACAATAATCTAGATGTAGTATATGAAAATAAACAAAAAATTATAAATTTTGCAAAAAGAAGCGAAGCCCTAACTTGAACTTTATGTTGCTTCTTAATCATTATACTACATTTAAAAATAAAATACAAGCATTTTCAAAAAAAAATAGGCTTAAAATTAAACCTATTTTTTTAATTGTGGTAAAATTTATTTTACCGAAAAATTATGTTCCTACCCTAATAGCAATGAAACCCGTTTGTTGCACTATGTTCATACTCAGTCGGAAGGCTGTGTTTTGGTACAACAGCGCTTCCATTGTAACTGGGCAAAGACGGTATTTGTGGCGGTGGTGGCATATTGATAGTTGGGTATGTAGGTGTTACAGTTATAACAGGAAGTGTAGAAGCCCTTGTTACAGGGTTTGCGTTAACCTCTATATTTTGCGTGATAACAGCGTTTGCAGCCTCCGCTACATTGTTTTTGATTATGATGTTTACGCTGCCACCTGTGATATCTTGCATATCTGCTTCGGTTAGTTGATAGCCGTTTGTTGCAGGCACAACCAAATTTGTTTTGAAAACCATTTAAAGTTTCCTCCTATTTTTAGAATTCATAATAATATATGCTACGCTAGGCAATATATGTGACAAAGCCTTCAAAAAGTTTTGTTACTCTTTTGAAGGCTTTGTGTGTTTAGTTAAGTTTTATAGGGGTTTACTCGCTTATGGGTTTTCTGGTATGCTGGGCTATAAGTTTATCGTTTTCTGTTTTTACTTGCATTCTGTTTTTTTGCAAAAAGCGAATTAGGTTATAGTTGTCTATCCAAATCTCGTTTTTGCTCTGCCTTTCATCTGTATCAAATTGCGATGGGTGAAATACTAACTGAAGCCCGTAGTGTAAGTGTGGGTTGCTTGCCATATTTCTATTAGGCTTGTAAGAATAGCCCGTGTTGCCCAAATAGCCTATAATGTCGCCCGCATTAACTTTGTCGCCGCGCTTGTAATCTTTATAAAAGGGCTTGTCTTTTCTTAGGTGGGCGTAGTAGTAATAGCGCTTTTTGCAATGGGATAATATACCTATGCGCCAACCGCCGTATCTGTTCCAGCCTGCCTCGTGTATCGTGCCACCCTCTACGGCGATTATGGGCGTGCCTGTCCTGCCAAAAAAGTCGTTACCTAAGTGCTTGCGCTTGAAGCCAAACGCCCTTGCGTTACCAAAATCTCTAGCACTACTATAGCCATAGCCCTTTGCTATTGGGTGATAAACCAAAAGCCCATACTCTGTTTTATTATCTCTAACGCAATGATACTCGCCCAAAAAGTTTTCTAAAACTGCGCTGAACGCTTTGTGATAGTAGTTATAAAACTTTAAGTCTTTAGTAAGTTCTTTTACCACGCTCTCTTTAGTTGGCGGAAAAGCAGTATTCTCATTTGGGTAGTTTTCACCCTTTTTAACTTGCTCACCCTGCCCGCCTTGCTCACTTTTTGCACTACCTACTACCCCATCGTTTATAGCCTTTGCAAAGGCGCTTATGTGCTTACACTTTGTTCCCCTAAAGTTGTTGCCTGTTTTTGCGGCAGAATATGCAAGTAATTCTATCCAACAAAGTTTAGGCTTGTTTTCTGTTTTGTGCGCGCTCCAACTTTTTACATCGTAGTTGTAGGCTTGGTTTAGTGCCTCTAGCGAAATTTTAAAATCTACCCACTTGATGTATTTCTCGTCCTTTTTTTGTGTCGGTTTAAAAATATTGTCGGCTGTGCTTTTATTTGCCTCAGAAAAATAATCTGTTGTGTCTGCGCCGCACTCTATGCTGTTTTTTTCTATGCACGCAACAATGTTGGTGCTAACCTCTTCAAAAACATATTCGGCGCTTCCACTAACAATAAAAGTGTATGCCACGTACGACAAAAACCCCGATATAACAAAAACACCAACAGTCAGCGCGTAAGACCAATACTTACTAAAAAAAGTTCTCATACTAAAAATCTCCAAGCAAATGTTAAATGAATAAACACATTACTGCATTTGAACAATTTGCAATTAGTTTAAGTTAGTATGAGAATGTTTTTATGTTTGTATACTTTAATTTTTGTTATGTATCATTCTTTATTGCTTAATATAATTAATGGCACAAGCATTTCTTTTTCGTGCAGACCAGAGTGCGCGCCCTTGTGCATAGAGCATTCGTCACTTATCAAAAGTTCTGCGTTATCGTTTGCTGGCACTAGCACAAAGTCGCCTAGCAAATTAAAATGCTCAGAGTTACTAACCCCAAAAACGCCCTTTTCTATTAAGTAGTTAATACATAACAGCACTATTTGGTTTTTGTAGTTAGTTTGTATATGGCACTTTAGTTTAATTTTAGTTTGTGTAAATGTGTCGGCACAACTTTTGTCTAACTTTAAAAACACAGAGCGCTTGTCGCCATAAAGTGGTGTTGCTAATAGGTTTTTCAAAACGTCGTCTTTATGTAAGTTAAAGTAAACATTTGCATCTGCTTGCCCGTGGTCTGCCGTGATTATAACCAGCGTATCACTATGCGTTTTTATAAAATTTTCTACTGTACTGTTTATTGTGGCTATTAAATTTTTGGTAGACTGATTTTTTACGCCGTAAATATGCATATGGTTGTCGGGCTTTGGGTTGTAACAAAAAACAAATTGCTTGCCCTTTTTGTTGCATATGTAAGAGAGATATTTAAAATGCTCTGCCAAATTTTTAAAGTGGTAAGAATTTTCTAGTGGCAAATTATGGCTACAAAACGGCGGTTGAATTTCATTAACCTGATAGCCGTTTGGCGAGATATAATTGTTGTTTTTAATTTCATTAGTTGCGTAGTACGGGGTTTTGGGCAGTCTAGTTGGTAGAAAATTTTTATCTATATCTTGCCCTGTAAAAAAATCTTTGTCTTTAAAAAGTTCTATCACCTGCCCTTTGCATTCGAAATATAAACTCCACGCAAACCAGCCGTGCGAGCTTGGCGGTGTTGCTGTATAAAGCGTAGATGTTGCGTTTGTTGTGGTGGACGGAAATACGCTTGTAATCTCGCTTACTATGTGTCTGCGCAAAAAATCGTCCCGCTTTAAGTGGGTTTTTAATTGGTGTATGCCTAGCCCATCAAAGCAAATAAAAACCACATTTTTATAGCCCTTATCTAACTCGCGCTTTATCGCATCTAGTTTAGGGTGGTTATTTTTGCAACCCAAAAAACTAGCGAGCGTAGCCGCTATGTTAAGAATGTTGCTGTTGTAATTTGGATATGTAAGTTTCATAATTATTTGTTAGGCTGTCGCTTATTGCTGAATATTTTTTAACATTTGACTGCTTTTTTTTTGCAGGGCTTTTTGCAGGGCATTTACTACGCTTAAATTGCTACGCGACTTGCGCACCACAGCACAGGCAAAGTATATAGCTGGTACTCTTCCCCTAGTTCTAGTAGTGGCTTAAGCGCTTTTTCTAAGCCTTTGTTTACTGCTTTTTTGTAGTATGTTTTTGCGGCAGTAATGTGCATTTGTTTGTCTTGTTCACTTATGCCCTTCGTTTTGCTTGCCTTTATAGCAGACTCTGCCACCTTAAAGTCTGATTCTGCTGCTTCCCACCACTCGTCCCACTTATCTACTTTACCACTCTCGCCAAACTTGCCATCTTTATACATTCTAGCAAGTAGATACTCGGCACTTGCTTTTTGCCCTCTGTCTAACGCCGCCTTTTCGTATAACTCTATTGCCTTTTTGTAGTTAGGCTTTGTGCCAAAACCATTTTCGTAACAAATGGCTAGTCTGAATATACTGCGGGTATGACCCTCTTCCGCCTTAGTTTTAATGTAGGGGTATGCGTTGGTTAAATACTCTGCTATGTCTTCTTCGCTTTTTCTTGAGAGGGCTAAATTTGTAATAGCGCGCTCTGCGCTGTGGCTACCTAGGTCTGCCGCCCTGCTATAAAAGGCTATATATTTTGCATAATCTTTTTTGCCCAAAAAGCCACCGCCGTACAAACTGCCTAACTCTTTCATTGCTTCTATATCGCCCGAGTCGGCTCTTTTTGTTAGGTCTATTATGATTTGCGAATAGTCTATTTTAGAGTCTGGGTGTTCGCGGCGGCTTATATATGTGCCATCATCGTAAACCAAAATATCTTTTTTGCCGCGCTCTTGCGTTTGAATAAACTCGCCGTGCATTCTGCCCTTTACCCAGTTACCTACCGTTTCGCAGTTATAGCCCCGCCCCATATACGAATATGTTGTGCCTTTGCCGTGCCTGTGACCATTTTTAAACTCGCCGTAGTAGTAGAGTTGTCCCGAGTTAGAAAAATATAATTTGCCTTTTCCGTCTCTTTTGCCATTTTTAAACTGCCCGTCATATGCAAGCCCGCCAACAATAGTTTGATTGCGGTAAGACCTATCCTTATCATCTGGGTCTTTATCGAAGTAGGCTTTGCCTTGCCCGTGAGATTTATCATCTAGCCACTCGCCCTCATAAACCTTAACGCCATATTTAGAAAACAGCACGCCAACGCCACTTCTTTTGCCACCCTTAACTTCGCCCTCGTATTTAGAGCCGTCTGCAAAATAAAGTGTGGTTGTGCCGTCTTGCACCAGATTTTGCTCGCTCTCTAGCGTGCCCATTATGTATCTAACGCTCTCAATTTCACCATTTGCAAAATGTATTTTACCGCTTCCGTGCCGCCTGCCCATATGAAAACTACCCTTGTAATCACTACCATCAGCCATATGCTCTATGCCTTGCCCTTGCCTTAAGCCTTTTTCGAAACTGCCAAAGTAAACGACTATCTCATTGCCGCTCTTATCAAGCGCATATTCGTAAATGGCGCTTCCGTGCGGTGTGTGGTGCTTGTTGCCTATTTTATGAAAACTGCCTTTATATTTTGTGATGCGCTGGCTACCTTTCTTACCGCCTTTTGTCTTGTCTTTTGCTTCACCTTTTGCGCTACCACTTGTGCCGTTCTTTACTCTATCACTTACGCTGTCTTTTGCATTTTCTTGCAAATACTTTACACCGCGCGCAGTATCGCCATAAGTTTGCTCGTACTCGAAGTGTCTTTGCCCGTTTGGATAATAAAGCACGCCGGGCGCTTCGTGCATACTCTCTTTCAAGTTGCCTACATAAACGCTTCCGTCGCTGTAAAGCATAACGCCATAGCCGTAAGCCTCTCTTGCGCCAAAAATAAGGTTATCTGCGCTTACCTTGCCGCCATACCAGCGGTTGCCGTTATCTAGCAAATTTTCTTCGTACCCGCTTTCTTTTAAATACTCGGCGCGTAAATCTTGATAGGCATTAACCCTAGCAATTTGCTTGTCTAGTTCATCTAAAAGCGCCATATTCGGCGGGTTGTCTTTATAAAAGTCTGAAGCCTCCCCTGCTGTAATACTTTTTGTGTACAGACTCTCAGCCACCATATTGCCCGACTTTTCCCACTCGGTTTTGCCATAACTTAAAGATATACAAGCGCCAGACTTCAAAGTCGCGAGTATATGATTTCTGTACTTGCCCTTGTAATATATAATGTCGCGCTCTGATTTTGGCGCAATACTAGGCTTAACCTTTTTGCCCTTTTTGTAAGCAATTTGTAAATGCTTTTCAAACTCTTGTAACTCAATCATAATGTTTTTTAGATATCAAGCGCCCAAATAATCTAGATTGCGCAAGCAAGCGCTACACCGCCAAAGGCGGTCGGATTGTTTTAGCCGTAGCGCGCAGATATTAAAATTTTGAGCCTTTGGCTTTGCCGTCTGGCAAAACAACCGCGAAAAATTTTATAACCTAACGTGCTATTAAAATAAGCCAACAATTTTGCCGCTCTCATCTATATCTATAAAGTTTGCGGACGGAATTTTTGGAAGCCCCGGCATTGTCATAATATCGCCCGTAAGCGCAACTATAAAACCAGCCCCCGCGCTTACCCTAACTTCTTTTACAGAAACACTAAAGCCCTCTGGCGCGCCTAGTTTAGTTTGGTCGTCTGAGAAACTATACTGAGTTTTTGCCATACAAATTGGCAATTCGCCCAGCCCCATACGCTTTATTTTTTTAATTTGCGTAACTGCTTTTGGGCTGAAGTTTACGCTGTCCGCCCTATAAATTTTTGTTGCTATGCTTTTTATTTTGTCCATCGGGCAAGCAGAATTTTCGTATGTAAGGGTGAAGTTATTTTTTTGGTTTGCTATATCTATCACGATTTTTGCAAGTTCTGTGCCACCCGCGCCGCCTTTAGCCCAAACTTCAGATAGCGCAACCTGCGCGCCATACTTTTTGCACTCGTCTTTTATAAGGTTAATCTCGGCGTCAGTATCTTCCGTTCTTTTATTTATAGCAACTACACACGGCAGAGCAAAGTTTTTATTTATGTTTTCTATGTGGCGAAGCAAGTTTGGAAGCCCCGCTTTAAGCGCCTCTAAATTCTCGCCTGCAAGTTGGTCTTTTGCCACACCGCCGTGCATTTTTAAAGCCCTTACAGTTGCTACAATAACAACAGCGTCCGGCACAAGCCCCGCTTGTCTGCACTTAATATTTAAAAACTTCTCAGCACCCAAATCTGCGCCAAAGCCACTCTCTGTCACAACATAGTCCCCTAAACTTAGTGCCATTTTTGTTGCTATAACGCTGTTACAGCCGTGCGCTATGTTAGCAAACGGACCGCCGTGTATCAGCACCGGCGTTTTTTCAAGGGTCTGAACAAGGTTAGGCTTTATAGCGTCTTTCAGCAAAACCGCCATAGCGCCAACCGCCTTTAAGTCTGCCGTAAATATAGGTTTGTTAGCGCCCGTATAGCCAACAATCATTTTGCCTAGCCTAGCCTTTAAGTCTGTGATGTTTTCTGCCAAACACAGCACTGCCATAATCTCACTAGCAACCGTAATATCAAAGCCATCTTCGCGCGGAACGCCATTAGATTTACCACCAAGCCCGCATATAATATTACGCAGTTGTCTGTCGTTCATATCTACTGCACGGCGCCACGTAATGCGCGTTATATCAAACCCCAACTCGTTACCTTGCTGAATGTGGTTGTCTATAAGTGCTGCCAGTAAGTTGTTCGCAGCCCCGATAGCGTGAAAATCGCCCGTAAAATGCAGGTTTATGTCCTCCATAGGTACAACCTGCGCATAACCACCACCGGTCGCCCCACCCTTAACGCCAAAAACAGGACCAAGGCTTGGCTCTCTAAGCGCAACTACACAATTTTTGCCCAAAAGCGTAAGCGCGTCTGCCAAACCAATTGTAGTAGTAGACTTCCCCTCGCCCGCTGGCGTTGGGTTTATTGCAGTAACCATAATAAGTTTGCCATTTTTAGAAGTTGCATTTTGTGCTTTACTAGCCTTAGCGCCACTAGCGCCCTTAATAGCGCCTTTTTCGTTTTTTTGTAAGTCGTTAAAAATTTCTAGCGAAACCTTTGCTTTGTGGTTTCCGTAACGCTCTAGATGTTTAAGCGGGATACCCGCCTTTGCGGCAATTTTTTCGATGTCGTCCATTTTTGTTTTTTGTGCAATCTCAATATCGGACGGCACTTTTGTTAGTGGTTGTACTTTTGCTTTTGTTACAGTTGTTTTTTTACTCATCAAAAAACTCCTTTTATAATGTTTAATGTTAAATTTTAAATGTTAAATTATTTCACCGCTAACGCGGATAAGTTTTTTTTCAGGTGCTAGAAAAAACATAATTGCGACTGTTTAAAAGTAATTGCACCTAATGAATTCAACCATTAAACATTCAACATTTACAATTTTAAATTTACTAAACTGGATTTACGTGTACATTACAATGCTTTATTGTTGGGTTGTCTAGCGCTTCTAGTTTTAAGTGAACTTCCTCTGCTATTTGGTGGGCAGCCTCTAGTGACAGCCCCGCATCTACACCTATTTCTATATCTACATATATAGCGCTACCGCCAAACAACCTTGTTTTAAGCTCATCAATTCTAATCACGCCCTTAACTTCTAGCGTCTCTTTTCTTATAATTGCTACACTTTCGTTGTCTGCTGCTTTGTCTATCAGTTGGTCTAAACTCGGCTTTATAACGCCCCACGCAGCCTTCAAAATAAACAACGCAACAACAATTATCGCTATGCTCTCTGCCATATTAGAGCCAATAAAGGCAGCCAAAGCCAAGCCAATTAAAACGGCAATACTAGACATAGCATCTATTCTTTGGTGCCACGCGTCTGCTTTAAGCGCGTTAGAGTTTGTTTTTTTGCTTATTCTCATAGTGTAGTGGTACAGTAACTCTTTAACCACAATAGAAAAAGCCGTAACGCCAATAAGCCACTTGTTTAAGTAATCTACGCTTAGTGGCTGTAATATGCCGTTTATACCTTGCCAAATAAACCAGACCGCCAAAGCAACCAAAAACATACCAAAAAACAAAACTAGCAAACTCTCTATTTTTTCGTGTCCGTAGTTGTGGTCTTTATCACCCTTTGGCTTTGATATTATCGTTGCTAACACAACCAAAAAAGTAGAGCCTAAATCTGTAAGGCTATGTATTCCATCAGATATAACAACCACGTTCATAAATATAAAGCCCACAGTTAACTTTAAGCCCGCCAAAAGCAAATTAAAAAACAAAACATTTATAGATGCCCGCCGAATTTTTTTTAAGTTTGCAGTTGTTTTTTGTTGATATTTTTCACTCATATTTTTTCGAGTTTTTCGAGTATTTGTTGCATAGCAATATGTAGCCCACACTTTAGTGAGATGTTAAAATTTTGAACCTTTGTTTGCAAAGCAAACAACCGAGAAAAATTTTACACATCGAACGAGAACTAGTCTTCTAAAACTAGTGGGACTTCCGTAAGTTTTTCTAACTGTTTGGTCAACTCTGTTATTTTGCCTTGCTTGCTAGATAACAATTTTAAAGACTGCTCTGATATTTTTATGCCTTGCTCAAACAACTTTATGCCCTCATCTAAAGCAATATTTTCGTTAGACAGTTTAGCAACAATTTGCTCTAACTCTGATGTTAAAGTCTCTAGGCTTTGCATCTCAGAATTATTTTTAGTACCACCCGCTTTATTCGCTGGGCTACTTGCTGTATTATTTGTTGTATTTTTTAACATCTAAAACCTCCGCTTTAATTTTTCCGTCTGCAAACATAACTTCTAAGTTATCCCCTTTGCTAATACTTGTAATAGAAGCTACAGAAACTTTTTGCTTTTTATATACTTTTGCATAGCCCTTTTGCAAAATTTTTATAGGGCTTGCCGCGTCTAAATTTGATATTAACTTCTCTAGTCTGTGTTTTTTTACAGTTTGCAAAAATTGCATTTTTGTAGTAAGTCGGCTTGTTAGGTTTACAATTTTGTTTTTGTGGCGCTGCTGAATATTTTGCAGTTTGTAAATACAACCGCTTATGCTACGTTGTAGTCTGCTAGATTTTTTTTGCTCTAGCAAGTTTAAATTCTTTTTAAGTTGCTTAGCGGTATTTACAATTTGCCCCCGCTTATCTGCCAGAGAAAAGGTTGCTAGGCTTGCCGCAACGGAAGGTGTCGCCGCGCAAACATCTGCCGCATAGCAAGTAAGCGAAGTGTCCGCTTCGTGACCAACAGCCGATATTATCGGCGTTTTAGCGTTATAAACAACCCTTACAATATGCTCTGAGTTAAATGCGGACAAGTCTTCTGCGCTTCCGCCACCGCGCCCAACAATAATAACATCTAGCGCCCCTTTATCCAAAACCCTTATGCCCTCTGCTATTTCTAAGTCTGCGCCAACCCCTTGAACCTTTACGTTATACAGCACAACATTTGTCGCGCGGTTTCTAGCCCCCACAACATTTAGAATGTCGCATATTACAGCGCCCGCCTTGCTTGTTACAACCCCTATGTTTTGCGGATATTTAGGAAGCGGCTTTTTGTGCGCCAACTTAAAGTAACCCTCTCTATCTAGTTTTTCTTTAAGCCTTTTATACGCCAACAAAAGCTCGCCCTCTTTAGAGTTTTGTTTTGCGCTTGTAACCAAAAGTGAAACATTACCACCCTTCGCGTAGTAGTTAAGCGCGCCCGTAAGTATTACATTATCGCCCTCTTTAATATCTACACGCTTTTGAGCGTAACCAAAACAAACACAACGTAAAGAGCTATCCGCATCTTTAAGCGTAAAGTATGCGCTTTGCCCGTGTGTAGAATAATCAAAAACCTCACCCTCTACAGACAGGGTTTGAAGCATTGGCTCTGTTTCTATCAAGCCTTTTATGTAGTTAGAAATTGCTGTTACTGTTAAAACCATATTTTGTTTTTTTACGTATTTTACGTACGTAAATTTTTTTTACGTACGTAAACGAATGCTTTACACTCTACTTTCAAATTTGCTACAATATTACCGTACGCTAGCACATAACAACCGCTAGGCAGAAATCAAGCCTTGTTATTTGGGGTTTTGCAATTTATAAGCCTTTAGCGTATTTTGCATTAGCATAGCAATTGTCATAGGTCCTACCCCGCCCGGAACTTTTGTAATATAACTTGCCTTGTCCTTAACACTATCAAAGTCTACATCTCCCACAATTTTACTCTTTGGGTCACGGGGACGTGTTGACTGACCCAAAGTTACACTCGCTCCACTAGTGCTACCTAGCGCACCCTGTCCGCTGTCCGCTGTTCGCTGTTCGCTACCCTGCACTCTGTTGATACCAACATCTATAACTATTGCGCCTTGCTTTACAAATTCAGCCGTAACCATTTGCGGTCTGCCTACTGCCACAACTAGTATGTCCGCAGTCTTTGCCACATCTGCTAAATTTTTTGTTCTAGAGTGCGCTATTGTAACTGTGCAGTTCGCCTCTAAAAGCATAATAGCAACAGGCTTACCACAAAGGTTAGACCTACCTATAACAACCGCATTTTTGCCCTCTAAGCACACGCCCGTAGACTTTATAAGGTGCATACAGCCAAGCGGTGTGCAAGGAGACAGCGCCTGCCCGCCCGTAAACAAAGTACCCGCGTTTATGGTTGTAAGCCCATCAACATCTTTAAGCGGGTCTAGCGCATTTATAACAGCACTCTCATCAAGCCCTTTTGGAAGCGGCAACTGAACCAAAATGCCGTTAACCTTTTTGTCTTTATTCAACTTTTTTATCTGTGCAATCAGTTTTTCCCCCGTTATATCTGCGGGCAGTTTTATATGTACAGAGTTTATGCCAATCTCAGCGCACGTTTTTATTTTGCTGTTTACGTAAATCTCACTTGCTGGGTCGTCGCCCACTAGCACAACCGCAAGCGTCACTTGCTTGCCCTTGCTTTTTAACTGGGCAACTTCTGCTTTAATCTCTGCCTTAATTTTGGCACTCTCTGCCTTACCATCTAAGATGTTTCCGAAAGTTTGCTTTTCACTCATAAAAAATAAAACTCCTTATATAATATTTTTTTGTGTAAACTAAAGTCGGCTAAACTAATAGGTCGGCTAAATCGGACAAAAGCGCTTCTAAAAAGTGTCTGCTCATCACACTAAAATCTTGCCCAACACGCCATTTATAAACTGGCTACTTTTTTCTGTAGAATATTTTTTAGATAAATCGATTACTTCGTTAATGGTAACATTTTTTGGTATGGGCTTAATTGTATCAGTAATAGACTCAGCCCGCACTTCTGCGCCACTCTCACCCAAACTTACATCTTTTACAAAACTTGTGTTTTCTGCAAGCGCCAAAAGCACAAGTGCCAAATCTATTTTGTAAAACCGCTCTATAACAAAGTCTTTTTCTGCACCTTTAATTGTTTGCAAAAAATTGTCTAAACCTCTAGCCACACTCTCATACAATGTATTTATGTAAAGAAGTTCCTTACTATCGGAAACTTCTCGCGTTAATTCTATTACAGAATGTTCGTTTACTTGCTCAGTTACTAAAAACTCGTATATTAACTGAAAAGTAATTTCTCTTGATTTTGTTCTTGACATTTTTCTTTTTCTGCGCTACCTTTTTCTGCGCTACAGTTTAATTTTGTATTTTCTAAATTGCAACTTAAATCGAACGAATATTGTTGCGGTATTAAAGACTTATCTGCCACATCAGATAAGGGTTCACTCTTATTTGCCTTAGAGGGCTTAGATATTTTTATTTTTTTATAGTCTATGTTCCTTATGTTAACATTAACCGAGTGAACGCTAAAACCTGCAATTTTTTCTATGTTTTGTTTTATGCTCTCACTAACACGATTAATGGTGTCTTTAACTTCTACATTTTTTAAACTAAGGGTCACATCTATTAAAATTCCGCTCTCTGCCGGCATTGCCACAACCTTATTAATTTTAACGCCCCGTATGCGCCTTGATATATCGCGTATAATTCTGTTAAGCGCATTTTGCGATAAGTTAAACCTAGCGCTTGTATCAGAGTGCATTAGTATAACTTGCTTTTGCGGAGAGTGCGGAAACTTTACTGCCAAAATATACATCGCTAATAAAATGTATAAACCTAAAGCAAACCCAAGCCCCATCACCTTTCCGCCAACTAAGGCTATAGTAATAAATTCTTCAAAAAAGCCAAATAACGATGTTAATAATATAGTCGCCAAAACTATAGAGATTAACAAAAACGCTATGTTCAAATACTTGTGTATAAATGCTCTCATAAAGGTTACCTCGCTAAATTTATATTGAGGCACACCGGCTACAAAATTAATCTGGCAAAAACTTCGCGCAAAAAATTTTGTAACACACGGCTAACTAAAACACAACATCTAAAACATTTACGTTTATTTTGCCAAGTTTAAAACTTTTAAGTGGCTCTAGATTTTGCTTAATGGCATATTGAATGTTAGCAGATACCTCAGTAACATTATAACCATATTTAACACTAATATATACATCTATGTTAGATTTGCCATCTACGTTTTCTATTTTAATGCCGTCTTTATACTTCTTGCAAAACAAGCGCTTAACGTTAGAGCCAAATATTCTAACCAAAGATGCAACCCCTTCAACACCTTGCACAGTATGCGCAACAGTTTCTGTTAAAACTCTTTTATCTACCTTTTCCATAATTATCCTTATTGATGTAGTTTATTTTACGATTTTCTTTTTTGTTCTTTTTGTATTTTAATGTTATCTTAGTTTATGTAAAACTAATTATACCACAAAAAAAATCTAATTGCAACTTTAAACCAACATAAATTCATAAAGCCGTAAAGTTTATTTAAAACTCTACGGCTTTAAATTACGTTAGTTGGGTGAAGCCATTGTTCAATGTTCAGTATTCAATGTTCAATTAACTATATCCCCCACTCGCTCATACTGCTACTTCTACGCGCCCTTATTCTGCTTTGTGCTATGTAGCCCGCCGTGCCAGCAGCACCCGCGCCCGCTACACACAAACTACCTATAATTAAGTTACGTACTAGGTTGCTACCACTCTCGTTTGCCACGTAAGGTATGTACCATACTGCAAAAAGTAATATCGTGTCTATGCCTGCTTCTAGGTCTAACAAATGAGTCGGTAGCCTTGTTGTAGCACTCTCGCACATCTCAAAAGGCTCGCCCCCACGCGACAAACCCCAACCCAAAAATTGCGCACCGCTAATGTTTATTTGTAGGCTCTCAAGCGCGAAGTTTTGCGCATACTCTAGGCTCATATCTATGTGGCTCATACGTGCCGCACCAAAATAATGCTCGCACACAAGTATAACTCTGACGTCGCCCTCTGCGATAGTCGGTAAGTCTAGTATGCCGTCTTGTATGTTACAAGATGCTGTTCCGCGCGTAACGAAAATTGTGAAAGTTGCATAAATACTAGGGTCTAGAACAGATACTGCGCGTATTGTTGCTGTGCCAACGCCGTATGGTAAAACAGTTACAAAACTACCACTATCAATACTTATGCTGTTATACGACGTCCCGCTTATTCTAACAACGCTCTCGTTGCTAGAAGTCCATACAAAATCTGTTATTACGCTACCTTGTGTTTGCAGAGTTACGCTAAGTTCTAGAGATTGTCTATTTGTTAGGTCTGATAGCGCGTAAACCCCATCTGCATACACCAGCGGTATAAGCATAGCGGTCTGCTCGCGTACAACACCATCTGCCAAAATCTCTACGCTGTAAAGCGCCGACTGCTCTACAATTATTGTGAACGTGCCGTAAAAGCCGCTTGCGCTATGCGTTGCCGTGATAAGCACAAGCCCCGCATCAAGCGCCCTTAGCATAACCCAGCCACCTATCGCATCACCCAAAAACTCTACTATCTCACCGCCACAATTACTTGTCCACACCAAGTTACTAGCCGCCGCGAAAGACCCGCCAACGCTCGCGCCAAGTTGAATTACCGGCAACTGAAGCGTGTCCGGACGCGGCATTGCTATGCTAACTCTATGCTCGAACATATTCTGCGTTGGTCCTAAAATGCGTACAGATGTCACGCTTTCCTGTGTTATCTCAACAACAATCTCGTTAGACGTCGTTCCGCAATACGCGCCCTTCGCCCTAATGCTTACAACCCCTGCAAAGCCCGGACGCGCCGTAACAAGCACGTTCTGCCTTTCTAAGCGCACGTTATCAAAGAAAATCGCGCCCGCCGGGTAAGAAACCCACGTGATACTATCCAAAACGCTAGCGTTTGTTGCGCCAACAAAAGCGCGCAAATCTAGCCCCGCGCGGCTCGCTGGGTCCGTGTTGCCGTACGGAATTATAAGCGTACCCGGGTGGCTTTCCATAACTTTAGCGATGCTTATGCTTGTGATAACTGGTTGTTCTACGCTTATCACACGGCTTGCAAATTGGCTAGGCGTAAGGCTTGATGTTGCCGTAATTGTAACCGCTTGGCTAAAGCCCACAAGCCCTCTGTCTACCGCACGCACGCTAACAACATTTGGGTCTAAGTGGCTCACAATAAACTCTACAAACTCGCCAGCAACGCTCTCTACCCCAAGCCCAGCGCGCGCACCGCAACTAGAAGTCCACACTACCGCGCTTCCCGTACCACCGCCAACACCACCAATAGTCGTAGCCGTTAACTGAGTGCTAGGCAAAGCAGACAGCAAAATCGGGCGCTGCATAGGTATAACAAGTGTGCTAACAGTCGGCACGCTAACGCTTATGTTAGTTACGCTTGGCGCAACCGCCCTATCTACAAAAATTCTGAAATTACCCACAGCGCCAACCGCACCAACCGGCGTAGCCGTTATAATAAACACACCACCCTGCAAAAGCCCCGTAACCCTCACACCATCTGCCGTAAGTGACAAACTTAAAAACTGGCTAGGCACACCAACGCTTGCCCCGCAACTAGATGTCCACGTAACCAACTGGCTAGCAATATTATGCCCTTCAATTATTGCACGCAAGTCTACAAACGGCATATCCACAGCGTCATATGGTATTACAATACGGCGCTCATCAGTCCTATCACTCTCGCAAAAAATTGTCACCCCAGTCGCAACGGCTGTGCCGTCTCTTGTAACTGTTACATAAAACGCATACGGCACATTACCAACAACACTACTAGCAGTTATGCGCGCGACCCCAACGCTATGCGCGCTAAGCATACCCGTATACCTATTTATAGTCGCAACGCTCGTATTGCTAGAAGCCCACGTAACTTCCCTTTGCGAAAGCGTTAAATTATAGCCAAATGCGCTGCCCATAAAGCGCGTTACATTCTCAAGCGCACTTGCATCAGGTGGCAACTCAATCTCTCTCAGCCCGCCACTTACATCAACACCAATTGTTACTGCGCCCGGCGGGTCGTTAAATATTATGTAAACTCTAAACTCGCCAACAACACTATTATCAAACACAGATGTCGCCCTTATCAGCGTAAATCTATTGTTGTTTGCAATTCTATGCTCCCACATATTGTCAGACCACGTAGCGCGCACAAACCCACTAAGCGCATCAACACTAGCAATTGACGGGTTAGAGCTAGACCACGTAACACTACTATCAGTCCCGTAAACGCCACTTACACTAGCGCTTAACTGCACACCCGGCATATCACCAACACTTATAGGGCGCGGCCACGTAATAACCAAGTTAGATGTAGTACCACTTACAACCACGCTATCAACACGCCCAACTCTGTCGTAAACAACAGCGCTAGACACACCCGCTCTAGCTCCATCAACCCCCAAAGCCGCAACACTCAAACTGTGCAAACCAACCGCTAATGCCCTGTAAGAACCAACTTGTGTGCCAGTTGCAAAATTGTCTGGTAGTCGTGTCAAATCAAATTGTCTAGCCGAAGCACCAACTCTTGCAACAACTTGCTCACCACGCATAATATCAAAACTAGACACCGGCGCGCCCGAGCCTTGCGTGTGCGACCACATAATAGATTGCCCCTCTATTCTAACATTTGTAGGCTGAGCAACTTCAGGGCTAAACTCAAACACCCTAAAACCCGCTTGCTCGTTACGCCCAGTCTCAGAATCTCGCGCCACCCTAAACACTTGATTTGGGTTTATATAAAGTGCTGGCGCAAAAGAAATGTCTGTTCCAAGAGTAAAATCACGTTCTGAATTTATTTCATTTGCACGAGCAAAACGACCAAAGCCGGGGCTTAAAAATGTTCCGTCTCTATCACAGCCCGCCCAAGGCGAACGCGTCCAAGTAAGTATTGTCTGATTTGTTGCATTTCCTGTATTACTGTCGCGCGTTCTAGACCAAGCAAAGTGGTTGCCTACGTGTGCTTGCGCACCTGCTTGCCAGCCAAAACCACCCGGTACACTTTGTGCTGCATTAGCATATCTCAAGCCTAAATTATTTAAAGCCAACAATTGCTGCAAACATAAAATAAATACTGTATCTCTATGCACATACCTATGAGCCGTACTGTGAGCATTACCATTTCCACCAGCAATGCCCGAATTGTTTGTAAACGAAACAGATGGCGCAAACCCATTTCCATTTAAAATTGCTTCTATACGGCCTGCTGATAAAGCGTTTTGATATCTAGATAAATTGTCTGTTCTTGCTGTCTCAAGCCTTACATTTGAAATAATAATACTTTGCTCTAATTGCGTAAAATTACTTAAAAATCCATTATTAGCGAAACTCCCCTCCCAAAAATCAGTCCTATTATTCAAAAAAGCCCTAAGTTCAGAGTTAGCCCAAGAGTTATTACCGCTTGAACTAAATCTTCTTCTAGCCTCTAAACTATCCGTTCTTAAAAGTGGTGCGCCCGCCATACCTGTAATACTGCCGTTAGTATCAAATCCAATCACTCGCCACTTTCTACCACCGAAGTTTTGAATATAGTCGCCAACAGCCATATGTCGTGCTTGCATAGCGCTGCCTTGCACTCTTTCACTATTCTTACTATCAGAAACTAGCATTACAGCACCTATAATGCTTCCAACAGATAACACTAGCCCTGTTGCTAGTAGCAGTAGCCTAGTAAACCACTTAGACTTACCAGCCGTTTTTTTCGAATTTTTCCCCATAAAATTCCCCCCTTTAAATTAAGATTTCAACCCACACCCGCGCTACAAAAACTAAGCATTTAACCCGCACGCAAAGGTAATCACAAACAAGCCCAATGTTAAAAATCACCTGTGGTTTAGCCAAAATCTTAACAGTTTTTTAATTTCTAGCCCGTATTTGCACAACAGTTATTAAATTTCTGTTAATGCACATAGATATATTTTAACACACCTATAACAAAAGTCAATATTCTTTACAAATTCTTTACAAACACGAAGCCACAAAAAAATTCGTTCACATTAAACACAAATCCCCAATGTCAAAACTAAATTTTTCGTCTTAATTTGCTGTACAAAATCCTAATTAGTGAAGCAAAAAATTAGTGTGAAATAATACTATTGCCTATTTGTTTGACTTTAAGTCGCGAAAGTGTTATTATAATAAAAGATGGTGCGTAAAATACAAAAGATGTTCGAGTCACTTTTTTTACCCTTTAAACAAAAAAAGACTGCGTGCTGAACTTAATGTAGGAGAATTTTAAAAATGAAAACAAAACAAAGAGTTTTAAAATTTTTATTAATACTTGTTATGCTAGCAAGCGTAGGGATGATTGCCGGTTGCAACGACAGCTGTGATAACATTGATGGTGCTATTTTTTTTGATTCAGAGTTTGTTAGCGATTTTGTTCAAGATGGTGCTTACACTCTAACTGAAAAAGGATTGAGAGAGCGCGAGCGTCTTTTTGCTGCTTGCTCTACAAGGGGTGGCGCTACTCACACAGAAATGCCTAATTTTATGAAAGAATTAAAAGTTAGTATCGAAGGTAAACAAATCACAGTAAGCGCAACAGTATTTTTATTTATTCGCTCAGGAAACTATTACACAGGTCAAAACGCAAATGGCTTTGTCTACTTCTCATTTGATGGCAATATACTGAATATGCTTTTAAAAAACTTTGGCGTTTATGAAACAATGCATTTGCAATTTGAAAGAGAAAATTCGGATTAGTAAAAATAAAACAAGAAAGAATATAGGAGAATTAAGAGAATGAAAAAAGCAAAACAAAGAATACTAAAATTTTTATTAGTGTTGGTTATGTTTGCAAGCGCAGGGATAATTGCTGGCTGTGGCAGTACTGAACAAATTGAACAACCTAGAGATTTTATAATTTCAGATGCCCCCTACAGTATATTCCATTGGTCTGCAGATTCTAGGTCACCATATTGCAGGGTGTATTTGTGGAATGAATATGGCAAGGTTTTTGAATTTAAATCAATTTATGTGAGAGAGACATCAGACCCCTTACCCGTTTTTATTCAGGACTTAAACTTAGAAATTGGTGAAAACTTAATAAGAATAATTTCTATAGCCCCAAGAAACCGACGCAATTTAATTGATTCGGAACCTGTTTATTTGACATTACTAATGGACGAAAGTGGTCAAGTTATAATTATTTAAAACATTATATAGGAGGAAAAACATTATGAGTAACACGAAACAAAGAATGCTAAAATTTTTATTAGTGTTGGTTATGTTTGCAAGCGCAGGGATAATTGCTGGCTGTGGCAACAGTGAACAAATTGAACAACCCAGAGATTTTTTGATATACGGCGAACCATCGTGTGCGTTTCATTGGACTGCAGATTCTAGGTCACCATATTGTAGAGTGTATTTGTGGAATGAGTATAAAGAAATTTTTGAATTTAAATCATTCTATATAAGACACGTATGCGACCCTTTTACAGTTTGCATACTAGAACTAGACTTGAAAATTGGTGAAAACTTGCTTAGAATAATTTCTATAGCCCCAAGAAACCGACGCAATTTAATTGATTCGGAACCTGTTTATTTAACTTTACTAATGGACGAAAGTGGTCAAGTTATAATTATTTAAAACATTATATAGGAGGAAAAACATTATGAGTAACACAAAACCAAAGAAAAACATTATTCAGTTGCTGATAGTAACTATACTTATATTTGTTTTATCAGCCAACTTTATTCAAAGAGAAACTTTGTATGCAGAAGCACACATTGTCTATCAAGTAGGAGAATCTCGCCAGCCAGAAGGCGCAAATTCTATAAGCATAGGAACTTTTGAGTTTTGCGATTTGCCTTCAAATACAAATACTACTCAAAACGGCACTAGGCTTTACGAGTATATGCGTGCACATCAAGAAGACGGAAACGTAATTACATATGATGTTTCTTACCAGCACGCAGGTCAATCTATGCTTACTAACTATCTAGGCATTCAACCACTAAACACTTATACATACTCTGTATTAAGGGCTGGTAATGGTGCTAATAATAGTATAGTGATTGTAATTTTGGCAGAAGGCTTTCGGGCAAATGAAATGGGTAGTGCTTTTATTCAACCTGAATTTCAGCGCGGAACATTTGTTTACAATGCAATTGCTGTAAAAAACACTATGCTTAACACGCATCCGTTTAATGACTTTCGTGATTTTATTAGAGTATACGCAATACATACTGTTTCAGCAGAAAGTGGCATCTCAAGAGACCATCCTACAAGCCCGGGTGGTGGCCCTAATAGAAACACATACTTTGACTCTAGATTTGAAGCCGCTTCTAGAATAAGAATGCCCGTACTAAGAAGAAGTCGTGCTAGGAACCTTGCAACTGCTGTTAATGCTAATGCTGCAATGCTACAAATAATTGCAAATACGCAATATAATAGCCACGGCGGAGTGGCTTGGATGGGAAGTTATACACACGGACTTTCTTTAAATGTATCCCTTACATCAATGCAAAACACATCTAATGCACATTGGAACAATGCGTGGCACGGTACATTCATACACGAATTTGGACACTCGTTCGGACAACTTATAGATGAACACGATAATGCTAACACAAGACGTGAAAGCTCGGCAAATGCCACACGCAATGGTAATGCAAATACTGTTAAATGGCAACACTTTCGCGGACACGGCAGAGTTTTAAACACACCTCGCTCTATTGGTAGTGGATGGTTTGTACCTGCTTCAGGAGTAGGTGGGCTTGCTTGTATAATGCGCAATTCAAGGTCTAGCAATCAATTTAGTGCTGTATCTGCCTCAGAGTTATCGCGGCGAATGGCTGCCATATCAGGCGATGCATTTTTCGGAAAACATCTAGATGGCAGAAACCACCCTATCCCAAGCATAGCACATTTTACACTAAACCCTAATTTAGATTGGTCTTTCAACCGCATAGTTCCCTATGCCTTTCACGGCAACACAACCCTTCAAAGTGTTACAATTTTGCGTGATTTTGGAGAAATAGGTAATTTTGCTTTTATTGGTGCAACTAACTTGAGAGTTATGAACATACACGCCTATTTTCCACCAAGAATTAATGATACAACCTTTGCAGGTTTAGACCGCAACTTAATCACCATTAACATACCTAGGGGAAGGTATCAAGTTTTTAGAAATGTGGGATGGACAGGTTTTAGAATAATTGAAATGGATATATGGCAACAACCAAATTTTTCTCAACTAACTGGAAATTCTGTTTCATCTGGTGCGTATACAATAACAGCTACGCCAAATTGGACTACCGCTCAAAACTTTAACGTGGCAGGCTCTTTCTCTGGTGGAACAACATTTGTTTCCAGGTTTGAGAATGGTTCTGACCAACTTCGTAATGTGCATTCTCAAATTAGGTTGCCTACTAATACTGAATTAAATGTACATTTTGTTACGCTAGAGGCGCGTGCGACCAATAATGGAGGCGGAGGGTTGTTTCAACCTAGCAGAGAAAGTCGATTATATTTTTCTTTAAATGGTGCAAATGTAGGAGCAACGCAACACATATCCAGAAACAATAATTGGCAAACTTTCGCATTTGCTTTTCCGCAAGGGCAAAATGTAGGTGGCGGTCAGTCATTTGGTGTTACAGCACGTAGCCGTTTTGCCAATATAGAAATCACTAATATCAGAATAACGGCAACTCACCCTAATCTTGCAGGCGTAGCGATTACAAGCGTTGGTTCTATTAATTTAGGTGAAACAAGAACTTTAACTGTTAATCCAACTCCTGCTAGGGCTTTAATAACAGGTACACCTATTTGGAGTAGCAGCAGTACAAACATAGTAGAGATTGTATCTGTAAACGGCAGAAACGCAACTATAAGAGGAATTACACAAGGTAGTGCAGTAATAACTGTAACTGTTAATGGATTTACAGCAACAAGAATTATTCTGGTAAGTGTTCCAAATTTAGGTGATAGAGTTTATTGTAATTGGTGTGGTAGTTTTTTAGGATATCGATTTGGTATTATGGAATGGTGTGGATGTAGAAATATGCGTATAGAATTTCCGCAGCAGCAACATAACACTTGCAACCATCACCACACTTTGAAAACATTTTCTAAATTGTAAGCAATACAAAAAACGCAAATTGTCTTAAACTAAAAAACTGGAAAAAAAGCAAGGGTAGCATTTTGTCGCTACCCTTGCTTAATCTAATAAAATCTAAAATTTGTATAGTGTTTGTTTAACAAAAGTTTTAGGTGTTTGGGTTTAAAGTTTGGGTGAACTTCTATTAAACTAGAACTATCGGTTTTTTTTTGTTAACTTGCTAAGCAAATTAGTCTTGCCAAATAAATCAGCCTTAGCCACTATAGCCTAAAGCAAATACTTGCCCAAGTATTATGTAGTGTTATTGTGATACGGGCGTTATTGTGAGTATGTCTTCTGTTGCGTTTGGTATGTTTTGCATAATTATATCGAATACAATCTGCATTCTGTCTTGAGTAAAGTTGAGGTCTCGTACTATTACGTTTATTGCCCCCGTTGTATGAGTTACAATAACATCGTCAAAACCTCTTGCCCTAATCATTGCCTCTACAATAAGTTCTTTCTCGCCCGCCGCTATAAGTAGTAGTTTGTTGCGCTCTGCATCTGTGCGAAGTTGTGCCGACACATTAGGGTCTGCCAGAATAGAGTTGTAAAATAAAATTGCTTGAGAGCGCTGTGTAAAGCGTTGGCTTCTGAATTGCGCAAAATTGTTTGCGTATCCGCCTGCGGCAGGTTGGTCTCCCGCAAGATTATTGTTAGACAATACCACATTAAGAACCGCTGTAACTACTAGTAGTGCCAGCATAGAACTTAGTATGATTATTTTTTTACGTCTAGTTAGCATATGCTCTAACCTCCTTTTTTAGCCCGGTATACCTTTTTTGGACTAAATTATATATATAATTTTTTGTAAAAACAAAAATTTAAAATGCTCAATGTTCAATTTTAAATGTTTAATGGTTTTATTCTCTGAATACATAACAGTTGAACAGCCACCTATTCGCTTGCATACAATTCGCAAACAATTTTTTCCTGCGAAGCAGGTGCAACAATTTAACATTTTACATTCAACATTTAACATTATTTACTAAGCACTTGTATCCGATTTTGTGGCACGCCTAGCAAAGTTTCTACGGCGCGCATAATCTCTAGCCTAACCCTAATGTCGTTTGCGCCTTGTGCTACTACCACAACCCCCCTAATCGCCGGATAAATTTCTCTTATAACAATTGGTTGACCGCCCGCTATAATAATTGTCTCTCTGTCTATTGTGTTAGATACTGTGTTAGATGCGCCATTCCCGCCCGTTGTAGTTGTTGTGTTATTTTGGCGGTCGTTTGTTATGGCAAGCACTAATTCGGACGAGCCATCTAGCGTTATCATAACGCTTACTTGTCCAGCCCCGCCAATAAGCCCAAGCGTGTTTGTTAGTCTATTTTCTAAGTCGCGCACGAAGTTTTGTGTAGACGTCTGATTAAGCGGCGCGTCGTTAGACGTACTTCTAGAAAATGGCACAAAACTAGACAAAAATATCAGTAATATAACGCAACCAATAACCCCCGCAGCAATAAACTCTATATGCTTTATAGAGCGTATGCGCTTAAAAAGCGCGCTTCCTGCCCTTGTTTTCTCGGCTTTGCCAGCGTCTAACTTGCTTGTTGAACCGCTAGCGCTCTCGCCCTTTTTGCCACTATTACTGGTTTGTACTTCAATTGTAACACTCATAGCCGTCTCCTTTAAATATACTTGTACATATTTATATATGCACATTTATTAACTAAAATGCATACTATAACGCAATTAAAATTTTTTTCGTGTTATTGATTATCTCGAAGCGGGTGGGGTTATCCGTTAACAAATCAGAGCATACAAGAATTTCCTTATGAAGCGAAGCGTAATGTGATATTCGTTAAGTTCTAACTTTGTCAGGCAAATATATGTATGCGCTCTCGCTGTATGTTTACGACAGAACGCGTGAGCCGTATAACCGCTTCTTTATCAATTATATGCGCGGCTTGTCCGTTTATAACAGGTAGCAAAAAAATATTTAAAGACTGTATTCTAAACTCGCTCTCAAATGGCTCTAAATTAACAGCAACAAATGCAACACTAAAGTTGTTATCACGCAAAACGCGCTCTACCCCCTGCTCTATTACACGTGCATTCTGAGCGTTTACATTGCTTACAAAAGCGCTGTCGGGCTGCCCTATGTTAGAAAAATCGAAACTAAAATCTCGCCGCAAAAGTGAGGGTAGCGGGTACACAATAATAAACACAGTTATAAGCGCAAATATGCCCTTGATGTATTTGCTGGTGTCGCCCTCCGGCATTATAATGTCTACCAAAACGCCAAGCATAACAATGCCTAGTATAGATAAAATCCAAATAGTCATATTTTTTTGAGTGACCGACTTTTGTGTTTGCCAGCCATAAACCCTCCGAAAAATTACTTGCTTACAAAATTGAGTTTGGTTTTTACGGCGTAAACGCCATATTGCTTGTAAATATAATAAGCATAACTGTTATAAAATACATAAACGCAACCGCAATAATAATTACATACAACATTGTTAGGTTCTTAGCCATACTAGACAAAAACTTAGCCACCCTTTCTTGCCCTATAGGCTCTATAACAGATGCCGCAAGTTTAAGCGCCATAGAAAACAATATTATCTGCAGTATGGGCGATACCACAGTTGCTAAAAGCAGTATTAGCCCCGTAAGCCCCACCGCATTTTTTATCAGTACGCTGCCCGCAATTATTATAGAAAAGCCATCAGACAAATATCCGCCAACAATTGGAATATATCTATTAACCGCAAAGCGCGCCGTTCGAATAGACACCCCATCGTGAGAGGCTGCCGTTATGCCCTGAATAGATAAAAACGCCATAAATATAGTAAACGAAAAACCTATTATGTAAGTTTTGGCAGACTTTAAAAAACTTGCAAAGTTATCCAACTTTACTGTGCTAGACAAATTTCCAATAACAGTAAAGGTTAAACTCAGTATAAAAAGCGGCATAATTATGTGCAGTATAAGTTCCATAAGTCCACCACTTAACAAGGCGACGGCGGGCTGATAAACGCTTACAGATGCTGTCGCGCCAATAGCAGTTAAAACCGTAAGCAGTATGGGGAATGCTATATTCATCTGAAGCCGCATATTGTCAACTGTTGCGCGTGTCATTATAATTAACTGAAACATTGCTGTCAGCACAATAACCGCAATAAGCGTAAAGCCCGCAATATGAATAAGTTCTCCCGTTGCCCGCCCCATAAATTTAGACTTAACATTAGAAAACATACTCATTAAAATGGCTAACGCAACAATAACAGCAACTATAGGCACAAAGCCCAAAAGCCCCGAAAAAACCATACTAACCATAGCCGAAAAAAAGTTAGAATAATAGTCTGCAAACTCGCCAGACACAACAGCCCGCACAGTCTCGCCAAAGCCCCTACCGCCAAACAATTGTTGTTCGTTTGCCGTTAGGCTTAAAATAAACTGCTCTAACTCGGATAAATCTAGGTTGTTTAACTGCTCGTCTATGCTATCGCTAAGTTGTTGCTCTAAATCTCTGTTGTCGTTAGAATTTGCATACGCCACTACCCCGCCCTGCACAAAGCCAACAACAATAAAAGAAAATAGCAAACACAATAAAAACCTTCTCTTCATCGAGAAAGGTTTTTTTTGCTTCAGACCAAAATGTTTTTGTAATTTTTCCATAATTTTTCGAAGTGCTTTGCACCTTATGCCAAATTTATAATGCTACTTACAATTTCTATAAGCCCCAAAAGTATAGGAAGCGCCAACACCAAAATAATTACCTTGCCCGCTAAAAGCACCTTGTCCGCTATGCTTTTAGCGCCCGCGTCGTCACAAATATTTGCTGTAAACTCTGTTATGTAGCCTATGCCTATTATCCTAAGTATACTGCCATAAAGCGCCGACTCTAGCCCCGTGTTTTCTGCTATGTCGGCAAAAGCATCTAATATGCCCGCAATTTGCTGTATAACCAAAAGCAATATTACAACGCTTGCAGAAATGCCAATCATCATTGCAATTTCGCTTCTGTGTTGCTTTACAATTAAAACCGCAACTACTGAGAGTAGCGCAATACCCGCTATCCGTAAAATATCCATACCTAAGCCTTAACCCCCGCCTCTAAAATAATAAAGCCTCAAATCTAAAAAAGTTTAATCTAAAAAATCAATCTAAAAAAGTTTTGCCCCAAAAAACAGTCAACTCAAATAAATCTCTCACGCTATCAAAAAGTTGCGCAACCAACTGTAGCACCATAACAAGCACTATTATAAGACCCGCAATTGTAACAAGTGTAGCAATCTCATCTCTTTTTGCATTTTTTAAAATCTGCACAACAACTGTTATAAGTATGCCAATTGCCGCAATTCTAAAAATTATTTCTATACCAAAATCCATTTACTTGTCTCCATTCTCAAAGTAAGCCCCGAAAGCATGTAAAGCCCTAAATAAATATAACCCCAATAGCAAGCCCTAATAATATACCCAGTTTAAAATACAAACTTGTCCACTTTTTGTGTTCTGCCTCGGCGTCGTCTCTATAAACTTTAAAGGTCTCTAAAAAATTATCTATTGTTGTTAACTGCGTAAAAACGTCCGACTTTCCAAGCGCGTTTAAAAATTGTATAAGGTTATCTATCTCTTCACTTGTTAAAATCTGCACATTGCTACTATTTGCTAACTTGTCAAACTCTGTATTATTTGCGGCTAGCAATTCTTTAAAGTCTAATAAAAAACTTGCAAATTCTACGCTGCTTGCTTGATTATTTTTTACAAACTTTTCTATAATGTTAGAGATGTAAGAATGCGAAAAGTTAATCTCATTTTTAGCAAACTTGCAAAACAAAACAAGCATATCTAAAAACTTTTTTCGGCGGCGATAAAAATTTCCAAAAGCATACCCCGAATAGCCACAAAGGATAACAATTATTATAACTATAAAAAGCCTTACTGTAAATTCCATATTAGCATACTACTTTGTGTGGCATAGTACTGTTAAAACACCAAAAGCCCACACAAAAGTTCAAAATATTTTGCTAAAAGCGCTGTCGTATACCCCTTCAAGTGTCCCTATCCCGCTTCGCGTACTAAGTACTATAAATCTCTCAAACAGCCCCATATCCAGCAAATATTTCATATTTTTTTTGTTAGATAAATCTTGCAAGTTGTTCGCGTGGGCTGTGGCTATAACTTTTACACCGCAAGTAATTGCTTGCTCTATGCAATGTATGTCTGACTCTGTCCCTATCTCATCTGTAATGATAATATCGGGGCGCATACTTCTTATGCCGTTTGTAAAGGCAAAAGTTTTAGTGCAGTTTAAAAAGACGTCTACGTTGGTCAAATTTTTATTAAAGGTAATCTCTTCGCGCTCGTCCGCTATAAGCACATTAAGCATTCGGCTATCCCGTGATAGCAAACTAGCAAAGTCTCTTAGCATACTTGTCTTACCAGCGCCGGGCGGAGACAATACAAGCGTGTTATAAATTTGCTCGCCAAACAAACCGCTGTAAATTTGCTGTCCGCTTGTTTTAACAACACAAGGCACTCTTATGTTTAAACTTGTTATGTCTTTTACAGTTTTTAAGTCGTCCTTTTCTTTTATAACTCTGCCCGCAATACCAAGCCTTATCCCGCTGTAAGTTACAAAACCTTGCTTGATTTGCTCGTTAAAAGCATAAAGCGAGTTGTGAGTAGCCCTATACAAAATGCCGTCTATCAATTGCCTAGTTGCAATTATACTACTGCCACCCATACTCAAGTGCTTGTTAACACCAGCCACGCAAACAACAACAGCGCTATTAAGCCTTATCCTAATCTCGTTTAACCTTTGCGCATTATACTCTTTTTCTACAAGCAAAAACAATTCACTCGGCAACAATAATTCTAACATATGTACATATACATATTATTAAACCGAGACAAGTTATAGAACAAAAAAAGTAGTACGGAATTTTTCCGTACTACTTTTTTTAATTATGAATTATGAATTCAGAATTATGAATTGTTACAACCCATTATACGCTTTACGTTTGAACAGTTAGAATTTTGTTTTATAATGTCATTCTGAGCGAAGCGAAGAATCTAGGCGTAGCCGTGTTTTCGCTTCGCTAGACCCTTCACTACGTTCAGGGTGACAACTATATAAGTACTCACGTAAATCTTTCCCGCGGTAGCGGGTGTAACACTTGTTAATTGTTACTTGTTACTTGTTACCTGATAATTAGTCCATAGTCCACTCGTTTGCTTCGCTATTTCTACGCGCTCTGATTTTGCTTTGTGCTATATAACCCGCCGTGCCGGCTGCGCCTACGCCTGCTACTGAAAGTGTGCCGATTATTATGTTGCG
>Ga0209755_10000395_pt1 | contig 81400 bp, 72 predicted proteins | sample TergutCo191P1_FD_187301 | JGI IMG/M metagenome (GOLD analysis project Ga0209755, IMG submission 187301) | Cornitermes sp. P1 segment gut microbial communities from Petit-Saut dam, French Guiana - Co191P1 (SPAdes) (version 2) | ecosystem: Host-associated > Arthropoda: Insects > Digestive system...
TCCTGATGGGAATTCAACTGCAGGGGTTCTAAATGGCATTGTTCTCACGGCGACACCAACTGAGGTTGGGGTGCTATTTAGCTGGGCACCAAACAATAATCCGCTGGGTTACAGAATTTACCGTTCAAGGCAGCCTGGGCAAGAAGGTATTTCCATCACGGACTTTCCTATTATGCCTGTCAGTGGGCCGCTTGCAGGGCATTTTGTTGATGTAAATGCAACTCCTAATTCGACATATTTCTACACAATCCGCAGAGTGGAGGCAGAAGCGAGCCTTGATAGGGAAACTATAACCATAATTCCTGAACGTCTTGGTCCTGCAAGTGAGGTGCTGGAAGTTACTTTGGGAGATTTTCAAGAAATACAGCCCCCTCTTGACGAGGCTGAAGCTACACGTAACTTTATGCTTATGACTCTCGGGCAGGATATGATGCTTGTAAATGATGAGCTTAGGGAAATCGACCCAGGCAGAGGCACCGCGCCTCTTGTCCGCGATGGCAGAACCCTTGCGCCTATCCGCGCAATTATCGAAACAAAGGGTGGTTCTATTGACTGGGATGAGAGTGAGCTTAGAATTACGCTTGAAGCGTATGAAAACGAGCTGCAAATGTGGATGGGCAGCAGGCGTCTTTTAGTAAACGGCGCAGATGCTGAGATGGACACAACCCCAGATGTTATAAACCAGCGCACTATGTTACCTTTGCGGTTTGTTTCGGAAAACATCGGCTCACAAATCGCATGGGTAGGCACCAACCAGCAGATAATTATTGTGTTTTATACTTTTGGATAGTAAATAACATATTAATAGGAAAATGCGAAGGCAGGTAGTAGATTATCTGCCTTCGCTGATATAAAAAGGAGTGTATATCATTTGAAAATTCGTGGAATTACTAAGAAGATTATTTGTTTTGCTTTGACGCTCGCGATTATGTTGCCGCTTGCGCTGTTTATGCCGTCCTACGAAGCCCAAGCTGATGGCAGGGTGGATCGGGAAATGATGACGGTTGCACCAGAAAGCGCATCGTTTGCAATAAGAGCTGATGGGGCACTATATGGATGGGGCTCAAATTGGAGAGGCCGATTAGGTATCGGAGACCAAGCTACTGCTGAGAGAACAGGGCGTTCACACCCAAATCCTGTAAGGGTATTAGACAATGTGGCTTCGGTTAGTGTCGGAAGTTCTCACACAATGGCAATCCGTTCAGACGGTAGTTTGTGGGGTTGGGGTGATAACACGAGTGGACAAATTGGTGATAGAACCGTGGCTCAGAGGATAAGTCCTGTGCATGTTATGGACAATGTGGCTGCGGTTCAGGCGGCAATATCAAGTACGTTTGCCATAACAACTGATGGCGGGCTATATGCATGGGGCGGAAATTATCACGGGGAACTAGGAACTGGACGCAGAACTCGGCTTACAACAAGTGTAGTAAGTGATGGAAATCACATGCCGAGAAGAATAATGGATAATGTAATTGCTGTTTCATCCAGCGGTCAACATACACTGGCAATAAGGTCAGATGGCAGCCTATGGGGCTGGGGGAATAATTGGCATAGGCAACTTACAGATTCAAGTGAAATGAACATACTTAGCCCAATCAGGTTAATGGACAATGTGGCAGCGGTTTCAGCAGGGCGGTATGTATCTATGATTATCCGAACTGACGGCAGTCTGTGGGCCGTTGGCAGGGGAGATAGTGGTGCGTTGGGCGATGGTACTACGGGTAGCCATCAAACGCCGATACGTGTTATGGAAAATGTTAGTGCTGTTTCCACCAACGGTTCTCAGACTTTCGCAATTCGGACAGATGGTAGTTTGTGGGGCTGGGGGGGCAATGCAGGTGGAGCAGTTGGTGATGGAACCACCACTCGTAGGCCTGAACCTGTTCGTGTGATGGATAATGTAGCCGCAGTTATTACCGAAGGGTATGCATCGTTTGCCATCAGGACAGATGGGACTTTGTGGGCTTGGGGTAGCAATGCCAGGGAATTTGGTGCCACAAATTGGGGGCACCGTTCGCCTATTCAAATTATGGATAACATAATGTTGCCTGGGGGCAGAGCGGCAACGCCATCTCCGCGTCCGCCTGTTGCTGATGTTGAGGCAGGCGTAACTGGCACGGAAGTTGGCGTGCTAATCAGATGGACTGGGCATCCCGATGCAATAGGCTGGAGGATTTTCCGCTCTGAAACTCGCGGGGAGCGCGGTACGGTCATTTATGAGGGCGGGCCGACACCTACAGAATTTGTGGATGTAAATGTAAGCTCAAACACTAGATATTTTTACACCATCGTCAAGCTGACAGCACCTTCCGTTGCGGGGCAACCTCCCACGGAAACTGTAATAGCAATAACAGGAGCAGGTGCTGATGGTGTAATTGAAATCGAAACAGGCAGAATCCTCGGTGCAGACCGGGAGGGTGAGAGGGGATTCATTCTCATGACTATTGATGACCCTATGATGTCTGTAAATGGTGCAATTTCAGAAATTGACCCGGGCAGGGGCACGGTTCCGATAGTTATAGATGGACGGACGTTAATGCCGATACGCGCAGCTATAGAGGCGATGGGTGGTTCTATGGGCTGGAGTGAGGCTGAGAGAAGAATAAGTCTTGAATCGGGTGCGTACTCTGTAAACATGTGGGTTAATCAGCGCAATTTCACTGTCAATGGTGTGCAAAATGAGCTAGATGTCCCGCCGCAGATTATTAATGAGCGCACGATGATGCCCATTCGGTTTGTAGCTGAGAACATCGGTTGCGAAATAGCGTGGGTTGCATCTACAAGGCAGATTATAATTGTTTATTTTGTTGAGTAGCGGAAAAACGGCTCGGGTTTAGTACGCAGCATAGTCCGCTTAAGGGAAGCCTTATAATGGTTGAAAAACTGAGGTGAATTAAAAACCATCTTGCAAAAGTATACTTTTTTTGGGATACTTTTGTCATGAGCAGTTATGATAACAGCTGTATTAGGGTCTTTGCGGAAAGCAAGAAGAATGCGAAGCGGCCAAAATGATGAGTTTTTCACCATTTTGGCCGCTTAAATGTGTATTGAAGTGATGAGCGGGTGTGTGGGATAATGGGTGTACTGAGAATAGTGCGGAATATAATTGACGCACCCTCGTAACTAGTATATAATGAGGGGGCGTCAAGCGAAAGGGTGTCAGCTATGTTTAACGAAAGGTTATTCATACATACCAAGGTGTTTGATAGAGCATGGGGGTTGCTTGGGTGCGATGACGGTGATTTGTTGGAGCTTCAAAAAGCTATAAGCGAAAATCCTCAAGGGTACCCAGTAGTGCGTGGCACCGGTGGTGTTCGAAAAATTCGCATTGCCCTTGAAGGGCGTGGAAAAAGCAGTGGAGCGCGGGTTTTCTATGTTGATTTCGTTGTCAGAAGTACCATTGGATTGCTCTATGTTTATCCAAAAGGAAAGAAAGAGAGCATAACTGATGGTGAACGAAAAATACTAAAAGCGATGGCTGAGCAGATTAATGAGAATTGGGGTGAGAAATAATGAGTAAAATGGGAATTGAGCTAATTGAAGCGATGCAGGAGCTTATTGATTACTCTGAGGGGAAAATAGATTTGAGGACATCAATGTTTAGAATATCTCCTGTATGTGAATCAATAAGTGTGACTGAAATTAAGGATCTCAGAAAGAGTCTTGGAATGTCGCAAAGTGTATTTGCGCTTGTCGTTGGGGTTTCAAAAAAAACTGTCGAGTCATGGGAAGCGGGGAGATATAAGCCAGATGGTGCTGCCCGCAGATTAATGTCAATCATGGCGGCGGATCCTGCTTTTCCTGAAAAATACGGAATTGTGCAAAGGCAAAGCAATAGTGTGGTTTGATTTGAAAATGCCATGCTTATTTGGTGATTTTTTTCTTTACTAAAAATCCCATAAAAAGCATGGTTGCTGATATTACTGCTGAAAGAATAAAGAAATAATAATCGTTAAATATGCTACGTACTACTATATCAAACCCAGCCAATGGTACAAGAAACACATAAACGTCAAAAATGAAGAGCATTTCCAACAAAAATATTTCTACCGAAAATACTTGTCTGTTTAGTATTATCAGTAGCAGTACACACGCAAACCTGGAAATTGTCCCTGTGATCCAGAATATCTTGTATATCATCAACATTTTTCTGGCATTTTTCTTTGCGCTGTAAAATAAGTAAAGTATCCAACAGCATAGATAAAACAGTGAAAATCCTATTGAATAAGGCAATCGGAAGGCAGAGGAAAAAACCGTTCCAAGTTGAAAAACGTAACCAACTGAAATCAATAAGACAATCGCTATGGCAAATATAATTAAGCCAATTTTTTTAAACATATATTTGAAATACCCCTGTTAGAATTTTTGGAGCAGTAGTTTTGTTACTCGTCGCAGGGTAGCCGAACTGGAGGTGTATGCCGTTGATTTCTGAGGGAATTCCGGCTACTGTCACGGAACTGACTGAAGGAATCGAAGGCATACGCCCCCAGTTCGGCGGTTGTTTTATCTAGGGGGAGTTCTATGCCGCTTCAGCTAATTTATGTGGATTGGTCTATATTGTTCAAGCGTATATGCCTTATCTCCGTCATAAATATAGCAATTATCGTACCCGTCGTTAATTACAAAGATTTCTTTTGAAAAATCTCCATAAGTATACATTTCCCCGCGCCCATATGGAAGCGGATTTTCAAAATGTATTTGGAAATCACCGAAGTTTTTGTCCATTGAGCACCATTTGCTAAAATCTTTCAGGTGGCTTGTTATCCGAACCTTGAAATATATTCGCTTCAAAAACGCATGAGGGGCGAATACATCATTCAGAATTAACTTATCCTGCCCCGAAATATGCAGCGCTTCTGATATTTGGTGGACATATGGAGAGTCTTTAGCGAGTTTTAAGAGCTTAGACGCATTCGGAATGGGGGTTGAATTTTTTTTGCCTTGTATGTTGTAAATTTTCAGTCCGCTTGATAGCGAATGAATAACTTCGTTGTTATTTATAAAGTCATAGCCGAACGTGATTCCGACAATGCTTTCAAGGGAATTAGCCTCTAAGTTGATCAAATGTAGAACTCTGTTATCTGATTTATATTTACTAAAAAGAAGATACTTGCCATCTTCGCTTTGCTTCATATTTATCGGGGCTTCAACAAAATTTCTAAATTTGTAGATTTTAGTTATCTCTTTATTCGCTATGCAAAGTGAAGCAATTGTTCCTTTTGTATTTATATAAAGCTTACCATCATCAGCTTTATCGAACATAACATCATGGCAAGTTTTTTCGTAAATCATATTTATGTCGCCTGTGTTCATGTCGCATAGTAAAATTCCCTCGTTATGCCTCTTAGTGATTTTAAATCCGTCTAAATCAACAACTTGGAAAGATATTGCCACAGTGCTTCTGTCACGAGTAGACGCGGCGTGATTTATTTCAGCCTTTTTGCCAAAACCGAAGTCGCTCAAATCAAATTGGCGTACTATGTCACCGTATAAATCTTTAATTTCTAAAATGTTGTTTTGTATATCAAACAGCACAAGCGCACCACCCTTCTATGAATTATATATACTGCTGACAAGTCCAAGACGGACAAATTAGTGCAGAAAACAAAAACACGCCTCTTTTGATGTAGAATATGGACATTCAAGATCCCCGTCAAAAAAAGCTCCGCCTCTGCCAAGAACAACGGCCCGGCAGCCATAGCAACCATGCAAGTAATCACAGCTGGCGCAAGGTTTTTCGACTCGTTTTCCAACCTCTCTAAACTTACCTAAATGTTCGGAGTAATACCATGCTTGAAATAAGTTGTCGCATTTTTCGCTCATAGATACGTGGCTGCAAGGGCGAAAATATCCCTCTGAATCTATAGCGAGAAAACGCCGGCCTGCGCCACACCCTGACATGAAGCTGGTGCGTTGATTTATATGGCAAAGTAAATTGGCATAAGCAGAATCGACCTTTAGTTTTATGCCACGAGTGTTCTTGATTATCCCTGCCAGTAAAGTCATTTTATCTGCGGTCAAACAGTTATCTTTATATATCTCGTTCGGAGATGGTTTATAACGCAAAATATTGACGTTGCCGACATTGTGCGCTTTCATCAGTTCTATGAAATTTGGAAAATCATCAATATTATCACGCCGGGCTACCCAGTTAACGCCAAAAGATATGTTGTAGCCACTTAACAATTTTATAGCACGGACAGCATGTTCGTACCCCTCGCGTGATTTGGAGTTTACTTCTTCGTTGGAACCGTTTAATGAAATTTGGATATGGTTTAACCCGCATCTAACAAGTTTATCAAGGGTAGATGCGTCCAGCCCGAACCCGCTTGTTGTTATGGAGGAAGCCATTCCGCAGCGGGAAATTTCTTTTACAACAAGATGAAGCCCTGGATAAATGAGAGGTTCTCCACCACCCAAAGCTATTTGGAAAACTTGCATATCCCCGGCTTGCTGGATTATGGATAAGAAGAAGTCCATGCAAATGAATTTCGGTTGTCCCTGCCCTTTATAGCATTGAGGACATTTCAAAGGGCAATGTCCGGTTAATTCTACATGTAGGCTTTCCGGCGCACAAAAAGAATGGGCAGGTGCTTTTTTATCTTTTGATAATGCAAGGGCTTTTTTAGCGGACTGAATATCCTCATCTTTGATAATCCCGTGTTTTTTCAGCCTATCAACAAAACCGCTGTTTTTACCGCTTGCCCATTGTTCCAAAACCTTTAGTTCCTCGCCCGATATGTATGCGGTGCGCGCTTGATTTAAGTTCCATATCAGTAAAGCGTTTTCTTCAGGCCGAATAATGTTCATAGGGCATCCTGCTCTTTTCGCAGTTTGTACATTTCTGGCTTGATAAAGTCAATCATGCCTGCTTCTGCTTTGGTTAGCCATGTGTTAAGATATTCCTTCATATCTGCACTAATGCGAAGTTCGCATACAATTACGCCATTTTCGTTGTAAAATGACATATATCCGGTGTATGGCCAAAGTTGCTCCAATATTTGTGTCCTACCGGAGGCTGGAGTGGTAGATGGGGCAGCATCCCCTGCGAGCACCTCCGGCAATGGCAATATTATATTTACAGCGGTAATAAACATCTGCTTTGCAGGGTCAGGCTCGTCTGCTAACGACATTTCAATCAAGTTAAGATAATCGGTGAGTGTTAGCTGGGTTTCCTTTTCTCCGTATCCCCAAAAATGTGTCGCTGTAAAAAAACCATTTGCTGCATAATTTATATGGGGTGTATAGTTTTCATCATGAGATATTTTGAACGACATTAACCCATATTCTGCTAAATGCTTGAGTGTGTGATTGACGTTGTGTTTCACAGGACCTCTCACTTTTTCATACTGATACATAGCTGATGCGTGAAAGTTGCAACAACACATATTAAATCCGCTTTCCATATCTATCTGGATACTTGGAAAACGCTCACTCATATAGCCGAGAACATACATTGTATATTCGAAATAAGCACCCGGGCCAACATTAAGATACGCAGACACTCCTTCTTTGTCTTTGCAAAGAGATAACTGCATAGTCATTCCGCCACGGTCTAAAAAGGTCTGCAACACAGGCGCGAGACAAGGGTTTTCTGCTTTTGTGTAGTCAAACGGTTCTTCTGGTTCAGAAGGCTCATTTAATGCGTTAATACATTTTCTGCTTGCGCTCTTTGCATATATTTCTTCTTGTATTTCTTTGGGGAGTAAATCCATGTGCTGGAAGTTTGTTGTTATGGAAATTTTAGAGTAGTCGTTTGAGAGTAACTTGTTGCGCAAATTTTCTAAAGTGATAGGCTTGCATTTTTCGCTATGCCAAACGCCGCTGCACCCTGAAGCGCAGTATAGATATTCCGGTGTTGGTACATCACAAAGAACTGGCATATTCAAATAACACTCAACAAACTCAACCGCTTGAACGCTTTCCGGCAGAACTATGTCAAAATCAGTATCCGAGCCGTCTATTTCATAACCGTCCCAGTATAAAAGCATGGTGATTCTCCCTTATCATGACTTTAGTAAATAACATTATGTGTAAACTGCGATTTAAGTATATCATTTGAGCCGGCTTTATGTCTAGAGCGAACCCTACCCTCGTATGCCTGCTCATTTCCTCATCAAACACGAGTAGGAACTCACATCAAGCTATTTGATTTATGTAGATTTCGAAAGTAGCCAGTCTAGTACATTAACCTGTAAAATGCCGTCGTGGTTGGCGTTTGGCATTATATCGTCAAGGGTTAGCAGAAATTTCGGGTGATGGTCGGGGATTTTTTGAAGGGGGGCAAGTTCTCTGGAAAGAGTGTTTTCGTCCAGTACGGATGCGGCTACTTGGTAATAGCAAACGCCCCCGGAGTTGTTCGTGACGAAATCTATTTCCCGTTCTGCGAGTTTCCCGATGCTGACTTTATTTCCACGGCGCAACAGTTCTAGGTATACGATATTTTCGAGTTGATGCCCCAGATCAGATGACGAGCCGGATAGAAGCATATTCCGCAGGCCGGTGTCTACGATATAGTATTTGCCCAATGTTTTTAGATGTTGACGCCCTTTGATATCATAGCGGTCTACTTTGTAGAATATAAAGCTGTCGGTTAGAGCTCTCACATATGTTTCAACTGTGTTGACTGATATCTTGCGGCCGGCGGAGTTGATAGTGTCACTAATTTTTTTTGTCGATACCGGGCTGCCTATGCTGCTACAAAGGAACTTGATAATGCTCTCCAGGACGGATATGTCGGTTATTCCTTCTCGCTTGGCGACATCTTTGATGAGAATGGTGTTGTAGATGCCGTCAAGATAAGCTCTTATAATGGTATCGCTTCGTTCAAGTACACTCACATATGGGAACGACCCATAACGCAGGTAGTTGTTAAATTCTTCTTTGGGGCTTGATACACCTGCCTGCTCTGCCATCTTCATATGCTCCGAAAATGAAAGCGGCAACATGCTTATTTCGACATACCTTCCGGACAATAATGTTGCAAGTTCGCCTGAGAGCATGTGTGCGTTGGAGCCGGTGATGTACACATCGACATTTTTTTTGATGAATAGGCTATCAACTGCTTTTTCAAAATTAGTGCATAGCTGTGCTTCGTCAATAAACACATAAGTGTACTTGTCGCTACAGAGCCGGTCTTTGAAATAGGCGTACAGATTTTTGTAGTTATGTAAGTGTTCGAAATCCACATCTTCCAGGTTAACCGATACAATTTGCGTGTTATCTACCCCTGTAGAGCGCAGGTAGTCCATGTATTGCATCAGCAGTGTAGATTTGCCCGAGCGGCGTACTCCGCTTATAACTTTGATGAGCTGCTTTTCGCGCCACGATTTCAGTGTATCTAAATATTCTTTCCGCGCAACCATATTACCACCACTTTCTGGAGCTTGCCTTTTTTTCTGAGTATACTAAAAACAATAATTTACGTCAAGTTTTTTCTGAATTCGTTAAAAACAATTAAAATTTGAAAGTTTTTTCTCTGTACAGAAAAAACTTTTGAAGCCAAAGGAGGGCGGAACTCTAAAATGCAAAATACTATCCTCTGTTTGCTATAAGTGGAGTCCTCTGAAATATAAAAACATCCTTTGTTTTGTGCAATTAAAGATTTATGGAAGAAAATGGCAGTATGAAAAAAACCGCCGCGAAAAATATCACGGCGGAATTTTTGTAAACTTAGGGTTAAACGGCCCTTATTCCCCTGCGGCGGCTTTGTCCATGAAGACCGTGACGTTGGGGTGCAGGAGGACGAAGCTGGCGGGCACGTCTGTGTGGATCATGCCGTCGAAGAGTTTCTTGGCGATGGGGGCTTTGCCTTCGCCTGTGATTATTAGAATTATTTTCTTCGAGAAGAAAATTTCGCCGATGCCCATTGTCAGCGCTTGCGTTGGCTGGACTTCATCAGGGCCGAAGAATCTTGAGTTGGCGTCTATTGAGCTCTGTGTAAGTTTCGTGAGATATGTGCCCATGGAGTATGCTACAGAGGGTTCATTAAAGCCGATGTGGCCATTGTGGCCGATGCCTAGCAGCATGAGGTCAATCCCGCCTGCTTTGGCGATTTCTTCGTCATATCTTTTGCACTCAGCCTTTGGGTCGGGAGCTTCGCCGCTGGGAAGTGAGAACTGGGAGAGGTTGATTTTGTCAAACAGGTTCTCCCGCATGAAGTAGTCATAGCTCTGGGGGTGGTCTTTTTTCATGGGGTAATATTCGTCTAGGTTAAAGGAGCGGGCTTTTGAGAAGCAGATTTCGCCTGCTTTATATTTTTTTGCAAGTTCATTATAAAGCCCGACAGGGGTGCTGCCAGTTGCGAAGCCGAACACTGTGCCGGGTTTTTCTTTTAGCTGCTGAACATATAGCTCCGATGCCGCCTGGCAAACTTCTTCATAAGTGTCAAAAATGAATTTCTTCAATGTAATGAATCCTCCAATTATTGTGTGATGGCGCCATGGTGTTGACACCATGCTGTGTGAAATGCCGTGGTTTGCCGTCAAATCGCAGAAACCGAGGTACACATATAGTTGGGCGGCCGCAAGCACGGCCGCCCAATTTGCAGGGTTAACTAGTCTTTGAGTGCTGCCTGGGCTGCTGCTAGGCGTGCGATTGGGACTCTAAATGGTGAGCAGGATACATAGTCGAGGCCGACTGTGTGGCAGAATTCGACGGATGACGGGTCGCCGCCGTGCTCGCCGCAGATGCCTAGTTTGATGTCGGGGCGGATGCCACGGCCTAGTTTTACAGCCATGTCCATCAGTTTGCCGACGCCAACTTGGTCGATTCGGGCAAATGGGTCTGACTCGAAAATTTTCTTGGAATAGTACTCATCCAGGAACTTGCCTGCATCGTCGCGGGAGAAGCCGAATGTCATTTGTGTCAGGTCGTTTGTGCCGAATGAGAAGAACTCAGCTTCTTTTGCGATTTCATCGGCAGTGAGGCATGCGCGTGGAATCTCAATCATCGTGCCCACTAGGTATTTCAGGTCGCTACCTGCGGCTGCAATCAGCTCGTCGGCAACCTTGGTTACGATGTTTTTGACGAATACAAATTCTTTGACTTCGCCGACTAGCGGAATCATGATTTCAGGCACAACGTCCCAGTCGGGATGTTCTTTCTTTACGTTAATTGCGGCTTTGATGACAGCGTTTGTCTGCATTACAGCAATCTCGGGGTAGGTTACTGTGAGCCGGCAGCCACGGTGTCCCATCATTGGGTTAAACTCGTGAAGTGATTCGATGATGGCTTTAATTTCAGCAACTGTCTTGCCTTGTGTTTTGGCCAGAGCTTCGATGTCAGCTTCCTCAGTCGGGAGGAACTCGTGGAGCGGGGGATCTAGGAAGCGGATTGTTACGGGTGCGCCTTCCATTGCGTTATAGATGCCTTCAAAGTCAGCTTGCTGCATCGGCTCAAGTTTTGCAAGGGCTTTTTCTCGCTGCTCAACTGTTTCTGAGCAAATCATTTCGCGGATTGCGGGGATGCGGTCGGCTTCAAAGAACATGTGCTCTGTGCGTGTCAGGCCGATGCCTTCTGCGCCGAAGTCCTTGGCGGCTTTGGCATCTTTGGGGGAGTCAGCATTTGTACGGACTTTGAGCTTTCTGTATTTGTCGGCCCATTTCATAATACGCTCGAACTCGCCGCCGATTGAGGCTTCTGTCGTCTTGATGGCTTCGCCGTAAATGTTGCCGGTGGAGCCGTCAAGGCTAATCCAGTCGCCTTCGTTATAGACCTTGCCGCTTAGCTCAAAGCATTTTGCATCTTCATTAATTTTGATAGCGCCACAGCCGGATACACAGCATGTGCCCATGCCACGGGCTACAACGGCTGCGTGGGAGGTCATGCCGCCGCGGACGGTGAGTATACCTTGGGCGGCTGCCATGCCTTCGATGTCTTCGGGTGAAGTTTCGAGGCGGACAAGGATAACCTTTTCGCCGCCTTCTGCCCATTTTTTGGCATCTTCCGCTGTGAAAACAGCGCGGCCTGTAGCGGCACCAGGAGATGCGGGAAGTGCGCTGCCGATAGGAGCGGAGGCCTTGAGCGCTGCAGTGTCAAACTGTGGGTGGAGCAGTGCGTCCAGTGATTGAGCGTCAATCATTAAAACGGCTTGCTTGTCGGTAATTGCGCCTTCATCAACGAGGTCACAGGCGATTTTCAGTGCGGCTGCTGCTGTGCGCTTACCGCTGCGGGTTTGGAGCATGAAGAGCTTTCTGTCTTCGATTGTGAACTCCATGTCCTGCATATCGCGGTAGTGGCCTTCAAGAGTGCCGCATATTTTAACGAACTCGTCATATGCGCTGGGCATAACTTCTTTGAGCTCTTCAATGTTTCTAGGTGTGCGGATGCCTGCTACGACATCTTCGCCCTGTGCGTTCATGAGAAATTCGCCATAAAGTTTGTTTTCGCCTGTGGCTGGGTTACGTGTGAACGCAACGCCTGTGCCGGAGGTTTCGCCCAGGTTGCCAAACACCATTTCTTGAACATTGACGGCTGTGCCCCAATCGCCGGGGATGCCGTACATGCGGCGGTAGGAGATGGCGCGGTCGTTGTTCCATGAGCGGAAAACAGCTTTGACAGCACCCATGAGCTGTGTCCTCGGGTCATCCGGGAAGTCTGCACCAATCTTGGCTTTGTACTCGGCTTTGAACTGATGTGCCAGTTCCTTGAGATCGTCTGCTGTGAGATCTAGGTCGTCATGGATGTTTTTTGCTTCCTTCATGTGGTCAATGAGTTCTTCAAAATACTTCTTGCCGACTTCCATAACAACGTCGGAATACATCTGTATGAATCTTCTGTAGCAGTCATAAGCCCAGCGTGGGTTGCCTGACTTTGCAGCCATGGCTTCGACGACTGTTTCGTTAAGGCCTAAGTTGAGAATAGTGTCCATCATGCCCGGCATTGAGGCGCGGGAACCGGAGCGCACAGCGACTAAAAGCGGGTTATCTGTGTCGCCGAACTTCTTGCCTGTGACACCTTCGAGCTTTGTGATGGATCCCATAATTTCGTCTTGAATTGCATCGTTTATAACTTCACCGTCATTGTAATACTGTGTACAAGCCTCTGTTGATACTGTGAACCCTTGTGGGACAGGAAGTCCCAGACTAATCATCTCAGAAAGGTTGGCTCCTTTGCCGCCCAGCAGCTCCTTCATCGTTCCGTTACCCTCGGAAAATAGGTATACAAACTTTTTGCTCATAAAATCCTCCTATATATTTCATGAAGTGACAAACTTCAAATTTGCGCATCGAATAGTATACCATTATTTTACCAAAAGGACTAGAGGAAATTGCCAAAAAAGGTAAAAAACATTGAGAGAAAATTTTGCGCAGCCAAAAATAATATTTTGGGCTTACAAATTGTGCCGTAAATTGGTATAATAAGCTATTGCATGACTATTATACATGGTTTAGGCCTTGGTGCGGGTGTACCACAGAGTGCATCACACTATGCGCCTTGCTTGTTGTATGGTATAACATGCGGTAAAAACATAACTGCAAAGGAGCCTAAAAATGAACACAAAAGAATTAATGGACATCGCTCTTAAAGCTGCAAACTTGGATGAAGTACCTTCCGATAGCGGCGTGGTAGTGCCTGGCGAGAACATAAAGAAAGTCCTCATGGGCGTGGATATGGAGACTGCGGAGCTGTTACTGGCAAAGCAATTGGGCTACGACTGCGTGGTTTCGCATCACCCAAAAGATAAGGGTACTGACATGCTAGACCTTTTGGACACCCACATCCACAACCTGGAAGCTCTCGGCGTTCCCAAAAACAAAGGCCAGAAACTTCTGGAAGAGCGTAAAACGGAACTCAACTACAATTTTCACGTAGCCAATGTAGCCCGCTCAGGCCAAGCTGCGCAGCTCCTGGGAATGCCATACATAAGCCTGCACACCCCGGCAGACCTCATTAGCCAGTCTGTCGTGCAGGAATTTCTCGACAAGAAATTTGGCAGTAAGCCCGACACCAAGGTGCAGGAAATAGTTGAAGCCTTGGAAGAACTCGGCGAATACAAAAACTCCCTTGAAAAACCAGTAATACGTGTCGGCGGCAAAGAAAGCTATGCAGGCAAAATTTATGTCCTTATGGCAGGCCTTACAGGCCCTGGTGAAAAAATTCTAAAAGAATATTTTGAGGCAGGTGTAGGTACGCTAGTCCTTATGCACATACCCGAAAAAGATGCCAAAGCACTCAAAGAACAAAATATCGGCAACGTAGTGGTGGCGGGACACATGTCCTCAGACTCTGTGGGCCTGAACAAAATCGCCGCCCTCTGGAAAGAAAAAGGCGTAGAAACCACAATGGTGTCAGGAATTATAGAAGCATAAAAAGAAGCGAAGCAGAATAACTGATAAGCGCGAAGTCTAGATGAAGATAAGCATAGCTGAAAACGAGCATATCTAGAAAGTAAGCATATCTTAAAGCAGACATATCTTAAAAGCAAATATAGCTGAAAAGAAGCATCCACTGCGGATTTCTGAGGGAATTCCGGCTTTATGCCGGAACTGACCGAAGGAATCCGCAGTGGATGCTTCTTTTCAGCGGGAGGTAACGGAATGCCCGCCTCCCTCTCTATCGTCTGGCGCAGAAACTAGCGCCGTTAAGTTTTAGACATCAACAACCCTTTCATCCACCACATACCCGCACCCGCCGACACTGACACCTTCTATATCTTCCCCGGCAGTATTCAGCCGCACAGTTATTTCGCTGGGGCTGCCCAAACTGTACCCCTGCTCGAATACATACTCGCTTTGGCGCAGGACATTGTTCTTCCAGAGATAGCACGCCAAAACGCAGTTGCTTGTGCCTGTTGCACTCTCCTCAGGTATATCGTAGAGCGGAGCAAAATTACGGCAAACGATACGCCCGCCTTCAAGAGCGAAAGCGTGGATGCCCACGGCGCCGAACCTCCGGCTGACTTCAGAAATGGCCTCAAAATCAGGCTCCATGGCATCCAAAGCAGCTAAGCTCTTGACGGGCAGCATTATATCACGAAGGCCTGTCGAGCCAATCTCTATGGGAAGCACATCGCTTGTCACATCAGAACTAAAGCAGCCCATAACATCGGATTTCGTCAAGACCTCATAAAACTCAGGGCTGTTTTGCTCCATAAAAACACTGGTGCCATCCAGGCTTATACCTAGGATGCCGCTCTTAGTTTCAATGGAATACTTTTTTTTGAGCGTCAGCTTGTCCTGCATTACCACAAATGCGGCAATAGTCGCATGGCCGCACAGCGGCACCTCCTCCGCAGGAGTGAAATACTCCAGCTTGAAAAGCTCTTTTTCGCCTCCAGAGATATACACGGTTTCAGAAAGCCCCAGCTCTTTGGCAATGGCTTGTTTCTGCTGCGCATTTAACCCTTCTCCGTATAGGCACACTCCTGCAAGGTTGCCACCTTTGTTATCCTTGCTAAATGCGCTTGCAATGAATATTTTCATTATATTGCACTCCTTGCTTTTGATATTGCTGTAAAAAGTCAGCTCGTCACAGCACCCGTGTCCAACGGATGGTTTATAAAAGGGGGGGACTAGCAGCCCACACCGTGCCGCTCGTATTACAAATCCTGCCAGCCTTGCGGCAGAGATAAAATAGGTGTATAATAAGGCTTGGTAAGAGGGAGGTAAGTCATGGGTGAGAGCGAGAAAAAAGAAAGAGAAAAATGGGACTTTTCAGACTATGCGTTTACGGTAACAGCGGTTATTGTCGGTGTGCTGCTGTTGGGGCCCCAGCTACTAGAAACATTGTTTGGCATAGGCACTGATGGTCAGTATATCGGCGACGCTGCTGCGGATTTTGCTGAAAGAATAGAGGCGGGACAGGGCGTTAATATAAGGGATTTCAATGAAATGAGGATGCTCTCGCCGCTTCTTTTTATGGTGACTGCCAGCATAGTTTTTATAAAAGATGCCGTAGATGCCAGGCGGGGGAATGTCTACATAGGCAAATTATTTACATACGATTTTGAGAGCCTGCTTGAGGACGCTATCTACATGGCGATAAGCACTGCGATGGTACTGTATTCAGCGATTAGCGGGAGTATGTACATCTCATGGCTTGCAGGGCCTATAACCTGGCTCCTCTATGTGTTTGTCATGCCCCTTCTTAAAAAAAGGGATGATAGTCAGCCGCGGGCTGCGCTGCCGGGATTTCTGCTTGCAGTTTTTGCAGCGGGGGTAATACTTGAGGCAATAACTCAGCAGTGGATCGCGTTTCCGCTGGTGTGGGTTATTATTTGTGCATTTAAGGCTATCGGCACTATTAGGCACAGTGAGCGTACCCTAAACGACATCTATGATATTCTGTATTACATTTCGTCTGTAATCCTCATCTTAGTTGGCATGATTTTGGACTTCTGGGTTACATCGTGGCTTGCGTTGCCTGTGGCGGCGTTTATTTGCTGGATTATTCAAATGTTCAAAAACCGCAAAGACAAAAAGCAGGGAATAAAACCGTAGGGGAGGGTGTGCTGCCCCGATTATACTACAGCATGTGAGATGGCACAAGGAATAAGGCCGCAGGCGGTTAAAAACATTTTAAGGGGGTGGGGAAAATAGAAAAGAAGGATTCGGTGCCGGGATGCGGCATATCTGGTGACGCAGTTTCTGAGGCAGAAAGTGCAGAGGTGATGCTCGTGACCGTGGATATGATGGTTAAAACATTGCTGGATTCCGCACCGTTATACGTGGAAATTTGGGAATATAAAGATGGCGAATTTAGATTTATGGATTGCAACGAACGCGCGGTGGCTGTGTTTGGTGTGGAATCCAAACAGGAAATTATGGATTTAACCTTTGTAGACAGGCCTGAATTTCAGCCTGGTGGCAGAGATTCTACAGAAATGATATACACCACGTTGAGCCAGGTGCTCAAGTACGGTCACGGCAAAGCTGAATTTACGCTTATGAACGTGGCGGGTGAGGAAATGCCTTTCGAGTTTACATATACGCGCATTTTGACTTCAGACAGGCAAATTATTGTGTGTTACGGCTACGACCTGCGTGAAGCGATTGCCGCTCGGGAAGAAGCACTGGAAGCGGAGGCGCAGCGTGTTGCCGCTGAAATTGCCGCTCATGAGCAAATAAGCAAGAATATAAGGGCAATGGCTAATGCCGCGCCAATGTATGCGTGTGTATACGATTCGGATTACAATCTTATTGACTTTAACAAACCCACGCCAGGATTGTTCGGTGTTAGCAGCGAAGAAGAATTTTTCAAGGAAGTGCAAAAGGGTCTTTTCCGCTTCTCTCCGGAGTATCAGCCTTGCGGAATATCTTCGAAAGAGAAATTCCATCAAATTTTTGCCCAAGCTAAACTGGAGGGGCAGACACGGTTTGAGTGGATGTACCTTACAATAGACGGTGCAGAGCTGCCGACTGAGATTACGCTTGTGAAGATTGACCTTTCGGATTCAGTTGTGTTTGTGGAATACATTCAAGATTTGCGCCCTATAAGGGAGGCTGAGGCCAGGCGGATTGCTGACGAAATTGCCACTATTGAACGTGAAAAGCAATATAAGGAAAACATACTTGCCACAATTTCCCACGAGATGCGCACCCCGCTTGCTGTAATGTCTGTTTATGCGCAAATGGCGGTGCAGCAGATTAAAAGCGGAGAGATAACTGATGAAGCGCTGGATGCGCTCAATACAATAAGCGATGAGGCACACCGTCTGGCGGGTCTTGCAAATTCTGCGCTGGATATGTTTACAAAGAAAGAGCGTGACGACACAAAAGCGGATGTGGATATCGGGGAAATGGCTGTGCGGCTTACAAATATGCTCACATCCACAGCCGCAAAGCGCAATACGGAGATTCTGCTCAGGCTGCCCAGCGGGCTGCCGCCTGTATGGGGCGTAGCCGACCAGTTGACAAGGGTGTTTTGGAATGTTTTCGACAATGCTTTAAGGCATACTAAAAACGGAAACATAACTGTTAGCGCGAAGGTGGAGGAAGGTGACACCCGCTTTATTCACATAACAGTGGCAGATACGGGAGAGGGCATGGCGGCGGATAATCTGCCAAGGGCTTTTGAGAGCGGCTTTACAAGCGGCGAGGGCGCAGGGCTCGGGCTTGCTTTCTGCAAAGAAATTATTGAGGCCCACGGCGGCGGGATGAAAATAGAAACCGCAGAGGGCGAGGGGTTTGCTGTAACATTTAGCTTGCCTGAATATTGTGAGGCGAAGGCAGTGCGCTTTGTGGAAAAATGAGTTGGAGGGAAAACTGACATGGACTCTGTTGGGGTAATATTGCTTGTTGAGGACAACAAAAAAATTCTTGAAGCCAACCGCTGGATTTTGGAGCAGCGGGGTCACAGGGTTCTTTGCGCTGAAACACTGGCAGAGGCGAGGGCATTCTTTTTAGTGGAGTCCCCTGATGTGGCGGTTTTGGACATAATGCTGCCGGACGGCGACGGAATTAGTTTTTTGAAAGAACTGCGGGCCACTTATAGTATTCCTGTTTTGTTTCTAACCAGCATGGTGGAGCAGGAGGATATAATAAAGGGGCTGCGCGCAGGGAGTAATGACTATATAACCAAGCCTTATAAAATTGATGAGTTTTGCGCCCGCGTGGAGGCGGCTCTTAAGTGGGAGCAGTCAAGGCGTGAGCAGTTGCCCAGGAAAATAGTCAAGGGGCCGTTTGCACTCGATTTATTGTCAAATCAGGCCACTTTGAACGGGCATATGCTTGATTTGACAGCCACAGAGTTTAAGCTGCTCTACCTGTGCATACAAAATGAAGGCAAGATTATGGACTTTGATCATATTTACGAAAGCATTTGGCAGCGCCCCATGGGGGATGACAGAAATGCAGTCCAAGCGGCTGTGAAGCGTTTCCGCCAAAAAATGGAACCGGCGGGGTATGACATCTACGCAGTGCGCGGCAAGGGTTATATTTTCGAAAAGGCATAGTGGGATGGGCAAGCGCAAAAGCAAGCGCAAGCGGAAACGCGAAACGAACAAAATTGTCAGCATTGTAGCTATGCTGTCAGTTTCAGTTTTTGGGTTCTAACATCGTCTATAATAGGGCGGATGTCATTTGCATTGCAAAGGCATCCGCTTTTTAGCGGGCATGAAACGGGACATCGGTGGAAGGAGGGGAAGCAGGTATGACATGGGAACTTTCGAGTGGGGATGCGCTGCCTACAAAAATCATAAAGGGGCCATTTTCATTAGATTTACTGTCAAATCAAGCGCTCCTGAGAGGCAATGTACTGGAACTTACGAATAAGGAACTGAAATTACTGTACCTGTGCATACAGAACGAAGGCAAGATTATTGACTATGAAACCATTGCGGAAAGCGTATGGCAACGGCCTATGGGGGATAACATGAGCGTTGTTCAGGCGGCTGTCAAGCGGTTTCGTCAAAAAATAAACACTGCCGGGTATGATATTTGCGCCGTGCGCGGAAAGGGATATCTTTTTTCAGAGAGGAAGTCATGACGGAGAGGTGAAGCTGACAATTTTGTCAGCTTCGAGCCCTCGTTGTCAGCTTCGAAATAAATATGTCAGATTCGCGTTTTGCCGTTTTTAGCCGCTATAATATACCCTGTAAATGAAATAAAAAATTGGAGGAAAAAATGAAAAACTGGAAGACAAAAGGAATGTATTTACTGACAGTCATCGTGATGGCAGCCATGCTGCTGACATTGGTTGGCTGTGGCGACACACCCACACCGCAGCCCGAGCCTGCACCGGTAGAGGATGCAGCACCAGTGGCGGAACCGGCAACCGAAGAACCACAAGAGCCTGCCGAGGAGCCTCAGGAACCCGAAGCAGACGAGCCTGAAGAGCCTGTAGTAGATGAAGAGCTTCCTGAAGACCCTGTCTACATCGGGATGATAATGACAGACGAAGCCATTTACCTAGCAGCAATGAATGAATTCATCTGGGCGTTTGAAGATCTTACAGAGTTTCTATATTTCTTACTAACTGAGCTTGAGTATGTCGAAACTGATGATGAGTTTGTGGAATGGATTGAGGCTTTTTACATAATAATGGATGCAGTGGGAGAATCAGCGGAAGACATGACTGCGACGGCACTTCTGGCACCTCCTGAGTTTGTTGAGTCACATATCCAAATCGCCGCAGCAGTTTCCCTTGTGTACGATTCAATGCATGCACTGGATGAGGCGCTGGCAGCAGCAATTTTGGGTGATTATGATGCACTACTGGTAGGTCTTGAAGGTTTTGCAATAAACTTGGCAGCAGCAGAGATGCTCTGGGAGCAGGCAGTTGGCGTGAGCGCATTTGACCCCGCACTTATAGGCACTTGGGGCTGGGAATACGATGCAGGCTGGACATATACATTCTTCCCCGACGGTACAGGCACCCGCGGTACAGCCGCTGCTTTTGAAACATTCGAATGGGAAACCAGGGACATTGAACTTTGGATTGACCTTGGCCCGGCTACGCCACAAGGGCACGTGCGTTTCGAGCACTGGGCATACGTAATAGTTGACGGGGTGCTAATAATAGAGAGCTTGCAAGCGGAAAATATGATTTTTGCCTATATCTTACAATAATAAAGAAGTAGAGTAGAAAGAGAGAAAGATTTATGAAAATGTTAAAAAGAGTTGGAAGGCTTGCGGTTCTTTCCGTTATACTGGTTTTGGCTATGGGTTCCCTCACTGCTTGCTCAAACAGTGAGCAGGACTTGGTAGGTACATGGCTGTCCACACTCAATGATTTCCAGTATGATTTTTATGCTGATGGCACAGGTGTTAGGGGCATTCACCCTGACACAGAAGAATTTACATGGCGCTTGGAAAGGAACAATCTTATTATGAACTTTGGCCCGCATCAATGGCCTGTGGAGGAGTGGGGCTTTAGGATAAGAGGGAACACCATTACGTTTACTAACAGGCTGACCCCGGGATACGTTTTCGAGTTTGAGAGAGTGGAGTAAGATTTAATATATCCCAAGGCTAGATTGCCGTGGGAGCAAAATGCAAGGGCGGTGCTTCTTTTAGGGAAGTGCCGCTTTTGTTTTTAAGCATTTCTTGCTATTATTGTTTGTGATGAAAAATTTTATTAAAATTTTTTGAAACTATTTGCTGTTGTGAAACGAATATACATATATAAGGCAGGTGAAAAGATCTTGGTTGAGGAACGGCGCCTAATTCGGAGCGTTCAAAAATCTGCGGACAGGGATGCTGCGGACACACTCGTTAGAAAGTATTATGATGAAATTTATACATACGCATTTCGGCAAACTGCGGATGAGCATACCGCAATGGATTTGACGCAGGGCATCTTTGTATCCATGCTTCAAACCATCTCCCGCTATGATAGCAAAAAGGCGGGGTTCCGCACTTGGCTTTACCGTATTGCCACCAATAAAATCATAGACCACCACCGGAGCCGCTCGGCTGTGCGGAGCAAAATCCTTGATATTGATGGTTTGGATATTGCAAGTGAGGATGATTTTACCCAGCGGCTGGGGGATGAGGATTTGGCGGTGCGGATTCAAAAGCACATTGCCGAATTTGAGCCAGAAATCCAGCGGGTATTCAGGCTTAAAGTTTACGCAGGGCAAACCTTTGCCGAAATTGCAGCAGATCTAAGGCTGCCTGAGGCTACTGTCAAAACCAAGTATTACCGCCTGATTAAAGTTTTGCGAAAGGAGTTTAGTGATGAATATTACAGATGAGAAGCGGGAACAATCAATTAATTCAATCTTGGACAAGGGGCTTGCCGCCCCAGTTTCAACACCGGGTTTTCTACGGAATATGCTAAGAGAGCTTGGGCCAAATGTGATTTTTCGTGGTGCGCTTTCTGGGGTTTTGCTCTCAGTTCTTGTGGCTGCGGTATACGTGCTTATGATTATTCTGTATGCCGACGGGCTTTCTGACCAGTTTAATTATCATTCCTTGTTGTTTTTGTTCTCACCTCTGCTATTTCTCGGCCTGACACTCTCCACAGAAGTTGTGGAGAGGATGGAAGGAAACGGACTGTATGAACTTAAAATGACTTTCCGCTACACCGCGAGGCAAATTGCGGGGTTCCGGCTACTGGTTTTTTCTCTTGCGGGAGTATTTTTCGCTATAGTTGGGGGTTATTCTCATTATGCCGTGACTGAAATGGGTTATTTACTTCAGCTCATCGCCCTTTCGCTCAGCTCGCTATTTCTCTGCACCTTGCTTATAATCTACGCCATGCGGCGCTTTAGAGCCGGCTGGTGGACAGGGGCAACGGTGTGGGCGGTGCTCAGTATCTTGCCTATGGCGGTAAACAGGCAGGCTTGGGAGGAACTTCTATCCCACTTGCCGCCTGCGTTAACTTTGGGGGTGGCGGCAGTATCTTTTATACTGTTTCTACGGGAAATAAAAATAATAACAAAAGAGGTGCGCTATGCTGATTGTTGATAATGTAACAAAAAAATTCGGAAACTTCACTGCCCTGCAAGATGTGACTTTGGAGTTTTCCAATGGAGTTTACGGGCTTCTTGCCCCAAACGGGGCAGGCAAGACCACTCTTATAAAGATGCTCACAACCCTTATTTTTCCCACAAAGGGGCAGATTTTGTATGATGGCGTGGAAATTACAAAGCTGGACGAAGCCTACCGCGGCATTCTAGGTTACTTGCCTCAGGATTTTGGTTTTTACAGAAATTATTCCCCTATGCAGTTTCTCGTGTACATCGCAGCGCTCAAAGGGATTGATGGCAAAACTGCTAAAAGCAAAGCCCTCAAGCTGCTTGAGGTTGTGGCGCTGCTGGACGTGAAGGACAAGAAGATGCGGAAATTTTCAGGTGGTATGATTCAGCGGGTGGGGATAGCCCAAGCCATGCTCAATGATCCAAAAATACTTATACTCGACGAGCCGACAGCGGGGCTTGACCCCAAGGAGCGTGTTCGGTTCCGCAATCTTATAGCCTCTCTTGCCAAGGATAGGACAGTTATTCTTTCGACACATATAGTTTCCGATATTGAAACAATAGCAGACCAGGTTATTATGTTCAAAGACCACAAACTGCTCTGCTGTGATTCGCCCAAAGCTCTTAAAGGTGATAAATTCGCCAGCTTGGAAGATGTGTTCATGCACATCTACGGTGATGACGAGGTGGTGGCGTGAGGGTTGTAGGATACGAGATAAAGAAGATTTGGAACCTTAGGATGCTTGGGGCGGCTCTTTTGTTTTGCGCGCTATTATATCTGTTTCTTGGTGTTGGCGATACGCTAGACGGGATTAGAAACCCCGGCGGTGCGCAGTCCCACAGGGCGCATTATTACCTAGAAGATGCGCCGCACGATTTGCGGCACATGCTGTCGCAGGAATACTTGGATTTGCAGAGGCAATTCTACGTTTATAGCATTGAAAGCGCCGACTTACACGTTTTTGCGGAGGAAATGAGGGTGAAGTTTCTTGCAGAGGCAAACTCCTTTATTGCGCAAACCCCTATTTTCACAAAGTATGGAATCTACTCAGTCACGGGTGTGCAGGATATATGGGCGCAAGCTGATGAAGCCGGGGCGGGCGCCGAGTCGCAAACTGCGCTGTCCCGGGTACTTTTTGGAAGGCAAAGCGGCTATATTGGACAACTGCTTGGAAAGGTGAGCGTGCTAGAGCTGAACCTTCGGGATTTCGGCGAAGCCAGAACCCGTGAAATTCAGGCAAGCAACTTGGAGAGGGCAAATCAGCGTGAACTAAGCGAGAGGCAGCGGCAGCGCCTGACTGAGATTCTGGAGGACAGGGAATATGAAGGTTTGCTTCACGGCTGCGTGTTCTGGGGTATGACCGACCTGTTTCGTCAGATCACTCTGATACTGATAGCGGCGGCGTTAATACTGCACTCGCCCCTTGTGACCACTGACCGCATGAGAAACATAAAGCATCTGCAATTTCACACACAGACAGGGCGCAGGGTCGTGTCCAGGCAGCTTGGCGCAACTTTGATCTCAGCGGCGCTGTTTACAACGCTGGTGCTGGCAGGGTTTGCGGCTTACTTGGCGGGTGCCGGGGTTTTCTCCTACTTGGGTGAAGGCATTACATCCCACCTCACACATTTCGGCCCTTGGTCTATTGCCGCAGGTTTTACACCCATAACTTTTGGTAGCTATATACTTGTGCTCGCTCTGCTGTGTTACGGCTTTAGTTTGGGTGCGGCGGCGCTTGCTTTTATGCTTTCCCGGCTTAGCCGCACCATGATTTCCCTTGCCATCAAAATTCTTCCTGTGTTCATGGCTCTGGCGGTGCTGCATGACCTTCTCCTTCCCAATAGATGGGACTGGGCGATGATTGACCGCTTAACTGCACCGCTAACCCTGTGGAACCACTTATATGTTCAGACTGGTTTTGCTTATCTTGATGTGATCTTTATTGCGGTGTTTGCGCTAATCTCCATATTGGCGGCGGCCATTATGGCACGGCGCGAAAAAAGGCTGGAACTTTTATGACCATAATAAAACATGAACTTAAAAAAATAATAATGTTCCCCGCGCTTATCGGTTTTGTGGTGCTTGCGCTGGCTGTGAACATAGCGGTTGCTTTGACCATGCAAAATAGTTATGCAGACTTTATCGCCGAAGCCTCCCGCCAAACAGGGGTAAGTCTTGGAGCAGGGTTTGACGAGCGGGCGGCAGGGCTTGAGCCGAGGCTATATACCGATTTGCTGCGCTTGCAGACGGGGGACATGACTGATGTGCTCTACGGCTATACGACAGGCTATATTGCGGATTCCGCCGTTATGCGCCTTGAACTGAGCGGGCTTAGCGAGAGGCTCATGCGCAGCAAATTTGAGCAGTTTCAATACGCGGTTGATGCAAGGCAAGCGGCAGGTGACAGCATGACATTATACTTTGCACAGGCCACGTTTTGGAGGCACGAAGCACTATTTGAATACACTATGGGGCTTCTGATATTTCAGGGAATAATTCTAGCTTCGCTCATCATGCTGCTCTCAATTGGCTATGAGAGTGCCGCCAAGACTGATTTTGTTGTGTTTTCAACCAAAACAGGGCGGAGAATTAACAGGCATAAATTAGCGGCGGGGGCTATAGCGGGTATAGGGGTTTATATTCTGCTCGCCGCTATAACGCTTTCTATATATCTTGCGCTAAATCCCATGGGCGGCACGTGGGGCAGCAGTGTGTCAAGTGGGTTTAACTTCGTGCGTGACGGCTTCACCGCACGCCCCTTTGTCACATGGCATTCTCTCACAGTTGCGGAGTACTTGCTCGCATCCGTTGGAATAGCCCTCGCTCTTGTGCTGTGTTTTTCTTTGATGGCCTATTCCATTGGGCTGTGGATTAAAAACAGTTATGCAGGTTTTCTGGCGATAGTTGCGCTCAATGTGGCTCTATATTTACTGCCGTATTATTCCCCCTTGTGGATGCTCAACTTCACAATCACCCAAAGCCCAGTTTGGATAGTGATGATGCGTGTGTTTTGGTTTACAGACGGTGGGCCGAATGTGATTTGGCCGCACTTTGAAACTGTTGGAGTTGTGGGTTCGCTTGTGGTTTTGGCGGTGCTGGGAGTGTTTTCTGTGTCGAGATTTAAGAGAAGAAACTTAGTTTGAAAAAGCTCAGGCTGGCTCCTTGAAAAATGTGCTGCGGCTCCTGTCAAAGCTCCTGCCGAGGCCGCAATTGCTGCTCAAAATGACCATTGCTCATGGTTGCTTTGTGCCTGAAAATTACCGAAAGAAATGGTTACTAGCATGGAAATTATCTCACATGAAATACGAAAAATTTGGAATATAAAAATATTGGCTGTAATAGCAGTGCTGAGTGTGCTGTTTTACTTTATGTATATGGACTGGCATGTCCGCCACGCACAGGTAAGCACGTCTGCTGGGGCGGTGTTAATACGAGAACTTGCAGAGCGTTACGGTAACCGGGTTACGCCTGAGCAGATGGAGGAGTTCTTCGATGAGCGTTTCCCTGAGGTAATCGCTGAGCTTGAGCAGCGGATGTCCCTAGATCCGGCTTTTGCGGAAATGGGTATAGTCACATATGCGGATTTCATACGCGCACATCAAATGGAAGAGTTGGATTATGATACTTGGCAGGTTCTAAATCGGATGACTTCCGCAGAAAACAGCAGGGTTTTTGTTAGGCTGCAAGCATTGCAGCAGCTTGATGAAATGTGGAATAATGCGCCCAGTCAAATTAATATGACAGGCGAAATGGCCCGGTATGGCTATGATGAGTGGTTTTCTAAAACGCTCAGTGCCGTAGTTGCAAGCGAAGATGTTTTGTCCTTGGTCGAGGAGCTCCGCGGGCCGCTTTTACGGCAAGCCGACGAATTTATAGCAGGCAGCGGGCTTTTTGCAGAGAGCGGAATTTTAGACTACGAGCAATTTAAGGCACATTGGGATGCCCGCGAAAGCGGATTTGTCAGTTTCGAGCATGAGCGGAACAGATGGAGGCTCTGGAGGATACTCCTTGGCCCGGAGGCCGGTTTCGTAGAGCGCAAACTAATAACGCTTGATGGGGTAGAGGGTAGATATTTGCATTCCTACACCCGCGGGATATTCGAGCGCCAAATTGCTGACTGGATAGATGTTCACACAGCGCGGCAGGCTGAAATCACAGATTTTGCACAGCGGCGGATTGACACAATCCTTGAAAACCGTGATTATCTGAATATCATGTGCTGGGCGGCGTATTGGACCACATCTACGTATTTTGGGAATTTTACAAGGCTGGTGATTTTGGCAACCCTTGCGCTGATTCTGCCGCTTGTAACCGTTGACCGTATGCGAAACATCCAAGGTGTGCAGTATGCCGCGAGAGTTGGGAGGGGTCTTCTGCACAAGCAAATCGCCGCAGTGCTTATCTCGTCGCTACTGCTTGTGACGGTGCTCCTTGTAATTTTTGGCGGGCTGTATTTTTATGCAACAGGTGTGCTTAGGTTTTGGGATCACAGTATTTTTTCATGGGCGAATCAGGCGGTTCTGATCTTTGACTTCACGTTCGGTCAGTACGTGCTTGTACTTGTAGCAATTTCATATGTGTTTGGCCTTGCCTCGGCGCTTGCCGCCTTTATAATTTCCCGCTTTAGCAGAAACTTAATTTCGGCGGCAATCAAGATGGTTCCTGTGTTTGCAGGTTTAGCAGGTATTAGTTTCGGGCTTAATAGCAGTGGTGCGGCTGCTCCGTTTTCAATAGCTCACAGGTTATATTTGTGGACGAATATAGTCGGGGTTGAAGCGGCCTTGTGCGTGGTACTTGCCGCACTGTCCTTTGTAGTAGCGCTGTTGGTAGCTAAGCGGGATAAGCGTTCGGATGTGGCATAGGAAAGGCAGCTACTCCGCTGTCATTAACCACCAGCGGATGCCGAATTTGTCCTCCAAAAAAACAAAACTTTCGCTTTAAGGGCTCTTTCATACATTTGCATTGCTTCGGAGCATTGCCCGCTAAACTTAAAAAAAGGTGAGATTCTTGTCATGTTGTTTACCCTTCCTCTGAAATAACGGCCCATTCGTGGTCAGGCTCCATGCACAGCTCAAAATCCAGCCCTTGGCCTTGGATGTTGAAAGTTAAAAATATATACTGCCCGATTCTTCCCTCAGGGGCCGGTACCCCGGTCTTGTGAGAAAAGTCACCAATGGGAGTTGGGGCTAACCCCGCTTTTTCAAGACGGCTATGCGCCGCGGAATATTCTTCCTTATTAGAAAACCTTGGAAAATGAAACGTGCCGTTCCCTTGTATATAAGGGGTTTCTGATGGGAAACACCATATATAGCTGCTGTCCTGAAAAACAATCACATCGGCGATACCATCCTCCCAATCTTTTGCGATAGCCACCTTTTTACCATATATGGCGGACACTACACTTTTTAGCCAGTTAAACTGCTCCTTAGAAAGGGATAGAGCTAAGTCCATAATTTATAGCCCTCCCGCCGCCGGCATGGTGTGCCTTTGAGGCGATAACATCGCCTGCCTCTTAATGACTTCTTGATTCATATTAACCTCCAAATTGTTTATATTCATAATATATCACAGCAAACACGACAACTATGCGTCATGTTCTATAGGAACCTAATATGTTTTTTTGCAATGCTCTGAATATCGTCAGCAATGTCAGAAGGCTCCAGTACCTTGACCTTATCGCCAAAACTTAGCAGCCAGCTAATCATGAAGCTGCGGTTTGTAAAGCCGATTTCAAAGTGCAAGCAGTCCTCGGCTTCATAGTAGCAGTCAAGTCCGTAGACTTCGATTAACTGATACTTTACAGACTTGTCGAAAAGGGCAACAAGTTTTATCTCATCTGAAAGATGGAAGTTGAAATCTTTTTTATCAGGGGGAATATCACGCAAAGCAAAAAAATCCTCACTTACAGACAAGTTCCAAAGCCGGTTTAGCTTGAATATCCGCCAGTCCTGACGCTCGGTGCAAAAACCGAACACGTACCATGCTGTCCATTGAAATACAACAGTATATGGCTCAATGCACCGCTTGCTTTCTCCCTTTTCGTAAAAGTAGTCGAAATTTATCAGCCTCCCTTGAAGGATAGCCCGCTTGATGGCTTCTATTTTCTCTGTAAGCTCCCCTTTGTAATGAGAAGCGAGGTCAATAACTACAGGCTCGTGCAAGGAGACCACCGCATCAGAATTTGCCCCGAGTTTGTCAAGTGTCCGCTCAAGGTGAGTCTGCTCGGATACGCTGCCCAGTCCCTTTAAGGCGGCAATTATCCCTGTGAGTTCCCCAGCGGTCAAAACACTTTTATCCAGCTTGAAGCCCTCTGCAATTGAGATGCCGCCGCCCGCGCCCTGGTGGGTGACTATGGGAATACCCGCTTGGCACAACGCATCAATATCCCTGCTGATGGTGCGGCGGTTCACCTCAAACTTTTCAGATAAGTACGGAGCGGTCACCCGGTCATTTTGCAAAAGGACAGTTAGAATGCCCATAAGCCGGTCCAATTTCATTTTAATGCCCCACCTTTCGGCAATTTTCGGCACAAGCAGCCATAAAAGAGCTGCGCAGCCGTTAGTGCAAACTTCATATTTTAATTATAGCAATTATAACACGACAGCATAATGTCGTGTTATAAAAAATACAAAATGGGCTGCCGAAGATTTATAAAATCATCTCACGGCAGCCCATATACTGTTAGCTATTCTTACACTATCTCCAGAAACTAATGCGCTCGTCTACTGGTATGTACATTCCATCTCCTGCTACTACTCCGAAAACCTCATAGAACTCATCTAGCTGGGCCAGAATGAAATTAGTTCTCAGCAGCGGGGGAAGGTGAGGGGCGCTGAGCATCATGAAATTAGCCACTTCAGGGCTCATGCGCGCTGCCCAGATTCTAGCCCAGGCCTTCATCACAAGTGCAGGGTCTGCATCTTCCATGCCGGCTGCTACTGTGAGGGCAACCTCCATCGCACCTAGGTCAGTTACAGCCTCGCCCACTGTGAAGGCACCGTCGATATTCATTCCGGCAAATTCGATTGAATTTAGGATTTCAATGACTCTGGCATTTCTCTCGGCAAACGCTGCGGAATCGGCTTCTGTCCACCAATTTGTCATAGTGCCGTGCTTATCAAACTGAGAACCCATGGGGTCAAAAGCGTGGACAAACTCATGGGCGATTACTGCGCCAATTGCGCCGAGATTTTGCTCTCTGGTGCTATCCGTGCTATAAAACGGGTACTGCAGAATGCCTGCCGGGATTATTATAGCGTTGTCCATTGCGCTGTAAAAAGCGTTTACAGTGGATGTGGGAAGGGATTCCCAGATATTGACAATTGCGGGGTTGCTTATTTGCTCAAATGACAGTTCGTTACTGAGCCTAGCTGAACTGAACATAAATTCAACCAAGTTGCCGCCCAGGGCTTGCGGGCGCACTTCAAAGGGAAGTTCGCTTATTGGTTCGTCAGGGAAGGCGATAAAGGCCGTGACTGCTTCGAGTTTTTCAATCGAGGCAGCTCTGGTTTCTGCGCTCATCCATGTGAGGTCAGCAATCATCTCACCCATTACAGCCCTAATCTCCTCTGTCATTTCCGTAACATCGCGCTTGAGCTCAGGGGAGCTGAATCTCTGGTAGTACGCCCGTGAAAATGTTCTCCACATCATGGATGTGACAAACTGCTGAGCGCGGTCCTCAATTGTCAGGCCGTCGCTCATCGCTTGGCCGAGGAGAGCCGTCAGCAAACCATCAGTTATGTTTGCAAAAGCATCGTCCAAAACAGGCATAAAGGCTGAGAAAATATGAATTAGCGCAGCATCTTTAAGCGTTTGCAGATTCTCTTCAACATACAGGCTGTTTATAAATTCAACATAGTCCAAAACTGCGCTGTATACGTTCATATCCTGTGCAAGCTCAAAGATTTCCTCTATAAATGTGAGGCTTTGAGTGACGCTTGAAGCCTCAAGCACATCTTGCCATGTGGTGGGGGTGAACAGCACTTGCGGGTCAGCGGCAGCCGCTGCTGGGAGCATTCTAAGCGCCCTGGCTTGCTCAACTGCAAACAATGCTGCGGCTCTATCTTCTAAGTCCTCTGTTTCACCTATGTGCATGAGCATTTCTGCAAGCATTTCAATATATGCCGTATGTATATGTGCCAGCGAAGGGTCGTCTGCATAGAGATCCCTTGAGCCCAGGGACAGGCCGCTCGGCATAATGAAAGCTGCCCATTGCGTAGCATCTACCCTTGCATCTCTCGCAAAAGCTAAAGAGTAAAAAGGAACCAAGCTGAAATAATGTGAATATCTTCTGGCGACTTCCAATAGCTCATCTATTGAATCAGCATCCCTTACTGCATCGAAATAAGGCTCAAGCAAACTTATTGACGCTATTCTAGCTTCATTGTCAAGGAACATAGTGTGTAGCTCGCGGGCCATCCACTCATCTGAGCCAGGGGCGAGGTTTGTGTTAGTAAGAATTTCATACAGGATAACCTGCTGCTGCTCTCTTACCTTTTGGCTTACATCACTAAACGACATCGCCGCCACTGCTCCTGGATGGAATGTGCCTGTGGCGAGAAATTGCCTGTTTACATACGCAAAGAAATTGTCGCGCAGCCCAACCTGCTGTAATGCATATGGCGTGCCTGGGGCAATCATAAGGGCTGTAGTGACCGCATCTATAAATGCTTCGGCATCGTGCATCATCATCTGGTGTCTTTCGATGAGAGACCTGTCAACCATAGTCAGGTCAAGCAAAACCGACGCCGCAGGAACTGCCCAAGATGGGACTGAAAGGCCTGAGGCTTGCGGAGCCAAGTCACCGTCAAAGCCCAGCATGTTATTTATCATAGTGGCAGCTTCCCAGCCGGTTATCAATTGGTCGGGGAAAAAGCGTCCGGCGCTGTTGCCTACCATGTAGCCGCTTGAGTGTACAGCCGCAATTGCCGCTGCATGTTGATGGCCGGCGGGCACGTCAGTAAAGCTAGGTGTTCCAGAAGCGGCACTGAGCTGAAAACTGTCAGCCACAAGCCTTGCAAAGGCTCCTCTGGTTATGGGCTGTGTCTGGGGGGCAGCGTCTGTGCCGGCTGCTGCAAACACAGTTGAAAGCGTCGTCATCAGCATTACAATTGCCAACAACAACGCCCCTAGGTTCTTGAGTAATTTTTTCTTCATAAACATCTCCAATTCTTTCCTATATATATTAATTTGCAGTCTAGAAAACCGCAAAATTAATCGCCCTAAGGCTTCAGGGCACTCAGATAAGTATAATATATGAACAGGCTGTAGTCAAGAAAGGATTTTGGGTTTTGGCGTACAATTATGTCAGCATATTATGTTAGCATAGAGCCGCAGACTTGACCTTGGCGTCAATGCAGTATATAATAAAACTTCGGCAAATTTATAAAATGCAGATAATTAATGGCGCGCAACGCACCACTAGAATGGACTATTAAATGACTTTCAAAGAACTAAACTTAATCAGCCCTATATTAAAGGCTATAAATGATGAGGGCTACGAGCAGCCATCTCCGATTCAAGCACAGGCGATCCCCCCGCTGCTGGAAGGGCGCGATGTGCTGGGCTGTGCCCAGACAGGCACAGGCAAAACGGCTGCTTTTGCAATACCTATTTTGCAAAAATTATTCAAGGCAAATGCCACGAAAACATCAGGGCGTGCGGTAAAGGCGCTTATACTGACGCCGACAAGGGAGCTCGCCGCACAGGTGGGGCAGAGCTTCAAAACCTATGGGCGCTACACAGGACTGAAAACTATCGTGATGTTTGGCGGAGTAAGTCAAGTGCCACAGGTTGAGGAGCTGCGTGCAGGGGCAGATATTTTAGTAGCGACACCTGGGCGGCTATGTGACTTAATCAATCAAAAAATCTGTGACTTGAGCAGCATATCTTTTTTTGTCCTTGATGAAGCGGACAGGATGCTGGACATGGGATTTATTGCCGATGTAAAAAAAATTATCGCGCTAATCCCACGCAGCCGCCAAACTTTGCTTTTCTCAGCTACAATGCCCAAAGAAATTGCAGCCCTGGCTGACACAATCCTGCAAAAGCCCATCAAAGTCACTGTGACTCCTGTATCGTCACCTGTTGAAATAATCGACCAGTCAGTTTACTTTGTCGATAATTCCAGCAAGAGCGGCTTGCTTTTGCACCTGCTCAAAACCCAGCAGGTGTACTCAGCGCTGGTTTTCACCAGGACAAAGCGCAGGGCCGACCAGGTTTGCAGGACTCTTAACAAATCGGGGGTTAGTGCAGGAGTAATCCACAGCGATAAGTCGCAAACGGCACGCCAGAGGGCTCTTGCCGAATTTGCCGCAGGCAAGACTTGGGTGCTTGTCGCCACAGATATTGCAGCAAGGGGCATAGATATCGACAAACTCACGCATGTCTTCAATTATAATTTGCCTGAGGAAGCGGAGGCCTATGTTCACCGCATCGGCAGAACAGGCCGTGCAGGGCATGAGGGCACAGCGATTTCCCTGTGCTCATTTGATGAGAAGCCTTATCTGGAATCAATACAGAAGCTAATCAAAATGGACATCCGCGTGGAAGAGGATAACCCCTATCCCATGCAAAACTTTGAGCCTCGGAAGCCCCCTGCGCCTAGGCCTCCGAAATCGTCTGCCGGCTCAGGCAGGCGCAAGCCGCACCCCAGCACAAAGCCAAACAGGCCTTCAAGGCCGTCGCCGGACGCAAAAAAACACAGGTAAGCCGCCGCACGGCGGCGCTGGTGTACAAGAAATTTTGCGCAAATGCCCAAAACCGAAAAGTTCTGCAATCGAAGAAGATTACAGAACTTTTTTGTTGTGAAATTATGTTGTGTGCCCTTAGCCTCCGGCTGCAAATGCTTCCAGTACCATGGCGCGGTGGAGCCTTGGGGATGTTGTGCTGCCGTTGTGGTTTTCGCTTCCGAGAAAATGCAGGCAGATATGGCCATTCATTCCGTTGCCTTGTACTGCGCCGCGGCCATGGGGCATTGCGTTTATGCTTGCAGCTACTGTTCTGCCGTCAAAAGTTACCCAAACAGGGCGGCGGTCCCAGCTCCAGTTTCCGCCATTGAGGCTTCTGATGGTATCAGAGTCAGCCTGTGTTGCAGCCTCGACATCAGCATGCCTTCCTCTGGTAAATATCCTGACATTATATGTTCTGCCTGTTCTGACATCGGTTATATGTACAACTTGGCCATCGCGGAGCATTCCTCTGACAACCGACCACTCAAGGAGCTCAACATTATTTACATTGCCTCTGAGCAAATCATTTCTAATGTAACCAGTAGCGCCGTTAACCTGCACTCTTGCCCATGCGCTGGGGTTTAGTGCAACCACCGAAACCGCAGTTCCTTCGTCGAGCATAGTAACAACGTCTGCATCCGGTGATGCGCTGCTGCGGACGTTAGCATTGGCTGTTGTCCAAAGCGTGACGGGGTGGTTCATGTTAACACTAGCAGTTGAGGCGGCAGGTGTGCTTGAATTTGCGTTTGCATTTGAGCTGGCGGTGCTGCTCTGGGGAGCTTGAACACCAGTAGTGGTAAGAAAGTCCGACCTAATAAAGCCTTCTGTGCCTCCAACGCGCACCCGTGACCAGGCCGCTGGGTTGTGAGTTAATACTTCTACCTTTGCTCCTGCATCGACTACGCGCAAAACGCTTGCGTCCAGTGCGGCTTCGCTGCGCATATTAACCCCATAGGTTGTCCTTAGTGTTGCGGGGCGGGAGCCTGTAGGTACTTCGAGAAAATCAGATCTTATAAAGCCTGTTGTGTTGCCAACGCGTACCCGTGACCAGCCCGCTGGGTTGTGTTCCAGGACTTCTACGTTGCTTCCCACGCTGACTGTGCGCAAAACGCTTGCGTCCAGTGCGGCTTCGCTGCGGATATTTACACCGTTAGTGGTTCTAAATGTCCCGGCGGCCATAGCTGTTTGTGTAAGTGCGAACATGATTCCTATTATTGTAGCCGCAAAAAGTAGATTTTTTAGCCTTGTCTTTGCCATTATGTCCTCCTGAATAACTGAGTCTGCGGCTAATAGTAACAGATTATGTTTCTTTTGTCAACCTTTTGTTTGTTTTTGTAACTTATTGTAACCCGATGGTTGAATAGACTTACTTCGGACAAAGTTCCAAATGGCAATATGCCACTATATTTCACACACATCTAAAACTATCCGTTGAAATCATCCGTCGGACACGGGCAAATGCTCTGTGAAAAAGTGTGGCGGCCTACGTCAGTCACGTCTACCCTGGCAGAAACTTTGGGCCAAGGACAAAACTTGTGTTCCAGGACTGCGGCCGCCCCACTTCCCCCCAGAGCACCCGCCCATGTCCGACTGGTATGGGCAAAACAAGAAACGAATATGGCATATACAAAGCGAAACCTCCTAGAGTTGTGATCTCTTGGAGGCTTCTTCGGGAGAGTCATCGTTTTCGAGCCTTTATACCGCATATTTATTAATGTATGGGCAACTGGCTGCCTATATTTTATTTTTGGCGCAACCGCCTTATATTGCTCAATGTTAAAAGCAAGTCATCTTCGCTTAATTCCTTTAGCCCGTCGCGGGCTTCTTTCAGCAGGGCGGGACACTTGAGATCGCCATCAAAGAAGTCACGTGGCGTAGTCCCAAGATATTCACACATGTACAAAAACTCCGTTAATGAAGGTAAGGCACGTCCTGATGTTATGCTCTGAATGTAGCTTTTGCTATGCCCCATATCTGTGCTCATTCTGTACTCTGAGACCCCTTTTTTTAGGCGCAGTTCGGTTATTCTATTACGAATAAATGTTTCATTCACGGCGAAATACACTCCTTTGTGACATTGTACGCCGATTTTAGCGGTAATTATCACGCATAAATTACCGATTATAGTTGCATAATACCGTGTATATCGGTATAATGGTGCGAAAAGTGACCGAAGAAATGAGATTACAGGCATCGTTTGTCTTTTCTTCACCGACATTTCTACGGCGCGTTTATTTTCACCATGCACTGTGGTGTAACGCTTATGTCAATAAAAACAGAAATGGAGTGAAATTTATGGATCCTACCATGGTAATAGTATTATTTGTATTAATAACCATTTTAGTCGTCGTCGTTGCAAGAAACAGAACGTCAAGCGATGGACAAGAAAAGCGTATTAATAAAACCATGTTTGCTTTGATGGAGTTGTTTTTTGGCGTCCTCGGCGTAGATAGATTTATGAGAGGTCAAGTTGGTTTAGGCTTTCTCAAGCTTATTACTTTGGGTGGGCTTGGGTTCTGGAGTTTGATTGATTTCATCATTATTTTGACTAAACTTGGCAATTATGGAAATGATTTTGTGTTCGTAAATGGTAAGTGGGCTGAAGAAAGGCGAAATGCAACGCATACAGCAAATTTATCTCAAAATGCTTACATAGTATGTAAAGGCTGTGGCTACACGTTTACCGCAGTGACCAAATTCTGTGGACAGTGTGGGGTGCCGCTGTCATAGGTGTAGGCCGCATTGGCACAGCACATCCTTCACTGTTATTGATATGGAAGCGATTGTGCGCATGCATAAACGAGCCATCGGCGGAAAATACTTGAAGCAAACTGCCGATAAAGATTTTATGCACGCCCAATGCGTATATCTGTTGTAACACTGATGTCAGTAAAACATCCCAATAAAATATTTTCAGGAGGAATCACCATGGCATTTTTTGATCAGGTAGGAAAGAAACTCACACAGACCAGCCAAGGGGCTGCACAAAAAGCGAAGAACATGGCTGAAACAGTCAAGCTAAACGGCATGATTTCCGATGAGGAGAAGCGTATCAACAGCACATTTCTACAGATGGGTCGGACGTATTATGAAATATTCGGGAACTCTCCGGATGAACATTTTGCGCAATTTATCAACGACATTAACGACTCCAAAGCAAAAATTGCAACTTTCACGGAGCAAGTGAAACAGTTAAAGGGTATAACTCAATGTGGAAAGTGCGGGGGTGAAGTTCCCTATAGTGCGCCATTTTGCAGCTCCTGCGGTTCGTCTATGCAAACATCTGCGCCCTCGCCAGCAAACAAACTGGCTTGCAGTACGTGCAATACACCACTTGCAGCAGATGTAACCTTTTGCACCAGTTGTGGAAACAAAGTTGAAGCAACTGGGCATATAGAGGCTGTTCATGTGACGGGATCATCTGCGGTGCAGAATCAACTTGTCTGCTCCAATTGTGGGACAGAACATGCTGCGGATGCGGCGTTCTGCCTGAGTTGCGGCAACAAAACAGGTGTATGATTTGTCGGTAAAACTCAGATTACAAAACTTTAGCGCAACAACGGTATAATACGCACAAATCTAATGTGAAAGGTAAGTGTCATGAACAAAATTTGTAGTAACTGTGCGCAAGAATCCCCAAGCAGCGCAACTGTGTGTAGCCTCTGTGGAGAGAGGTTAAGTGAAACGACAACGCCTGCTCTGTCGTCTGATGCACCACCAGCTCAGACGAACCCTGCGCCCCAACCACCACCTGCATCTGGCACAAAGGCATTTTGTGGAAGCTGTGGTGCACAAATTGACAAGAGCGAGAAATTTTGTGCAAAATGCGGAGCTGCTACACAGGCACAATTGTCATTTGCGCAAAATCAGTCCACACAATCAGAACAAAGTGAGGCAGAAAAGTCAACGAAAACACCGAGCCACAAAAAGGTCGGACTCATTGCCTGCGCTGCGGTTCTAATTATGGTAATAGGTGTGGGCCTGATTATTTTCGGTGGTAACAGCCCGGAATCTATACTTACGAGATATGTAGAGGCAATGTTTGAGGGCAATTTTAACAGAATGTCCAGATACAGTGCAATTGATATTAGCAGAATGGTTAGTGATGTTGTCATAGAAGATGCGGGAATATCTGAAAGGGAGTTCAGAGAGAGTCTCTACGATCTGGCAGGTGTGCGCACTATCGAAGAGTTGTTGCAACAAGACATGGAGCGCGAGCGTGAAAGGCTAGAGCGGGATTTAGGTAGAAATCTGAGGGTGTCAGTTGACATTATTGACTCACTAACCGTAAGGGGCATAGAGATGAGAGAGCGCATCTCTTCTTTAGAAAGCATTCTTGAAAGAGTGGGTATAGATGTGGATGCCGGAAGAGTCATACGCCTTGATAGGATAAATGAAATGATTGACTTCGAGATCGAAATCACAGTTGCTGGGCGTGATGATGAGATGGTTGATTTCGCAAGATTTACGATGGTGAGAATAGGCAGAGACTGGCGGGTGCTGGAAGATTTTGCACATCTTCCGGGGTTTTTAGGCGCATTTCGTTAACAAAAAATATAGGAGAAAGAAATGGATAATTGGATTATAGATCGGCCGATACGAGCAGCGAGTGAACCGCATGTGGCGTTATCATTGGTTCTTGATGTATCAGGCTCAATGCACGGTGAAGCAATAAATCTACTCAACTCTGCAGTAAACAAGATGACCCTGCAAATGAAAAGTGATTCACAACTTAAAAATATTGTTGACTTAGCGATATTTGTTTTTGGTACACCTACTAGGCAGCATGTTTACCAAGGCTTTAGAGCTATTGCAGACTGTGAAACAGTTCGTCTAGAGGCAACTGACACCAGCACTTATGTAATCCCGGCACTTGACAGTGCTCTGAGTTTTACACAGAAACGTTGTGTTGCGTACGATAAGGCGGGGGGCGCATATAAACCGTGGATTGTGCTTATTACAGACGGGGAATTTCACGATGACAGAATTGCGCTTGATGATATCGGACAAAAGATGAAAGAACGAGAGATGAAGGGCAAATTACAGTTTTTTGGCCTAGGAGTCGAACAGTATGACAGAATGCAGCTTGAAAAACTGACAAATAATCCTGCTCACATTATTGATGCAAAAGTGGCAAATTTTGCTGAGTTTTTCTCATGGATAGGCAAAAGCATGAAAGTTGTCTCGACAAAAGCTGTTGGAGAACCTGCCACATTGCCCCCTCTTCAATTTACGGTATAAAATCGCAACAAACCGAGGAATCATAAGGGGGGTGAACAATTACACCCCCGAAGTGCTAGTACGGATCTAAGAGGTATGGTATGTATCGAGTTTGCGGAGACTCTCAAATCGGAAAATCACATGAAATAAGTGGTACAAAGTGTCAAGATGCCTTTAGTTGCTTTAGCAGGGACTCCATAGTTTTTGCCGCAGTAGCAGATGGATTGGGGTCTTGCAAATATTCAGATATTGCAAGCTGTATGGCATCCCATGATGCAGTGACATTTTGCTCGCAAAATATTACAAAGAACTTGTCTGATGAGCAGGTTATAGCAATTATAAAAACCTCATTTGACAGAGCGAATTTAGCAATAAAGCAAAAGGCCGGAGATGAGCTGGACGAATACGACACAACTCTTACCCTTGTAGTGGTCATTGAAGGCAATGTTTACTTCGGGCATGCCGGGGACAGCGGGATTGTTGCTTTGCGCAGTGATGGCATTTTTGAGGAGGTTACAAAGGCGCAACATGGCAGTGGGTACGGAATGGAACGTCCTGTATATCCTCTGGCATCTGAAAGCCATTGGGTGTTTAGGAAGTATGAACATCCTTCAAAAGCAATATTTATGATGACTGATGGAATGCTAAACAAAGCTATACCTCCGCTTTTAAGTGGGCAAAAATATCAGACTGATAACAAATATCTATTTTATCTGTACGATAATTTGCAAAAAAATCCTGACGTAGAATCATGGGTTACTGACGAGCTGACACAGACAAACCCGCAAGAAGTGAACCATGACGACAAGACCTTAGTTGGAATATTGTTTGAATCAGGCAAAATTAGGCTACAGCCAAAAGAATATTATGATTTCCCGTCTGACAAACTTTGGAATTCGCTACTGCATCCTTATAAAGAACCGTCCTCAGAATCTTGCGCCACCTCCGAGCCTATCCATAATGGATTTGAGATTAAGTCTGACCCGAAAAGAAAACAAGGTTCTTCACAAGGACAAAGCAACATAACGACCCTGTTGCTAGGGATAATACTCGGCTTGGCTATTGGTATCGTCGGTACTCTTAGTTTTTTGCAATACGGGGGCTATGAAGAATATTTACCAGATGACTATTACGAATATGAAAAACAATATGACGAAATCACCGATTATAATGAACGAGTCCAAGATGAAATTTGCTCAAATGAAAATATAAGTTTTCATAACTCCTTTGCAGTTGATGATGATCCCAATATGGAGGATACAACAGAGGCAGATAATCCTTTGGCGCGTGTCACAGAGAGCCTGGTGTTACCTTGGGGGATTGCCGAATGAACCATATATGAATCAACTTGGCAAGAAAATTGTTTCTAGGGAGGACTATTTACATGAAATATGCTAAAGGTGTGCTGCTTAATGACGGCGGAGAGGGTTATATATACGAAGTAAAAGGACACCCGGGATTGCTCATGAAAGTATATAAAGAAGCAGATGCGTTAGGAAACCCTGTTGTTACGTCGGAACTGCAAGAAAAGCTTATGTATATGAAAAACAACCCGCCGGAAGTTCTTGTTGAAAAAGGGGTTGTGGCTTGGCCAATTGATTTGCTGAGGGATAATGGTGAAATTACAGGATTTATCATGCAGAAACTTTCGGTAGATGAACCACTTTTGCGTGTTTACAGCTACAGGCATCCCGAACTTGACGCAGAAGAGTTCCACAGACTTCCCTCGATAAAATCGCGCATTTCAATTGGTGTAAACTTATGCTCCGCCCTGCATGAGCTGCATGAAAAAGGATATGTTGTAGGCGACTTTAATCATGAGAACATAGGGGTTAATTACTCAACCGGGCAAGTTTATTTTATGGATTGTGACTCTTTTCACATAACAGATGAATGCGATACAGTTTACAGAACAAATGTAATTATGGCAGGATATCTTGCCCCGGAGATTATAAAACACTGCAATAATCAACGTTCACTAGGCAAGCCACATAACCTTGATGCTGTAGCACTGCCAACGTTTACCAAGCAAAGTGACTATTTTTGCTTGTCGCTTCATATTTTTAAGCTGCTTATGAATGGTGTGGATCCATTTAGGGGGATTAAGTCGGAGGCATCAGGGTCAACCGCATCGCCTTTTGTGGGCAATGAAGCGATAGAGCGAAATGCATATGTATTCCGTTTCGGGAACAAGCCATCTGCGGTGTTTTGCCCTCCGGCAGAGGTCCTGCCGACAGAAATCTTATCATTATTTAATTCTTCTTTTATTGATGGCAGGAATGAGCCACTAGACCGTCCCAATGAAGTACATTGGTATAATGCTCTAAATAATTTTCTGAACAACGGACTTACACAGTGCAAGGACAACGAAAAGCATCAATATAGTGACATGCTCACAACATGCCCATACTGCGTTGCCGATGTCAAGCATCACAAAGCGCAAACCGGTTTCATAAAAAGCCAGTACAGGACTGAGCCGAAAAAACTGTTGGAGCAATCATCTGTTGATGTAATTGTGAATAGTAAGCGTGAAACCAGGCGGCTACATATAATAACCTCGCTGATATTGTGGATATCAACAGCAATTTGTTATTTTGGATTTAGTTATCTTACAGGATATAGAACCTTAACTTTTAACCCTAATCACTGGTCAGGATTTGAGCTAATTTTTATCATTGCAGCGGCGATAGAATGTTTTGTTGAGCGATTTTATTGCAAAAAAGAGCTTTGCGTTTTGCGAGACAATATTAATCTGCGCGAACTTGATCCAAAAAATTATGACGTAAATTTAAATGAATACGAAACAAAGCTGATTTCAAAAATAAGAGTTATGAACATAATCGGAAGCATACTTATGGCCGCTGTAATCTTTGTTTTTGCGTACAGGCTGTAAGTTTGGTTAAGTATCACTTCGTATAATACACATAACTCGAGAATCTCTAACTGGAGCAGGTAAATGAACATAAGAATTTTGGAGTGCAATAGTGGGTGTAGTGCAAAATGAAATGCTATATTGAATATGTTTTACTATGTAGTAGAGGGCTTGTGCGCAAGAAGAATCAAGACAATTTCTGGTGTATGGGTGAGTTTTTGGAAAGTGAAAATGATGGATTAAATACACCCTTTGCCGAAGCGGCAGATGTAAAAGACACCCCGGCATTTGCGGTTTTTGATGGGATGGGCGGAGAGCAGCAGGGGGAGGTTGCAGCATATATTGCAGCCGAAAGTTTTAATAAAGCATATGAGGAAAAACAAAAAAGTGACATAAAGCAGTTTCTAATAAGCACCTGTGCCGACATTAATAGTGCCATTTGCAAACATACAGAGGAGAAAAAACTCAGAAGATCAGGCTCTACAGCAGCTATTCTTGTGTTTGGAAAGAAAGATATCTACATTTGCAATGTTGGGGACAGTCGAATATATCAGTTTAGCAATGATACACTTACACAGATAACTCATGACCACAGTGAAACAGGTGTGACAGGCGGAAAACCTCCGTTGACGCAAAATTTGGGAATTCCCGAAACGGACTTTGTTATTTCTCCATACATAGCAAAAGGGGCCTACAAAAACAAAGATAAGTACCTAATTTGTTCAGATGGGCTTACGGATATGGTTTCCGAAGAAGAGATATCAAACATTATTTCAGGCGATAAATTCATTACAGATGCGGCAAATAAACTCATGAAAAAAGCTCTTGAATCAGGCGGTAAAGATAACATTACCATCATACTATGCGAGATTCATAGGCAGGGCTTAAAAATATTCAATAAAATAATGACAGGAGACATACCCAAATGAGTATTGAGAAATTAAGCACCATATGGCCGGAATGGAGAGATTCCGAATATCTCGGCGAAGGCTCCTTTGGCAAAGTTTATAAAGTTGTGCGGGAGGGGCATGGTGTGACATCCACCTCCGCAGTAAAAGTTATTTCAATCCCGCAAAACGATGCGGAACTGAGCTCAATACGTGCAGAGGGGCTTGACGAAGCAGGGACGCACTCCTACTTCAAGGGGATTGTTACGGATTTTGTCAACGAAATTAAGCTGATGGAGTCTATGAAAGGTACATCAAATATTGTTAGTGTTGAGGATTATAAAGTTTTGGAGAAAACCGATAAAATCGGTTGGGACATCTTTATCCGAATGGAGCTTTTGACTCCGCTCAATGATTACATTGCCGATAAAACGCTAACAGAATCAGAAGTGATTAAATTAGGGCAAGATGTATGTTCTGCCTTGGAACTTTGCGCCCAGCGTAACATCATCCATAGAGACATTAAGCCGGAAAATATCTTCGTGTCCTCTTTTGGTGATTTCAAGGTAGGTGATTTCGGAATTGCCCGCGAACTGGAAAAGACCAGCGGCTCTCTATCCCAAAAAGGTACATACAACTACATGGCGCCGGAAATCACAATATCTAAGCACTATGATTCAACTGTAGATATATACTCTCTGGGTTTGGTGCTATATAAACTGCTAAACAACAATCGTTTGCCTTTTATCGACCCGACAGCACAGCTTATTCAATATCAAGAACGAAAAGATGCTATTGACCGCCGATTCAGGGGAGAAACATTGCCTGCGCCAATAAATGCAAGTGCGAGTTTGGCGAATATTATACTTACGGCTTGCGCCTTTGAGCCTGCTGAGCGTTTCAAAACACCGACTGCGTTTAAGAATGCGCTGGGGGCAGTTGTAGGGCAAAAACCATCTACTGCCCCAGCATCTGCAAATCTTGATATAAACGCGACTACTGCGGTTCGCCGTGCGCCGAAAGCGGCACAGCCAAGTTCTAAGCAAAAGGCTAGAGAAGAAGTTCCGACCGATAATTTCGGCAAGGAGAAAAAGGCAAAAGGCGGACTAGTTGCTGTTATAGTGGTTCTTGCATTGTTGGTAGTTGGCACAGGCGGTTTTCTCTTAAACCCCGGTGGTATTTTTGATGGTGTTCATGAAATGGTGGACAGTATCGGCGGCGATCCTGTATCAGATGTAATAACTGCACTTGAAGATGGCAATTATGAAGAAGCACTTGCATTGGCTGAAGAAATTGAGGATGGCGCCCTGCAAGCCAGATTAGAAGAGCGCTTGAGCACACTTGCCACAGAGTTTAGAGATGAAACCATTGAGTTTTCTGTAGCCTCTATGGAGCTAGATACAATTGGAAGAATGGATATTCCCGAACTCACAGCCCCAATTAATACGACAAGAACCTCAATAAACAATCTAAACAACTCGCGGGCAGCCTACAACACGGCAGTAACATTTTTTGAAAGAGGTAACTATGCTCAGGCTATTGAGCAGTATAGCTTAGTGATTCAGGACGATCCAAACTACGAAAGTGCCAGAGACGGGGTGAGGAGAGCTACAGAGGCATATCGCAACGCTGCCATAGCTGCCGCTGGAAATTATTCAGAAGACGGCAACTATGTCAGAGCAATTCGTATTTTAGAAGAGGCTCTATTAGTTATCCAAAGTGACGCTGAAATCACTCAACAGCTCAATATTTACAGAGTTTCATATACAGCCGCAAATCGTCAAAGAGTGCTTGATACCGCAGCAGGATATGCAGACGACGACAACTGGCCTAATGCTATCGCAACTCTAAATGCAGCTCTAAGAAATATGCCCGGAGACACTTTGATTACAGAGCGACTACGTAGCTATGAGCAGTCATATGTGACTATCGTTGTTTCTGAATCCAATAATCTTGTTTCGGCAAATAGGCATGATGATGCAATTGCGTTAATAACTCAAGCATTGCAAGTTATTCCGGATAACGAGCAACTAAGCATAATGAGAGACGATGTGACAGAAGCAAGACCTATTAGCTTACTCTCTTTAACTCCCGTTAATTCAAGTCGGTGGACTCCAAATTCTGGTGTATTAGAAGATTCTTTGGGAAATCATTATGAAGCGGTAATGCCGTTTATTGTAATTCCAGATCAGAGCTTTGGAGAGTTTTTTGTTCGCCAAGAGTTTTCCACTCTGAGAGGTAGGCTTGCACCCCATAGAGATTTGCGACAAGATCGTACTGCATCAATTAGGGTTTATGCAGATGGACAATTGGTCTATGCTTCTCCTGAAATAAGTCGAACTACTCTTCCGTTTGATTTTGAGGTAAATATTAGTGGAGCGCAATTTATTACAGTGAGGAATACTGGTACTCATTGGGGGCATATTTTAGCATTGGACATGGTTCTTGAGCGATAGGGGGGGCATAAGGTGCGGTGAATATGAGCAAAGATGTTTTCAACCAAACAACACGACATACGCAGACAGCAGAGGATAACTTCTCTAGCTCCGTCCGCTTAACTATTTTTGACGGCACAGCCGAGCCAGTCGAGCTTGATTTGACTGGCTTCGGCAAACCAGTTATCACTTTTGGGAGAGATGAAACCAATGATATTCAGCTTCGTTCCCACTACGTTTCTCGTACCCACGGTCAAATTCGTCTTATAAATGGACAATGCCTTATTGAAGATTTGAACAGCCGAAATGGACTTATCTTCAATGGTGAATCCATCCGAAGCCGTGTAGTGGAAGATGGAGGTTCTATCCGCATTGATGATGGCGTTGAAACCACCGCCTCTGGTGTGCTGATGGTCTTTTCCCGCCATGACAGCGATTCTGACTGGAAAACCTTTAGTCTTGTAAATCGTATTGAAACTACAATCGGGAGAGACAGTAGCTGCGATATTGTCCTCGACCATGTTAGCGTTTCAAAAATTCATGCGAAAATCGTTGCTAAAGGCAATATATACTATCTCATTGACAATAACAGCACAAACGGAATTGTTGTGAACGGCAAAAAGGTTGATGGGAAAATCCAGCTTCACGAGAAAGACATAATCCTTATAACAAACTCTAAGTTGATTTTTGGCAGCGGTAAGGTTTCATATTGTTGTTTCAAAAAAGGCATCAGCATAGATGCACTTAATATTATTAAGAAAGTAGACAAGAACCGCAAAATCATCTGTAATGATGTGAGTTTAGGCATAGAGCCATGCGAATTAGTGGCTATTATCGGAGGTTCGGGTGCAGGCAAGTCAACAGTTATGAACTGCATCAGCGGGTATAGTTTGCCAACGGCGGGTAGCGTGGCCGTCAATGGTGTGGACCTTTATGAAAACTATGATGCACTTAAAAACATCATAGGCTATGTGCCGCAGCAAGACATAGTGTTTGACAACCTCACTGTCGAGGCAATGTTAGAGTATGCTGCTGAGTTACGGCTGCCAGAGGATTTTACGAAGAGAGAGCGCCGTGAGACGGTTGCTCGTGTAATTAACAGCGTAGAACTGACCATCCACAAAGATAAGTTAATTAAAAATTTAAGTGGCGGCCAGAAGAAGCGGGCCAGCATTGCGGTAGAGTTACTGTCTGACCCCAAGCTGTTCTTCCTTGACGAGCCTGCATCCGGGCTTGATCCCGGCACAGAACGCAACCTAATGAAAACACTTAGAGCGATGGCTGCAAGTGGTAAGACAGTCGTGTTTGTTACTCACAGCACTTTGAATCTGCATTTGTGTGACAAAATAATCTTCATGGGTGCTGGGGGTAATCTTTGCTTCTGCGGCAGTTATGAAGAAGCCTCGAGCTTCTTTGAGGTTGATGATGTTGTGGATGTATATAACCTCATAACAAACGACCCACAAGTCTATAAGGCCAGATATTTGAAAGAGCAAAAAATAGATGCTAAATCTGTCAGACAAAAATCGTCAATGCAAAAACAAACCACAGGGCATGGACGAGCATCACAAGTAGCGGTTCTATGCAAACGCCACTTGCGCATTATGCGAAATGACCGTGTTCGCCTGATACTGATTATGCTGCAAGCACCCTTATTGGCAGCGTTAATAGCTCTGGTAGCAGACGGTCAGCAGTTTGAGCAATTTGAGATTACAAGAAGCTTGCTGTTTGCTCTATCTTGCTCTGCTTTTTGGATCGGAATTCTTAACTCAATTCAAGAAGTTTGCAAAGAAAGAAACATCCTTAAACGTGAGTATATGACAGGGTTGAGGCTGGATTCATACATAATCTCGAAGATGCTTGTGATGGGAATAGTTTGTGCTATTCAGTCTTTTATGCTTGCATCAGTATTTGCCTTGATTGTAGGGTTGCCGAGTCAAGGTGTGGTGTTCGGGGCATACTTTGAGATATTGCTCACAACATTTTTGACTGCGCTAGCGGCATCTGCAATGGGCATTTTCGTTTCATCGCTATTCAAGAATGCTGACAGGGCAATGACAGTTGCTCCGCTGCTGCTTATGCCGCAACTTTTGTTTTCCGGCATGATTTTTAGGCTGGAAGGTGCTGCTGAAATAATTTCGTGGATTACCGTTTGCCGCTTTTCAGTGGGGGCGTACGGCACCACAGCTAATTTGAACAATCTGCCAACAAGGTTAGAGCAACAGGGCATTCAAATGATACGTGAAGCCGAGAGTTACTTCACATTTACAGGAACAAATTTCGTATTTTCATTACTTATGCTCTGCACATTCATCATTGTGTTTTCTGCATTAGCTGGGTATGTGCTGCGGAATATAAAGAAAGAAATGAAGTAGTCTGGAGTAAAGATACATGCGAGAAAAACTAGATTTTAATGCAATAGATGAGTTTAGCCAAACGGTTATTGATTCTCTCAACTTTACCGAGTGCTCAGAAGATGCGTTTTACGATGTAGTAGACTTGAAAGAGTTCCAGGATAATGATTCTGAGACTATCTTTACGTTTTTGAAAAGCAAGATTAGATTAATTCCTTTTGGAGATTATTTGAAGCGCTATATTTATTTGAAAGCAGGGCTGGCTGGAAATTACCATGAGATAAGTGTCCGAGAATACCAGCATATAATTATTGATTCTTTCGCTGAAAACAGCACACCTAAGTCCTTTACTGAAACCACGGCTAAAATGAGCGCACTTGCAAAAAACTGGCTGACACAAGCTGCGGTTAACCGCTCTGTCGTATTTCTGTTGGGGTTTGGACTTAATATGAATGTTGAAGATGTCTCCGCCTTTTTAGTAAAAGCCTTGCGGGAGCGTGATTTTAATTTCAAAGACCCTATGGAAATTATATATTGGCATTGCTTTAGGAACGGCTATAAATTTCCGAAAATGTTGTCAATTAAACGGCAGTATGATGAACTAGGTCCTACATCTGATTATTACGTACATGAAGACAAAACAATCGGGGTTCGCAATACCATACAAGGAATAAACGACGATGAATCTCTACTGAATTATCTAAGCGGATTCAAAAGCGGCAATCGCACACCCGCTCTTAGTGTGACTGCTGGACTGTGGTTTTCTGAACTGTATCTCAAATGCAAAAGCCTGATTGCTGATTACTATAACACTGACGAATCTGAGCAGCAAGAAACAGCTTTAAGGAGAACGGCTGGCTTTAGCAAAGTATGGACTCCGTCGGATATTGATGAGGGCGATGTTGAAAAAGTGTTATGTTGCGGGACGCCAATAAACAAAAGTGGCAACCTTGAGAAGCTGTCAGCGTCAAAACTCTCCAGGTACTTTAGTAATAAGCGTTTTAGCCGTCAACATATTTCTGCTTTGCTATCAAAGTCTGTTGCAGTTGACCGTTTTGATTTGATGACCTTAAATTTTTTTCTTTTTTCGCAGAAAAAAGAATATGATATGAACAGCAAAGGCCGCTACATTGCGTTTGTTGATAGCACAAATGAAATTCTCAACGAGTGCATGATGGGGGAGCTATACATAGCAAATCCCTATGAATGTTTTCTATTGATGTGCATACTATCTGATAGCCCTCTTGCAACCTACGCAGATGTTTTTGAACTGTCATTTGATGAATCATCCGAAGCATCATAATGGTAAAACATACTTTACAGAAGTTAAATGGCTGTGCAGTACAATAAAAGTACGGTATTTGGTAAATATACAACACCGCCGTTAAATTAAAATTGGAGGAGAAAAAGTGAAAATTAAAAACCTATTGAGTGCAATACTTGCGATTGCATTGGTGGTAGCCACTGCCGCCTGTAATGGAACATTGATGGATGTACAGGATACAGATGCCGCCACAGAAGAAACGACTCAAACAACAACAGAAGAAGCGGTAGATTTGGGTTATTCGACGGAGCGGAGCTATGGTATAGAAGTCATAGCTGAGCAAGCTGGTGAAGACGCAAGGTTCACGGAAGGTCAAACTACGGAATTTGAAAACGAGACAGAAGATGAATTTGAATCAGTAGTATCATCTACAACGACTGACTTTTCTGTAAGAGATAACTTTGACCGCGTAATTGATTCTGGAGATGGATTCTTTTTTGTAAGGCATAGCGTTGAAACATATTATGCGAATGACGTATTTTATGGAATAGTAAATAGTCAGGGCGAATTCATAAGTGAGCTATCCAAAAACAGATTTGATATGGTTTTTGAAGATATAAGTCCTAGTCGTTTACGTGTTGCATCTATTGGTGAAAATATGTTTGCGTTTATTGATAACAGCAACGTGAGCATTTTGAACGATGAAGGATATTTTTCTCACAGTGCGAGGCATAACAGACAAGGTATAAATCATCGATATTTGATTTTTAATGCAGATACAGGTAAATTTGTTCATAGAGAAGGCAGTATGAACTCAACCATAGTTATTGGCAGATTTCATGAGGGATATGCGCCAATATCTTTTAGAAACCGTGTATATAGGATGGATAGAAATGGGAGTTTGGTCGCATTAAACATTGGCGGATATATGTGGCCTTTGTCAGAAGGGTTGTTTTTTGTGGGAAACGGATTATACAACCTAAATGGAGAACTAGTTGTGGATTTAAGCCGATATGATATTATTTTTCCAAGTAGGAGAAGTCCTCTTGGAAACAATCGGTGCACATGTCTGCATACTCTGCGTGTTGAAAACGGCCAATTCTGTTTTGAATTTCGGAATCCAGCTGGAACTAGGTTCCATGTTACGTATAATGTTGATGGGGATCGGCTCTATGATCCTGAAATAGTCAATGATTAGCTTAGGTGATTTGCACAAATCAAATCACAGGGAAGGATTTTATTATGCATTGTGGAAAATGTGGAAAGCAAGTTTTGGGTGGGGGCAGATTTTGTGGCAATTGTGGTGGAGAAGTCATTAGACAAGCTATGATGCAGTCGAACTCGGACTCTACACCCCAAGCAAACCCCATACCCAAAAGTACAAATTCAAATGTAATTTGCATATTGCTGATAGGGGTTTGTGCAGTACTGTGGTTAGTTGCACCATTCATTAGTGTTAACGCCGCAACGCTATCGTCACATAGTGGGCAGCCGACAGCTTTACAAATTTTAACAAACGATGTAACTGCTATTGGCAGCATAAGGGGTTCTCTTGTGTTTTTCGCCGCACTTGTTTCAATTGTCTGTATCGTTATATGTTTTTTCTGTGCGATAAATAGAAAGCGCACAACTATGTCGGTGACGGCTACATTAACAAATGTTTTGCTAGTGACAACCTATCTAAACCAACAAAGTTTTTTTGCTCGTGCATTTGGTCGGTCTTTTTCTACGATTGGAGAAGTCGTTGGTATCGGATGTATCGGAATATTCTTGCTGTTATTCTTAGCTTGTTTTACATGTCCTAAGTCCCCTGCTAATTCAAACGCTCATAGTTCAAAGTAATTTTAGTTTACATAGCTGTGATTAACGCTGATGGTCTGCTGACTATCGGCGTTTTTGCTTTGGGGAAATTGAGATTACAGGATGAAAATTTCGCCATGTATACTAAAATCATAAGTACCAAGTGCAATACAGTATAGAGGCTATGCAACATGAGAAGGAGGTGGGCAATTATTAAAGTAGCACTCAAAACGTTTTCACACTTAAACAAGGCACCATTACTACCTAGAAGCAAGATGACAAATCTAGGCAAAGACAAAGAAAGAGGATTGCAAAGATCTAACTATTTTAGAAGGAGTTTTAATTATGATTAGAAAAATTTTCAAGAGAATATTATTGGCAACTTTAACGCTAATAACCGTGATTGGCGTGATGCCTGCAACTACGGCTTATGCATCTGATCAGCGTCTTCCCGCAGCTTTTTTTCCGGAATTTCGGGTTGATACATACAATCGTCCGGGCGGTACAGTTAATGGATTTTTTGATGAACGGACAACTGGCGCGCGAGTTGAAGCGTGGGGATTCCATGCCGGCGGCAGAGAATATTGGAGAGTGTCATTTAATCTATTTGCTGGCGGAAGAGCCACTCGTTATATTAGGCGCAACGATTTGATTCGCAACAACACTTGGACTGATATTATTCTTTCACAGGATGCTAGAGTGTTTGAAAGATCAAATCTTTCTAGGCAGGCGGGTACTGTTTGGGGCGGTCAACGCGCCAGGGATCGCGGGAATAACTACTCTGTTGTGCTTGCCTCCAGAGGGAATTCTGTGCTTCTAGTTCACCGTATTGATAGCGGTGGAGGAAGGCTTGGCTGGATATCTGCAAGAGACCTTGAAGGTGCTATCAGAAGACATGACGGCTGGGTTTGGCGCAATGGAGCCTTCCATGCTCCGGGTCAACAACAACCCACTGGCAACTTTATCCCACGCACAACTGCACCGCCTCATAATGTTAATCCTTGGATACCTCGTTCAGCTCAGAACCCCTTTAATATCAGTGGCGGGAATTGCACTTGGTATGCCTGGGGACGTGCTCGGGAAATACTTGGAAGAGACCCGCAGCTAAACAGAGGTCATGCCAGATATTGGTTTGGGAACGGTGGGCCACATAGAGGATCTGAAACTTTTCAGCGCGGTCAAGCACCTCGAGTCGGAGCGATTGCCGTTTGGGGGAGAGGGGCGTCTCGAGACCACAACTACGGGCATGTGTCTGTTGTTGAGTCAGTCGATAGCTGTGGAAATGTTCGGTTAAGTGGAAGCAACTGGAATGGTCAAAGGTTTTACATCACCAACTATATAAATGTACGCAACCACCGTGGTGATTTCCTTGGATTTATCTATTTGCGGTAATTGTGAGCATCAAAACAAAACGGAAAGGCTCCTGCATCAACAGAAAGCAGAAATCGCTTTGTGGCGATTTCTGCTTTCTGTTGAGTGCTATCTACCACGTTTAACAACCACAAACCTCTTCTTCTATAGCTGCGTGGGTGATTTCCTTTTGTATAATTATACGAATTGAGTCTTGCATATGGATGTTAAGTAATGTATACTTGATAAAAATGCTCAGCCGTGTGAGTGTTTTTACTCAAGCGATTGAGTAAAATTGTGGTGGTGGTTGGAGGGGAATACAGCCTCGCTTGAGCCAAGCACATCTTGTTTGGCAGCGATGCAAGTTTATTTTGACCCGTTAACCCTGTTAAGCTGCGTTATTTTAATGAATTTGATGAAAAGAGCTGATGATATGCAATACCAACGGCCGATTCTAAGTGAGATACTTCGGCGTCTGGACGAGCCGCGAAAGTTTATTCAAGTTATTGCAGGGCCAAGGCAAGTTGGCAAAACTACCATTGCCGTGGAGTTGCAAAAGCGCCTAAATTCACTTGCAATCTACCACACCGCAGATGATACACCGGTAAACAATCCTGTGTGGATTGACCAAATTTGGGATTCGCTCCGTGTGAGGATGAAAGTTGAGAAGATAGGCAGTGCCGTCCTGATTCTTGATGAGATGCAGAAAATCAATGACTGGAGTGCTGTTGTCAAGAAACACTGGGACAGGGATACACGCGAGAATTGCGATATTAAGCTTGTACTGCTAGGTTCATCCAGGCTGTTAATCATGGATGGGCTTTCGGAGTCGTTGATGGGGCGCTATGAACTAAACTATGCAGGCCACTGGAGCCTTGCTGAGATGGAACATGCATTCGGCTTCACGCCGGAACAGTACCAATGGTTTGGGGGATATCCAGGTGCAGCAACGCTAGTTGGCGATGAGATGCGCTTTAAGGAGTATATCCGCGATGCTATCATTGAGCCGACAATGATTAGAGATATATTAATGACATCGAAGGTCGATAAGCCTGCGCTGCTCAGGCAACTGCTTGAAGTCGGTATTGGCTACAGCACTCAAATTATGAGCTATAACAGGATTTTGGGGCAGTTGCAAGATGCCGGAAACACGACAACCTTGGCGAGATACCTAAAGCTCTTAGATCAATCAGGGCTTTTGGGCGGCCTAAACAAGCACAGTGGCCGTCTGATAGAAACCAAAGGCTCTATTCCCAAGTTCCAAGTACATAACAATGCGCTTCTCTCGGCCTTGAGTATTGATACTTTCCAAAAGGCTTTAATAGACCGCAGAGCTTGGGGTAACGTATTTGAGAGCTCAGTAGGCTCTCATCTAATTGACCAAGTAAACAAGGTGCCGAATGCAAAGCTGCATTACTGGCGCGAAAATGGCAGTGAAGTCGATTATGTATTGACATACGGAAGCGAAGCTATCGGCATCGAAGTCAAAAGCGGAGATGAGGGGCTCTCCGAAAAAGCATCCCGCAAATTCAAAGAGAACTTCCCCTCTGCAAAGCTAATTCTGGTCGGCAAGCACGGCATCCCATATGAGTCATTCATGAGGACAGGCATAAGGGAGCTCTTTGCAGAGTAAAATCAGTTGGTGCAGCCCCGATGTTCTTATTCTTTACTCAACCGCTTGCAGAAAGGATTTCAAAATATCCTCGGCGTACTTTCCTTTATCAAGGTGGCAACCATTCAGCATTAGAACTAACGGCTCTACATCTTTATCAATGATTTCTCCGAAAACTGTGTAGTCAAAGGACTGGCGTTAGTATGTGGGATGATTTAGCAAGCGTCTGAATAGACATCCTTTTTGCTCCAATTTCAAAATCACCAACGGAGTTTATTGATGCTAATAGCTGTTCAGCCCTCATCTTCAATAGTTGTGGATTCTGTTTCATCCAAAGTTAGAAGGTTGCGCTGTAGCACCCGCTCACGGGTTTCGGATAGTATGGCTTGGATTTTTTGTTCAAATTCTGCTTTAGGCGGCAGGGTTGTCCAATACTCAGCGACCATAATCCCGTCTTTGTCCATTTCTAAAAGTTCGATTTGCTCACGATGGTTGCCGCCAGCACAAAGTATAATTCCAATAGGTTCATTTTCGCCCTCTTGGCGTTCATAGCGGTTTAACCACTTCAAGTATAATTTCATTTGCCCACTATCGGATGCGTGAAATTGGCCTCGCTTTAACTCGATGGCTACCAAGCGTTTGAGATAGCGGTTATAAAACAGAACGTCTAGCTTAAAATCTTGGTCGTCAATTATCATGCGCTTTTGCCTTTCAACAAAAGCAAAACCTTTGCCAAACTCTAAAATAAATTTTTCCAATTCCCTAATTATAGCTTCTTCCAAATCAGATTCTAAATATTCATCTTTTATACCAAGCACATCAAAAAGGTATGGATCTTTGAATGTGCCGTGTGGAATTATCGACTTAGATGATATTTGCGTGTCAGCAATTTCTTTCCGTTCATATGCTCTGCGATTTATCATCGCCCTCATATTATCTCTGCTGATAAGTCCACGAGCCGCTTCATTCAAATAAAATAATTTTGATTTGTGTGTTTTAAGCGGTAAAATTTCAACAAAGTGTGCCCAACTCAATTGTGTAGCGGCTGGCGACACAATTTCAAAATTTGGAAATTGTTCAAAAAATTGCATCATGCGGCGCAAATTTCGAGCTTCAAAACTCCGCCCATATTTTTCGGCTAATTGTGTAGCGACCCGCGACACAATCTTTTTACCATAATCGGCACGTTCATTTTCCAAAATATTTTCATTGATTCTTCTGCCAATTTCCCAAAAAAGAAAGATTGTTGTACTACTGGCTTGGGCTAACATTGTACGACGACTTTGCTCAATCAGCGTAGAAATTTTACTAAAAAGAATTTGCCCATCATTTTCTATGAGCGTACCAAGGTTGTTTTCGCTTTTTATTAAATCGCCTTTTTTATTCTTGTCCATGCTTATCGACCTCATTCGTTTTAGTTTTTCGTCCCGGCTGGAGAAATTCCCAAGCCCCTTGGTGCAAAACCCTGTTGGGGTTTTGCACCTTTAAGCCCTCGCTACGCTCTGTCTACACCGCCATGCTTGCGCTTAGTATTCCTATGGCTCTCAAATTGCCAGAACTTGAACCGTAAATTGTTTCAATGAAAATTTATTCCAACACTTGAAAATGCTCGTCTTAGACGGGCGTCTTTGCGATTCAAACAATGTATTGACATACGGAAGCGAAATTATCGGCATCGAAGTCAAAAGTGGAGATGAGGGGGGTCTCCGAAAAAGCATCCCGCAAATTCAAAGAGAACTTCCCCTCTGCAAAGCTAATTCTGGTCGGCAAGCACGGCATCCCATATGAGTCATTCATGAGGACAGGCATAAGGGAGCTCTTTGCAGAGTAGGTAACGCAACAAACTAAAAGCTGCCTGTTACCTCACCGGCTTCCATATCAACCCATAAATTATAGCGTTTGGTGGTAAATTTTAAGACACAAAAATTAGGGTCGTCTACTCCATTCTCAAAATGTTCTTCCAGCCCCTCATACCATGTTTCCTTTTTCGTTTCAGTATCGGTCACTACTTCAATATCCCCTACAAGAGTAATGTTGTAGTATGCACCGCCCTCATAATCATCATCAAAGATACACACAGATGCACGGCTGTTCTCTTTGACGCGTTTCGCTTTGTTTGAATCAAGGGAACCCCCGAATGTAATTTGGCGGATACCATCGGCTTTGGCAATAGAAAGTGTTGACGTAGTGGGGTACCCTTCGTGGTCTAACAATGACAGCGTAACGCCTGCTCCCATATTTACCTCTGCCGTCTTGCTTTTGATAATTTCTCCTGCTTTTGCGATTACTTGTTTACTCATGTTCATCTCTCCTATTTTTTTATTATGTTCGGCAATGAAGGCTTTACGCTTTAATCACCAGATGTAAGGTAGTTTGTAATATCCTCATTCGACAACCCTATATCAAGGGTGCCGCAATTTTTTATACCCTCCGGCAACGTCTTGCGGTTGGGTTTACGCTTAACTTGAATTAGACGGAAAATATCGTCAATAAGTGAATCGTCATATATATCAAAGCCGAGCCATTTACCGTCATGGTACGTTTCGGTTATATCGTATTCTTTGCAGACTTCTTCACCAAACGATTCCTGTTGTTCTTCAAATTTTGCTCGTTCGTCTTTGCCAAGCACAACGGAAACAATAAAATACCCTTCTCGAATAACAAGTGTAACCAAAGTTTTGCCTCCGCGTTTGAAATATAAATTACTATGATGTTTATGAGTTGGGTTTCCCTCTTGCCAAATTTCGTCCATTACATAATGAAAACGAATTAGTCCGGTAAGTTTCTCCCAAGCAGAACTTGCGCCACCCAACATAGCCTTAATTTCTTTGTATGGTTTGGTATGTCTATCCACTTACAATTCCTCCAAAATTCTACTTCTGCTTCTAAGAGCAGGACACCTTATAGCGAAGGCTGCTCACCTCTCTTTACAACCACAAACTTTCCGTTCGTAGCTGCGTGGGTGACTTCCTTTTCTTTGTGAAAGCCAAGGTTTATGAAAAGTGCCTGCGACCTTTTGTTAAAATCGGCGATTGTTGCGCGGAACCGGGTAGTGCAGTATTCCGAAGCTGCATATTCAAGGCAAGTGCCTAGAAAAAGGCTTCCTAATTTCTTGCCGCACAGGTCAGGTTTTATGTGCAGGCCTATATCCAGAAAGCCGTCATCGTAGGCACCGGCCTCTATTGCCGGAATTCTTGCTTCTGCGCCAAAGCAAAAATATCCTAAGAGTTCCCCATCTTGGCCCGTGAAAGCAAAATGGTTTCCGTCCATACATTCTCCGATAAAATCTTCATCGTGGTTATATAGGGAGTATATGCCCTCGTAGATCCATGTGGGTACAAGCTGCGCATACTCGGCGGTCATCTTCGTGACAGTTATGTTATCTCTCATTACTATCTCAGTACTACAGTAGCGTTAAAACGTAAAGAACCCAAACAGGTTAAAGGCAGATATCCCCAAAGCTACCATTATTGCGGCGATAACTGCTAAGTGTACGGGGTATGCGACATAAAACAGCCATTTTGCACGCAATCCGCGTTCGCCGTTGAAGTTGCGTATTAGAATTGCGCCTAAAAATGCGCCGATTGCAAAGGTTGGTGCGGCCCGCAGGTAAGCCATCATGCTGTAACCGCCCAATTGTTCAATCAGAACCTGGGCTTCCTGATACATTCCTGCCGCTTGCATAGCTTCTATGGAGAGCACGCCAAATAGCCCTGTCGCCCCAAGCACCAAGTAAAATATTCCGGTGATAACTCCGGGCAATGTGCGCCTGCGGCTTTCCTTCTTTATTATGTGGTATAAAAGTGTTCCGAGCACAGCCATGAAAATTAAATCCATAAACATAGCGGCAGCGCAGGCCACCAAGAACAAGAGCCAGAATAGCGGGCGGATTTTTATTTTGTCATAGGCGAGCAACACTAACAGGCTCAAAGTGATAGTGAACATAATATTCAAAAATATCGGACCGCCCACCATGGAAGTTGTGCCCAGAACTGTCGGGTGAAACGCCTGTGCAATAAGGCCGAAAATCAGCAACCGCCCGATATATTTACCCAAATTAGATGTGTGCCTATATCCTTCAACCACGAAGAATGCCATTATGACATATGTGGCTCCGCCGACGGCGAAAAACACGAGATGGAGCCAAGGGGGCAAAACAGGCTGCAACCCAATGGCGATGTGGTTCATAATCATCGCCACAACTGCAATGATTTTCAGAGTAAATGCGTTGTAAGATAATGCTTTCATTCTTTAGGCCTCCTACTTATAAATAATTTTAATTAGTGCGCAGTAATCATTGTATCATAAAAAACATGACAGCGGGGTGTCACATTTCCAAAATTGTTGCCGGGTTGCCCATCGTGCAACCCGGCAACACCTTTGAGTCAAATCTCCAGGCCAATTTTAGCCCAAGAGTATCCAGAGTCTAGAGAGTAATATTGTTATCTTCTCACATATTGGGCGCCCATGAAGTCGATTACGCTGTTACCTTGAGCATCGGTAGAAAATGCAACCGGTGTGGCCACATCTGTAAAGGCTGTTGCGAACCAAACTCCGCTGTCGTATTGCATCGGGGAACCGGACACCGCGCCACCAAGCATTTCAGCAATTAGATCGGATGATGGAGAGTGCATGGTCATAATGAGCATATCCCTGAATGTTGAAATCTCAATAGCTGTAATGCTGGGAACTTCATTTGCAAATGCAGGGGCGAAATAATATGTGCCAACTAATGAGGCCGAATTTGCAGGGGCTAAGTAAGCTTCTGCATCAATCCTGCTTGCCATAATGCCGCCGAGCGCTTCCATTATATACAGGACGCTTACGTTATCCCCGTCGGCAATAAACAAGTATCTGCCCGTATGGCCTTGGAAAGAGCCGTCTGAGAGCGGAACGAGTGGAGGCTCAGGAACGCCGTGCGAATCCACCCAGACAAGTTCGCCATCCTCAAGTGTCAGATCAAACATTCCGAAAGGTCCGAAGGAATACAATCCGAGCAAATTAGCTAGTGCAGCGGTGTCTTCACCGGAAAGCTCCACAGGCACGGCAGCTGGGTCGATTGGCGACTCTTCAGGACTGAGCGGGACTGAGCCAGTCTTCTCCATGAGGGCTGTTTGCAAAATCGCTTCGGAAACAGGCACTGTGCCTAGAGCACCCGTAGATGAATTTGTGGATATAAATACGCCAAGCCCGTTTTCAACACTAAAAATCATATTTGAGAAATAATGTATTGTGCCGCCTGAATGCCCCACAGTTTCAAAGCCGTCGGCATTTCTTGTAAATGCAAAGCCTAGTCCATAGGGTGCGGCACCGGCAAGGTTAGCGTTTTGATTTTGAAGCATGTAGCTTACAGTTTCTTCGGACAAAATGCGCTCTGCGCCGTCACTGCCTAAGATAAAGTGCATCAGTCTGGCCATGTCATTTGCACTGGCCTGTACGCTGCCTGCGCTGAGAAATGATACGAGGTGCATGGGCTGCTGCATTCCGGCGGCTATGTGAGGCTGAGCAACATTAGTCATTGCGGCAGTGTGCTCAAAGCTGGATCTAGTCATGCCTAAAGGAGCGAAAATATATTCGTCAGTGTACTCTACAAAGCCTTCAAAGTAGTTGCTGTGCCCTGTAACTCTGGCTACAAGGATGCCCAGAAGAGCCCAGTTGTTGTTTGCATACTCATACATGGAGCCGGGCACAAAGCTAAGTTCCCTTGTGGCAAGCCAGCCGAGAAGGTTGTTCATGCTTCCTTGATAGTGCTCGGACCCGAAGGTGTAGAAGCCTCTCATCCAATTGCTGGGGACACCTGAGGTGTTGTTAAGGAGCATTCTCACAGTTATATCGTCAGAGCTTCCGTCATGGCGGGGATTGGGGAGTATAGAAAATTCAGGGATGTATGTAACGAGTGGATTATCAAGGTCAATTAACTCCTGCTCCACTAGCTGCATCACAGCCATAGCTGTTATAGGCTTTGAAATTGAACCGATTTGAAATAGTGTGTCTGCATCTGCGGGGCGGTTATTTTGGGTATCGGCGAGGCCGAAGCCTTGAGTCCAAGTGAAGCCCGTTTCGGCATCTACGAGAGCCACAGTCATAGCTGCGATGCCCATTTGTTCCATAACCTGGGCTGCCATGCCTTGGGTCATGGCTATTGTGGCTGCAAATTCCCCTTGCACGGGCTCCACATCTGTTGACGGGACCGGGGGTTGTGCGAAAAGGATGTCCAAATCATCTTCGGAAATCATAGCGCGGCTATCAACTATTATAACAGGGGCAGAAAGCTGAAACTGAGTTGAGTTTATTTGAGCATATGCTGCTCCGAGCGTGTAAATGAGCTGCACGCTAGTTTGCTCGCCGCCCTGCAAGGTTACGATAATCCGGCCATCTATCCAGTCAACCCGCGCCCCCGCGTCTTCAAAAACTTGCCTCAGAAATGCGTTCTGGGGTGAGAGCGTGTGCGCCTGTGTTTCGGCTGGTGTTGTGGCGATTGCGGTTATGAGTAACATAACTACTGCCAAAGCCGCAATAGATGCTTTTTTGATAAATCTTTTCATCAATAATCTCCTTAATAATTTTTACAATGCCATTATAGCTAGGATAAAAGAGGTGCGGTAGTGACATTTGTCACTATTTCCCTGTCACCTCGCATATTTTGCTGTTGGTTAAATGAAGCATGGTTAAAACAATGGCTGTGAAAACTGCTCCGCTTATGGAGCCTGTAATCAAGCTCCACATCCAGTTGATCTCGACTCCCCACACAAGGTAATCTACTGTGGGGCGGACTATAGTCCATATTGCAAACCATAAAACAAAAACTATAATTCCTGTTACTGCTGATTTCTTCATTGAAATTTTTTCCTTTATCTAAGATTTGTTAACTGCCTTGTTAACTACTATGCTGTAAGATTTGGGGGATATTTTGGAAACGAGGGGAGGGGGCATTTAGAAATCCATTTTGGAATAAATTGCGCTTGTGACGAAAAACGAGGCTATAAAAATGACTAGCGACACAGCTATGGTGCTTACCGAAACGATAGCCAAGGGGAGGCCGAACTGCTCACTTGCCCACGGGGCAATCAGAAGAATTGCAAGTGCGGCAAACTGGCAGATGGTTAAAAGAGGGGCTTCCTTGCCTCTTCCTAGTTTTGAAGATGAAAGCGGGAAAAATATTCCGGCCATGAAAAACGGCATGCCGAGGGCAGCCAGCGCGAGAACATGCATTACATCATCATCTTCAAGAGCCTCCATTTGCAAAAATGCCCGCACTCCGAAGGTTATTGCCACAATAATGGCAGGGGCGATTAAAGACAGTACTACACTTAGGTATTGCGCCTTGAGCAGGCTGCTCCTTTTGATGGGCATGGTGAGCTGGAAACGCTCCCATCTGCCTTCCTTGTCGCCCAAGGAGAGAATCACATACATGGGCATGATCAGAAAGCCGCACATTTTCAGGAAGCTCAAAAATAATATATTGTCAGTTATCAAAAATACTATAGCCAGCACAATGCAGCCTAACAAGGCGAGTGAAGCATTGCCCAGCGAGGCATAAAGCGAGAACGTCAAAAGTCCTCTTATCGGGCTATTTCTTTTCATTATCTCTCCCCCTTTATGAGCATGAGCATTATCTCTTCGATGGTTATATTGTCGAAAGCCACATCGCGGTACTTCTTCTCAGCGGCCTGCCTGTCGGAAACAAGCACATCAATCTGATAATCGTGCTTCCGGAACGCCAAAATATCGCTTTTATCAACCAGCTCAAACTGTGCCGCCTTACAGCGCATAATTCCATAATTATAGATTAGTTTATCCTTCGCTTCGCTGAAAATAATTTTGCCATCGTGGATAAATGTTATATAGTCCGCCACCTTCTCAAGGTCTGATGTAATGTGAGATGAGAAGAGGATGGAGTTATTTTCATCTTGCACAAAGTCCAGAAATACATCCAGGATATCGTCCCGCACGATGGGGTCAAGGCCGCTTGTGGCCTCGTCGAGAATCAGCAGCCTAGGGTGGTGGGAGAGCGCAACAGCTACAGCCAGCTTCATTGTCATGCCGCGAGAAAATGCCTTGATTTTCTTTTTTTCAGAAAGTTTGAACTTCCTTAAATATTCCTTGAACAGTTCATCGTCCCATCTGGCGTAAACATGGCGCATTGCGGAAGCAATTTTCTGTGGGGTCAAATGCTCGGGGAAGCTGTTGGTGTCGTAGACAACTCCGATATCTTCACGGATGTCGGTGCTGCTATCGGTCATTTCTTTTCCAAAAATTTTGACATTGCCGCTATCTCTTAAAAGAGTGTTTGAAATGCAGCCTATAGTTGTGGTCTTTCCTGCGCCGTTTTCTCCCACAAAGCCCATTATCGTCCCGCTCTGCACGGAAAATGAAACATCTTTTAGACAAAAATCTGAGTTGCTGTAATGCTTGTTCAAGCCTTGAACGTCTAATGTTAAATTCATATCTTATTCTTCTCCTTCATAAAATAACCGGAGCATGTCCACAAGAATCTCCACAGGAATGTCATAAGTCCTGCCAATCTCCGCTGCCTCTTGCAAGTGCTCCTCAGCCCGGCGTTGCTGCTCCTCCTGCACAAAGTCTTTATTTTGCGCCGATACAAAACTACCGCGGCCGACAGTAGTTTCGATGAAACCATCGCGCTGGAGGTGCTCGTAAGCAGTCTGAACGGTGATGACGCTGACATGTGTGGATTTCGCCAGTGCACGCATCGAGGGGAGCGGTGCGCCTGTCTGAAGCTCCCCATTCATAATCATCGCCTTAATCTGCGAAGTGATCTGCTCATAAATTGGTTTGCCAGTGTTGCTGCTAATAATAATATCCACAGTTTTTACCCCATTGCCTTTCGACTTCACATAAGTGTACTTATTGGATATGTACAATATATCAGGTTAAGTTTGATTTGTCAACAGGGAAATTTTTAGTGCAGGGAAATGTTCCAAAGCCTAGAGCCGTACAGGGTAAGCCTGCCGGTGGGCGAATGGCGGAGCAAATTAGCGAAAGTAGGCGAAATTTCAGGCAAAGGCGAGCGTGTTTGAGCAAAGCGAGTTCGCGAGCCTCTGAAATGAGCCGTACTTTCGTTTATTTGCGTAGACCTCGCCCGCCGGCAGGCTTACCCTGTGCGGCTCTAGGCTTTGGAAGCACCCGTTGGAACAGAAATTTTCCTTGACATGTGAGTTACAAATGTGATACTTTAGACTACAAGTGTAAACCATCGCTGTCAGCATACAGATAGAGGGGGCGTCAACTATTATGAAAATAGCGGATTCAGAACTTGAGGTGATGCGCATACTATGGCGCGAAGGGCGGCCTATGCCATTTGCCGAGATACGTTCAGAGCTTCAGCGCATAACGGGTTGGAAGAAATCGACAATTCAGACCTTGGTGCTGCGCTTGCGCGACAAGGGCATCATAAGCGCAGAAGATAATTATGTGACAATGTACAGCCCAAATGTCAGCAAAGAGGAATATCTCAAAACCGAAGGCCAGAGTTTTATAAATAAGCTCTTTGATGGAAGTGCCAAGAATTTTGTTGCGGCACTGTGCCAGAACGGGCATCTGGATGAGAGCGATATTGACGAGTTAAAGGCCTTTTTCACCATGGATGGGAGGGAAGACAGATGATTCCTTCATTTCTAAGTGAACTTGTCCGCACAGTTATCATAATGACTATTACGGGAAGCCTGCTGTGCCTGTTGCTGCTGGCGCTCAAACCTGTTATCCGGCATAGGTTGCCTAAGTGGGCGCAGTATTGCTTTTGGCTGGTGGCACTGGCTGCTCTGCTAGTGCCCATTTCGCGGATAGTGGTGCTGCCCGACACTGCGCCAAACGTGATGCCTGTCCATAGCGTGGTGGAACGCCATGTGATATCTGTTGAAGAAGAAACTGTGCGGATGCTTGAACTGGCCGATTTGCCGTGGCAGGTATACGCTGCGGCAAACAATATTACTTCGGAAAATGCTGTCCGGACGGTTAGGCCTGATTTCATCCAGCCACCCGAACTCCCGCCGGCGGGGGCTGCGGTGTTAAGTACTGTATTTATGCTTATATATCCGTGGGCGGTGTCGCTCATCGTGCTCTATAGCCTCGTTGGCTATGTAATTTTTACAAAAAAACTGCGCCGGGGTTACAGCCCGCCACAGGAACTTGAACTGGAAATGCTGCTAAAGCTCTCCAAAGGCAGGCGTACTCCGAGGCTCATGAGAAGCTCATTTGCGGCGACACCTATGTTAATTGGACTGATTAAACCCACAATTGTGCTGCCTGAGCGTGAATATACAAGCGGGCAACTGGAGGGTATTTTACTCCACGAACTGGCACATATGCGGCGTTTTGACATAGCGGTTAAATGGTTTTCACTTCTGGCCTGTGCCATCCACTGGTTTAACCCAATTGTTTGGATTGCCAAGAGGCAGATAGACCGCGCATGTGAACTGGCATGTGATGAAGCAGTTATCGGCGGCATGGACATAAATGACAAGCAGCACTATGGCGAAACGCTCATAGCTGTCGCAGGGGAGAAAAAAGTTCCCATGCTTGTTTTGTCCACAACCATGTGTTCAGAGAAAAGGGCTATAAAGGAGAGGCTTACTGCAATTATGAAAAGTAAAAATCATACAAGGCGGGCTATAATTATTTCAGCAGCCCTATTGACGACAGCTCTTCTGGCAGCCTGTGCTGTGGGTGCCGGAGGCGGTGCGGCTGGCGGTGGAAATGCTGGGGACAGTGCGGCTGATGTAAATAACGGCGGGATCTACAGCGAAGCAGGCGGCATTGTTGACGGAAGCGGAACTGGGGGCGGCACGGATAGCTTGGAAAATGCCCCTGGTGCCACTGACCCCACCCACGAAGATATTCCCGCAGAGATTCAAAGTCTTGCAAATCAGCATATTCAGCACTTGGCGCAAAATACAAGCGTGGGTATTTTCGGGCCGGACGATCCATCTACACTTGTGGAAATCCGCCCTGCCAGCTTTATTGACACACGTATAAACACATTGGAACTGGAAGCTGAATTTGATTATGTTCTCCCGCACACTCTGCAGCTGTGGCGGCTTGATTTCATGCTGCTCACAGATGACACTGAAACAGAAACACTGCGCTGGGGTACATTTGCGCCCGATGATACAGGCTGGGTAGGGCACCATAGCGGATGGAATGACGCACGTACTCTCTTGGTAATTGGCATTAGCGGGGGTAATACGTGGATGCTTGGCGAAATCCCGTGGTGGATGGAGGAAAATCCGCTAGGCTTGGAAGGCGCACTGCGCACATTTCTCGGTGGCTCAGGCGAAACCCTTGGTGTACGCGAGCTTTTGGGTCTTGATTTTGAGCAGGGTGAGCAGGAATTATGTCACTGCGGAGAGCACTATGTGGGAGAGGATCTGCGCACACAGATTCCGCCGCTATTTGTACGCGAGTGGAATGAAATAGAGGGCGATGAGCACTTTTTTACTGATATTCAAATAAGGCATAACCTGACGGCTTTTGAGCATGGCGACACGCTCTACCCTGTGTGGCAAGTGTCACAAGAGGTAGAGTTTGACAGCCACACCCTCATACTTTGGGCAGTTGAAACCATGAGGGATGTACGTTTTTTGGCGCTCGGGCTCAGCGAAGAAGGCGAGGAACTGAGTTTTTATACACGGGAAGTACTGCATACTATTGCGGAGCTAAACCCGGGTGAAGCGGTTGCTCTAAATGTGAGTTTTCTCCACTATCTTATCCCACGCTTTGGCATCACATTCCTTGATGAAAGCGGCGAGATAAAAAGAATGTTTGTAAACGAAAGCATGAGAGGTGGATGCTTCCCGCTGTTTGTCTTAGGCCTGCACGATGAAACCCATTTTGTGGATTGGGCTGATTAGGGAGGGGCAGCGCAGGAAGTAACGCTAAAATAACCAGTACAGCAGCTCCTCAGATATTGAAAAGCCCGAATTTTTGAAAACAGCCAATGAAGGCTCATTACTTTTGTCAATTTGAGCGAAGGGTACAATACCCTTCGCCAGTTGGTGATTTGTCATGTGGCTGACCAGAGCTTTGCCATACCCTTTGTTCTGGTGCTCATCAAGGACATTGAGCAAGCCGATAGAACCCTCTTCGTGAATGCCCGCAAAGCCAGCTAAATCTGAGCCGGCAAAACCTCCGAAGATTTCTCCGCTCTTTATAAGTTTATGGATGTATTCATTGCCGACATCCGCACCGTAATTTACGCAAACAGTATCAAAATAGCTTTCATCAAGGGGTCGAATTGAAATTATTTCAGAAACCGGCAGGGGGTCACGGCCCAAATAAACGGCTTGGTAATTTTCTAGGAATGTGCCGTAGTTTAGTTTGCTCTTGGCGGCATCAAGAATAAATTCTTGATGAAACACAAAAAGCCCCTCGTCAGGCAGCAGTTTTAGCAACTTTATAGCAATTTCGGCGTTTGATGCGCTTGTCATATAACTGCCGCTTATCGTTTCAATCAGGCATACGCCCAGCTCATTAGAATATAGAATATCAGCAGTGCCCCTGCGTATTGGCACAATCATATCCATGTGAGCCACGGGGTTTTGCGTCAAATAATCTAGTGCGGCATTAAGTTTAGTGTTGTCCATCAAATTTCTCTCCGTATTCTCTGCGCAGGTCAAAATATGCCAAATGGCGGGAGCGCTCCGTGACCGATGTTATCTATCGAAGCTCCAGTTTCGCTCGCAATTAGCCTTTTCTTTTTCCTTGAGTGCGCTCAGCAAGTTTATGTTCATCTGGTTGCATATTGCCGCCAGAACGAAAAAAACATCAGCAACTTCACTTTCTACCGTGTCATAATTATACATCTTGTCCACATCGACAGACATTTTTGTTGCAGTTTTTCTAATGGACTTGGCAAGCTCGCCAGTTTCTTCAAGCAGTAATAACATTGTTTCTTGAATCGGCTGATTTGCAAAGCCACGCAGCTCAACGACCTTGCCAATATACTCCTGAACATGATCCAGCGATGAATCTTCGCTGAGCTCATTTAACAAATCCTTTTGGTTCACGGTATCCCTCCCTCAAAAATAAAAATACTGCAACCTTAGGTGGCACGCCTGACCTCAATGAAGCGGTCAATGTCCTCAACTATATACTTATCGCCATAGCAGTGGAGAACATCGTAAAACGAGCCGATGTAATCAAATACCCCGTACTGCTTAAACAACAGAAAAGTTTCTCTGCCGTTCAGGCCGTGTTCGTACTTATAACGCTCAAGACAGAAGGCTTTGAATTTTACTATTTCAGGCATACTCGGTTCCTCCTAGTATTCGGGCAGTTCAAGTTTTCCTGTGGCAATTTCAGCTGAATATAACTCATAAAGAAGTGGGACGCTATAAGTCCAAACTTTAGTTGGCTCGCGCTCAAGCTGTGCGTACAAATCAGAATTGTACAGCTTCTCAAATGCGGCATCTTCGCTATCACCGGTCTCGACGATTATTTTATTAGCAAGTGCGCCAACCAAAATTGGCAAAATTGCTGCAAATTTATTTTTGTCCATTAGCCACCTCCGATAATTTCGTGCCCCAGATAATGACAGTAACTTAGTGATCGTTCAGTATGGAAAAGTATTTGATCAAAAAGCTCTTGAACTTTGAGCTGCTTTACCGCTGTTTCCTTATCAAGAATTCCTTGTTCATAAAGTAAAACCGTCGTGTAAACTTGATCATTTGCAACAGGCCCAATTACTATATCATAAGGCTGCGCAACTGTTTGGCCAAGCCGGTTTGCGCTGACGAAATCCAGCCATGCTTCGTTTGGTTCTGTAAACTCAATTATGTCAACCTTGGCTTTGGCAGCATCATAATCAAATTGATATTCTGTCACAATACGTGTATTGGTCTTTTGCCTCTCTGCAACACGCATAGTCCACCGCATCGCTTGGTTTAGATTCGAGGTTGTATAAAACCCGCTGCCGAAGTCAAGCATCCGTTCACTTTCCAGTATCTTAGGTGCCTCAACTGAAACTGTGCTACCATGGTATATAATCATAGGCGTTCTCCTTTGGCATATTACCAGACAGGTGTTAACCATTATATAATAGCCGGCACCGAAATCGCAAGTTTTGTTCGAAATGAAAAAGTGAAAAACGATTTCCAAGGAAATTCGTTTGAGTGCGCTGCATGTTGACTTCTTTAGGAAATATTTGTGTTTGGCCCTTGTTCCTTCATAACTATTTTAGGTACGTTTTTTCGAGGGAAACTCAAAACAAATCCAGAGTTGACACAAAGTATATAAAAGTATATAAGCGAATCAAAAGTATATAGGAGTATATATCAGGAAGGGGTCCATCGCCATGGCCGAGGACGAAGGGTTCTCGTCAGTATCAGATATCGGTGAGCGGATGGGAAAAGCAAAGAATTTTTGATACATAAGAAGCAGGAGCTGGGATAGCTTGAAAAACAGGGGGTGTGTAACATTTGCAGACTATTTAAGCACTAACATGTACGATGTGCTCCGCCCGCCTTCGGGAGAGCGGAGTAAGATATTTTTTGTAATTAAATCCTCAATGTCACGCAAAGCGGTGTCATGTGAGCATTTGCAAATTTTTGCCCATTTCGAGGTGGTCAGCTTGCCCTCAAATCCTTCTATCAGAGCATTGATAATAAGAAGCTGCCGCGAGTTGGTTGTAACATTTCTGATTTTCTCAAACATGCCAGCTTTAAGTTTTGCTGCCTCAAGTTTATGGTCACTCGCCTCGACAGCATGGCTTACGCAGCCCAGAAACCATGTTATCCAACGTGTTGTACTGCCGGAATAGCCAGAGGCCAGTTCAAGTTCCTTATAGTACGCATTTCGTTCCTTTAGCAACTGGGACGAGAGGCTGTAATATCTACTGGGGCTATCTTCCGCCCTTGCAAGAAGCATATCGGCAATTGCCCGCCCTATTCTGCCATTGCCATCGTCAAACGGATGGATGCACTCAAACCAAAGATGCGCAACTGCTGCTTTTACATAAAAATCAAGTTGCTGGTCATTTTCTAGCCAAAACAAAAACTCCTTCATCTCGCCAGGAACACGTTCAGGCGGTGGCGCAGCATAGTGTATTTTTTCTTTACCAATCGCTCCTGATAATACAGATATATCCTCTTTGCGGTAATCACCCACAGTGATTTTGCGCAGCCCGCTAAAGCCTGTAGGGAATAATGCGGCATTCCATCCGAATATCCGCTCATCGGTGAGCGGAACAGTGTAGTTTTGCGTTGCGTCAAGAGCAATGTCTATTATGCCGTCAGCACTTTTGTCGTAAGGGATGTCAACGAGTCCTGCAATGTCAAGGCCAAGCCGTTTTGCTACCGACGACCTTACACTTGACCTGTTGATATTTTCACCCTCTATTTCTGATGAAGTGACAACCTCATCGGACACAGAGCTTAACAACAGTTCCTCTTTCACTCCAAATCCAAGCGCATCAAGTTTCCCGTATAACTTTCCTGCCGCCTGGTGCAACCCGGTGATTTGATTTCTCAACTGGGCTTCCTCGAACTTAAAATTTGGCCAATCCGGCCTCTCATGAATATACTTTTTCATCACATACCTCGCATCATCTGCGTAGATTAACCGCTTATTCTACGCACAAACTGCGTAGAATAGATTTTTATTCTACGCAATTTTGAAACAAAAAGCAAGAGGGAGATATTTATATCCTTCCTAATTCAAAGGACTTCTTCAAAATACACCCAAGTTTTGATAATAGCATGTTTTACCCCTTTGCGGTTTTATTTGCGGGAATACTCAATTATGCTTTGCCCAATACTCCCTCCAGCCATTTCGCAACCCCATCATTGTCGTTTGAATCAATAACCGCGGTCGCCATTGTGTTACTTTCCTACACAGAAGCGTTCGAAAATTCTTGTTACTACGTCCTCGCGCATTGTTTTGCCTGTCACTTCGCCAAGGGCAGAAAGTGCGGCCTCAATGTCTGTGACAACCGCATCAGGGGTTACTAAGGCTGCTATCGCATCAATGGCCAGAGCTACGCTGTCTTTTGCTTTAGAGATGGCATCTGCCTGGCGCTGGTTTGTAATAATTTCGCCTGAAGGGAATTTTTCCAAAAGAGGGAACATTTCCTTTATTTTTTCGTCTAACCTGTCAAGGCCTTCTCCCGTCTGGGCGGAAATGTTTATAAAATCAAGTTCAAGTCCGCTGAGCGATTTATCATCAAGGGCTGTGGGAAGGTCGGATTTATTTATAACTGCAAGTTTTGGAACATCTTCAGGAATTGAGTCTAGAGCCTCGTAGTCCTCCTTGCGCAGGGGTTCCGAGCCATCCAGAACCAAAATCACGAGCCCCGCGGCACTGATGGCAGATAATGTGCGCTCAACGCCTAGCTTCTCAACTACATCGCCGGTAGCCCTCATTCCTGCTGTGTCAATAAGCCGCAGCAAAACCCCGCCGAACATGAGTTTTTCTTCTATGGTGTCGCGCGTGGTGCCCGGGATATCCGTCACTATGGCGCGCTCGTAGCCCAGAAGCGCATTGAGCAGCGATGACTTGCCCGTGTTAGGGCGTCCGATTATGGCGGTTGGGACACCTTGGAGCATAACCCTGCCACGCTCGTGCGTGGAAAGCAGCCGCTCAAGCTGAGTCTCTGCTCCTCGCAGTGAGGAGAGGTAGCCCTCCATGGTAAACTCATCAATATCTTCATCAGGGTAGTCAATGACGGCGTGAAAATGTGCCATAACATCCACGAGTGTGCTATAGACAGCTTCTAGCTTAACACCCACCGCTCCGCGCAACTGACCCGCTGCATTTTGCGCCGCAAAAACAGTTTCGGATTCTATGAGGTCGATAACGGCCTCAGCCTGCACCAAGTCCATGCGTCCGTTTAGGAAGGCCCGCTTAGTAAACTCCCCGGGAAGAGCCTGGCGGGCACCGAGGGTGAAGAGGGTTTTGAGAACCTCCGATAGTACAAGGGGGGAGCCGTGGCACTGAAACTCCGCAGTATTCTCACCTGTGTAACTATTCGGCCCGCGTGTCACAACACAGAGTACAATGTCGATTAGCTTGCCGTCCGCGCCGAAAAGCTCGCCATAATACATCTGCCTGTCGCGGGCGGATTCAAGCCCTACACCCGTATAGGCCCGAAAAATTTTACCGGCAATAACTATAGCGTCATCACCGCTCATTCTAATAATCCCGATTGCCGACACCGCAGAGCCTGTGGCAATCGCAGCAATTGTATCAGACAAAACCAAAACCTCCAAATAAAAGGATACAAAGCATACGGAACTTATAGTATACTCTAGTAAATAAGCAACCGCAAGAATTGATTTACTAGCCAAAGGAGAGAAGGAAATGTTCGAGTATACTAGAACTGTATTTTTTTACGAAACGGATCAAATGGGTGTGGTGCACCACTCAAACTATGTGCGCTGGCTGGAAGAAGCCAGAAATGGTTATTTTGCGAGTATCGGCCTAGCCTATGATGAAACGGAGCGGCTGGGCGTGATGAGCCCAATTACAGATATAAATCTCAAATATAAGTACCCCGCAAGATTCGGCGATACATTCACTGTCAAAATGAAGATAACAAAGTATACGGGCGTGCGGTTTTGCGTGGTATACAGTGTCATAAACCAAGAGGGTGTAATTTTGTGTGAAGCAGAGAGCGCACACGCATTTGTTAACAAAGACATGAAGCCGGTTTCGCTTGCGCGGGCGATACCGAGGCGGCATGAGATATTCAAAAAAAGATTTACAGAGGAAAATAGCTTATGATTAAAATTTTTATTGTCGAAGACGAAAAGCCTATCTCAGACCTCTTGCGCATGAGCCTGACAAAAGCGGGCTACGAATGCAAATGCGCATTCGATGGCATTGCCGCCGCAGACATACTTGAAACGGAGCGGTTTGACCTAATCTTGCTCGATGTTATGCTTCCGGGGGCGACGGGTTTTGAACTGATGGAATATATAAGGCACCTGGATATGCCTGTAATATTTATCACGGCCAAAAACATGGTGGAGGACAGGGTCAAGGGCCTGAAAATGGGCGCAGAGGATTATATAGTCAAGCCCTTTGAGATAATCGAACTGCTGGCCCGTGTCGAAACTGTCCTGCGCAGATACAATAAACTCGGTCAGATGATTGAAATAGCAGGGCTTACAATAGATACCCGCTCAATGCTTGTAAAGCGCGGCGATGAGGAAATTCCCCTCACGCGCAAAGAATATGAGCTTCTGCTCCTGTTTGCCCGAAATCCGGGCACCGCCCTCTACCGCGAAACAATCTATGAGCGCGTCTGGGGCAGCGACTATTTTGGCGACAGCCGCACAATAGACTTGCATGTCCAGAGAGTACGCAAAAAAGCCGGCTGGGAGGACAAACTCCAGTCTGTTTACAAGGTGGGGTACAGGCTAGAAGTGTAAAATAAGTGAGCGCAGTGAGATATTTATTGCAGGGGCAGAACCTGCGGCCGAGCCGTACGCTGAGCTGTACGTCATGACAGTAAGCCATGCCGTCCGCCGCCCCGCCGTCCGCGTGGGACTATCTCACACTGAGGGGAATCAAGTATGAAGTTCGGAACGAAGATGATGATTGCATTTACCGTCATGCTGGCGCTTGCGTTTGGCATTGGCGGTAGTGTGCTTATTTCCGCTTCCACCGGAAACTACCTCAACCAGCTACAAGAGGCGGCAGCGAGCTCACACAGGCTTATTTTGTTCACCCTCTCAGCGGTAAGCGAAGCCACCCAGACAGGGGAGCAGAGCGGGGAATATGAGGACTTTGTAAACGCCCTTTCCAGGCTTGATGCCCACGGTGAGCACAACTGGCTTGCCCTGCGCCTTTCTCATGAAGATGGGAGAATAATCTATACCAGCCGCGAGGCGGGGCTTTTCGGCAATAACCCCGCTGAACAAATCTTAGGTGAGCGGGTTGTTTTTTACGACATATATTTAGACAATGTAAGCGGAGAGCAATTTGCCATGCTCACCTTCCGCACCACGCAGGGCTCATATTTTCTGCAATTGGCAGGGCAGTTTCAGTTCGGAGCCTCGGCACTATTTCTGGAAAGCGTATACGACCTAAGCCCTGTGTTTTCAGCGCGCCAAGAACAGCAGCGTATTTACAGGCAGCTTTTTGTGGTGCTGATAGCCCTTGGGGCGGCTCTTTCCTGGCTGCTATCCTTCTGGATGACATCCCCCCTGCGCCGCCTATCCCGCATAACCAGAACAATTGCCTCAGGGGACTTGAGTTGTAGGGCGACCTCAATCGGAAGTGACGAAATAGGAATCCTCGCTGTGGATTTTAACAACATGACAGACAAGCTGGAAAACAACATAAACGAAATGAAAGACACAATGAAGCGCCAAGAAGAGTTTATGGGCAGCTTTGCCCACGAACTTAAAACCCCTCTCACATCTATAATAGGATATGCCGACCTTCTAAGGGGCCACTCCCTTCCAGATGCCGACAAGCAGGATGCCGCCAATTATATATTCATGGAAGGGCGCAGGCTTGAAGTGCTCTCCCTAAAGCTCCTTGACCTGATTGTTTTGAAAAAAAGGGATTTCACATTTCTTCCCATTAGCATCGCGCAAATCATAGGCGATGCAGTGCGGCTGGTGCGCCCCGTCCTTGCTAAGAGAAATATTGAAATTTCTGCAAACTGTGACGGCAGTACATGCAAAATCGAGCCAGATTTGTTCATGTCCCTGATTCTAAATATAATCGACAACGCCAGAAAAGCTATTGACGAAGCTGGCGAGATTAAGATAACTGCAAAATCTGAAGGTGGGCACTGCGAGATAAAAATAGCCGATAACGGCAGGGGAATCCCTGAAGATGAACTGTACAAAATAAAAGATGCCTTCTACCGTGTGGACAAATCCCGCGCACGCTCTCAGGGCGGGGTGGGGCTGGGGCTTAGGCTCTGCGATGAAATCGCCTCGCTGCACGGCGGGGAGCTGACATTTGAAAGTGAACTCAACGTAGGCACCACGGTTACAATTAAGCTAAAAGCAGAAACGGCAGATGCCTAAGAGAAGCGAAAGGAACTTTAATAAATATGAAAATAAGACATTATGTTTCGTTAGCTATAGCGGCAGTTATAGTAATAGGCAGCTTCTTTTTGCCAAATGCTGTAGCGGGCATCACTGACATGCGCCGTCTTGACACATTAATTCTGGTTGATTCAGAGCGCATCAGCTTTGAGGCGGTGCCCGAGCTTACACTGACGGAGCGCATAACCCTCGCAGGAAGTTCAAGCGCCGACATCCTGCCGCTTCACACAGGCAGCAATATGAGCCTTGAAGCAGCGGAACTGAGGGCTGTGGAAGAAGTGGCCAGATTCTTTAGCGCAGGGCCGTTCCAGCTTGATTATGAGGATGTGGTAATCAGCGAAGGCCTGGCATCTCTTATTGTTGACGCATTAGTTACCACTCGCTATATGATTATATGGGAGTTTGACATAACTGACCATTCGGGCAATTCAGTAAATGTGGTCATTGACGACAGGACAGGCATAATAGTCAGGCTGATCTACCGGGTGGGCAACAGGGAAGAGGCTCTGCTAGATGGCGAGTTCTGGTCGAGGGATGACCTCTTTTACACTGCCGCACGAAGCCTTAGTGAGATGATGACGGCCTATTATGGCGTGAGCGTGGTGCTGGGGGACTATAGTTATAGGGGGATTATCTCCTTCTACAGGGCAGATATAACAGAAGCCGGCCTCACGGTTCCGATGTACGGAAATGTGAGATCGGCCAGCTTCACAGTTAATGAGAGGGTGTAAACTAGGGGCGAAAAGGGATTTGCAGCACTTTTGCAGCAGTGCGGACAGGGCTGTGGAGTTATTTCAAAAACGATGTTTTAAGCACGGTGTACTAAATTCCAATTTTGCCAATGTCATATGGCGTGGACTGGTACACATAATAATTGAGCCAGTTTGAATACATTAGCTGTGCGTGGGCGCGCCAGCACACATAGGGTGTCGCATTAGGGTCATTGTCCGGGAAATAATTCTTGGGCATGTCGATTGCGAGCCCTTTTTCCAAATCCCGCTGATACTCCAGCGCAAGGGTGTCTGCATCGTATTCAGGATGCCCTGTTATGAAGAAGCGGCGGTTATCATTTGACTTTATGGCGAACACTCCCGCCTCATCGGAAACGGAGAGAAGCTCCAACTCCTCAACCTTTCGGACATCCGCCTCCATGACTTCAGTGTAGCGGGAATGGGGCATGAAGAACTCATCGTCAAACCCTCTAAAGAACGGCGACTGGGGCTTGAGCACCTTATGGCTAAACAAGCCCGACAGCTTGGGGCCTATTTGATACTTTGGAATCTTGTAATGATAATATAGTGCAGCCTGTGCACCCCAGCAGATATGAAAAGTCGAGTGGACATTTCGGGTGGTCCAGTCCATTATGCGGCACAGCTCATCCCAGTAATCCACATCCTCAAACTCAAGATTCTCCACAGGCGCACCTGTTATAATCATCCCGTCATAATGCTTGTTTTGGATTTTGTCAAAGGACGTATAAAAAGACTCAAGATGTTCAGGGTCAACATTCTTGGAGGTGTAGCTGCTCATTTGCAAAAACTCAATTTCAATCTGCAAGGGGGTGTTTGAGAGCTTGCGCAGAAGCTGAGTTTCAGTCACCTGCTTAGTTGGCATCAAATTAAGTATAAGAAGCCTGAGCGGGCGTATATCCTGATGCCCAGCCCGGAACTCTGTCATAACGAATATGTTTTCATTTTCTAAAATATCTTTGGATGGCAACTGGTTAGGGATTTTTACTGGCATTTCTCATACTCCATTTCAATATAAACATAGTTCTCCTCAATTATCTCCCGAAAACTCTGTATGCCCAGTGGCAGTTTCTTCATGCTGCAACCTCCTTTGCCTCTGTAGTGCCTGTAATAGTGGATATATTTTCGGATTTTAGCACATCTTTCAGATGGCCATAAATCGCTGTTTTAACCTGTGAATTTGTCTTTTTAATGGGCGAAAATCAAAATATACAAAGTTTCTCTTGATTTTCGCATTGTTTGTGTATATACTCTGAGCATTGGAAACGAAAGTGCCCGCCGCTTTGCGGCGGCAGACGGAAAGGGTGGCAGCCCTCCCCGTCCTGCATATGTGGTCACGACCCACATACACAATAGCTTTCGCTACACCACGTGACCCATTATATGACGGTTTGCTTCTTTGCGCAAGAGTATAATCCGTTGTTGCGGGGTCGGTTGTGTTGCACTTAACTATTTGCTGTGTATGTAATGGTCATACACGGCATTTTTCGTTTCTCGGAGGGAAAAGCCGCTGGAACCGCATTTTACATCGGTTTCGGCGGGGAAATCCTCCGGGAAATAAGTGCTAGGGTGTGAGAGAGCTTGCTTTACCATATTGCTCTGCAAACAAATCTGACAAATTTTGCTCAAATGCCGCAGTCTTGCGGTATGGCTTGAGCCTGTGCAAATGTCGGAAAAGTTTGCAGGGCAATTTTTGTTTGCATGAGGGGCATTTATGACAAAGAAACAACAAACCGAAATCCCGCACACAAGCCACCTCAAATATCCAGTCTATGCCATGATTTTTGGAGCAATGATTTTTAGAGGGGCATTCTTCTCTGCATGGTTAATACTTCTCAACATATGCTGCCTCATATTCATAATATCCCGCCCGCGCCAAAAGGCTATTTCATTTGACCTAAATTTCCTTTTTCTCATTGGACTGTTCCTTGCCGCAGTGCTCTCGGCGTTAATAGTAGACACCAACGCTGGCATTGCGCTTGAAGAACTGCTCAGATACTTGCTTTTTCCGCTGTCATATATTGTGTTTGCAAATATAGAGGACAAGAAAATGGTTGAAGCGGCATTTCACAGGTCGTTTCTGCTCTTGGCTATAGGCGGCCTGCTGGCTGTGGCAGGGCTTCCTCTTGCAGACTATATGGTAATTGATGGTTCACGCCGGCTTCAGTCGTTTTTGCAGTATGCGAACACCACCGCCATGCTCCTGAGTGCAGGAGTTATTATGTCGGCCCACTACTATATGAAAACTAAAAGCAAATCGGAGATTCTAAGCGGGGCTATTATGCTCACCGCTCTAATTCTCACAAGGTCGCGCATTGGCATTGCCGTTTTCATTGCAGTCGCGGCAGTTTATATTTTCCTCTGTATTAAGCATAGAATAAGGTACTACATTCTTGCAGGCTTTGCAGCAGTGCTTCTAGCGGTTTTTATACTTTGGTTTGAGCTAATTATTAGCTTTGTGCTCGGCCCAACTCTGGTGGAAAGACTGCTTACTTATATTGACGCACTATCGGAGCTGCGCTCTAACTTTTTTGGGATAGGCATGGGGCAGTGGCAATTTTTGCACTTGCAGTTTCAAACAGCACCATATCAGGTGAGATATATACACAGTGTTTACTTTCAAATAGCTCTGGATGCTGGTTTTCTTGGGCTGCTGTCCTTCCTTGCAGTTGCAATCTGTTCACTGGTAACAGGTTTTCGGCGCATGCTTTACCACGTTTTTCTTCTGCTCGTGATTATAACGGGAAGCATCTTGGAAGTAAATTTCGCATTCGGACTCGTGATTATCTTTTTCACATTCATTTTGAGTAACTTGAGTTTGCCTAAAAGGACATTTGCCCTAAGGCCTGTCGTGCGCCTGTCCCTAGTGCTCCCGACTCTGGCGTTAACTCTGATGCTATTTTCTCAGGCGGCTATAACTGTTGGCAGGCTAAACCAAGATGATACCGGGCGCGCTCAAGCTGCGTTTCGTGTGGCACATGCCGCAAATCCCTGGAACTACCGAATTTTTATGGATATGGCAAGGGTTGAACCCTCCCCGCATGAGGCCCTCAGACTCTTGGAGCGGGGGCATTTGCAAAACCCTGTTGACCGTGAGTTCATCCGCGAACTGGCTCTGGGGTATGGGTATGTGGGAGATTTTGACGAAGCTCTGATTTATGCCAGGATGCTTTTCCAGATTCACAGGTTTAGCTTAGAGTCACAAGGGATTTACAAGTCGCTGCTATTGGGGGCTTACGAGGCGGGGCATATTACTTCAAATGAGCATTATGAGAGGCTGGCAGGGTTTCGCTCAGAGGTTGAGGCCGTGAATGCGGGCATCAATCCGCTCTTTAGGCTCATTGACCCAAATATGGAGTATAGACGCTGACAGCCTTTGCGTGGTGCTGCTTAAATCATTGCAATCTCGGTCATGCACGAGTAAACTCGGCGCGGCCCACGATTTGCTTGATTATAATTAAATTAATTTTGGGAGGAAAAAATGTTTAACAAAGCAAGGAAGAAATTAGTAGCAAAAATCTTAGTTCTCAGCATAGTGCTGACGGCCATCGCAGGTGCGCCAGTCGTTGCGTCTGCGGCAGAACATGTTGACAACGCAAGAAGTGTATTTTCGGTTCAGGGTCCATCAGTGCCAAGGAGCATGTATTTGTTATACGGTAATGTTGTTCAACTCACATCAAATGGACGGTTTGTAGGAATTGTCGGTGCCGTCTGTGTAAATGATACTTATTCACAGTACATTGCCACGTCGGCTGATGGTAGGGAATGGCTCGTGCAAGGCCGTGTCGGGGATATGTGGAAGCGCCTGGTAGTGGGCGATAATACCCTTATAGCTATTGCGGATGGGGTGACAATAGGCACCCATGACGGTGAAAACTGGTTTGACGTGCCTATACGCACTAGCAGCTACTGGGGATTAGAGCATCAACACGGCTGGTTCATTTTCCAAACGTTTTTGGGCTCCGGAGATGATAGGGCACAAGCGCTAGTTTCTCGAGATGGGGTTACTTGGATTAATCTTGTGAGTTCCTTGTCTGAGCACGGCTTGGATGGTTCTGGACAGATATTCTCGCTACCTAACGGGAATCTTGTTGTTCGTATGATAGCAGGAGGACGAGGTGTATATATTGCAGATGGCATTGAAAGTGGCGCAGTAACTTGGACTCCCGTTGTAACTCTCGAGAACCCACCTCCGCCATTGTATCCGCATTTGCCCGACCCTTGGTTTTCGTTCCACCATCAGTTTGATGCCCTCGGGCTTCTTGGCTCTTGGCAATGTGTGCTTGGTGGGCGCATTAGCGGATTTTACAGGACTACGGATGGATTAAGCTGGACTTATGTTGGGGAATGGTCGTGGGTTGACCTTGTTCCTTTTGAGGTTGGAAATTTGGGTCAAAGTGTATATGAAATTGAGTCTGCTTCCATATGGGTTTGGCCGAACTTTGCTGACATTTGGGAAGTTCCCGACTGGGAGTATCAACAAATGCTATTCCAAACCCGATTAACACAAACCGTTTCTGTAAATAGCCAATTTCCGACTTTTAGATGGTTTGATGGTTTAGAAGTAGTCACGCCCAAGACACTTAGCCGAGGAATCTTGGGTGTGGCGTATAGTTATTCCCCTAATCACGGAGATGGCGTAACCGTTTCTCTTGTTGGAGCATCAACGCTTCCAGCGGGGTTGGCACTTGATTTGGATGGGAGTATTTACGGAATTCCTACAGTTTATGGAGCGTTTGTATTCACAGTGTTAGTGGAGGGCCATTCTGGTGGCGACTTTTATAAAACCTACTTACTTTACATAGAGGATACCGAACCTCCTATAGACACTGAACCGCCAGTAGATACAGAGCCGCCTAACGGCACTCGGCCACCAGACAACAATGTTCCCGCCCCGCCGCCAGGAGGCGGCACAGCTGGCGGTGACGGAGGCGGTGGAGCAACTGGCGGCGGGGGCGTTCCAGCCCCGGCACCCACCCCTGCTCCAGAACCTCAGCCGCAGCCGAGCGGCGCATTGCCTCAGGAAGCTGTAACAGCAGAGCGGGCAAACGCCGAAACTATTTCCCGCGCACAAGCCGCAGTGGCTGCGCTTGCGCAAGAGGTTGAGCCGATAGGAAAGGCCATAACCAAAGCAGGCACGGCAGTAACGGCGGCAGTTGCGGAGCAAAACACCATCGCAACCCTTACGTTACCCGAAGGTGCCGTGACATCTGCGCTAACAACCAAAGCAATCCTCAACGCTGACGGCACGCTTACCCCTGTCCCAACGCGGGTGAATCCCGACGGCACTGTAGTTGTGCTCATAAGCGACGCAGCTACGCTGGTTCCTCTAAGTGTCAGAGCCAACTTTACCGACATAAGTTTTGGTGCGCGGTTTGCTCATGTTACAGACGAGATAAACCTCGCCGCATCCCTGATGATTATACAAGGCCGCGGCAATAACATATTTGACCCCGCTTCCATGGTGACAAATCAAGAGGCAGCAACAATGTTCCTGCGTGCTCTGGGCGTTCCTGTAGATTTCAGCACGGCCATGGCCACGGCTATTGAACATGGGCTAAAAACTACAGGAACCGCACCAGCCACACCTGTTTCCCGCATTGAAGCTGCGGTGCTGATTGTAAATGCCCTCAGCTCACTTGGCGCCGATATACAAATTGCAGATGAGGATGTCAGTGATATCCTTGCAGAATTTTCGGATGTTGACAATCTGACTGCTGCGCAATTACGGGCCTTGGCTATCTGCGTGGACCTCGGCATTTTCGAAGGCATAGGAGGCGGGCGGATGAATCCCAACGCCACCCTGCAACGCAGTCACATGGCAAGCCTGGCAGTGAGATTGCAAAATGTAATCCTAGACGGAAATTTATAGGCCTCTAGGAAATAGGCAGGCATCCATAAGAACTAGGTTTCTAGGAAACCCGAAACCCCAATAATTTCAAACGAGCCGAAGGATGAGAGTTAATCCTTCGGCTCGTTTGATGCGCTCTAGGCTTTGTGTTCCTGTAGCATTGTGTTGACTAACCCTATCAAATAGGGTTATAATGCATTTGGGAGGCTAACGATGAAAAGAGAATTTGTATACACACCTAAATTTGACCGTGAATGGAAGAAGCTGGGGCTGGGTGATGATAATCTGCAACAGTTGGAGTTGTTTTTACTTGACAGCCCCCAAGCAGGCAAAGTTATTGAAGGAACAGGTGGAATCAGAAAATTGCGGTGGGCACTGCCAGACAAAGGGAAAAGTAGTGGCGTTCGTATACTGTATTTAGACTTTATTGTGTCGGAAAGCATATTCTTGTTTGATTTGTTTCCCAAAGCGGCAAAGGAGAATTTGACTCAAGCAGAAAAATCTAAACTAAAACAGATTGTTAAGGCTATTGGAGAGGAGTTAAGAAATGAGTAAGCAATTTGATAGCATGATGGAGGGGTTGACCGAATTGCTGGAATATGCAAAAGGCGATCGGTCTAAATGCCGCACTAGGGTTGTAGAGGTGAAATCTCTAAATGTGACGCCGTTAAAACAGTATAGTGAGGATGAAATAAAAAGTCTTCGCGTAAGCCACAATTTGACTCAAAAAACATTTGCCCAATGCCTAGGCGTGTCACAGAAAACCGTCGAAAGTTGGGAGCGTGGAGAAAATTCGCCATCTGGCTCATCAGTGCGCCTGTTGCAGATGCTTGAAAGAAACTCAAATATTTTGGAAGAATGCGAGATATTAACGCCTACTGATTCTATGGAAATGGTAAACCCCGCTGTTGTCGGATCTCAGTAAAGTTTTGAGCCTCAGTATGCTAAGTTTGTAATATGTTGAAGTACAGACTGAGGAAACGGCTGTGCCTGATTAGCTGAAATAAAGCGGAACAGGGGCGGGGGTGCTGTGCGAGTTTGCAGTGCTTCCGCCTTTTAGATTTATCTCTGCGTTTTCTGCACACACGGCGGCGTGTCTATAAAGTGTAGAAAAACTCAAAAAAACGCAAAAAAGTTGTTGACAAGGTAGAGCCGCTATGTTATTTTAATCAGGCACTTCTGAGGCCAAGCGTCTGGCACTGAAAAAAAGTTAAAAAACTTGGAAAAAAGTTCTTGACAATGGCAGAGAGATGCGTTATTCTAAGAGTCCGCACAAAATGCGGAAGCGCTGGCGAGACAGCGCACCTGCACCTTGTAAATTAAACAATGTAAACACAAAAGCGCACCAGTTTTACAGTGGAGGCCCCGCTGTAAAACTAACGAGTTACTGTAAAAAGTAACCAGTAAAAGATAACATTAAATTCTTTTGAGAGCTAGAAAAGTAATCAATTGATTGGTTTAGACATTCCTCGGAGTGTATAAATACCACATATTGAGAGTTTGATCCTGGCTCAGGATGAACGCTGGCGGCGTGCCTAATACATGCAAGTCGAACGGAGTACCACAGACTGATCCTTCGGGTGAAAGGAAGTGACTACTTAGTGGCGGACGGGTGAGTAACGCGTGAGCAATCTGCCTTTAAGAGGGGGACAACAGCTAGAAATGGCTGCTAATACCGCATAAAATACCGGGATGGCATCGTCTTGGTATCAAAGATTTATCGCTTAAAGATGAGCTCGCGTCTGATTAGCTAGTTGGTAAGGTAACGGCTTACCAAGGCGACGATCAGTAGCCGGACTGAGAGGTTGACCGGCCACATTGGGACTGAGATACGGCCCAGACTCCTACGGGAGGCAGCAGTAGGGAATATTGGGCAATGGACGCAAGT
>Ga0209755_10000396_pt1 | contig 81385 bp, 85 predicted proteins | sample TergutCo191P1_FD_187301 | JGI IMG/M metagenome (GOLD analysis project Ga0209755, IMG submission 187301) | Cornitermes sp. P1 segment gut microbial communities from Petit-Saut dam, French Guiana - Co191P1 (SPAdes) (version 2) | ecosystem: Host-associated > Arthropoda: Insects > Digestive system...
TGATATCACCGCATGGGCTTATCTAAAATACCTTACCGAGGGCAATCATAAAGGAAAAATTTCCCAGCCATGCCCCTGTATTGTGAATTACATAGAAAAACACCAGCCCGAATTTCTGGATTCTCTCATCCCCGTCCAAAGCCCGATGATGGCTTTGGCTATTTGGCTACGCAAATACCAAAATGTTACGGATGAATTTATGTTTTTATCGCCCTGTATTGCGAAAAAACTGGAAATGGATTCGCCTCGCGGTTTGGGGATGATTGAATATAATGTCACATTCGTAAAACTAATGGAGCATATTAGAAATGAGCGTGTTCGCCTAAATTCATTCCCAGAGCTGGATGATGAAATCGATTATGGTATGGGTTCGCTTTTCCCTGTTCCGGGCGGTTTGCGCGAAAATGTGGAGTTTTATTTGGGTCATGAGGAATTAGTTTTACAAGTGGAGGGTGAGCATCATGCATATGCGTATTTGCAAAAGTTACCCCCTTGGAATGACCGGAATAAGGAAACCCCTAGGCTTGTTGATATGCTAAACTGCGAGCGGGGCTGCAATCATGGCACAGCAACTGAATTTGGCGAAACCGATAATGACTATATCCAAGTAGAATCAAACAAATTGCGCCGCCAGCAATATTCCAAAATGAAAAATGAGGAAAATGAAATTCTTTATAAACCAGCCGAACGGCTGGCCATGCTAAATGAAAAATGGGGGCATCTGCGCCTTTCCGATTTCATGTGCACTTATGAAAATCACCGGGTTCGCAAACGGGAGATTTCCCAGCGCGAAATGGATAATATGTATGAAATGCTTATGAAAAAGACTCGCGAAGACAAAATCATTGATTGCCGCTCATGCGGATATAGTAGCTGCGAGGATTTCGCTCGCGCTTGCATAATGGGAATAAATTTCAAAGAAAATTGTGTTTATTTTGTAAAGGCGCGGCTATATGAGCAAAATGCATATCAGGAATCAGTTTTGCGCAATTTCGAGGAAATCGGCGTACAAATTACCCAGCTGACCTCGGATAATATGAAAATTTCCGAGGACACCACCACTATCAATGAATATGTGGAAAACGCGGTGGAATTTAGCGGTGCATTGCATACCCAGCTGCAGGATGTGCAAACCGAGATTTTAAAGCTGCGCGCGCTAAATAACGAAATTTCCACCATCGCCCGCTCCACCAATATGCTTTCCATAAATGCCACAATCGAGGCCGCCCATGCCGGCGACAAAGGCCGCGGCTTTGGCATAGTAGCAGACGAGGTAGGCTCGCTAGCCAAAAAATCCATGGCCGCCGCCGAGCGCAGCACAAATTACAACGACGATATCTCCGCCGTACTCAAAAAGCTAGTAGACAGCACCGATTCCCTAATCGAGCGCATAAATATCATCAAAAAATCCTCCGATGATATCTCCGAAAACGCCATGGGCATCGCCGCCAAAACCCAAAATATCGTTAGCCTGATTGACGAAACAAACCGGAAATAAAGCCATGCTACCATATCCATTGTATACCGCCAAAATAGGCCGAGTTCCAAAAACTCAGCCTATTTTGGTTATTTTAACCAGAGAGGACAGATGTATATGCAAAAGCCGGAATTTATAAACAAAGTCAGCATCGTAACCAATTCGGAATCACGAGAGGTCGTTATGTTTTTGATGGCGGATATGCCGGAATTAAATGAAAACCATGAAGTGGTAGGTGATATATGCCATGTTGTATCCTCGGTAGTATTAACCGAGAAGATGCTTTCGGTGTTTCACAAGGCCGCAGGGGATGCTTTGCAAAAACTAAACGAATCAATCTAGCGTATCCAGAATATGATGCATAGGAGAACAGCGCATGTCAAATATTTTCACCGCCAAAAGCCCGCTGGGATATGTGGTTTCTTGTACGCAAAGCCAATGGGATAATCATATTTTGGCTCGCCATCCAAATATGAGGGGCAATGAGGCAATAGTGGCCAACACTATATCCAATCCGCATAAAATCCACCCAAGCAAAGAACCTCCGGGTAGAGATGTTTATTTTGCCCATTCTGGCAATACTAATGAAAAGCTTCAATTTATGAAAGTGATTGTTGCGCCGCCTGTAAATAACGAAGCGGAAGTAATCTCCGCTTGGATGCAAGCTAGTATTAAAGGCAATATTGACCCGGGAGTGGAAAAATATGTTGACCCTAAATTATGATAAAAAATATGATGTGCTGTATTTGGGAGTGGCGGATAATAGCAATTCATATGGTGCCGAGGAATCGAATAATATGAATGTTTTTCGGGATGTGGATTCTGATTGCATTACGGGTTTTGTTATATTTGGATTTATGGACAAATATAATGGGCGCAGTTTGCCGCCGATAAATGAGCCATTTGCAATTGATTACGAAAAAGATGTAATGCCGCAAATTGTTTAGCTATCCCGACTGCCCCATTGGGCGGTCGGTTTTATGTTATAGAACCGGAGGAAATTATGAAAAAATTTGATATAGCATCTGCTTTGCCGGATGAAATTGGTGAATTTGTTGAGGGTTTTGGGGTGCAGCGGTATCGGAGTAGGCAGATTTTTGGGTGGATTCATGGTAGGCGGGTGCGGGATTTCGGCGAAATGACTAATTTGTCACGGGATTTTCGGGGGGTTCTTGTGCAAAATGCCGAAATTGCTTTGGGAAATATTGCTGAAAAAATGGTGGCGGCGGATAAAAATACAATAAAATACTTGTTTAGGCTGGGAAATTCGTATATAATGAAAGATGGGGGAATATTTGTTGAGGGTGTTTTGATGCGGCATCGCCATGGGTTGAGCCTTTGTGTGTCTAGCCAGGCGGGGTGTCGTATGGATTGCGCCTTTTGCGCGTCCGCCAAAGGCGGGCTGATTCGCAATTTATCCCCCGGGGAAATGGCGGCGCAAATTTATGCCGCCGAGGCCGATTGTGGCGAGCGGATATCAAATGTGGTAATAATGGGCATGGGCGAGCCTTTGGATAATTTTGACAATACAGTCAAATTTATCCAGCTGATTACCCATCCCGATGGGGCAAATATGGCGGCGCGCCAAATTACCCTAAGCACCTGCGGGATTATCCCCAAAATCCGCCAGCTAGGCGAGCTGGGGCTGCAAATAACCCTCGCCATATCCCTGCATGCCCCAAATGATACTATTCGCCGCAAAATTATGCCTATCGCAAAAGCGCATCCCATGGAGGATTTGCTGGCGACATGCGCGGAATATGCAAATAAAAATCGGCGAATAACCTTTGAATACGCCATGATTGCCGGAATAAATGATTCCGCCGAAAATGCAACAGAGCTGGCCGCGCGGCTGCGCCCCATATTTTGCCATGTAAATTTATTGAGCATAAACCAAATAGAGGGCGGCAATTTTAAACCAAGCAAAAATGCCGATATTGAAATTTTTGGCAGTATTTTGGAAAAAAATGGAATAAATGTTACCATTCGCAAATCTCGCGGGGGCGATATCAATGCCGCCTGCGGGCAGCTGCGGAATACCCGGAGAGATTGTAACCCAAAGAGATTGAAACTCGATGAGGTGAAAAATGAAGCAAATCATTGGTAAAACAGATGTAGGCAAAGTCCGCGAGCGCAATGAGGATTTTATCCTTGTGAAAAATGAGCCATGCGGCCCTCTTTTGAATTTGTTTGTATTGGCGGATGGGATGGGCGGCCATAGCGCGGGAAATATCGCTAGCGAAACCGCCTCTATGCGTTTATACGAATACATTCAAGAATCTAGCGGGGATTTTGTTTATGTCGAGGATCTGCTAGAGGGGGCTTGTGTTGCCGCAAATACTGCCGTACACCTAAAATCTCTGGAAAATGAAGAATATTTCGGCATGGGTACTACCCTGACCGTTTGTTGTTTTGATGCGGAAAACCTGTATTACGCCCATGTTGGGGATAGCCGGATTTACCTTTTGCGAAATGGGGCTCTGGTGCAATATTCCCGCGACCATTCGCTGGTTGGCGAGCTTTTGGCCGAAGGTGCTATAACCGAGCAGGAAGCCCGGGAACACCCCCGCCGCAATGTTTTAACCCGCGCTATTGGCACGGATTACCAAGTGGCTATCGACAAAGGCTATTGCCCGCTAGAGGGCGTTAGCGGTATTTTGCTGTCTTCCGATGGCCTGACCGATATGCTGACCGACCATGAAATTTTAGAAATACTACAGACAAATGACGACCATGAAATTGTTACGCAAAAACTAATAGACGCCGCCAATGACAAAGGCGGCAAGGATAATATATCTGTGATTTATATCGCGTAAACGAAACGAGGAGTGTGCAATGATTTTGAATCCAGGGCAGATTATTGCCTTTAGATATGAAATAATAGAAGAAATCGGCTCGGGCGGCATGTCTATTGTTTATCGGGCGCGGGATACAAAGCTTTTTCGCGATGTGTCCCTAAAAGTGATGCGCCCCGAGCATATGGAAAGCGAAGAATTTATCGACCGTTTTCATACAGAGGCTCGCGCTATTGCCAGCCTAAACCACGCCAATATTGTGAATGTTTATGACGTTGGGAACGAGGACGGCATAAATTTTATTGTGATGGAATATGTGGATGGCTCGACCCTAAAAGAGCTGATTAACAAAAAAGCCCCATTTAATGATATTTCCATGCTGGGGGTGGCCAATCAAATCGCCATCGCTTTGGCGCATGCCCATGAAGCGGGGATTGTGCATCGGGATATAAAACCGCAAAATATTTTGGTGATGAATACCGGGGTTGTGAAAGTGACGGATTTTGGCATTGCCGTTTCTGCGCGCGCAAATGCCCGGCGAAATAGCGAGGATGACCATGGCACGACCATGGGCAGCGTCCATTATATCTCCCCCGAGCAGGCCTGCAATGACCCGGTAGACCCCCGGTCTGATTTGTATTCGCTGGGGATTGTGATGTATGAAATGATGACGGGCGATTTGCCTTTTGATGGGGAATCTGCCGAGGATATCGCCGCTATGCATATCGAAACAAAACTCCCCGATTTGCGCCAGTTTAACCCGGAAACGGATGAGGCGGTTATTCGCCTTATCAAAACATTGACAAACAAACTGCCAGAGCGGCGATATCAAACCGCCGCCGAGGCCGCCGCTATTATGCAAATGGCAATGACAAATTCTGCCAACACCCCCGATGCACCCGAGGCCGAGCCTATCGCCGAAGCCCCCCCCGCCCCTCCTATTCGCCGCCGTCCGCCGCGCCCTATTATGCGCCCCGATGATGGCCGCCAAAAGCTAAAGGAGCGGCTGGTTATCGCTATTGCGGTGCTTTTGGCTATTGGGATTATGGGGGCTGTAGTTTGGGTGGTTGCTCCATGGTTTCAAAGCAATGGGGATGGTGAGCCGCGCATTGTCCAGATTCCCGATATTGTCGGCCTACCTTTTGATGATGCCGAAAATACCCTGCGGGATGAATATTTGGTTATCAATATGCTTCGTGAAGAATATAACGAGGAACACCCCGCCGGGTATATTATATGGATGAATTTTAATCCGGGCGGAAATGTGTTTATTGGCACGGTGATTGATGTTACGGTGAGCCTTGGCACTGGGCTGGTGGCTGTGCCGGATATAGTTGCGCTGGAAATTGGCTATGCCGAGGGCATGCTGGCAAATCTGCCATTTTATATCGAAGAAACCGGTTTTGCCTATCATGGGACAATCCCGCTGAATCATATACTTTCACAAACCCCCGCTCATGGCACTATGGTAGCGCGCGGCACGACCATCCGCGTGGTTGTTTCCGGCGGGGCAGAAATTGTGCAAATCCCTGTGCCGAATTTGGTTGGGATGGCGGAGGATGGCGCAATTGCGCGGCTTATGGAGCTGGGGCTATCTGTTGGCGTTATTCATGAAATGCATCATGCCGATGTGGCCGCGGGTATTGTGCTAAACCAAAATATGAATACCGGGCGAATGGTGCCGGATGGCACGGCCATTGGTTTTACCGTATCAATGGGCCCAGCCCCTACCCCCGACCCCACCGAGCCGCCGGATGACCCGAATGGCCCAGACCCGGATGAAAATGGCGACCCGGATACCCCCGGAAATGGCGAAAATGGCGAGCCATTTATTCCCGAGCCGGATGAGCCAGAAAATGGCGATGAGCCTGTTATTCCGCCGCTTGGTAGCTATCCGCTGTTTTTATCACCATCTCCGCCGGCGGGGCTGACGCGCTTTGAGCTAGAGCTGGCGCGGGTTATGCCCACCGGGGATTTACAAAGCGAATTTATTGCGATTGTTTATGTTCATGAGCTGCCTTTGGTTGTTGATGTAGAGGGTAGCGGAAATGTTGAATTTGTGGTGTTTATAAATGGCTCGCCTGTGGGCAGCCAGGTGGTAAATTTTGATGAATGATGCTATCGGGCGCGTAATTAAAGGCATTGGCGGCAATTATTATGTGCTTGCCGATGGCGCGGAATATACCTGCAATGCCCGCGGGCTTTTTCGCCTAAAAGAAATCGAGCCGCTGGCGGGGGATTTTGTTGAATTGTCAAATATTGACAATTCCAACAAAACCGCCCTGATTCAGGATATTTTGCCGCGCAAAAATTTTTTGATGCGGCCAAAGGTGGCCAATGTGGATTTGGTGGTTTGTGTTGGGGCGGTTTTGCCGCGGCTAAATCCCGAGCTAATCGATGCCCTGCTCTTTAATTGCAAAGAACAGGGCGTTGATGCGCTTGTGTGTATTAACAAAACTGATATGCTGGAAAATCCAATGGATTTGCCGGAATTAAAAGGCTGGCAAATGGCGGGCTATCCCGCTATCGCCCTATCCGCCGCCACTGGCGCGGGAATAGACGAGCTTGGCAAATATATATCAAACAAAACGGTGATTTTTGCCGGAAATAGCGGCGTGGGCAAATCCAGCATTATCAATGCTTTGATGCCGGATTTGGATTTGGCCATCGGCGATTTATCCCGCAAAATCGGCCGGGGCAAACACACCACCCGCGAAACCCGCCTGATTGCGATGGGCGGCGGCTTTTTGGTGGATTCCCCCGGCTTTTCCACCCTCAGCATAGACAAAATCCCCCCGGCGGATTTGCAAAATTATTATCCCGAATTTGCGCCCTATCGCGAAAACTGTTATTACCAAGATTGTCAACATATTACCGAGCATGATTGCGCAATAAAAGACGAGGTGGGCGAAACAATCCATCCCGGCCGATATGAAAGGTATGTTAAATACGTGACAGAAAGGGGTAAAAAATGACACCTGCTATCAAACTAGCTCCATCCATATTATCAGCCGATTTTGGCCGCCTGCGCCAGGAGCTGGATATGCTCGCCAAAGGCGGCGTGGACTATGTGCATATGGATATTATGGACGGCCATTTTGTGAATAATATCACATTCGGCATGCCTATGGTTTCCGATTTGCGCCAGCATAGCAATTTGACTTTTGATGCCCATTTAATGATTTCAAATCCGCTGAAATATGTGGACAATTTCATAGAGGCGGGGGCGGATATTATCACATTTCACCATGGCACATGCGAAAATCCCGCCGTTTTGGCGCAACACATTCGCGCGGCCGGCCGCCGCTCATCCATGGCTCTGCGCCCCCACGAACCGATTGACAATATTTTGCCACATTTGAATAATTTGGACATGGTGCTGGTAATGTCGGTAGACCCGGGCTTTGGCGGCCAGCCCCTGCAGCCAATCGCGCTGGAAAAAGCAAAAGCCCTCCGCGACCATTGCAATTCCCAAAATATTCCAATGGATATCCAAATGGACGGCGGCATAAATCTATCAAATATCCGCACGGTGCTAGACCACGGCGTAAATGTGATAGTAATAGGCTCGGCGATTTTCGATGCCCCAGACCCCCTCGCCGCCATTAAAAAATTCCGTGATATTTTTGACAAATAGAGGTGGAAATTTATGGCAATATTTAATATAGCCGACCGAAAAAATATTATGGATTATATAATATCTTTTGCCGAGCAGAGCGAGCATATAATGGCACTTGTCGCTGTTGGTTCGGGTTCATTTGGCTATATTGACGAATTGTCCGATTTGGATATGGTGGTGGCGATTGACTGCGATGAAAATATGGAAACTGTGATGGAGTATGTTGCGGCGCGGCTTAATCAGCGGCTAGATTTCATATATTTTAAACAAATGCCGCAAAGGCGGCTGCAGGTATATATAGGCGATAATTTTCTTGAGATTGACATTGGCTATAGTGTTTATGCCAGCGCGGCCGCCACCCAAAAGAATTGGAAGGTTCTTTTTGACAAAACCGGGACAATGGATGAGATTTTGCAAAAGTCTTGGGAAAAATATGAGAGCGAGCAAAAGGCTGATAATAGAAGGCTTGTTGAGTGTTCGGATATGGCATGGCATTATTTTATGCATGCCGCTGTTGCTATAAAGCGCGGGCATTATTGGCGAGCCATTGCCGAGCTTGAAATCGCGCGCAATTTGTATATTGGGCTGCTGGGCCTGCGCTATTCGCTCATTACCAAGCGCGGCCGCGATGTGGATAAGCTCCCCGAAATCGAGCTGAACATTTTAAAAAAGACATTTGTTTCCAGTTTTGCGCCGGATGCGCTTTGGAATAATCTGACCGCGCTAGTTGATGCGGTTTATACCGAGCTAGAACGCTATGGCGAGCAAGCCTGTGTGACGGTAAACCGCCAGCAGATAAATGACTATATAAATGCGGTAAGGCACATTTAGCTAATTTTTTAACAATTGAGAGGTGTAAAATTTTGGAAAATATGATTGTTGCTATTAGCGGCATGTCTTGTGCGGCTTGTGCAAAAAATGCCGAGCGTGTGCTGGGGCGGCTGGATGGGGTGAATCTGGGGGCTGTCAATTTTGGGACGGAAAAGGTGCAGCTGGAATTTGACCCGGCAAAAATCGAATTTTCCGCCATAGCCGCCGCTATCGCAAAGGCGGGCTATACCCTGCACCCCCCCGCGAAGGACGAGGCCGCCGCCACAGCCGCCCGAAAAGCGGACGAGCTGGCGGATATTTGGCGGCGTTTTAAAATATCCGCAGTTTTCACAATCCCATTGACAATTTTTTCCATGATTCCCATGTTTTTGCATGAGGCGGGAATCCATATGCCATATTATCTAAACCCCATGAATTTCCCGGCTTTCAACCTAATCGCCCAAATGCTGATGACCCTCCCTGTGATGCTGGTAAATCACCGGATTTATCGGGATGGCTTTCGTTCGCTATTTATGGGGCATCCAAATATGGATGCGCTAATCGCAAAAGGGACGGTGGTGGCTTTTGGCTATAGCTTTTGGCTGACAATCGAAAATACCTTTATGGGGGCGGATCATATGCCATTTTACGAGGTGGCGGCGGTGATTTTGACCCTGATTGTGCTGGGCAAATATCTCGAGGCGAAAACCAAGGGCAAAACCTCCGAAGCCATCAAAAAACTGATGGGGCTAGCGCCGAAAACCGCGCGGATTTTGCGGGATGAGGCGGAAATCGAAATCCCCATCGAGCAGGTGGCGATTGGGGATATAATTATTGTGCGGCCGGGGGAAAAAATGCCGACGGATGGCGTTATTGTCCATGGCCAGACCGCTGTGGATGAATCCATGCTGACGGGCGAGAGTATGCCTGTGAATAAGGCGATTGGCGACCCGATAATCGGCGCATCTATCAATAAAAACGGCGCGATACGCTACCGCGCGACAAAAGTCGGCGAGGATACGGTGCTGGCGCAGATTATCCGCTTGGTGGAGGGGGCGCAGGCCACAAAAGCCCCAATTGCGCGGCTGGCGGATGTGGTTAGCGGGTATTTTGTGCATATTGTCATAGGCATTGCTTTGCTGACCGGAATTGGCTGGATTATAGCCGGGGCGGAAATTAGTTTTGCGCTGATTATGCTGATATCTGTGCTGGTTATCGCCTGTCCCTGCGCTTTGGGGCTGGCCACGCCTACGGCGATTATGGTGGGCACAGGCAAGGGCGCGGAGCATGGGATTTTAATCAAAAGCGGTGAAGCTTTAGAAGTTTTGCACAAAATAAAGGTCGTTGTTTTAGATAAAACCGGCACTATTACCCAGGGCAAGCCCCATGTAACTGATATTGTTATGCATAATGACGGTGATGCTGATGCTCTATTGCGTATATCAGCCGCCGCCGAAAAACAATCCGAGCACCCATTAGGCGAGGCGATTGTTAATGCCGGACTGGAAAAATTTGGATATTTGCCTGATGTTGACAAATTTATGTCAATAACAGGACAAGGGATTAGTGCGGAAATAGATGGAAAAATTTTGCTAATAGGCAATCGTAAATTGATGGAAGAAAATGGAATTGATATTAGCGGCCTAATGGAGGCGGCGGATAATCTGGCGGGGGACGGCAAAACCCCCATGTTTACGGCGATTGACGGCATCGCGGCCGGGATAATTGCCGTGGCGGATATTATCAAGCCCGATTCCGCCGCCGCTATCAACAAACTGCGAAATATGGGCATTGAAACGATTATGTTGACCGGGGATAATAGCCGCACCGCCGCCGCCGTGGCGCGGCAAGCGGGGATTGATGCGGTTTTTGCCGAGGTGCTGCCCGGCGACAAGGCCGAGCATATCCGCAAAACCCAGCAAAGCGGCAAAAAAACCGCCATGGTGGGCGATGGGATAAATGACGCAATCGCGCTGGCGGCCGCCGATATCGGCATCGCCATAGGCCAGGGCACCGATATCGCCATGGAATCGGCGCAAATCGTACTGATGCGCGGCGACCTATCGGGCATAGCCGCCGCCATCCACCTCAGCCGCCGCACCATCCGCAATATCAAGCAAAACCTCTTTTGGGCCTTTGCCTACAATGTCATCGGCATCCCCATCGCCATGGGCATCCTATACATTTTCGGCGGCCCGCTGCTCTCCCCCATGATTGCCGCCCTGGCCATGGTTTTCAGCTCCATCTCCGTGCTAGGCAATGTCCTGCGGTTGAAGCGACTTAAACTAAACTAAAGCGAAAGGGGCAGATTCAATGGCGCAAATACAGGCATTACAGGGTTATTTCAGAAATGGGCAATTTGTATCAGAGCAAGCCATTAAAATTCCCGAAAATGTAGAAGTTTTTATTACGATTACAGGGCGCGAAATACCTCTTGAACATATGGAAAAAGGCCTAACCGCCGAGCAATTAGATAAAGCAAAAGGTGTTTTATCGGCCATAAATAAAATCACCGAAAAGGGATTGAGCGCGGAAACATTAGAGGCCTTTGAAACCCTGGAGCGCGGCGATTTCAAATTCAAAATAGGGGAAAGATTGCCATGACATACGCCTTGGATACAAATACCATCTCCTATTTTTTGCGTGGCGAAGGAAATGTTCGGCATTTTTTTGACAAAGAAATTTTGCAGGCTGGAAATCCTTATGCAATACCCGCGGTGGTTGCATACGAAATAAATCGCTGGCTGTTTTACAGGCCGAATACCGATAAAATAAGCCTTGGCAAGGAATTCAATGCCTTATTTGATAATGTTCGCGAAACGGCAAAAATGCCCCTCGGGGTTTGGGAAAAAGCTGTCGAGGTTTACATTGAGCTTAAAAATAAGGGGCAAATAATCGGGGATGCGGATATTTTGATTGCCTCCTATTGTATTGTTAATAATTTCACGTTAATAACGCGCAATATTAGTGATTTCGAGCGTATTGGCGGCCTGAAAATCATTGACTGGTTTTAAACTCTGAGGGATGGTATGTTAAAATTTAATCGTATTTTCTATGTGGTTATTATTTTGTTGTCAGTGGGGTTTTTGTTTTTTGGCAACCGGATTGCCTCGCGAGGGATGATTATTGGCGAATATGATGCCATGCCGGTTTTTTCGGCGCGGGTGGTCGAGATTATTGACCGCTATGAGCGGGTCGAGGAAATCGCGGAGGATTTTGTTATCCGCACCACATTTGTCCGGTTTTTGGCGCGGATTTCCAGCGGGGATTGGGATGGGGCGGTGGTTTTTTCCGAGCAGACCATCTCGACTTTCGATTTGGTGCGCGAGCGGGAAATCGCCCCCGGCGACCGCATTATGTTGTTTTATAATTATCATACCGGCATGTTCTTTTTTATGGACTATGCGCGTATTAGCTTTATTTATATTTTGGCCGGGGCGTTTTTGCTTTTGATTGTGGCGTTTGCCCGGCAAAAGGGCTTTAATTCCATTGTGGCACTGGGTTTTATCTGCGCGGCGATTTTCGGGATATTTTTGCCGGCGATTTTGTCGGGAATGAATATTTACGCCACCGCGGCCATTATCAGCGTTTATTCGATTATATTCACTTTGCTAATAGTAATCGGCCCAAACCGCAAGGCCTTTTCCGCCATGCTGGGCTGTTTGGGCGGGGTGCTATTGGCCGGGCTTTTGATGCTTTTGATGGACAATATCATGCACCTAACCGGCCTAATCGACCACGAATCCCGCATTTTGCTAAATATCCCGGTGCCACGCCCAATCGATTTGCGCGCCATAATTTTCGCCGGGGTGATAATCGGCTCGACTGGCGCGATTATGGATGTGGCGATGTCGATATCCAGCTCCCTTTGGGAGGTGCAGCAGGGGCGGAGCGATATCAGTTTCGCTGATATTTTCAAATCCGGTCTAGAGATCGGCAAAGACATTTTGGGCACTATGTTAAACACCCTAATTTTGGCATATATTGGAAGTTCCTTGACATTGATTTTGCTAATCTACGCCTCAACCACCACCATGTTTGAGCTGCTAAACATGGAGCTAATAATCGTCGAATTTTTGCGCGCTCTGGTGGGCAGTTTTGGCATGTTTTTAACAATACCCCTAACCGCCGCAATCAGCGGCATATTATACACAAAAACCAGTCAGGAGGAAGCCAGTTAAATGCAAAAAGAAATTAGCATAAAAAAAATCAGGGCGGATGCTCGCGAGGCCTTTTTGGCGGGGGAAAACCTATGCGCCGAATCGGTGGCGTGGGCCATCAAAAAAAATATCGCGCCGGATATGGATGAGCGGCTAATCGCCGCCACATCGGGCTTTTCGGTGGGGGTCGGCGGGTCGAGCTGCCTTTGCGGCAGTATTTCCGCCGCCGTAGTTTGTCTGGGTTATTTTTTTGGCAGAGATTTCCCCAGCACCATGACAGACCCAAAAAGCCTGAAATCAATAGCCCTAGCCTATGAATTGCAAGAAAAATTTAAAGTCAAAAATCAATCGCTTTGTTGCCATTTTCACAAAAAAGAAAATTGCGCCGAGCTGGCAGGCGATGCGGCGGAATTGTCCGCCGAAATAATCGCCAGAGAGTTTGGCATAAAATTGACAGACGGAGGGGCAAAATGAAGACGAGCGTGAATATTCAGCAGGTGCGGTATGATGCCGAGGAGGTTTTTCGCATGGGCGGCTTTTATTGCTCCGAGGCCATAATTTCCGCCATCCGCAAAAATTTTGACCCCGATATGCCAAAGGATTTTATCCGCGCGGCCTCGGGTTTTCCGGTGGGCATTGGGCGCAGCAAATGCATGTGCGGTGCGATTTCCGGCGCAGTGCTGGCACTGGGTTATTTTTTTGGCAAAGACCGGGAAAAATCCATGCGCCTAACCCACGAAATGCAAAATAGTTTTCGCCAAAACCATAAGAACACCCTTTGCTGCCATATTCATGTGGCGGGCATGGATTTGGCCAGCGGCGAGCATAAAAAGCAATGCGTGGTTTTTACCGGCGAATGCGCCGCAAAGGCCGCCGAAATAATCGCCCGCGAATTAAATATTAGTCTTACATATAATCGGACGGAGGTTCGCTAATATGAAATTTGTGAAAACAATACCAATGGCCATCCCCGGCCTCGCCCTAGCCCTCGCCGCCCTAGGCAACCTGCTCGCCCCGGCATTTGCCCATGGGCAAATCATCCGCTATATCTGCGGTGGCGCGGGTTTAATCGTATTAGTAATCTTTGTGACAAAACTGCTTTTCGACTGGCCCCACGCCCGCGAGGAGCTAAAAACCCCCATCCCCCTATCCGCCCTACCCACCGCCACCATGGCAACCATGCTATTGGCGGGCTATTTGCGCCCATATTTGCCAAATATTTCCATATCCATTTGGTGGGCAGCCCTAGCAACACAAATCGGCATAATGTTAATTTTTGCCATTCGCTTTCTCCTAAAATTTTCCATAAATACTGTCTTCCCCACCTGGTTTATCACCGGGGTCGGCATAGTCACCGCCAGCGTCACCGCGCCGGCCATGGGTTTTGTCGCGGTGGGTCAAGCCGCTTTCTGGGCGGGTTTCGGGCTATATTTCGTTTTGCTGTTCCTAATAATTTTCCGGATGAACCGAGTGCGAATCTTCCCCGAGCCAGCCCGAAAAACGATTGCCATTTTTATGGCACCCCCCGGCCTGCTAATTGCCGGATATTTCCAGTCATTTGTCGCGCAAGGCTACGTAACCCCGGGGATTGTTTATCTTTTGCTAATCGCCGCCAGCATTAGCTATATATATGTAATACTAATGATAATATTAGAAATTCGCAAAATTGATTTTTACCCCACCTATGCGGCCATGACGTTTCCTTTTGTGATAGCCGCCACCGCCGCCCGCGCCGGGGCTAATTTCCTAGCCACACGCCATGGCGCGTATTTTTTGACATATATTGCCAATGGCGCAATGTATCTCGCCATTGCCGCCGTGGTTTTTGTGCTAATACACTATGTGAAATATTTCCGTTTTTGGATGAAATACTAAATTCGAGGTGATTTTATGCTAACAAGTAAAGAAAGGGCGGCTCTGCGCGCCCAGGCTAATACGATTAAACCAATTTTCCGCCTAGGCAAAGGGGCGATTAGCCCGGAATTTACCCAGGGAATCCGCGATGCCCTAGCCGCGCGGGAACTGATAAAAATTGACATTTTGCAAAATTGCGAAATGGGCCCCAGCGAGGCCGCCGAAATTTTGGCCGAGCGGACAAATGCCGAGGTGGTCACGGTGATTGGGCGAAAATTTGTGCTGTATAAGCAAAAGCCGCAGAAGCAGTAGCTATTCGCGCGATAATGTCGCGACCCCGGTTGGGGAAATGGCCAGCGCGCGGTTGTCATTGCCAAAAAATTCCATTCGATTGATATTTGTCAATCCGCTATGTTGCCACAAAATCGCGCCGCCGGATTCCAGCGCGGTGAAATGGTTATTTCTGCCAATTATCATGGCACGGTCGCTGATTGTTAAATGAGTGACGGGGCTGTCGGCCTGATTGGTAAAAATTTCCTGCCCATTCAAATTCACCGCCACCACCGTATTCGCCGCGCGCCCCGGATTTTCGGCATCCAAAATCTCCTCGCCCAAAGCCACCGCAAACCAGCCGCCCCCATGGGCAATGGCCGAAAGGCGGTTATTTAGCGGGATTTCCCACAAAACCTCAGCGCGATTGTGCGGGTCAATCAGGAAAATCCGCTGATTCGACACGGCAAGCAAGCGATTGTCACCAAAAAAACGAACATGCCCAATCAGCTGATTTGGGCTTTTTGCAGTCATTGCAAAAACGCTCTCAATCCGCTCCAGCCGCGCATCCAGCGCAATAAATTTCACAACCCCGCTCATTTGCGCCTCGTTGATATCAAGATAGCTAATAGCCAAATACTGCCCGCTGGCAGAAATATCCAGCGCGACCGGAATCATATTAGGATTACTGATTTCGCCGCCAATGCGGCTTTGCAAACCCGCCGCGGAATAGACATGAATCGTATAACTCGCGCCGTCGTTTTTCAGCAAAGCCGACATGCCCTGCGGATTTAGCGAAATGGCGGAAATCGGGGCTTCCGCGCGGATTGTATACAGATGCCCCCCCTCGCCAAAAACCTGCAAGCTCTGCCCCCCCGCCTCGGTCAAAGCCGCGAAATTGCCCCGCCCAATCAAAATCGGGTGGCTCATATTCACTGTTTGCCGAAAAATCTCAATCCCGTCCATATCAGTAAAACTGATGTTTTCATGGGTCGCCATAAAAAATCCGCCGTCGGACACATGAACATCCAGCCCGCCGCCGCCAGGAATGCTGATTTCACGCAGGCTAACAAAGGCCGCAGGGTCGGCATTGCCATCCCCCAGCCCCAGCGCGTCCGTGACGATAATGGCCAGAGCGGCAATTATCAGAATACCTAATATTATCGGCACTCGCAAACGCTTAAAATTCATGGCCGCTCCTCCTTAATTCGATAATGGCAATCTCGGGTCTATTAAAAAACCTAATAGGAAAATAAGTTGTCCCGATCCCGCGGGACACAAACATTTGGGCATCGCCATGGCGATAAAGCCCATGGGAATAGCGGGGTAAAAGCCCTTGATTCGGGGCATAGAGGGCGGGCAGCAGAGGCAAACGCACCTGACCCCCATGGGTATGCCCCGCCAGCACAAGGCTGATTCCGCTGGGTTTAACCGTATCAATAACCTGAGGCTGATGGGTTAGCATTATTTGGAAATTGCCATGATTTTCTGCAAGCAAATCCCGCAGTCCGCCCCAGCCTCGCAAATTCATTGTGGAATAGTCCATCGTGCCGATAATATCAACATCGCCGCGGCCAACGGTGAGGGTATATCGCTGGTTATACAATACAATTATTCCAATATTTTCCAAAAACTCGCGCATTTCTGGAAAAATACGGCTTTCATGATTTCCCTCGACAAAAAACGTCGGAACGCGCTCTGCAAGCCGCGCAAGGGAATTTTGGTGGGGCAAAAGATACCGGCTATTCCCCGGCTCATTTCGCCGCCGCCCGCGAATAATATCGCCGGTGATCACCGCAATATCAAAATCCAGACCCCCCACCCGCGGCCAAATATCAAGGTTTTTGCGGGTCAGATGGTCGCTATGCAAATCCGAAATATGCAAAATCCGCAAACCCCGCAAATGGTCGGGCAGTCCGCTAAATTCCACAATTTGGAAATTCACCTTTAGCCAGCGCATGCTCCCAATAAAAATCGCCAGCCCGCCAGCCATCAGAAAAACTAATATTATCGGCACAAGCTGCCTCAAATTTTAAATACACTCCCTCCTATAAATTCCCTAATCAGGGAATTATTGGGAATCTCCCGCTCGGGAATTGCCAAAAAACAATCAAGGAATTTTAACAATCGAGATGCCTCGATATATTCGGGCTCATCGCGACCAATGGCGAAAAGTAGGGGCATGGCAAAGGTTTTCAGGATTGACATTTCATAAACAAGCGCGGAATTAAAGGCAAAATCAGCATCCTCCTGAAATGGAAAAATATTCTCGCGCTCGCCGCGGCCAACCGCGGGCCACATAGCCAAAGTCCGCCGGGCATCAAAGCCGCGAAACTGCGAATCCCGCACCAGCCGCCGCACGAGGCGGGTATCGGCGGTGGGAATCCGATTGTGGTCGTCCAAATTCAGCTGGGTCAACGCGCTAATAAAAACCTTGTAAACCAGCGCGGAATCAAGATTTGCGGACAGTTTGTCATTCAGACCATGAATGCCCTCGATTACCAGCAAATCATTATCAGATAAACTAATATATCGCTCTTTGTATTCCCTTTTTCCGGTAAAAAAGTTAAATTTTGGAATATTTACCGTTTCGCCATTGAGCAAAGCCCGCAAATCCGCCTGAATCTGGGCGATATCAATGGAATAGAGGGACTCGAAATCTGGCTTTCCAAATTTATCCAGCGGCACTCGCTCTAGCTCGTGATAATAGTCATCAAGGCTGATAACATGGGGTTTTAAGCCATGGACGCGGAGGCTGACGGCCAATCTATGTGAAAAAATTGTCTTGCCAGAGGAGGATGGGCCGGCCACCAGCACAATCTTTTTGCCGCCAACCGCCACCGCATCTGCAATCTGGGCGATGGATTTCTCGTGCAGAGCCTCATTTACACGTATAACCTCTCCGGAATTCCCATCGCAGATTATACGATTAAGCGCGCCAACAGTATCGATTTTCAAAATCCGCGCCCAATTATTAGATTCTCTAAAAACTTTGGTAATTTTTTGCAGATTTTTCATCTCGGAAAGCTGGGCGGGGTTGCGCGGATTGGGTATAATCAGCATAAAACCGCTATCCTGCCGCACCAGTGCGAAATCCGCCAAAAGCCCGGTGCGGGGCGCCATTTGGCCATAAAAATAATCATATAGCCAATCGATTCGGTAAAAATTCACAATCCCGGATGTGCGATAGCCAAGCAAATCGACTTTATCAAATAAACTCATATCGCGGGCAATCTCGATTCCCTCGTGCAGGGGGAAGCTATGCTTTTCTATCGGCAGGTCGCGAATGGCTATTTCCCGCATTTTCGCCTCAATTTCCACCACGATTTTATCGGTAATTTCAAAGCCTTCTTTGATAATTTCGCAAAAGTAATTCTTATTTATAGAATGTTCAATAACCACTCGGGTGTCACGCCCCAAAACCTCTCGCGCCGCGAAAATCATCATAAACGAGCAGCTCCGCTGATAAACGCGAAAGCCGGCGTCGGTTGTAATATCAAGAAAACTAATATCGCAATCCTTTTCAATAGTTTTATGTAGCTCAAACAAAAGATTGTCAACTTTCGCAATAAGCGGCGGATATGCACCATTATGGGCTTTGTCGCTAATTTGCTGTAGGGTCTGGCCGGCGGGGATTTGCATCGGAATGTTATCTACAGTAATATTTATTAATCTCATATTCGTTCTCCTTATATCACTCTTTTGAAAACCTGCCCATCTTCTTTGCTTACATATATTTCCAAATTTGGCAATTTTTCCGAAAGATAGGCCTTTAATGGATCGGCGAAAATGGCCTCGCTGGCGTAATGGGTGGCATCTATTAGGGCGAGGCCTAAATCCAGAGCCTCTTGGGCGGCATGGAATTTTATGTCAGCGGTGACAAAAACATCCACATTCAGACTGCGGATTTCGCGAAAATAATCTGGGCTGGCGGAAGAACCTGATGAAACCGCCACTTTGTGGATGGGGGTATCGATTTCTCCGCAAAAACTAATATGGGTCAACCCCAGACAATTTTTGACAAAATTGGCAAAATCAGCCAGAGTCATTTCCTTTTCCAAAAGCCCAATGCGCCCAAAAGCCGCGCCATTAGCTGCTTTGGCAAAAAATCCCATATGATTTAGCCCCAGCCGCTCAAACAAAATATCATTGATTCCGCCTTTCGCCGCATCCAGATTAGTATGGGCGCAATATAAGGCAATCTTATTTTCCAGCAGGCGCATAACCCGCCGGCCTAGGGGGTTAGAATCATTGATACGTTTCATCCCGCTCATAGTCAGGGGATGGTGGGTAATAATCAGCTCGGCCTCTAGCTCCATAGCCTCCTCAACAACGGCGGCGGTGGCATCTAGGGCAATCAAAATTTTTGCGACAGGCGCCTGATGGCGACCCAGCAAAAGCCCGATATTATCCCATTCCTGAGCCAAATCAGGCGGGGCCAGCTCCTCCATTGCGCGAATCACATCCTGAATCATCCAATTCATTTTGCACCTCCCTAATCATTTCCATATACTGGAAAATTTCCATATATCTACCATTGTTTTTATCAATATTCCTAATATTTTTCTCTGATTTTTTATATTCACCCTGTAAAAATTGCCCAAAAATTTTACATTTTTTGGCAATTAACTGCCGTCCAAATGCATATTCGTGTTCGGAATAAGCGAGAGGCTCGCCGGGGACGCAATCCAGTATATTATAGTATTTATCCGTATCAATAATCATTAGTTCATTTGTGATAAAAAAACCATTATTATGAAGAAACCGCCGCACCATAGGGATATCTCGCTGTGGGGACAAAATTAGCTGGGCAAAGAATCTGGCGATTGGTAGATTTTTGTGCAATATGTCGCATATTTCAATGCCGCCCATGCCTGTTATTGTACATGTTGCATAAAAATCCGGATTGACCCCATCCAAACCCGCGCCCTGACGGACTTTGACAATATCTGCCACCCCATGCGCCGCCACATTCGCCAAGCCGCGCGCAACAGGCCCGACGGCAATATCCGTCGCCAAGCCACGCGAAATAAGCCCGGCCTTTGCCAGAAAAATCGGCAGATATCCATGGTCCGCGCCGATATCCACCAAAGAATCATGGCGAACCATATCGGCAATGGCTTGTAAACGTGATGATAATCGCATTTTGCACCCTTTTACAGTTTATGTAAGCCCCGGCAAAAATTTGCAGGGAATTTATTCCAAATAGTCTTTTAATTTTTTGCTACGCCCGGGATGGCGCAGTTTCCGCAGGGCTTTGGCCTCTATTTGGCGGATGCGCTCGCGGGTGACATTGAATTCTTTTCCAACTTCTTCCAGCGTCCGCGCCTTTCCATCCCGCAGCCCAAAACGCAGTATTAGCACCTTTTTTTCCCGCTCGGTCAAAGTTTCCAGCACATTCATCAGCTGCTCCTTTAGCATGGTAAAAGCCGCCGCATCCTGCGGCGCAGGCACATCGTGATCCGGAATAAAATCGCCGATATGGGAATCCTCCTCCTCGCCAATCGGCGTTTCGAGCGAAACCGGGTCCTGGGAAAGCTTCATAATTTCCCGCACTTTTTCCACGGGCAGCTGCATCTCTTTGGCTATTTCATTGGCATTTGGCTCACGCCCATACTCCTGCAGCAAAAATTTTGAAACCCGCAAAAGCTTGTTAATTGTTTCAACCATATGGACGGGAATCCGTATAGTCCGCGCCTGGTCTGCGATTGCGCGGGTTATGGCCTGGCGAATCCACCATGTGGCATATGTGGAAAATTTAAATCCCTTGCGATAGTCAAATTTTTCCACCGCCTTAATCAGCCCCAGATTGCCCTCCTGAATCAAATCCAAAAAGTGCATACCCCTCCCCACATACCGCTTTGCAATGGAAACTACTAGGCGCAGATTGGCTTCTGCGAGGCGTTTGCGGGCGCTTTCATCCCCCTCCTCCATCCGCACCGCCAAAACCGCCTCCTCATCGCTGCTCAAAAGAGGCACTTTGCCGATTTCCTTCAAATACATACGCACATGGTCGTCGATATTTATGGCCGCCTCGGCCACGGATACCTCGATATCCTTTTCAACATCCAGCTCCTCGTCCGCATCCAAATCTTCCTCTATATCCATTTCTATATCGGATGGCTCAAAATCGGGATCCAGCGCGGCCGCATCCCCGGCGGAAATATCAATTCCTTTTTTTTCCAAATATTTATAAATGCTACGCAAAGCCTCATTGTCAATATTATAATCAACAAGATAGGCCTTTACTTCGCCAATTTCCAATATATTTTTTTTGGCCTGCCCAATGGCCACCAGCCCGTCGATTTTGTCCTTTAAAGAAGTATCGCCCATCGCGCTCAAATTAAATCTTCCTCTCCAAAATTCATTAGTTATTTTAACCAAAGAAATCCAATTTATTCGACTAAGTTATGTACAAACTGCGCAATTCCGCTTTTTTTGTCATTAGCTCATTTAGTTTTCTAATATCATCCCCCACTCCTGTAATTTCATGGTCAATATAAGTTTCCTTGATAATGCGAATTTTATCCATTAAAATTATATTTAAATCAGTTCTGCTAATATCGATATCTAGCGCGAAAATCTGCGCCATTTTATTTCGAGTATTTTCATTATCGGTATAGCCCAAAATATCAGCCATGGCTATATGGCGATCGTTTGACATAATATTTACTAATATCTCAAAAATCTTTATGTAGTCGGGATTTTCCAACTCGGAGGGGGAGATTAGGGGGGTGATTTTTTTGCAGAGAGCCGAATCGGCGGCCATCAGATATAGCAGGCCGCGCCGCGCCTCATCGCATCCCGGCGAAACGGCGAAATCCATGGGTCGCACCTGCATTGGGGCGAGCTTTGGCAAATCAGCTGGGGCGGCGGTTTGGCGGGCGATTTCCTCGCGAATGGAAAATTCTGACAAACCGCTGATTTGCGCCAGATTTTGGGCATAGGCATCCCGTTCGATTGCCGTGGGCAATTTTGCGATAATGGTGGCGGCGGTTTTGGCAAAAGCGGCGCGCTCGGCGGGGTTATTCGTATCAATAGGCTTTTGCGCCAAATGGATTTGATAGGCGGTATAGTCAAAGCTATTTGACAACGCTTTGTCAAAAGCCTTTGACCCATGATTTATCAGGAATTCATCCGGGTCTTTTGCCCCCTCTAGGCGCAAAATTTTCACCCGCAACCCCTCGGATTCCAAAATTGGCGCGGCGCGGCTAATGGCGCGCTCGCCGGCCTCATCAGAATCAAAAAGCAAAATCACGGTTTTGCAATAATTTTTAATAACACGGGCGTGGTTGATATTAAAAGCCGTACCCATGGCGGCGCAGGCATTGGCAAAGCCCGCCTGATGCAGGGCAATCACATCCATATAGCCCTCCACCAAAATAAGCTCGGGCGAATTGGTTTTGCGCGCCAAATTCAGCCCATAGAGCACCCGGGATTTATCAAAAATCGGGCCGGCCTCGCTATTTATGTATTTCACCTTGCTATTGCCCATATCGCGGCCACCAAAGGCAATCACCCGCCCCTGAATATCAAAAATCGGAAACATCAGCCGATTACGAAAACGGTCGCTTTTGCCGCCCCGCTCGTTTTCGCGAACCAGCCCACTGGCCATAATATCGGCCATATCAAAAGAATTTTGCAAATGATTTAACAATGATGCACTATCGGACAGCCCCAGCCCAAATTTGCGCTGGAATTTTACAGAAATGCGCCGCCCCTCCAAATAATCCCGCGCCGCCGCACCATTATCGCTCTGCAACCGCTCATAGTAAAATTTGGCAGCCGCGGTATATATTTCCAAAATAATTTTGCGCTGGGCAGAGGCTTTTTGATAATTTTCATCATAAACAGGCTCAGGCAGGGGAAAATTTACCCGCGCCGCAAGGTGTTTAAGCGTATCAACAAAACTAAAATTCTCAATCTTCATAATAAAGCTAATCACATTGCCCCCGGCATTGCAGCCAAAGCAATGAAACATCTGGGTTTGCGGGGTGACGGAAAAAGAGGGCGTACGCTCACGATGAAAAGGACAAAGCCCCCAAAAGCGATTCCCCCGCTGGCGCAACGCGACATGCCCGGAAATAATATCAACAATATCACACCGCCCGCGCAAATCCTCGATTATTTCCTGCGAATAACGCATTTTTATCCCCCTGTAATTTTATCATACGTTTTTTTGGCAAACCTATCCGTCATCCCGGCTATATAGTCGGCGGGATTTTGGGTTGGGTTTTGGTCGGGGTTGTTTGTGAAATATGTAAAAAGGGTGGTTATTATTTTGTCTATATTTTGACGTTCGCTGGTTATTCGGGGGTCGGTGTAGACATTAGCGAACATGTATTTGCGCAGGTCGGCTAGGGCGGCTAGGGCTAAGGGCGACATGGAAATGGCGGGTAGGCCTTGCGAATTTGCGATAATGTCGCAGATTAGGAGGTTTATTCGGGCGGATGATGTTTCGCCCAAAATATGGATGCAATCCTCGGGCAAATCCTTTGCGGATAAAATCCCGGCGCGGATGGCATCGTCGATATCGTGATTGACATAGGCGATTTTATCGGCTATTTGGACGACGCGCCCCTCTAGGGTGGCGGGGTCGCCGGATGTGCGGTGGTTTAGAACGCCGTCTATCACCACATCCGTCAGGTTTAGGCCGCACCCATCCCCCTCTAGCACCTCGACCACGCGGACAGACTGCTCATTATGCCGAAAACCGCCCGGCAAAAGGGCATCCAAAACATCCTCGCCTCCATGGCCAAACGGGGTATGTCCCAAATCATGGGCAAGCGAAATCGCCTCGGCCAAATCCTCATTTAGATTTAGGCCGCGGCAAATGGTGCGGGCTATTTGGGCAACCTCCAATGTATGTGTCAGGCGCGTGCGAAAATGGTCGCCCTCGGGCGAAATAAAAACCTGAGTTTTATGCATCAGCCGCCGAAAGGCCTTGCAATGCAAAATCCTATCCCTATCCCGCGCAAAGGCGGTGCGGATAGGGCATGGCGAAATCTCATTTTTTCGCCGCGCATCCCCGGCCTTTGCCGCATACCGGGAAAGCCGCGAATACTCCAACTCCTCCGCGCGTTTCACAAAATCCAAAAAATCACCCCGATTATTATATACGACAAAAATCCTCCCAATTCCTTCATAAAATCTCAAAACTCAATCTTGAAAACAGGATTGGAGTATGCTATAATAATTACAGGAAGCGAGGGCGATGCGCCATGAAGAAAAACGAAATCGAAAACCTGCCCATAGACTATTCCCGGTTGATGGATTTGCGCGTTGATTTCGCCTTCAAGACCTTTATAGAGGGCAATATCGAAGCACTCATCTCGTTACTCAACGCCATTTTTGCCAACGCAAAAATCAGCCGTGTTGTAAAATCTGTACGCTTAAAAAATCCAAACATGGACAAAAAATCACTTGAAGATAAGCTGTCTATTTTGGACGTTAGAGCAGAATTAGAGGATGGTACGGACATACTAATTGAGATGCACCTACATGGGTTGAATCAGCTTAAATCAAAAACGATTCGCTCATGGGCGAGAGCATACAGCGAGGAATTGGAAGCAGGGCAACGCTACACGGAGCAATCCCCAACCATTACAATCGCATTTGCCGACGGAGCGGTTGAGCCATTGCAGAAACCCGAAAACGCAAAGGACAAAATCCACAGGGTATGTATGATAATGGATAAAGAGGACGGCACAATTTTCACAGAAGCATTGGAATTACACTATATCAATATGAAGGCCTTTGCCAAAGCCGTAAACGAAGCCGACAGCATAAACATACAAGAAACCAATGAAGATATGTTTGCATATTGGCTTTCGATAATCACCGAAAAGGAAATTGTGAACAAGGACATTATAGAAAACGCCCGAAAGGAAAAGGAGGTAATCCGAATGGCTGTATCAGCAATAGCAAGGCAGAGCGAGGATAAAATCATGCGGCAAGCCTATCAGCGTAGGAAAGATGACGTATATTTCCACAACTTGGAATTGGCTAAAGCGGAGGAGGCAACACGCAGGGCGGAAGCGGCGACACGCAGGGCGGAAGCGGCAGAGAAAGAATCAGAGGAGAAAGATGCCATTATTGCCCAGTTAAAAGCACGGTTGGGCGAAGAATAAGCACAGAAGGGGGATTGAATATGAAAAAAATGTTAATTCTGGGAATTATTGTTATAGGTTTGGCCACCTGTGGCCGTGGGGCGGATTATGATGGCGAGGGGGAATATGTGGCCGCCACTACGCCGCCGATTATTGATGTTATGCCGGATGATATGGGCGAATGGCTGGCTGCGGCTTATGATGCTTTCAATCCTTTTCATCAGGATTTGACCTCGCTGCAAAATATGATGGTGGAAAATTTTGCCATGTGGGATTTGGCCTATCGCGAGCAGGGCATTGATTTGGATGATATTTTTGCGAATATTCGGGCATATATTAATGATAATCCCGGCATGGATGAGGCTGGGTTTGAGGCGGCTTTGCGGCGGTATTTTGCCCCTATGATGACATGGCCCGATGTATTTGCCGGATTTCGTTTGACGCGGATGTTTCAGCAGCGGCAAGATGATGCCCCCGAGCCTGAAACTGTTGATATAGAGGGCATTTATGATGCGGTTTTGCTGCAATTGATAGCCGTCCTCTCCGGCGTCAGCGGCGAGGCCATCAGCGAAATGGCCTATGAAATAGAAATAATGATGCGCGTTTTGCGAATTGATAAGGATTTGGATGAATTTATTTATGCTATGGAGGGCAGCGATATTATTGCGGCGGCCAAATGGATGCAGGCTTTAAGCGCGATTCAAAATCAAAAGTTTATCGAAAATATACAAACCGAAATTATCGAGGATGGGCGGATTGCTTTGCTGACGCCGGCGCATTTTATGCGCGCGCATGGATTTAGCCAAATTTGGAATGAGCAAATCCAGGATTTTTTCGAGCAAATACAGGGATATGAACATTTGATTCTCGATTTTAGATATCTTGCCGGAGGGCCTGTTGATTTTTTCATAGATTCGATTATGGCGCTGATTATTACCGAGCCTATGGCCGCCTATGCCTTTCAATTCATGGTTTTGGGGGATTATGCCGTTCCGTTTACCCAGCGGCTGATTTTGCCCGGCCCCCAGATCCCCCTGCGCGCCACCGACCGCAATATCCGCCCGATTCACGAGATTTTGGCGGCTCACGATTTGTATGAATTTTATTTGCCGGATGCAAATCGGCTGCAATACGGATTTCGCAGCGAATTGCGGGTGAATCCCGCGCCGCTGGCGCGATTTGATGGCAACCCTGCTTTTGATGGAAAAATATGGATTTTGATAGGCCAGCATACATTTGATGGCGGCGCGATAGCCGCATGGATAGCGCGGGAAACCGGCTTTGCCACGGTGGTTGGCGAGCCTGCGCCATTTCATGCCATGATAGCCCCGACCAGCACCCGCCTGCGAAACTCGGCAATAATGGTATTTATGGATATTTTTTATGCGACGGATTCCGCCGGCCGGCCGCTGGCCTCGGGCATTGTCCCGAATTATCCATCCCGCCCGGGCATGACCGCCTTGGAAACCGTTTTAGACATGATAAACCAATAATATTACGGAGGAATTTATGGACACACCCTCAAAGGCAAATCGCTTTTTCTTCTTTGTATTGCTGCATTCCCTGCTGGTGGCGGAGGTTTTCGCGCTAATCAATTTCCGCCTGCTATTGCCAAATGACATTTATTTACCATTGTGGGCGATTTTATTCATTGGGCAATTTTTCACATTCTTTGTCCCCTGTGCTATTGTGGCGGTAAAATATCGGGGCAAACTGGGCGAGCTTTTCCCCATGCGCGCCATGGGGGCGGCCAATTGGCTGATGATAATAGGCATGATGCTGGCCATACAGCCGCCCATTATGATGCTCGCGCTGGCCACTAGTCAAATTTTTGGCAATCCAATTGGCGATATAGTGGCGGAAATCAATATTCAGGGCAATTTGCTTTTGACAATCGGGGTGGTGGCTGTTGTGCCGTCGGTTTTCGAGGAAATCGCCCTGCGGGGCGTAATCTTTGCCGGATACCGCAAAACCAAGCTTTTCACCGCCGCCATGATAAATGGCCTGCTCTTTGGCATAATCCATTTCAGCCTCCAGCAATTCGCCTATGCCTTTATTTTGGGCGTGATTTTTTGCTATTTTGTATATTACACAAAATCGCTTATTTCCGCCATTTTGGCGCATTTTGTTTTAAATGGCACACAGGCGAGTCTCAGCTTTTGGGCGGTGGGCGCGGAATCCGCCATGCAGGAGGCAATGGAATATTATGGATATGCCCCCTATTTTGAATTTAGCGAGGCCTTGGGTTTGGTAATATTTGGGATTTTAGCCATAATCTGCCTAGGGCTATTTGTCCTAATTTTCATAAAATTCAAACGCTACAATTACTCGCGAAATCTAAATGCCGACATTGTTTCGGCGATAGTGATAGACCCGGCCGATTCCGGCGAATATATCGATATCCAAACTCTGGAAATCCCCGGCACACCAAAGGTCGCAACGGGCTTTTTATGGGGCAGCATCGGCGCATATATCGCGATAATGGCGCTTTTGCAAATCGCCATGCGCATTTTGTAGATGTTACCAAAATATGGAAGCGGGGAAAAACGGATTAAAATTCGCGAGCTTTGTCATATCGGGATTTTTGTGGCTTTGATAGCGGTTTGTGCGCAAATTGCCATTCCTTTGCCGGGGGGCGTGCCGATTACCTTGCAGGCATGGGCGATTTCTTTGGCGGGGCTTGTGCTGGGGGCGAAAAATGGGGCAATGGCTGCGCTGGTTTATGTTTTACTAGGCGCGGCTGGCGCGCCGGTTTTTGCCGGCTTTAGCGGCGGCTTTGGCGTGATTTTGCGCCATACCGGCGGGTTTATTCTTTCCTTTCCCGCGCTGGCTTTTTTGGCGGGCGTTGGCGCGAAAAGGGCGAGGATTTTTTCGGCGACGCCGGGTCTTTCGGCGGGCATCATCGTTAATTGGGTCGCCGGGCTGCTTTGGTTTAGCTGGATAACCGGGCATAATTTGGGCGTTTCTTTTGGCTATGCCATCGCGCCTTTTATTTTCGCAGGCGTTCTAAAGGCTGTGATTCTGCCCGCCTTGGGCAAAAAAATATTTATTTTAATTTTTTCTAAAAACTATTGAAATTGTCTATAATTTCATGTATAATTAAAAGGATACGAAAATTCAATAAAGAAGGTGGGATAGGATGAAACGGAAAATGAAGGCGCGGGTTGCGGCTTTGATTATCGCGGGAATTATGCTGACGGGGGCTTTGGCGGTGTCGGCGGTAAATGGCTCGCCTTATGAAACCCTAAAAAACGCCGTTATTAACGCAATGCTTTATGATAATGTTACCATGAATGCCACGATTAAAATGTCCGTAAATGGTATGGTGATTGAGAATCAGCGGGCGCATATAATTCAGACGCCCCAAGCGAGGCTGCAGCTTTTTTACGACCGCTGGACGGGCGAGCCTAATGGCGATTTTGCTTTTACATCCCAAAATATGGATGTTCGCCGGGTAAATTTGGGGGGCGAGGGGCAGCAGTGGTATTCTGCGAATCTGCATGCGGGTCGCTGGTGGCGCAATCAAACCCTCTCCGGCATGACCGCGGATAACGCCAATTCCGCCATGTTTCGTTTTATGGAGGTTTTGTTTGACCTGGCCATTGGCAATCTGAAAAATAATTTTTCAATGAGCCAATCCGGCGGAATCCGTACAGTTACCGCCACTTTTAATCATAGCCAGCTGCCCGAGCTTATGCGCGTTGGGCTGGATGCTGTGATTGAAGCTAATCAAAATTCTTTTGCAGAGCTTTTTGTTGAAGAAATGCCCCAAGAGGCCGTCGCGCAATTTTATTATCATAGACGGATTTTGGAATCGCTGTTTTTTGACCGCATCCATGTGCGGGGCGAAATAGATGGCAATGGTAATCTGGTGGGAATTTATGGAAATTTGATTGTTTCCGTTACCTATACGGATGGTTCTGTTGAAATTATGGAACTTGATATCAGCATGATATTTTCTGATATCGGCACATCTGTGCCATTTATCCCCATTGAGGGGGCGTATGAAATTTTGACCCATGATTTCGCGCAGGAAAATTTTGGCAGACGCTATATGTGGCTGTATTTTCTCCGCCTAGAGGATGGCTCGATTGATTTTGAGAATATCCAAAGCACATTTCCTGTCCGCGAAAGAGTAAGGGATTTTCTTCGATGAAAATATTAGAGATTAGCGGTTTGACAAAATTATACAACAACGGGCGCGGGGCAGAGGATATCAGCTTTGCCCTAGCTCCCGGCGATGTGATGGGTTTGCTTGGGCCAAACGGCTCGGGCAAAACCACCACCATGAAGGCCATTGTTGGCCTGCTCTATCCCCAGCAAGGGGCTATTTCTGTTTGCGGAATTGATGCCATCGCCGAGCATGAGCGCGCCATGGCAAATGTGGGCTGTCTAATCGAAGCCCCGGCTTTATACGATTTTTTGACCGCGACCCAAAATCTGCGGCTATTTGCCAGATTTTATCCCAATGTGGACGAAGCGCGAATCCAAGAGGTTTTGCGCCTAGTCGAAATGGAGCGTTACACAAAAGACAAAGTACGCACATATAGCCTAGGCATGCGCCAGCGGGTCGGTCTAGCGGCGGCATTACTAAGCCGCCCGCGCCTGCTGATTTTGGACGAGCCCGCCAATGGCCTAGATATCGAGGGCATGATTTACGTCCGCGATGTAGTCCGCACCGCCGCCGAGGATGGCTCTACCGTGCTAATCTCCTCCCATCTGGCCGGCGAAATCCAGCAATACGCCACCCGCGCCGCCGTCATGCACAACGGCCGCCTCCTAGCCACCGACACCCTATCAAACATCCTAACAAACCACGAAACCCTAGAAAATTACCTAGTAACCCAGGTTCAAAATTACCGAAAAAATCAATAGAGGGGGATTTATCATGAATATAAATGAAATATTGATTTGCCCTGCATGCAAATCCGATTTGCATAAAAGCTTAAAATGCGTACATTGCGACAATGTGTATAGTTCAAAAAGCGACATTTATAATATTCTCTCGCACAGCCTTTCGGGTATTCAAGCAAAGATTAGCATGAAACGAAAACTGGCGAATCTAATCAAAAAAACTTTTATCAAAAAATTTGAACAAAAATATATTTCCAGACTGTCCGCTGAAACAAGACAGGTGATGCGAAAGCAAATGGATTGTATGAGCGAAATATATAGCTCTTTTTCGGGCATGGTGTGTGATTTCCCCACGGGTATAGGGCGCAATCTTAAAATTTTGCTGGATAACAACCCAAACAACGCAACAATTGTTTGCACCGATATAGACGCAGATATGCTTTCGATAGCGCGAAAGCATAAGGGCGGCAAAAACCCTAACACGCATTACGTTATAACAGACGGCAGATATATGTCCTTCAAAGACGATATTTTTGATTATATTGCATCTATTGCTGCCTTTGGAAATGTTACCGAAACAGGCAAGATGATAAATGAACTATATCGAATATTAAAACCGCAGGGCAAAATTGTAATGAACACTTCCTATATCGAAAAGGGAAGCAAAAGTTATGAGCTTGCCAAAAGCGCAGGGCTTGAGCGCGGTATGGTTGAGGAATACCTACTGAAAGAGCTGGCAGATGCGGGATTCATCAATATTAGCTCAACAATCATCGGCAAAGCCATATGGGCTGAAAACCCATACGATTTACTCCCTGTCGCGGGCGACATGCAGTATTTTTGTATAGTGCAAGCAGAAAAGAACAAATGATTTACGAATAAAAATTTAGGCAACCCCTATTAGAGGTTGCCTAAATAACCGGGCTTTGTGGTGTATGATATATCCAGACTAAATCTCTAAGGACATTGTTTTTGAAATCATCATCTCTTTTGAGCAAATTTCGCTCCCATACGAAATCAACTTTTAATGGTTTAACCATTTCCAAGAAATCTTCGATAAACGAAAGTATTTGGTCTGTCGCATCATCCAAATTATAATTGTAATCATATAGTATGTCTAAATCACTATTGCCGTCATAATCACCTCTAGCATAAGAGCCAAAAATACCTATGCGATTGATAGAGGAGTATTTGGCGGCTGTTTTTGAGGCGGCGGCCTCAATGCTATTTAGTGTCGCTATCATCAACAATCGCACCTCTCAATTCATCTTGCGCGCCGCTATATTAAGCCGCCGTCGATTGTTAAAATCTTGCCGGTGATGTAGTTGCAGTCTATTAGGAATTGGGCGGCTTTGGCGATTTCGTTTGGATGGCCGAAATAGCCTAGGGGGATGGATTCCGCTAGGGATTTGCGTTCGTTTTGTGTTAGGAAATTATTCATTTCGGTGTCCATTACCCCGGGGGCAATGGCGTTTACGCGGATGTTTGCCGGGGCTAGCTCTTTTGCTAGGGCTTTTGTGAAGGAATTGACAGCGCCTTTGGTCATGGAATAGACCGCCTCGCAGCTTGCCCCCGCCTCTCCCCAGATGGATGAAATATTGATGATATGCCCCTTTTGCTCTTTGAGCATCAGGGGTATTGCTAGATGAGAGCAATTTAGCATGGCCAGCTGGTTTATGGCGATTAAACTCTGCCATAGCGGGGGGCGCATATCGGAAAATAGACCGATATGCGCCACCCCAGCATTGTTTATTAGCAAATCCAGCCCGCCAAAAGCATCGGCGATTTGTCCAAAGGCCGCCCGCGCCACCTCATAATCAGACATATCCGCAAAAATCGATAATATCTGCCCGGCGGCAATTTCGCGCAGGGAATCAGCGGCGGAATTTAAACCATCCCAATCCGCCGAGCCATTTATCGCAACATCATGCCCATTCTGCGCAAAATGCCGCGCCATAGCCGCGCCCAGCCCGCGCGAGCTGCCTGTAATAAAAATTCGCATAAGAAATTATCTTTTCGAGAATTGAGGAGCGCGTCTGGCACCTTTTAGGCCGTATTTTTTGCGCTCTTTCATCCGCGGGTCGCGGGTCAAAAACCCCGCCTTTTTCAGCGCAGGGCGAAAATCCGCATCTGCCTCAACCAAAGCGCGAGTAATCCCATGGCGAATCGCCCCGGCCTGGCCGGTATAGCCGCCGCCGTGGACATTCACCAAAACATCAAATTTCCCGGTCATCCCGGTTAACTCCAAAGGCTGGCGCACAATGATTTTCAGGGTTTCCAGCCCAAAATAATCGTCCATCTCGCGTTTATTGATGGTGATTTTGCCGTTGCCCGGCATTATATACACCCGCGCAACGCTGGATTTGCGCCGCCCGGTGCCATAGTATCTAGCTAAAGCCATATTAAAAACTCCTTTTTAATAGTTAATTTCCAAAACCTCGGGCTTTTGCGCCTGATGCTTATGCTCGCCGCCCGCATATACATGCAGTTTTTTAAATATAGCGCGCCCCAAAGCACCTTTTGGCAGCATGCCCTTTATGGCATGGCGCAAAACCTCCTCGGGCTGGCGTTTTAGCTGCTCGCGCAGGGTGCGGGTCTTTAGCCCGCCAATATAGCCGGAATGCCGCCAATAAATTTTTTGGTCCAATTTATTTCCGGTAAACTCGACTTTCTCCGCATTAACAATAATCACATTATCCCCGCAATCCACATGGGGCTGAAAAATCGGCTTATGTTTGCCGCGCAAAATTTTAGCAATTTCGCTGGCGAGCCGCCCTAGGGTCTTTCCCTGCGCATCAACAACATACCATTTTTTAACAACATCCGCAGACTTAGTAATATGCGTACTTCTCATCTTCGCTTTCCTCCTAAAAATAACCATAGTCCGGGGCTAGTGGACACATAGTTTTACAAATATTAATTATAGCACCTTTTCCCAAATTTGTCAACACAAAAATTTCAATTTTTCGATAATAAAATTTGTATAAAATATTGCATAGGGGCAATGATTTTAGTGAAATATTGGAAGCAATAGAAAAAATTTCCAGAGGATGATGTTTTTGGATATTTTATTAACAAGAAGCCTAAATGGAAGGCCGATAACGCACGAGGAAATGAAGTTTTTGTCCTTTAGCAGCAAGGCATTTGCCGAAATATCAAAGGCCGTAAATGAGCGGGCAAACCGGGCGCGGGGAATTGCCCCTAATGACAATGGCAAAAAAAGTAGTTGAAAACGAAAAGGCGATGTGTTATAATGGGGATGGGTGGTGGTTTTTTGGAGGATAAAAAAGCGGTTGCGATTTATATCCGCGTTTCCACGGATGCGCAGCGAGAGGAAGGCTATTCGATAGATGCGCAAAAGGAAATGCTGCAGGCCCATTGTGTATCAAAGGGGCTTAAAGGCTATGTTTATTACATAGATGGCGGTTTTACGGGTAGCAATATCGAGCGACCCGAAATGCAAAGGCTTATTAGCGATGTTAAGCAAAACAAGATTTCTCATGTTGTGGTATATAAACTCGACCGGCTTTCGCGAAGCCAAAAGGACACGCTGTATTTAATCGAGGATGTTTTTAATCCCTATGGCGTTGATTTTATTTCCATGAGCGAGAGCATGGATACATCAACCCCGCTGGGCAGGCTGATGCTGGGGATATTATCGGCATTTGCGCAGCTCGAGCGGGAAAATATCCGCGAGCGCACCCGTATGGGCATGCGCGAGCGCGTAAAATCCGGCAAATGGATGGGCGGAGGCCGCACCCCTTTTGGCTATGATTATGACGAATCCCGCGGCACGCTCGTTCCCAATAAAGATGCGGAGCGGGTGCGCAAAATCTATGAGCTATATCTAAAAGGCCATTCAACGGCAAATATCGCCCAAACCCTTGGGCTAAAATATGACAAACTGGCCTATCAGATATTGTCGCGAAAATCGAATGCGGGCTATATTGTTTATAATGGCGAGGAATATCTCGGAAATCACGAGCCGATAATAAGCCTCGAAACCTACGAATCCGCCATGCGATATATGAAAGAGCGGTCGGTTAAAAAAGTATCAGAATCCAATTATTTATTCACCGGGCTATTGCACTGCAAAAAATGCGGCGCGAAAATGCGCTATCAAAAATGGGGCAAACATGATTGCAAAATTGTTTGCTATTCCCAAGACAAAAGCAAAAAACACCTAGTGAAAGACCCCAATTGCGGCAATAGCAAATTATGGGCAAGCGATATCGAGGATGTGATTATCAAAGATTTATTTACCTATTCATTCGAGCAAAGCAAAGGCGATACTGCGCAGATTTCCAATATGAGTTTGCTAGAAATTTTACACGACCAACATAACACCATTTCGCTAAAGCTCAAACGGCTATACAACCTATATGCCGAAAACGGCGATGAAATCCTACTAGATTCGATAAACACAACAAGGGGAGAGCTAAAAAACATTCAAATCCAAATCGAAAACGAAACAGAAAAAACCAAACTAGCCGACAGCTTTGTCGCCCTAAAAAAAACCCTCTCCACCCTATCCGAAATGTGGGAATACATGACGCCCAAAGAAAAAAAGCTCTTGATTAACGATTGCATAAACCGAGTTACGATAAACGGCGAGACCATTCATGTGGATTACAAATTTTCACACAATTTCGCACCTAATGACATTCATTCCGATGATTATCGGCGAAATTCGGCGATATTTGCGGGACAATAATGCCATTCGCGTTAGCCGCTCTTTGCGCGATATCGCCTACAAAGCCCTCCAGGCCAAAGAGCAGCTAATCGCGAAAAACTCAAAAGAGCCCACCGTAGAAGAAATCGCCAAAGAGCTGGATTTGCCCCCCCAGGACGTGGTACTAGCCCTAGATGCCATCCAAGACCCCGTCAGCCTTTTCGAGCCCGTCTACAACGACGGCTCAGACGCCCTCTACGTAATGGATCAGGTATCCGACACCCAAAACATCGACACAAACTGGCTAGAATCCATCTCCCTAAGCGAGGCCATGAAACGCCTAAACGAACGCGAAAAACACATCCTAACCCTCCGCTTCTTCGAAGGCAAAACCCAAATGGAGGTGGCTGATGAAATAGGTATTAGCCATAGCAAAAAGCAGTACATATTTCAGAGAGCCAAAGATGCTTATAAGGACACCCATTCTTTTGTGTATGCCGCCGTTGTATCCATAGTCATGCTTGATAAAATTTCTTCCTGAGTAGTAAGCGCAATTTAACGAGCTAATTTCGCCAATTGATGTCAGTCAAAAAGCCCGGACATTAATTGGCGAAAATCATTATCAAATTCTCTAGCCCCGGCATTTGGCTCGAGATTATTTACTGTACACAAATTCAATCCCAGCTAAATCGTATGATTGAATAAACAAAAACCACGGGCACAAATCGTCGAAATCATACCTATTGCGGAAATTTGTCTTGCAAGCATCCGTACACATCTTGCCCCAAGAATTGCAAAGCTCAAAAACAGGACACTCATCTACACCATTGGACTCGATGTATTCCAAGAATTTCTCAAAAACGATAAATTGCGAAATGTGCTCACTTCTATCACGCCCTCTCGGAAGTAAGGATATACCTTTTCCAAGCTTATTCATAATAACAGGGACACCAATTTCGTCAGTAACGCTATCAATATATCTCGTCAGAGTTGATTTATCCATTTTAAACATATCCGAAAATAAAAGTCGACCTGCCGATTCACGTTTGGCAAAATTATTAACCCCCGATATCCACATTCGTATATCGTCAAACTGTTTATGCCTATATCTTGACGTCATATCCTCAAAAAAATCATTCAGTCTTCTATCAGCTTTGCTTACCACCGACTCTTTGCCCCCTAATCCTGAGTTCCACTCTGCACTCAGCAGTGCATCATAGCAAGCGCTGTAATTCATAAATACATTCATCGTCTTTTTGATAGCGCCATTATCAAGAAGCTGACTAAAGAGTATGTGAATCGGATTATCTGTATGCAAGCAAAACTCGACAACGCTCATTCTCACATCATCAGGCACTTCTGAAAGTCCATAGTAATCAAAAATCAAATCTACCGTTTTGTATGGCAAATCAGGATGGCTATCTCGATAGTGTTTTGTTTCTATTTTATGTGCTATATACTCAAGTAAGTCTCTCGCGCCAACCGCATAATCACATAAACCATTTTCAAAATCCAATGTATAGCTAAAAATCCTTTTGCCTATCGCTCCGCCATCATCATCTTTTTTTATTTTGTTAATTTTTCCTACATCCTCTCCGTCGCCATGTCCAAAAGAGGCTTTAAATTGCTTATTCAAAATTTTTGAATTTTCACTCCATTCGCCAAATGGTAGTTCAACCTTTTTCTTTCCTGAAATCTGTTTCCTGAAATCATCAAAATAAGCCGAATTAGCCAAGTTCCACCTGATGTTGTAAGGCAACAACACATCTTGCAAATAATGTATAAATTCGTGTATAAAGGTTTCGGGATGTCTGGCTATGGCCTCGTCAACACTTTCATTTGTTTCCAGCACCATATAAAAAAACGATGGCACGTAATACCCTTCTACCGCTCTCACCTTCAACAAAAACACCTCGATTCCAAAATTATTATTTTTCGCTCTAAATTAATACTCATTACAAGTCAAGCATGAGCATAAAAAAGGTATCTGGAAAGGTATCTGGGGCTGGGGGTTGTGTTTGATGTGATTTTTATGCTATGGGAGCTTGCAAAGGCTCTCTAAAGACCATCGCTCGTTTTCTTCAGCGCGCGCTCATCTATTTCAATGCCCGCTTTTGTCAAAACATCGCCCAAATGCTTGCGTATCGCCGCCCGGAATGTGCGTTTGGTGCAAAGCTCGTTTTGTTTTAGCATCCCTGCCCGCTTCATAAATTCTATGTAGGTCAGCAGCTCCGACACATCCCCCGCTTCCTTTGCAATGTCATAATATTCCATTAGCTTTTCTCTGGAATAGCCGCGGGGCTTGGAGATTATGTTTTCCAGCAGGCGCAACTGGGATGGGGCTATCCCCTCGCCCAGATAATACACCCTGTCATGTTTGTATTCATACCCGGTCTTTTGAAATATTATTAACAACATTGATGTAAGATTTGCAAAGCCAAGGGAGGTGTGTTTGGGAAAATATACGCCGCGGCTTTGTAGAATTGAAACGAAAGTGCCAAAAGGCAGACCAAACCTTTTCATACAGCCGCAAACAAATGGGTCGCTTTCAAGAAGCCGCAAAAAATCCCCGATTGCATCATAAAAGTTTGCGGATTTATAATTCTTTGGCAGGCGCAGATTTATTGCCTTTTCAATGATGCGGGGCTTTATTTCGGCAGAGCGAGAATCCAGCCAATCGTCACAAATGCGAAAAAGCGCATCGCCCGTAATATTCGGGTTTGACACCACAATCAGATTTTTGCCCATCTCCTTTATCTGCTGGCACAAAAACCCAAAATCGCTGTCCCCGCTAGCTATAGCCACAGTTTTAATGCTATGCCTGCGCAAAATGGTAGCCGTCACATCTATCCCCATCTTAAAATCAACAATATTCGACTTTTTCTGCGGCACATTCGACATAGGCTCAACCGCAACCAATTCAACCCCATGCTTGGCCATCAAAGCCGCAACGCGCGCAGTATGCTCATTTTTCCGCATATACGCTTTCTGCAAAACAATTTCGCCAACAAACGAACTGGCCTTGATTCGATCCATCAGACCAAGCAACTCCTGTTCCAATTTGCCACTTTTAATAACAATACCAATATTTTCCAAATCATAAAACGCAGCAGTTTTCATGTGTGCCCTCATTGATGGATAGGAATGAATTTCTCAAAATACTCCCTTAACTTATCATCGCAAACATAAACGAAAGTCCCCTTGATGCCGCGCGTTAGCAAAATGGCATAAGAATTGAGGATAAATGCCTTTAAATCGGCATCAGACACGCCTTTTTTGACCTCTTTGTCATGGAATTCCTTTTTGTTTACTGCGATTTTATTTTCTGTTGTGTCAAAAGTGAGGTCGGGGCCGATAACCACCCCGGCATAATTTAGGTCAAGCCCAACCAGAGTATACACGCTCCCCATCTCGTTTTTGCAATCGAGATTACTAAGCCAGCCGCTTGTTTGCCCATTCCAGTCAATCTCTATTCCATCAATGACAATTTTGCGCCAAGTGTCGCTTCCCTTGTCTTTCCATTGCCATGCATACCCGCCGCACAGCCTGCTCAAGCCCACCGCTTCATCTTTTTTGCGAATAAGCTTAAACATATCCGAAAAATTAACGAACAGCTTAAAATCGTAATTTTCAAATATTTTAGGCTCTTCCGTTTTATGATGCAAAACATCATGAATATAGGAAACATAGCCATCACCGGCTTGTATGCGCATTTGCTCATCCAGCAGCACAGGACGGATTCCCCTCGTTTTTTCTTTCAACCTCTCCATAAAATAATCGTGGGATATATCGCGAGGAGCGGCAATTTGCTTATTATCGACAAACAAAACCTGACAACCCGAGTTGTTCAAAATCCAATCCAACTCATCTCCGTCCTCGCACAAACCCATGCGCTGATTGCCTTTCCTAAAATCCGTAATATAAAAACCAATATTTTTTGCCCGCCTCAATTTATGCGCCTCATCACAAATTACAATATCGTAAAATTTCTTTGTAACATCAATAGGCGCGATTACATGGCTTTTATTCAGATGTTTAGTTTCCTTGAATACCTTTTGAATTTCCTCCCGCATGGCAGTAGTGGGATACACCAGCGCAATCTTTTTATCCCGATAGCGGGGGTCGGTTTTCAGGCGATAAAAAAGCGAGGTCGCAACCACGGTTTTGCCCGTACCCGCATCCCCCTCAATCAAAATCGGCCTAGCCTCATAGCCATCCTTATGAGGTTTCGTTTCCCCCGTGTTAATAACATTCATAATATTATTCAATGCATGTTCTTGCTTTTCAGTCAAAACATTATACGGCGAATACTTGTAAACGCCCGAATTGAGAATCGCCCTAAACTCCCTCGCCTTCACAAGCCCCATCTTTTCAAGCTCAACCCATAAATCATCAAAATGCAACTCAAACATATTAGCCCTTTGATAGTGAGTCGTTTTGCCATCATTTCCATTAACAACCTCATACAGCCCATCTATCCGCATCAGCTTTATAAGGATACGTTCAAAATGAAATGCTGGCCCTGGCTCAAATAGTTCACTTTGGATAATATGAATTTTATTAAATTTATAGCTTTTAAGTCTATTTCTTTCAGAATCGCTGCAATGTTCAACTGCTCTACGTTCGATATTATTCGTTTCACCAACATAAACCTGCTTCTTGCTTTCCAAAATATAGACACAGTGATAATCAAATTGAAGTTCCCATTTGTCAAAATTGCGATTTGTAAAATCTCTGGTTTCAATAATAAACATAGTATCCCCCTAACGGCAACAATCTCCAATGACAAATCGCATAACAGCATCCTGCCAATTGGGCAATCTATCAAATCCAGCCGCATCCAAGCTCGCCTTAGACAATCGCGAATTCTTCGGCCTGGCAGCCTTAGATGGATACGCATCCGAAGGAATGGGGTTCACCTCGCAAGATTTGCCGCCTACCCGCATAATCTCTTGCGCAAACTCCGCCCAAGAACAAAAGCCCTCATTTGTAGCATGATAAATGCCATATTTGCCGGACTGAGCCATATCACACAAAAGCACCGCCAAATCAGCCGCATAAGTGGGGCTGCCTATCTGGTCAGCAACAACGTTTAGCTCATCCCGCTCGCCGCCAAGGCGCAACATGGTCTTTACAAAATTATTGCCATTTTTACCAAAAACCCAAGAAATCCGGACAATGTAATGCCTGTCCAAATGCCGCAAAACTGCATCCTCGCCCGCCAGCTTGCTCTGACCATAAACCGACAGCGGGTTCTTTCGCGAATCAACTTCATGCGGGATATCCCCATCGCCGCCAAAAACATAGTCCGTGCTAATATAAATCATCTCGGCATCTATCTCGCGACAAGCCGCCGCCAGATTCTCCGTCCCCTCCCCATTAACACACATACAAAGCTCCGCATTATCCTCCGCACCCTCAACATCCGTATATGCGGCGCAATGAATCAGCGTATCAGGTTTATGCAAACGCAAAAACTCGCTAACACCAGCGCGATTTACTATATCCAACTCGTCTATATCAACGGCCAAAAACGGCTTTCCTCGACGTTCAAGCTCAAGCGCAACCTCCGACCCCAACTGCCCCAAAGCCCCTGTCACCATAATCATAACTTTTCACCAAGCTCCCTATATTTGCCACTCAAAATATTTTTCCACCAAGTTTGATTATCAATATACCACTGAATCGTGCGCGCCAGACCATCTTCAAAAGAAACCTGCGGCCGCCAGCCAAGCTCTCTCGTAATTTTCGAGGAATCTATGGCATAACGCAAATCATGCCCCGGCCTATCCGTCACATATCGAATCAGCGATTCGGGCTTGCCAAGCTGCTTGAGAATAGTCCGCACAACGTCAATATTGCGCCGCTCGGAATTGCCGCCGATATTGTATGTTTCGCCCGCAACACCATGTCGCACAATGGCATCAATAGCGGCGCAATGGTCGTCCACAAAAAGCCAATCGCGCACATTTATCCCCTCGCCATACACAGGCAGGGGCTTGTCCGCCATAGCATTCGTAATCATCAGCGGAATCAGCTTTTCCGGAAAGTGATATGGCCCATAATTATTGCTGCACCGCGATATTGTTATGGGCATTTTATACGTCCGCGCATATGCCTGACAAAGCAAATCCGCCCCGGCCTTCGAGGCCGAATACGGGCTGGATGGGTCAATCGGCGTTTCCTCGGTAAAAAGCAAATCCGGCCTATCCAATGGCAGATCACCAAAAACCTCATCCGTAGAAACCTGATGAAAACGCAAAACCCCAAACTCGCGGGATGCATCAAGCAAAACCTGCGTGCCAACCACATTAGTAGTGATAAAAACACCAGGATTTTCAATGCTCCTATCCACATGACTCTCCGCCGCAAAATTAATTACAACATCGGGTTTATATTTTTCAAAAATAGTCCGCATAGTAACCACATCAGCAATATCCGTCCGCTCAAAATGGAAATTATCATTTTCAAGCACATCCACAAGGTTTTCCATATTGCCGGCATATGTCAGCTTATCCACACAAACAATTCTTTCGTTTGGGTGCATTCTCAAGTGTCGATGGATAAAATTGCCGCCGATGAAGCCTGCGCCGCCAGTGATGAGTTTAGTCATAATTTTATCCCCTTTAGCAACGGAGCGTTTTTATCTTTGTCCGACAATATCGGATCATCAACGCCCCATTTTATCCCGATTTCTGGGTCGCTCCATAAAATTGTGCCATCATGCTCCGCGCTGTAATAATTATCCACTTTGTAAACGATCTCTGTATCATCCTCTAAGGTAATAAACGCATGCCCAAACCCCCGTGGAATAAATAGTTGTTTTTTGTTTTTGGCAGATAGTTCCACGCAAATCCACTGTCTGAATGTTTCGCTATCCGTCCGCAAATCCACCGCAAAATCTAAAATAGCCCCGCGAATGCACCGCACCAACTTGGCCTGCGCCATGGGTGAGCGTTGAAAATGAATGCCCCGCAAGGTGTTTTTTTGAGCAGAGTATGAGTGGTTATCCTGCACGAACTCGCAATCAATCTCGAGTGTTTTTATTTTGTTGTAGGTTTCCATGAACCAGCCACGAGTGTCAACGAAGACATCTGGAATAAAAATGTGCACATTGTCGATCAAGGTTTTAGTTATGGTCATCTATATTTCCCCGTCCTTTCGCATATACTGCGTCTTTAGCTATCTCGCCAAGATTCAGGCCGTTATAGTTGAGGTAAACAACTTCCTTTATCTTTCTGACTTTGAAAGATTGTTGAGAGCAGGTATAGATGGCGCTAGGGGGGCTGTCTCCAAACCCCATTCCGATGGCTTTTCGGTCAATTTTCCGTTTTGCTTCGTCGGTTCAATCGTGTTTTTGGTGTTGGATTTTTGCCTATTAAATCAGGGATGATGCACCGCTATCCTTTTTCACTATCGAGTACATTTGTTAAGTATGCTCCGTAGCTGGATTTGCCATAATTCTTTGCCAGATGCTTTAGTTGGTCATTATCAATAAACCCCATACGCCAAGCTACCTCTTCAATGGCTGATATCTTGATGCCTTGTCGCTTTTCAATCGCCATTATAAAGTTCGAAGCATCCATCAAACTGTCTATCGTCCCCGCATCTATCCAGGCATATCCGCGCCCAAGCATCCTCGCTTCCAGCTTGCCCTCTTCAAGATATATACGGTTTAAGTCGGTTATTTCCAATTCACCGCGCGCGCTTGGAGCAAGACTTTTAGCATACTCTACACATTTATTGTCGTAAAAGTATAAGCCTATCACTGCATAATTCGACTTTGGCTTGCTAGGCTTTTCTTCAATAGATGCCACTTTACCGCCTTCCCCGATCTCAATAACTCCGAACCTCTGCGGGTCATTAACGTGGTAGCCAAAAACAGTCGCACCATCATTTTTCCTTGCCGCATCCTGCAAGAGGCTTGATAAACCGTTTCCATAAAAGATGTTATCGCCCAAAATCATGGCACAACTATCGCCATCAATAAAATTCTCTCCAATAATAAATGCGTGTGCCAACCCATCAGGTCGGGGCTGTTGCGCATAAGACAAGCGCAGCCCGTATTCGCCTCCGCAGCCTAGCAGGCGTTCAAAATTAGGCAAATCATTCGGGGTAGAGATAATTAATATATCTCTAATCCCGGTCAACATAAGGGTTGATAACGGATAATAGATCATGGGCTTATCATATAATGGGAGCAATTGCTTGCTAGTTACACGAGTAAGCGGATGTAGTCGGGTTCCAGCTCCCCCTGCTAAAATTATGCCTTTCAATTTTCACACTCCTTTGAATGCACCGTCTGCAGCGGCACAAGTAAACTAACGGAAAATAGGCGAGCTATTTTCACGCATCGCCCTCACCCTCATTGTTTCTCCATTCGAAAGGGAGTCCGTATATCGCCTTAGAAAACGTATTTATCATGGCGTATCCAAACCTCTTATCAGGCTCTAGGTAAGCAGCTTCCGCCCACTCATTCCATGCAAATACGAATATAAACTCCTTGTCGTGTCTTTCTGCATCTTCTGCAATGAATTTGGTCATATGATAAAAGAGTTTGAAAGTAAAACCAAAATCCAGCATGCGAAAATTGTCATCATATCTTGCCGAGTTGTCCCAGCCACACATGCTGCAATGATATATATTGCTATCATTTGACGAGATAAAGCGTCGATACTCATCAAAAAGACTTTCATATAAAAAAATACGATTATCCATACTTATTTGAGGGAAGCAATTCATATGAACTCTCGCTTTTTTCTGTTCGGTGGGAGCGAAAACCAATTCGCCCTCCAAATAACCTTGCAAACCCATATCCTGAATAGAGATAGGATTAAGTGCCGAAAAAATCGCAATATCTCCAATCCCAATTTCATGCGCGCGCTTTCTCCATGCAAAAAGCAGCTCCTTAATGTTTGGAATTGTATGCGCGGAATATATAATGATGAGGGGTTTGTCATCAAATTTGATATATCGGGTGTCCTTCAAGTATTCGCTTATATCATCTATAAATGAAATCGGGTCATTTTCTAGATATTTATTCTCAATTAAAACTTCGCTTCCCTTTCCAATCCACTCTTTTGTCCAAGGATTATTGCACCATGTCAAGCAAAATTTAATGTCAATATCCTTATTTTCAAATAATATATCAATTGGCTTGTATAAAATTTTTTTGCCCGAAAACCAATAATAATAAATTGCCCATCCGTAAATCCCATGCTGCTTAGCCAAGCGGGCTTGTTTCTTGATGGCCTCTACATCGCTCAAGTCATAATATCCAATATCATCATGCGGCTCGCGCGGCTGATAATGGCCGCGAAACCTCGGCTTAGCCTTTTTAGTATTAACCCATTCCGTAAAACCCTCCCCCCACCATTCACTATTTTCGATAACTTCATGATATTGCGGAAGATAAAAGGCGATGGATTTCACTTTGGATTCAAATGAAGAAAAATCCATATTTGCTTGATAAGGTGATTCATCATATGCGCTTGGCTTATCTTTATTAACCTTCATGATCCATATATCGTCAAAAAGGATGACATTCTTATAGCCGTGATTCAAAAACTTTAATCGAATCTCCTTAGAGGCATTAATGTTCTTCCCATAGAGAGAAATCAGCACAACCACATCACTACAATTCTTTCTATGCTCAAAACAGGGTTTCAACACAGAAAACCCACAAATTGAATCTATTTCGTCGTAGCTTGCATCCCATACTTCAACGTCCTTATCTTGCACCTCATCCCACAGCCGCTCCAAAAGTATCTTCCCTCCGCGGCCGGCCCCGTAGACAATTATTTTTTTTGCATTGCGTATAATGCCGATATTGTCCATTTAGCTAATCCCTCTCATCTTTTGGATTTGGGCTGCTTTTTCAACAATGTAATGCAGTCGAGATTTAATATTCCCCCCCAATCAACAAGGCATTGCTCGACAACCGCAAAGCCATGCTTTTCGGAGATATATTTTACGTCTTCGGCAGAAATGAGTGACCTGGCGTGTGGGTTTTCATTCCAGCGTTCACTTTTCTCCGATTGAATTTTTACTGCATCATTAGCCAGGTTTGAATGATGAATTAAGACATAGCCGCCATTTTTTAGCAAGCGATAAAAATCTCCAATATAAAAATCAAGCCATCTATATGAAATAAGTAAGTCATTTAAAGAGTCCTCTCAATTTTAGTCACAATCCAAAGGCAAACCGTGGATTGCCTTTGATAGAGTATTTATCGTCATATATCCAAACCTTTTGTCTGGCTCCAGATACGCGCTTTCCGCCCACTCATTCCAAGCAAAAACAAAAATATATTCTTTATCCGTACGAAGAGCATCATCGACAATACACTTTGCCATTTCGTAAAGCTGTTTTTTCTTAAAGGCGATATCATGTGTAACAAAATTGCGTGCATAGCGAGGAGAATTGTCAAACCCACACATGCAGCTTCGATAGGTTTTATCGCTTTCGGCAATAATTTGTTTGCGGTAATTTTGCGCATAGTTCTCATACGACGTAGCAAATTTGGAAATTTCATCTTTTTCATCGTTAATTAAACGAATCGGGATTGAGTCGCTAGCGTTTGTAAAATCCATTTCACCATCCAAGCAATCCTCCAGACTCATATCTTTCAATGTATAAGGTCTCCTAACGGAAAAGATAGCTATATCACCTATGCCCAACTCCTTGGCGCGATTCCTCCAATATGCTATAGTCTTTTCGGGATTAGGGATTCGATGAGCATGATAAATTATAATCAATGGCTTACCGTCAACTTTTATATATCTGTCATCAAGCAAGTAGTCCTTAATATCATCAATGAAGTTATCTAAGGCACCTTCGTGTTTTTCGTTGTCGATTAGCGTGGTCGAATCATCTCCCACCCAACCTTTTGTCCATGGCTCATTACACCACGTTAGGCAGAAATTTATATCTATATCTTTGTTTGCTAAAAGCAAATCTATCGGTTTTGTCAGCAAAGTTTTGCCCGAAAACCAGTAGTAATATACTGCCCAACCATAAATCCCATGCCGCTTGGCTAGCTCTGCTTGCTTGCGGATTACATCAGGATCGCTTAAGTCATAATAACCGAAATCATCATGGGGCTCTCTCGGTTGATAGTGGCCTTTGAATCTCGGAACAGATTTTCTGGTATTTGTCCATTCTGTGAAACCCTTGCCCCACCATTCATTGTTTTCAGGAATTTCATGAAATTGCGGCAAATAGAACGCAATGGGCTTAACAAGCGGTGTTTTCCCGCCAAAGTCCATATCATCCTCGTAAGTGCAATCTGAATATGCGTTATTTACGAAATCGTCTATGTGCACTTTTTTTGAAAGTATATCCTCAAGCAAAAATATATTCTTGCATCCTGCTTTAAGAAACTTTTTTTCCGTTTCGTTAACTGCCTCTCTGTTTTTATTAAAAGACAAAGCAATAAAAACAGCGGTCGTTTCAAAGTCGAGGATCGAGTTAAAATCTGGCTTTTGAACAGTAATTCCGCACAGCGGCTTAAGCTTATCGTAGTTGATGTCCCAAATTTCGCTATCCCCCCAAGATTTATCAAAATTGAGAAGAATCGGCAAATGCAGTCTGGCAACCCTGCCCGCACCATAGATAATGCGCTTTTTATATTTTAAAAAATCAACTGGATCGATTGATTGATTCACTGTAGCACCCCTTTGTGTTAATAATATATGCATTGTTAACTAATGCAAGGTAAAAAAGTTGCTGATTCCTTTAGATTTCAGTTTTTCTACAACCTCCTTAGTGTATTTTTTCCCCAACCCCAAAATGATGCCAATGCCCCTATTGTTAAAGTCAATTTCGGAAAAATGGTAAACGGGATGGCATAGAAACTTGCTTGGTTTTTCTTCGCCATCAGACACTATAAATGCATCGTATTCTATATTGATAAAATTAAGATAGTCTGCACACTTTTTTGCTACCTGGCCTGTTCCATAAATATATTTAACATTGCGATTAGAGCAAAAATTCCGTAGACTATATGACCTCTTCTGAATCAATTGTTCAATATTATACAAGGAATCGCAAGCATCTCGCCGGATAATTTCCTCATAATCAACCAAGCGTGCAGCTGCGTGATTATCTGACATAACAACTCCGCTAAAGTAGCCGACAAATTGCGCTACATACGGATAGACACGTTCAATGGCATGCGAAATAGTGCTGTGAACTGGCATTGGTTCTGCCGAAAAATCATCATATGACCAAGGATATATATGCAACGGCTTCAGCGCAGAGGTGCGACACCAAAACGCATTTCCTAAAGAGAATGTTTGTTTTGAGGCATCTAATGCGAGAGAAACACCAAGCCTAGATGCTAATTGTTGCACGTTTTCTATTTCTCCGCCCCACTCTTTAGAAAACAGATTCAAGAAATTTCCATGATATGGTTGAGGAACGGATAGAAAGCCCAATCGAGGAGACTCTTTAAATTCATTCAAAATATTCATTATGTACTCGGGGCTTGACAAAGTATTTTCCCACAACAAGCTCCTAAATGACTCCGCCTCTCTTTTGGGGGACATTGCATTTGCATCTTTATCGTGGACAAAACAAAGGAATTCGTATTGCTCGAATATATCATGGCAGCCTACAAGGAGCGCGCTCATATCACGCCCACGATTCTCTACAAGCCGAACTTGTGCCCCTTCTCGATTTATTAATTGGCTTTTTGCCTTATCAGCCAATTCTTGATTGCTTGAAGTTATAACAATGTCTATCCAGTAGGGGACGTTTCTCAGAAAGCCTAGGCACTCTTCCAATAGGTGGGCATAAAAGAGGTGCGCCACAACAACGGTTTTGGGCATTGATTGCACAGATCTGGCGGAATTTGTTGCTTTTGTAGGAAGGATATAATTCAAGTGCATCACATTTTTTATATCGGATATATCGCCAACCCTTAGAAGGTTTTGCCATATTAAATCAGAACTATAGATCCCGAAGGTGTCAACTATTTTCATCAGCTCATTGATATATTCACTGGCAAGATAATGCAATCGATTCCCACTGTAATGCAGGGCTATTCTTTTTATAAATGGAGAGCGTAGTTGTACAGCTAATTTGACAGGGTCGTAATGAGTAAAAAAGTAATTGTTCTCAGGTTTCATTTCATTGCAATCAAGCGAATTTATATAAGTGCTATACGAATATCCTTTCTGAGCAAAAACAACACTGAAGGGAATCTCATATAAATAGCTGGCATCTTGCCGATCTTTAATTTTAGGCATATTCTCCCAAAATTGTTTAAAGTCTTGACTTTTTAGCAAACGCTCATTTATGCAGATAAAATAAGACTGGACGTGTTTCGGAAGCAGTCCCTTTTCATTGTATTCGGTCAAATCAACTCCATGCACCGAAGTGTCAATTGCTTTCATGCTTAGATGCTCTGTTTGCTCAGTCACTCCCCAAAAATCAACATTCTGTGAATCCATTTTATCAAACATTTCAGACATCTCAAATATAGGGCCATAAAAAGTATCGTTGCTAATAATGAGTTCATCAAACTTGTAAACATTGCCCCATCCATATAAATTCAAAAATACATCTTGGATGGCTCCCCCATCATACCCCTCATTTGGGCGCAGATAAATATCATCAGTAAATTTCTCTAATTTTCGCCGCCCTTCTTCATTCAGCAAACCATTGCATACAATCACAAAATGCGAAACAAACTTGGACAAAGCATTCAAAAAATGAGGGATGTAGTCATCAACAATACCATCTTTATCATAAATTACATAAATTGCAAGTCGGTTCATTATTAAATCTCCTCTATGCTAAAATTGGATACCGGATGCCATCGACGCATTTCAAGCGGCGGGATTTGCATATAATCACCATAATGATTAACCAAAAAAGATTCGTAGTCTTTTATTCCGGGAAAAGTATGTCCTTCAAACTCATAATCTTCCAACTCCTCAAACCAACTGCGGCAAAACCCATATTTTCGACCTTTTGGCATCGGGAAAGTTAAATGACGAACCAAGTTGGAAGTTTTGCAAATTATGGTTAGTTTTTCAAGTCGTCGAAATGTCCAGTTGCGCGGCACCAAATTCAGAATAATATAGCACATGCGCAAACACTTTACCTCAGTTGCTTTTCGGCCGGCTTCTGCATACAGCAGCTTGCGCAAAATAAAACAATAAAAGTTGTGCAGCCCTCGTAAGGGCGCAAATTTCGGAACACCATCCATAACAAAAATATCAAGGAAAACTCCATTTTGCGCTCGCATATGTTCTTGCCCCATTCGAACAAATCTCGTGTTTCGCCGCAATAAGCGCGCATACCCCCACCGATAATATGGGTCGGTAGTATTATCTTGAAAAAAGTATTTGCCGTCATCCAAATCACGCTTGCACGCATTGCGAAATTTCTCGTATTCGGGGCGCGTCATGGCTACATCTAAATCATCATCCCATGGGATGAAGCCCTTATGCCGCACCGAACCCAGCAGCGTGCCTGCAAAAATGCTATATTTTATACCATGTTTTTTACATATGCTATCAAGCTCTATCAGCATGCCCAGCAACACCATCTGTAGCGCGCGCAATTCGTCGGACGATAACGAGTATAGTTTTGCCGTACTCACCCCTTTCTATTTTTCCAGATATATTTTTTCCAGCTCGCCTATCTGTCGTTTTAATGAGAACCCAGCAGCCGCCACCTCAGCAGAGCGATCAACCCGCTCATATCCGACTTTTGCAATATCAGCCAATGCACGCACCCAATCTTCTTCAATTAAATTCAGGCGAAAGATATTAGACAGAAGAGTCGCCTCTTTCGGCACACAATAACAATAACAGCAACAACCACTGCAATACGACTCAATCATAGACATTGCAAATCCTTCAAATAATGATGGGGCAATCATCACATCGGCAGCCTGCAATAATCTATCAATATCATTGCGAAAGCCAAGCATATGAACATTATCACCAATACCCAAATTTGAAATTTGAGCCTCAATATCGCATCGCAATTTACCCTCTCCGGCTAGCAACAAAATGGCATTAGGCACTCTCGCCAATAGTTTTACAAAAAAATCCAAGGCAAACCTATGGTTTTTTTGAAATTCAAGCCGAGCAGGCATCAAAATTACGAACTTACCATCCAATCCCATAGCATCGCGCATTTCTCTGCGTACATGGGGTTTGAAAGCAAATTTATCAGTATCAACGGCATTAGGCAGCAAGATAATTTTATCATTTGGAATCTGCATGCCAAACAAAAAATCACCCGCAACCGAAGAGCAGGCCGCAAAATGCGTAGCCAGCCCTGTATGAAATCTGGATTTCCATTCATTATGCGCCTTAAATAATTTAGCACGTTCAGTTTCGTCAGGATTATCAATGCCCGAAGAATGTGCATGAACTATGATTCGTTTGATCCCCGCTTCTATTGCTAATTCTTCAGCCAGAAAACCGCGCCAGAAACTGGTATGCAAATGTACCACATCATAGCCATGAGCAAAAATGGCGCGCATTTCGGCCATAAACTTAGATTCATCATCTTCCTGGCGGCAGGACAAATGATGAACAACGCACCCCTCAGCCACGAGTTCATCTTCAAAATCAAGCCGAGCATCCAGCGTCACCCAGTCAAATCGGAAGCGAGTTTTGTCAATATTCGCCCAATTATTAAGGGCATACTGTGTAATGCCGCCTTTAGCATTTCTTATAGGCATCTGGAGAATTTTGGTCGCTTTCATGGATGTTCTCAATCTGTAATCAAGGGAGTCATCAGTCCGTTACAGCGCATGCAATGTGATATATACCCCGAAGCCGGCTGGGAAGATATCACACGATAGAGATCCTTATTGGTTTCGTTTGTTTTTGGTTTGTTTAAATCAAACGCATCGCCAGGATGGATGCTGCCAATATTCATGACCTGTTCAGCCCATGCCTGCAGCGCACACATATACAGATGCCCGTTGTGAAGGGCAATGCCCCCAGTCCAGCAACCCCATTTGCCAATCTTTTCTTCCTTGTCATCTTGCAATATGCGCGGATCGCCCACTTCAACCCAATTTTCGATACTTGAGGTTGTGTTGATCACGAAAGGCACATCAAGCTCCTCGCATTTTTGCACAAGAATTTTGGCAGTGCTTTCAGATGAGGCATATGTTGATATCGAAAGAATTGTTTCGCTTTTAGCAAAGGATATCAGTGTCTCGTCATCCGGGATTATGGAACCATTAGTAATAACACTAAGCCGATAATATCTATCAGAATAATTTGCATGAATATAAGAACAGATTTCGACAGACGTCTTTGGGTTGAGCATGCTCTCTCCCACATTCAGGCAAATATGTACAATATAATCCAGGTGACAAAACATTGCATCAACATCATTTTTGATCATATTAAAATCATAATAATCTCTCGTGCTGCCCAAGTTGACATAATTTTGACAACCAGTGCAACTATATGTGCAGTCTGTTGTTGTAGATAAACCTAATAAAAAAGCAACCATCTTACCTTTTTCATGATAATAGCGCGGCACAAACTGAAACAAGGTGAAAAAATCATGATTATGCAAATATCCATCATCCATTAGTATTTTATGAATGGGTCTCGGTTGAACGCGAGCTATTACAACTTTTACTCCGGGCATCTCCTTTTTTGCCTCATCATAGCTTATCACGGGCAACCCATGAAACACCGTTCCTTGTTTAGCGGGGTCGCTGTCTATTACCGCTTTAAACGCCAAATCGTTTTTCATTTTATCGATAATAAAGGCGCCGTGGGTGCTTGCGCCCCACAAAAAGTATTCATTGTTTAACATAATTCCTCCTGCGCAATATTGTTAATAGCTATATTAATGATATTTCTTTGCCTCTTAGCAAACAAAACTTGTTGATACTAAATGGTATGGGGATATCACCAAAACCCTTCTCAATAACGACAAGCGCAGGGCTTATAAAATTGATAGAGCGAATCCAATCCGGACGAGTGCTAAATAAAGCTACAATTTCAAAAAGCAAATTACTTAAAGCAAGCTCACTGCTCCACGGTGAGTTTTCCTCGTTATAATGAGGCCAATGCGACCATCCCCAATCTTCAATCACATATAGTCCACCGTTTTTTAGTAATGGAAATGTCATTTCAAAAGTATCTTTTGTCAGCTGATAATTATGCGAACAATCGCCTATTATTAAGTCTGGCTGTCTTTTGAAATCGTCTAATATACTTAAAATATCACGGCTATTCTGCAATGTATCATAATGAAGCTTAACCATATGCGATAAACCTTGTTTGCGAAGAATTTCATCAACTACAGGATTAAATTGCGATTGATCGACCGCCACATATTCCTCAAGATTAAACAGTTGTGTAAATAATAGCGCACCTCCCCCTTGCAAAATACCAAACTCTAGCACGCTTTTAAAGGGTTGCTTTATATAAATATCTATATAATGACACAGCATCTCCGAGTCTTTGCTGAGAACAACCCTATCATAATTTGTTTCCTGCGTAAAATCAAACCAGTTTAAATCAAATTTCAAGCCATTAATCTTCAGTGTTGTAGGCCGTTCTGTTTTTGGGTAGCTACGATAACTACACAAATCGGAAACAAGCTGCATTTGCTCTTTCGATGTAATGAATTCATATATGCGCGACACTACCTTCCCCCTTGCTCAAGCTGAATGCTCGCAGGTATTGCTTGTTTTAATTTATACATGCACCTATTGCAACAACTTGTTCTCCATTGATTTTGGTTATATGTGCAATCCCATGCGTCAATATAGTCCCAGCCGGCTACAGGCTCACAATAGCCCGCCGCGCAAGCTGCTGCCATCAATGTGCAACTCCACAACTTGCCACCCGAAAACTGCATATGATGCAAGCCGCAATCTCCCCCGGCATTTTCATGCTCAAACTTGCCCGGGTCGCACCAGCTCCATCGCTTACGTTCTACATTTAGGCCTGCTTCTTTTATGGTTTTCTCAAAATCCGCTAATTTGGCAACAATGCCGAAGACATTTTCACTATAATCACTTATGCTTACAAAAATCCCGGTATCCCGACAAGCGCGCAGGGTTCTTTCATCCGGCAAAACCATTGCATTTGTCGTGATAACCAAGCTGCCTATTTTATCACGATGAAAACTATCAATATGTGTCAATAGTTCCGCTAGGTCAGGATGCAAAAAAGGCTCGCCGCCAATGATGCTGATTTCACCAACAAAAGTAATGTAAGTAAACAACTCATTTAGCTCTTGTATTAATAATTCAATCGGCACATCAAGCTTCTTGCGATAGGGGATATACTGCATGCAAGCCACACAATTCAGCGTGCAGCGAGTGGTGATGGGGAAATCCAAAAAACCAATTGCGCGTTTTCCGCCACTCTCCAAATGCCATTTAATAATAAAATCATTCAGATGATAGTAGTGCACACCATCACGCTTAAGCTGCCTCTCCGCTTCCTGCGAATCAAAAAAAGCAACTATCACACCTTTATTACGCAAATCAGGCAATGCTTTATCATAGCCAACAACTTCAAGCCCGCATTCATGCCTCCCCCGCTTTACAGGGTCATTGTCAATTATTCCGCAAAGCACCCCCATAGGCAGTAGATATTCCAAGGCTCGCCGCCCAATGCCGCCCAGCCCCCATAGATAATACTTATCGTTCAATCTTGCAGCTCTCCTTTGTACAATTTCTCCAATATTTTAACACTATCCCGAATCGAATACCCCGCCTCTTTGATTTGCCTGGAAACATCTTCGCGAATATAACCTTCTTTTGCTACAAGAGCAATCTCGTTTGCCCAAAGCACCTTATCCAAAGGAAGATATTTTGTTTCGGCCAGCATCCTTGATTCTCTAGTAATATTATCTGCCGCAAAACACCTCAGTCCCGCTGCCTGCGCTTCCACTAAGGCAATTCCCAAAGATTCGGCTATAGACGGAAGTATAAATACATCCATCGCTTGCAAGAGATGCCCTACGTCATCACGCGAGCCCAAAAACAAAACTTTATTTTTCAGACCCATTGTTTCGACCAATCCTTTTATTTCATCCAAATAAGCACCTTTGCCGATTAGCATAAGCTTGACATTTTCCGCCCCTCTGTCAACAAGTTCTTTGAAAGCATCGAGAATGAACCTGTGGTTCTTATGAGGATGAATTCGCCCCACATGCCCAATAACAAAGTTGTTTTCAAGACCCAGATTCTTACGCATATTATTTCTCATTTTTTCATCATATGCGAATTTCTCAGTGTCAATTGCATTTTTTAGTATACTCACAATGCCGCTATCGGTCAATTCATCTCCATAAAGAAATCGGGCTGCATCTATACTGCATGCACACAAATCGGTTGCATATTTCTTCCAATCAGAAATAAATATCGGTTTATTTCGTTCGTGTGCTTGTTTGAATCTATCATAGTTTGCCCTCTCCTCGGGCGATAAGGCGGCCAGCACTTGATGATGATGATGATTCGCCTCGACATGGGCATGGACGATAACCCTAGGGATCTTTTTTGCCATGGCAATTTTTTCTATTTCGAGTCCCGTCCAAAGAGCGGTATGTATGTGCACTGCATCATAGCCTTTTTCCATAATGCGCCCCATGTCTTCTATAAACTCTGTTTTATCATTAGTTTGCGGCGGTTTCACATAATGAATTTTGCAGCCCTGAGAAACAAGGTCATCATGATAGTCTGCCCATCCCTCAAAGCATATAAAGTCAAATGAAAACTCGCCCTTATTAATATGCCGCCAATTCTCAATCATTGCGCCGGTTGCGCCGCCTTTACCGCTATTGCGAATTCTAAAATGCAACACATTTGTTTTTTTCATAATACGCCTCCACTGATCATATTGCGCAATATGGGCAGATGCTCTTGGTAGAGCTTGCTATTTATGGCATTATTGAGCATCTCTCCGCAAATAATATTCAAATATCCCATTTGCTCAAGATCTTGCCGCACAGATGGTATGGCATGAGCATTCAATATAGTAATAAGAATAATAGCGTCTTTCCCTGCGCTTGCATGGGCTGTTTTAATCGGGATATCCACGCGGGTATCAATTTCTGCAGCTCTTTTATCCCATATTTCTATGATATTTGCCCCATATTGGTTGAGTATGGTTAAAAGCTTTTTCCCTTCTCTCCCAAGACCATAGATGATTATTTTAGAATCTGGGCAGATAATAGTTTTCCACAAGTTTATTGATTGGCAGAATCTGCTAGCTAGCCATTCTATGGTCGGATTCATACACCTCTTAGCCTTTTCCAATCCCTCAATTATCTCAGAATATAAATGGCTAAAACTCTCATGATGCTCGGGAATAAATTGCGCGCAGTACACATATGTTCTCAAAAGTGCAGAGTAATAGAGATTCCATGCTTCTTCATATATTTCAGTTTCGCCCTTATCTTTCCAAAATGAAATCGTAATATGATGCGAGCGCACTATGTCGGGATAGTCAGGTGTTATTGTATAAGACAGGCTTCCTTCTCTATTGAAATAGAAATACAAAACTTCTGAAGTCAGTCCAAGATGCTTTCGCCGCGATGCATAAATTGTTCTTGCAGCAATAGGCAAATCTTCAAATTTAATGCGAGGGAATCGAATATTCTCAAAAACAGATCTATGATAAATATTATGCCAAACAAGATTCGCGCTATGCCCATCCGTCTTCCTTACATAACGATAGTAATCTCGCCAATTCATTGTTTCAACCTTGCAATCATTCTCATTTTTGACAACTCGACCATCATAATTTATGGCATAACGACATTGTGCCGTTACACAATCGTGCTCAAGACATATCCCAAGCAACGCTTCAACATATCTAGGAGCAACAAAATCATCGCTATCAACAAAACATAGCCATTCGCCTGTCATCGCATCTAGGCCGCTATTCCGAGCGCTTCCTAAGCCTCTGTTTTCTTGATGAATAACAACGACCCGTTCATCCTCTAAAGCGAATTGATCGCAGATTTTGCCAGAATCATCTTTTGATCCATCGTTTATCAGAATTATCTCTAAATGCGCATATGATTGAGCTTGAATTGATTTTACGCACCTCTTTAGATATAAATCCACATTATAAACGGGCACTATTACCGACACCAAAGGTTGGTTTTGCATTTGACATTAACCTCTTCGAAATTTATTCCTTTGCAAATCAACTAAATAGTTCCTGCGGAAATATTATTTGCCTTAGCTCATTCAAGAACAACACCCTGCATTTTGCATCTTTAAATTTTACTCTTAGATCTTCTTCAATTTTTCCCGCAGGAAAAACTAAAACCATGTCACCTTCTGATAAACTGTCAAAGCTCGGGTATTTTATCTTTAGACCATCGCCTGCAATATCCCATAGCTCAGTTGGCTCAAGGCATGTATTTTCTAAAAATGAAATCAAATTATGATAAGACCGCCCTAATGCCCCATACGCTATAATTCGATTAGGGCGAAAATTGCGGAAAATAGGCAGACTATACGGATGATTGCACAGTCGATAAAGTTTGCTGAGTTCATCATATATGCTTCCCGATGCAGGAATATCATTATAGTCCTCAATCGCAATCAAAATGTCATTTGTTAAAATCCTTTGTATGCCAATCATTTGATAATCTAATAAGGCGCAGGGGCGATGCTGTAAAAAAGTCCCATCTGGAAATAGAGTATTTTTTACCCACACTACTATAGCATTTCGATATTGCGACTCGCGCTCGGCGCAACCAAACTCTTTCGCATACCCGCTCGCACGAAAAAAAAATGCGTATCTACTAAGTAACTCAAGTTTATTTTTATATTTTGAATCGACTAAGCCCCCAGAGATGTTATTTATTGCAACTTCAATCAATCTACGGTAATCAGATATATGGTTGATGCTTTTTTCAAGAGTTTCATGCTGAGAATGAGCGCGCCCCTCTTGACCGCAGCGATACAAATATAATGCCTTCGAGATACTTTTGGCTTTGCCTCCATATGCAATCATCGGAACAATAAACCCCGGCTCATGAGAACCTTTGCCGCCTGCATCATAGTTGCTGCACACTTCATCTTTAAACTTCATAAAATAGTTTATGCGCAACATATACGCCCAGAGCATTGTTTGTGTCTCATGCAGAATATAGTGCTCGAGCAGCAATTTTTCAGTAATTTTCGGCAATCTGGTAAGTTCAAAATAACCTTCGCTAATTCTCTCTTTATATTGGGAAAAGCCACAAACTGTATAATCGTAATCACGATTATCCTCAAGCCAACCGGCTGTTGCGCTAACATAGTCTTGGTGCAGCTTATCATCTGCATCGATAATGCATACGTAATCACCCGAAATCAGCTTGATACCAGCCTTTGCCGCCGCGCACACCCCGGCATTTTCTTGGTTTACAATAATAAATTCATAGCCACGAGTAACAAATTTCGTCCTATATTCACTTACGATACTATGTGTTTTGTCGGTTGAGCCATCATTTATCAAAATCAACTCAATATTATCCCAAGTCTGCTCTAGGATTGAATCGAGCATCTCTGCAACGTACTCTTCTTTATTATAACACGTCATCACCACGCTTACCTTTGGCTGCATCATAAAGCCTTCTCCCTGCTCAAGGTGTCAATTGTTTCACTGCTGTACCACGAAGGCATTGTATTTTGGGAATCACCAAAATCCTTCTCAACACACTCAATGCACTTTTGCCACAAGTCAACATAATCAAGACGCAGAGGAGTTAAATATAAGCTCATGAAAAAATAACACAAACACCTTCTGATTGCATAATAGATAATTATTGTCATGAGCTCACGTAATTTATATTCATTATAGATGCCGCTATCATCAAAATAGCCCCTCAAAACACCCATTGAAAAAATGGCGAAGACAGGGCGGATATATCCACCGACAATAAACATGCCAATATCAATAAATACAGAACCAAATGGCGAATTGCACAAATCGATTACGATTACATTTGAATTTTTGTCACACATCGCATTTCCGGGATTAAAATCTGAATGCAGAAACACAGAAGCATCCGCCTGAACTAAATGTTCATTGTTCTCAACATAATCCATAAGTTTGTGGCAGCTCAATGTTAAGTGCTTTGAAGACCCAGTTGCAGCAAATGCTTTCCGCTTGTGCTCGTAATAATGATCATCCAGCGGCCATTTCATATAATCTGGCAGCGGCTCATAATCATCTGCCGTAATTGAATTAATATCTCGCATTATCTTTCCGATTTTCACACCAAATTCAAATTGTTCATTAGGGGCAGAAATTTTAATTATATCGGACAAATCACAACCATCTATCCATTCATAGAGATAGACGGGAAAAGGGGTGCGAATTATTTTTGCCGGCTTGAGAACGGAAACGCCTTCATCGTTTAATCTGTTGAGAATATCATACTGATAATTCCTTGTTTGAGCATAAGAAAATTGCGAATCATAGTATGTGAAAAAGCGAGTCCCATCCCAATCGGTGCAGCAGAAAATATTTGCATTTGGGTATCCCCGCTTAATAATTGGCGTAACGAGCTTAAAAGCGCGCTCAAAATTTCTTCGTGGTAAATCGTTTACTGCAAATATGTTTTCATTTAGTGAAAAACCCATTTTTTCGAGTTGGGTAATTATTTGGACATAGGGGGCTTCCCCTTTCCATACAGATAATATAATCTCAACATTTCCCTTGTCATAGTTTAGCAGATGTTCTGGCGGAAAAATGGTAAGCCCTCTGATTTGCGTTCCATGCTTGCCGAAATCATTGTCAATCACACATTCAAAAAACTCATCGCTTGCCCTCGGAATCCCTTGAATATACCCAAGAAGCTCATGCGCTACATCTCCGGCCCCAAATAGGATTTGTTTTTTTCTCATACCGTCGCCTTTCTGTATATCAAAAACTCTTCAATTATATTTGCCATTGCCATCGAATCCTCCGCCGCGAGCTTATAATTCCGTTTATAGGGCTCGTTGATATTATTAATAAAATCGGCAAATTCGAAGCGCATGCCGAAACCAGGGAAGGGAGCAGAGAAGCTCTCGTTGTGCTCAGAATTTTCATAGCACACCTCAAAGGATTTTATCAACCACCACGGAGATTTTACTAAGATATAGCCTTTTGTGCCTGATACCAAAAGCTGGCCTTCGCTTTTTACGCCTATGCCTGTTTTTGCAGTCGCAATGGCATTATCATACGTCAGATAGGCTTTGGCATAGATATCCACGCCATTCTCATCAGCAAAATGGTCAAATTGGAGGCTTTTGTAATTTGTGCCCAATAGCTTAATGATAGGCAGAAATGGATAACTAGCAAGCTCTGTGAAACTACCACCTACAACCCCATCATACTCGCGTCCGCCCGGCTGAACGAGCTTTGTAAAGGCGGCTTCCACATCCCGTATCTTGCCGATGCGCCCGCTTTTTGCTATGGCAAGGAGATTGAGAAAGCCGGGGGCATAGGAAGTTTTAATGGCCTCCATCAGTACAAGACCTGCCTGCTCCGCCAAAGCAAATAGCTCACGAGCTTCGCTCCCACACAACACCATTGGTTTTTCACACAAAACATGTTTGCCTGCCAATAAAGCTTGCTTTGTTTGGGTATAATGCGCTTCATGAGGCGAAGCTATATAAACTGCATCAACATCACGCAAAAAACAATCATAGTCATCATAGGACGCTCTGATTTCATAATCAGAGGCAAAGTTATTAGCACTCAGCATGCGAGGATTATACACGGCAGTTGGAATGACACCGCTTACATATTTCAACTCTTCCATGGTGCGTCCCGCAATCCTGCCGGTGCCAGCAACACCAAGGCGCACAACGCCGCGACGCTGCATGCGCAAATCAGTGCTGGAGATATCTTTTGTCCGCTCAGCATATATAACCTCGCAATATTCGCTGAGGTAATCAAACTTTCCACGCCAATCGCTTCCAAGGACGAAGATGTTCACATCATATTTCTGAATATCCTCAATCTTCTGCCCCTCATGGGTTTCGATTACGATTTCATCAACGAAACCAGTATTGCGCACATTGTCGATGCGGCGCATCAATGAATCCACTATATTCAACTTGCCGCGAGCAACATCATATTGCTCGTCCGTCACACCCACAATCAAATAATCGCCCAAACTTTTTGCAAATGATAGTAGGCGGCTATGGCCTTCGTGGAATAGGTCAAACGTGCCGTAGGTAATCACTCTTTTCATTTTTTTCACTCTTCAGCACCTTTATGGAATTGTTTGCGCAATTGCGTTGTGGAAATACCTTGGGTATATGGGAAAAAAACCAACTCAGCACCTAGCTTTTTTAAATCATCTTCTTCATGTCGCCAACCACTATGAACGTGATCATCGCCACTAAACATTGCATCAAATCTATATTTATGCCATGCGCTAACTTTATTCAACAATTCCATAGTCGTTATATCAACCTCATCAACATATTTCAATGCGGCAATTATCTCTATGCGGTGTTCCAGCGGAATAACAGGCAGCCGCTTTTTATTGTGAAGAATGGCCTCATCCGATAGCACACCTACAATAAGACTCTTGCATCTTGCGCGGGCATTTACAATTACATTCAAGTGTCCGATATGAAACAAGTCAAAGCTGCCAGATAGATATCCAATATCCCATATTTTATCAGTTTCATTAGCCCAAATCATATTCTCACCTCATCATAGTTCCATCCGTCCACAAAAACATAATGATTATCAAAGGGAAGCTTCTCTGAAATTTCTTTGTGATATATACTTGTTATAATCAATCTTTCGTTACTATTTAAAGATTGCGGAAGCTCAGTGGGATTGTGGACTTTCTTGCCATATATTGTGCTGCCCCATTTTTCTTTGTTATTGTCGAATATGCAAATTATGTTGCTTCTTGCTCCATAGCGCTCTAGCCATATACGCAAACTATCACCTGCGCCAAATAGATATACGTTTTTGCTATCAATGCCTACAAGCATATCGGTGTATCGCCTTAAGTATTCACGGTATGATTTGTTTGTATCAATAATAAAATCATCAAGGTTGTCTGCTTGCTCTTCTAAAGTCGGCTCATATTGCCCACGAGGATATGTCGCAGTCAAAACCTCTCCATAATTTTTCGGAGCGCGGACTTTTATGCCCTCAAAATCAAGCTCAGCATACCCATCAAACCATTTGCGATCGTACATTCTATAGCCGTATTCGCCCGACAAAACAGGGGTAGCAAAGTATAGGCCGCAATCGTATCTGGCACAATGTGCCTCATATCGTTTAGCAAAAAAATCATAATATCCAGCAATACCACCAAGGGCAACACAAATGTACTCCTTAAATTTCGGAGGGTTGCCATTATTTTCATCAAGTCCCGCCGAGCCATGCATTTGGCGGCTAATAGTCTGTGCTGCATTATGTAAATCAACTACGGCGGGATAATCCGGCACAATATCCAACGGGATAATGTCAATGTAGATACCCATGTTTCCGCCTCGGGTTAGGAAGTCAGGAAAGTTCTTGGGGATAGCGGTAGTGTCGCTACGCCGCAAGCGCATATAGCGAGGTGTTGCAGCCGGATCGTTAAAAGGGGTTTGCAGGAAAAACGGCTCGTCAATTTGGTGCGCCATTTTCATAAGGCGGTTATAATCCTCCCTCGGCAGGGCTATGTCGATATCGCCATCCCAAGGTATGAATCCTCCGCCCCGCACGGCACCCAGTAAAGTGCCAAACATAGCAAACCACTCCAACCCTTCGTTATTTGCAATCTCTATAAATTTTTGCAATATGCTCATTTCAATTTCTTGTAATTTCGTCATGCAACTCTCCTAGTGTATAAACAGGCACTTTGACCGTTTTACGCAATTCATTTGCGATGCTATCGCCGCCATTCAAGATGCTGACGATAATCGCATCGAAGTTATTATCAGCAAATTTCCTGTCCATCACAGTAACATCTGTAATGCCCGCCTTTATTAATCCTGCACAAAACTCTTTGCCTCGTTTGCCAAAGCCGTATATTGCAGGCTTTTGAACGCCTAAATCTTTCAAAGCAGCAATGGCCTTATCAAAACGCGGCATATTGCGATTCGCGCGAATACGCTCCATCGCCTTGTCTGTGGATCGTCCTAACAAGGAAAGCTCGTCTCCAAATACTTCCGCTCCAATTTTGTGGATTTGTGCCAAAAGATCGTTCCAGTTATCAACCAAACCATACCTCATTTTCAATTCATCAAGCAAACCGTCAAACTTAATTGTGCAGCCAAAAGCTTTTTGCCATTCCAATGCCATCAAAGCTCGCGCTAATGCTATTTCGGGAGGATAGCCATCCCAATAAAATTCTTGGTCAAAAAATATTAAATCGTCATTGGATTCATCGTAAAAACAATTTGCAGGAACAAGCTCCCAAAAGCATTTGCCGCTCTTAGACGCCATAAAGATATAGTCTCGTATTTTATCATAAATACGTACAATTTGTGCTTTAGAAACGTCACCAGCCCAATATTCCAAAACGGTAGGCAGGTCAATACGAAACATCAATAAAAAATTTTCGGTAATTTGCGTATCAACAATATTAAGTCCGAGGCTGCGTAATTCTTGATGGTTATTAAATATCGCACGAATGGACTCAATGCCATCGTAATGAAGTGGAGTTTTCCGCACGGTGCCGTCATTGCGAATAGTCGTAGCAAAGCGATTTGCAGGTTTGCGATACATAGTTATAGCACCATAGTCAACTGCACAATGTGCATCAGCAGAATTTGACAACACTTCAATAAAATATGCACCGCACATAAAAGAAAAAGCACCATTTCTAACAATCTCGCGATACATCGGACGTTCGTCAAATCGCAGATTTTCGTCATCTCGCACATAAGGAATAAATCTATGCCCCATAAACTCGTTGGGCATATAGTTGTCAGAATAAATTTCCTGCACAAAATAATGGTCGCTCAAAAGGTAATACCATTTTTGCGATGCAAACCCTGCCGTCATAAGCTTTGCGGACAACTCCGCTTTGCTTGGCAAGTTAAGCTTATTAGCAAAGCCTGTCGCGAAGTGGCGAAGGGCAAATGGATTTTCGTATGCGATTACAACGCGGTCATAGGCAGTCAAAGATTTTAGCGTATTAGCTTCTAAATCATGCGGGTCAATGACTATGTGAGCAGTCTCTCTGTATGGATACCAGCATAGCAAGGAATCTTTCATCGGAGATTTCTTGTAATACTCGCGCAACTCATTGTTAAGCAAAGTCTATCACATCCGAAAATACTGCCTCGCAACCACTTTGTATGGCAAGCTCTAGCCGTTCTCTGCTATTGATTGTATATGTGCGTATTATTATGCCATTATCAATACAATCAGCAACTAGATCAGGGTAGTGCAGTTGATTGATATGCGGATGTAGCGCAGTCGCACCCATTGCGAGGCATTGTGCCGCCGTGACATAAATGCCCCCGCTCAGCAACGCGATGTCGGCAACGGGAGAAAGTTGCTTAATTCGCTTTAACGAATAATGGTTGAAACTAGACCAGATGATTTGCTCATTCATATCTGCCATGCAAACCATTTCATAGGCCTTTTCTTCGATGCCTTGATAAAAGATAATATTGGTTTTTAGCTCTATATTTATTTGCATATCGGTAGGCTTTAATATAGCGAGCACATCTGCCAGCATGGGGATATTGTAGGCAGAAAGCTCCTTTGCGGTATAGTCTTTCACATATCCGCAACCTTTGGTTGTTCTGTCTATTGTTTCATCGTGGATAACCACAATTTCACCGTCTTTTGAAAGCTGAATATCAAGCTCCACACCGTCTGCGCCCATCTCTATCGCAAGAACAAAAGCTTCAAGGGTATTTTCTGACGCATAGTTGCTTGCGCCACGGTGAGCAAATATTTTCATCTCCAGTTCGCCTTTCCGTTCTCAATAATCCGATCATTCCCTGCTCCAAAGCGGATGAAGTGCAGTTTACCTTTTTGGGGGTTAAGCAACAAGACATCCCAACACTCTTGGCTTGCATCATTTAATTTTCGGGGCGGAGTTGCGCCCCAATCAGGCTTCATTTTGGAAAACGCCTCGCATTTGGCGTTGTTTATAGATATAGAAGGTATGCCTTCTTCGTTGTCTATGCTGTCTATATGATTATGACCGTTTATCCATGCCAGAATCTTGTCGGCATGCTGCGCAACCACGGATTTGACTGCCTTATCTCTTATTTCCTCCGCCCAAAATTGCAGGCGAGTCGTCGGCGGTAAATGGGAAAAAATTACTGCTTTATCAGCAGTTGACAAAACATCATCAAGCCATGCGGCACCCTCATCGGAATAGCCATAGCGCAATGCTTCATCAGGGTCAAAAGAATCAAGGAAAATCAAACGCACACCAAGCTTGTCTATATAATACCGCAAATCATTCCCATCAAGATAAACTTTGCATTGCTCTGTAATGCTCAGCCGTTCAGGGTTATTGCGAAAATAATTTGTGTCGTGATTGCCTATAGCGGCGTAAACGGGCGCAATTGACCGCAAATCAGCCATCACCTTTTCAGCATAGTATGTTGTTGCGGCTTTTGAAACCATGCCATCTGTAAAATCACCCAAATGTATGATGCCATCAAGCGAAATCATGTCGCAAACGACTTTGACGCCTGCAACAGTATCATTCCATGTGCCACCTACATTATAATGAGAATCGGTCATTAGCACAAAAGTATAATCTCCATCTTCACGTACACGATTGACCTCATCTGTCACTCGCAAAGCTTCATCTACAAGCCATTTTTGCGGTTGAAGCCCGAATATCCCACGCACAAATTCAACTTCTTTTTCTGTCCGAAAGTATGTCTTTGCTGTAAATTCGTAATCTCCTTGCAGTGTAAGTTTCCCCGATTCTTTCAGCCAGATTTGTTCCGGGGCATAGTCATATGTGTAAATATATTTAGAATCAATATCGGGCACGTATGTCGTGATTACAAGCGTCGACTTCGATTTCAATTTATCGCCGGGATTAGCTTCATAGTATATTTCTGGCTGTATCAATAGCATTGCGCACCACCTGCCACATGTCGTAGTATTTATAGTCTGCCAGTCTCCCGCCAAAAATGACATTGGACTCGGCATCTGCCAGTCTTTTGTATTTTGTATATTTCAAATTATTAGCATTATCGTTTATAGGGTAGTATGGTTCATCGCCCGGAGCAAATTCTTTGGGGTATTCGCGGGTGATAATCGTTGTGTTTTGTTCGCCAAACTCAAAGTGCTTATGTTCGATTATGCGAGTGTAGGGCACCTTTTTGGAGGTATAATTTACTACCGCGTTGCCTTGGTAGTTACGGATATCATGGACTTCACTTTCAAATCTCAAGGATCGATAGTCAAGCCTCCCATAACGATAATCATAAAATTCATCCAGCATGCCGCTGTATACGACTTTCTTCGCCATGTCTCCAAACTCTGCTCTACAGGCAAAATAATCAGTGCCAACCCGAACATCGCATCCAACCAGCATCTTTTCGATTATTGCAGTATATCCGCCTATGGGAATGCCCTGAAATCGACAATCATAATAATTATTATCCCAAGTGAAGCGTAAAGGCAAACGCTTTATGATAAAGGCGGGAAGTTGATCGCAAGGCCGACCCCATTGCTTTTCGGTATATCCGCAAATTAGTTTTTCGTATATTTCACATCCGACAAAGTGTATTGCTTGCTCTTTAAGATTCTTCGGCTTGTTGGTTTTCACTCGTTGTAAATCGATGATTTCAGCAGCTTTGGCAGGATCCGTAACGCCCCATAACTTGTAGAAGGTATTCATATTAAAGGGCAAATTATATATCTCGCCATCAAAGTTTGCAAGTGGTGCGTTTGTAAATCGATTGAATTCCGCGAATTGGTTTAGATAATCCCAAACCTCATTGTCGTTGGTATGGAAAATATGCGCACCATAGCGGTGAACATTAATGCCATTGTCATTCTCGGTGTATACATTGCCGCCTATGTGGCTACGCCTTTCAATTACAAGGCAGGTTTTGTCTCGCAGGCGCATTTGATGAGCGAAAGTTGCACCAAAAAGGCCTGAACCAACAATAAGAAAATCATATTTCATGTCGTTGCAGCCTTTTAATAAAATCAAAAATAGCCTGACCCGCTGAACCATCCGAATTCATATTTTTTGTGAATTCAGCCCAAGGATTACTTTTGATGTGCTCATCTTTATTGATGACGAAGTCAATAAAGTCATCCAGGCTTGCGTGCTCACTCTCGTATTTCCAGAAATCGCTGGTTTTATTCAACTCGGTTTGTTCAAGTGACATCATATGGCAAGATAGTATTTTTCGTTGCTTGTTAATACGACTTATGCTTTCTTTTGAGAATTTTATTGATATTTCACGGCGCACACGGCTTATTCGGTCAAATTCAATACAGGTAATACATGTATTATTTTGTTGCTTGAATGCATAGATATAATTATTAATAAAATTAATACTACGAAATTTAGCTTGCTCTGAATTGGCATGGGTGCAATCATCATCAAGCTCCTGAATGATAGCTATTTCGCTATTATTGGTGTCAATCGTGACGAAATGCTTGGAGAATACCGGCACCAACCACAATTTGCCATCAAACGCATCAACAATAAAACTTTGTTTGATATTTTCGTCGTTTTCAGGATACAGTTCTTCAAATTTGTATATTATGCCCCGATCCGGATGCCATTTGATTATAGGGGATGAAGATTGGTCCCAAGCAGGGGGGGCTATCCAAAAATTATCATCGTCATAACTGATAATGCCGAAATAGTAGTTCTTTTCCCCCACCTCATGAATTATTGAGCTGCATTCTAACATATCTAACTCCAAAATAATATTAGCATGATGGCATGCTAGCCACATTTTGTTATCAACAATCTGCGGTAAATTAACAAAATAAGACCGATCGAGCCTTGTTCCGTTCAACACAATGTGCCCTATCCAATCATCTATGTAAATGATTTCATTGGTGCGGGTATCAAGCCGCAAGATTGCAGGATAAAAATAGGGAATTAAAAATACATACACTCCAAAAGATACGGAAGTTGTGAAATACAAGGGTTTATCTAATAAATGTCTGGTTAAATCAAAGGCGATGTATTCAATACTGTTTGCCCTCGTATCCCAAACGGCAAGCTCTTTCGCTAAAATAGGAGCGAAATACAGTTTTCCCTCAACTTCACTCGGTCTTCCGTAGGATGCTTTATGCCAGTAGTTTATATCAAAATATTCATTAAGACTAAGTGCAAACTCAACCTCGCCGCTAGCCTTGTCAAAATCAAACAATCCACTCACACCTCTAAAACCAAGCAAAGCCCGGCCATTAGACATAAAATAAGCAAAGTTTACTTCCGGAGTATTTATATATTCAAAAATTTCGGTATTAATCATCATCATCGGTTTGCCGGATGCCGGAAACATTGCGCTCACAGATGCGCCCTCACCGTAAAATCCATCGGCAAATGCAATTGCTCTGTGCAAATCGGCATCACTGTCATATATGCCATAGTTTTCGACAACAAAACTGTCCACAATCTGCTTATATTCATCAGCAAATTGCGGGCGCATGGATAGAAACGTGCTCATCATCAGCGGATGAGGACGCCACCAAAGAACGACATCCGCACGCTTTCTAAATACGCCCAGGATATAGCGCAATTTATTAATATATTCCTGATTGTTCTGTAGCATAGTGGCTATCGTGCTACAGAACAAAATAACCTTCTTGCCAGCAATTATGTCCTGCCATTTATTCGGCAATGTAAAATCTTCGCGCCTTGAATTGATTATTTTATCCAATTTGGGGCTACCCAGAGCAAGAACTTTGTCGCTATTCAAAAGTCTTGACCATATGGCTCGCTCTCTTTCGGAAGGAGCAATAATCTTATGAGCGAAGAACGCCCCGATTGGAAGGTATGTTGACTTAACTACGTCTGACATATCACGCAAAGCCTCTTCTGTAGTCGCAGATTGAACCTCGCCGCTAACATAATATGGCACATAAACGAGCATATCCGTCAACTCGCGCAGACGACGACAGTAAAAATCAGGGTGTACACACGTAACTAAATTTGAATCATCAAAAGGATTGAATGTGAAAATCGAATCCGGCTCACGTTTCTCAATATCATATTCCTGCCAATTTATGCATTCGATATAATCGGGATAGTGCGCTTGCCCCTCATAATGCATCTGCCCAAACGAACCATCGGGATTGCGATCATAATAGGGGATGGGAATCCAGTATGCATCGCAGCTTGGGTCGGATTTTGCGGCTAGATATATTGATTCGATAGAATCACTCATGGCAGCTTTGTATGACAGAAAAACTATTTCAGTTCGGGTTGGTTTTAGCTCGTTGTTTGCGTTGTTTTCGATTTTGACTAAGTGGCGGCGCAGATGTTTTTCATTTAGGTCACCGCTATGGGCTTTGGATAATAGTTCGCAGTATTCCATTAGCAAACTCGCCGTCTGCGAACCCTCGCCAACAATGTCATCAATAAAATCGCAAAGGAAAAGAGCCGCCTCTTGGCAGTCGCCGTATGCTCCTGCTTGTTGCGCCTCTTTGATTGAGCCTAGTAGCTCGAGTATTTGTTTTTGTTGGAATTTTCGCATTAACAACTGCCTTTCGGTAGCTTTTCTATGATTTCTAAGCCTACGGTTACATTGCGGGCTTCCCCCATCATCACGAGTTCGATTGTAGCCTCCATTTTGTGGCGGTTGATTTTTTTGATTCGGCTTACTTGGTTGACGAGGGGTCCTTCGATGATTTTGATTTCGTCGCCTTCGATAATGCCTTTGGACATATCTATGCAATAGTTTTGGTTGTATAGCTCGCGGAAAGTTTGCTGCTCGGTGTTTTTCATTTCAAATGACAGGTCGGATTCGTAGTTTTTGCCGTAGCGCAACAGTTTTAGGGCGTGTTGGGAAGTTGTGACAAAAGGGCGTGTGGCTAGGTGGAAGTCCGTGCCGGCTAGTTGGGATTCTATGAAGACATAGCCCGGGAAGAGCCTGCGTTTTTCGGTCAGCACCCTACCCTGTTTGCGGAATTTGGCATCATACATGGGCGTGAAAACCTTGATACCGCATAGATTCCATGTATTGCCAATTTCTGCGACCGCCTTTTGCTCATGCCCTGTTTTTACAAACAATACATACCAATTCATGCCAAAACCTCCGTAAAAAGGCAATGCTTCGCCCTTTCATGCGCCTGCGCACACTACCCAAAATTCCCATATTCCCCTCATCCACTACCGCGACCCACCGACGACCAGCTTAAGAGAGTGCCTGTCCAAAATATCGCCACAATTATTTTACACTATTTTTCAAACAATGTCAACCCTATTGCAAAAACGCGATTATTGCGCGCTGTTCCTTTTTTGTTTTAATGTGGGAAAATTGTCAATAATGGTAAATGAGGTGATGCGAGTTGACGAATTGGCAGGAGCGGGTTGTGATACGGCAGCAGATTGTGCTGAATGATAGGATGTTTGAGAGGGGGCATATCACGCGGCAGATGCATGAGCGGGCGCGGCGGGTTTTGGTTGAACGGCTGGCGGGGGTTGATGGGGTTGGGAAAAAGGCGGTATGAGGGTGGGTTATTTTTGGACGTATAGGACGTGGGCGGGGTATTTGGCCAGCAAGGTGTCGCAGGTTAGCAGGGTCATCCCTTCGGCAGCGGCTTGGGCTAGCAAAATGCGGTCGAATGGGTCTTTGTGGATGCCCGGCAGCTCGCCCACCCCCAGCATATGGCGGGCGGTTATGTTGATTTCTTGGCAATCATCTTGGAGTAGTCTTTCGTAAAGCGTTGTTGGATTTGTTTGGAAATCGGGGCGGCCTAAATTGTATTTGGTGACAATCTCCCAAATGCTGGCGGGGCTGAAATGCAGGGCATTGCCGCGGTCGTAGATATATTGCGCCGCATCGGGCGGCAATTCGCCGCGGCTGTACCATAGCAGGATGTGCGTGTCTAGCAGCAGATTCATTCTGCATCCCCCCCGTAAAACATCTCCTCTATCTCCTTTTGAAACATGGTGTCGAAATCGTCGGGGATTTTTAGCTCATCCGCCGACATAAAGCCGCCGCGCCGCTTTTGCGGAATCTCGTATGGAATAACCATCGCCATGGGCTTGCCCGCCTTGGCAATTACGAATGACTCGCCGCGTACAACTCCCTCAACTAGGGCGGATAGGCGGGTTTTGGCTTCGTGTATATTTACTTGTACCATAAAATCAACTCCTGTGAACTTAGTCTGTTAGTTTAGTTTATCATTTTTTTGTGAAAATGTCAATGCCTTTTTTGAATTGACAATTGCATATATTGATGATATAATTGTACATAGCAAAGTGAGGTGTTGGGATTGACTGGATTATTGGAGATAAAGCGGCAGTTGGAGGCGGGGCGGAGTGTTTATGATTTGCCTTTGCGGGTTTGTTTTTATGCGCGGGTTAGTACGGATAAGGAGGAGCAGTTGAATTCGCTTGGGAATCAGGTTGGTTATTTTGAGGAATTTATTCGGGGGCGCGAGAATTGGGAGTTTGCGGGGGGGTATGTGGATGAGGGGATTAGTGGGAAGTCGGTTGAGAAGCGGGCGCAGTTTTTGCGGATGATTCGGGATGCGCGGGATGGGGCTTTTGATTTGATTATTACCAAGGAGATTTCGCGGTTTTCGCGGTCTACTTTGGATAGTATAAAGTATACGCAGGATTTGCTAGGCTGTGGTGTGGGAGTTTTGTTTCAGTCTGATAATATCAATACTCTTTTGCCTGATAGCGAGTTGCGGCTGACTATTATGGCCTCGATTGCGCAGGAGGAAGTGCGCAAGCTTTCGGAGCGGCTGCGGTTTGGGTATCGGCGGTCGATTGAGAAAGGGCGGGTGCTGGGGCAGAATAATATGTTTGGATATGAAAAGGCGGATGGGCGGCTGACTGTGGTCGAGGCCGAGGCTGCCGTGGTGCGGCGGATTTTTGAGCTGTATGTGCGCGGGGATATGGGCGTGCGGCGGATTGGTCGCGAGCTGGAGAAAGAGGGGATTGTTAGCCCTAATACCGGGCGGATGTTTGGTTCGGATTCTATTAAATATATTTTGCAAAATCCTAAATATAAGGGGTTTTATTGTAGCGGCAAAACGGTTAGTATTGATTATCGGCAGAATAAGCGGATTCGGATGGAGGATGCCGATTGGCATGTGGTGCGGGATGGGAATATTCCGGCGATTGTGGGCGAGGAGATTTGGGATAGAGCCAATGCCATGTATCGAGCGCGGGGGGCAAAGGCTAAGGGCAACGAGGGGGCGTATGTTCAGCGTTATCCATTTTCTGGGAAATTGATTTGCGGCGAGCACGGGGCTAGCTATCATCGGCATGTGTATAAGAGTAAGAGCCGGGGCGAGCAGGAGGTTTGGAATTGCAAGCTTTATCGGCAAAAGGGCAAGGTGGATGGCTGCGATTCGCCAACGATTTATACTAGCGAGCTTCAGCAAATTTTGGGAGATATTTACAAAACGATTTATGATGGGCGCGACCGCGTGATTAACGGTTTGATGGAAATTTACGCGGGGGGCGGCGGCGAGTATGATTATGCCTCCGAGATTGCCGCCAAGGAAGTTGAAATTACAAAAATTTCCAAAAATAAAGATGCCCTATTAGATTTGCTGATGGAGGAATTGATTACAAAACAGGATTTCAAAAGGCGCAATGATTTGATGACTGCGGATATTGAGCGCATCGAGGGCGAGATAAAGGCGATTGAGCGGGATGTAAAATTGCAATCTCAGAATGAAGGGGATTTGCATAAACTTAGGAAAATTCTGGAGGAACAATTTGATGAAGAGACACATTTCAATGTGGAATTGAATTCGGTATTGCTAGACAAAATAATTGTGCATAAAATTGATGGGGACAAACGACATATTAAATTGGAAATACGCCTAAACCTCGGCAGCACCTATCTTGTAGAGCGAGAAAAGAAAAACATAATTTCGCTAGAGCAAATAGGTATTTCCCAAGCACAAGTATCGCGGCTGGAGAAAAATGCTCTAAAGAATATGCGCAAATATATTTCGTGACTATTATGGGGAAATTGGCGGCCTTTTGGTCGCTGATTTTTATTTTTAAAAAAATTTTATTTCGCCTTTTCAAATAGGGTAATTTGTGATATAATAGTAACATATGGAAATAGGAGGAGATATTATGGCATATATATTTGCGGATGCGATTTTTTCTGAGGGGTTTATTAGCAGCCTGGCCGGGAATGTTTTCCGGGGGGTGCTGCCGCTGGTCGCGCTGGCCGTGATTTTTGGCGTGGCGATAAAAATTACGACGATTCGGCGCAGAAAGCAGGCGGCGGCTGGCACCGGGAAACTGTTGAGCGACGATTATTATGCAAATTTGGCGCGGACAAAAGAAATTGAGCAGGAGCGGTTTTATGTGGCGGATGTGGGGCTTTTGCCTATTCGCCAGTATTCTGATGCCTCGGAGGTTTTGGCGCAAAGGCAGAAAAAGGCCGTTGATTTGGCTGATAAAAAAATGATAAATCGCATTAGCGGGCTGTCTAATGTGGATTTGAAAAATATGTTTGGGGTGGCGCAGCTGGATAAAATTGCCATGTATGAGGAAAATTTTACCAAATATATGCATGCATTGCGGTTTTGGTGCGAAAGGCTGATAGAGGAAGGGCAGGCCGGGGATGCGCGCATTATTTTGGAAGAATCTGTAAAGGCCGGGTCGGAGGTTAGCGCGATTTATACCATGCTCGCCGGGATTTATCGTGATGATAAAAACGAGGGCGCGCTGGCGGGTTTATGGAAAAATCTGGATGAGGGGGCCGATTGGCCCGGGCGCAAAATAGCTTTGAATGAGATTGACAAAATTATGGCAAGAGTCGACTAAATGAGGGGGGCTAAATGTGGTTTTATTTGAGGCAAATGAATTTGCAAAGCTGAAAGAATGCCTTGTTTTATACGAATGGGCACATATGGATATGCGGACAAAGCTGGCCATTATCCAAGAGGATTTGGCAAAATTTCACAAACTAAATCCCATCGAATATATCGCGGGGCGGATAAAAAGCCCCGAAAGCATCGCCCAAAAGCTACATAATTTGCGGCTGGATATTACCGCCAAAAATGCCCGCGAGCATTTGCGCGATATAGCCGGGGTGCGGATTATATGCACATTTGCGCGGGATATTCCCATTTTGGCGGGCATTTTGCGCGAGATGCCCCATATGCGCGTTTTGCATATCAAAGATTATGTTTCCGCGCCAAAACCCAGCGGATACCGGGGATATCATGTAATAATGGAGGTTCCGGTTTTTTGCGCAAAGCGAACTGAAAATGTGCCGCTAGAGGTGCAAATCCGCACGGAGGCCATGAATTTTTGGGCCACCCTAGAGCATAAGGCTCGATACAAATATGGCAAACACGTCCCCCAAAATCTAATCGACGACCTAGTGGCCTGCGCCAATGCCACCGCCGAGCTAGATTCCCGGATGTTTCATATTCATGAGCAAATAAATCAATTGTAATGGAGGTAAAGCAATGATTGTAGCAAACAAAATGAGCAGCCGGGATGCCGAAAGGGCTTTCCCGGAACAATGGATTGTTTTTGTGGAAATTGAACACGACCCTGAAAATTACGAAATCATGGGGATTGTGCATATGGTGACTTCGGATATGGAGCAGGCATATGCTACCGCCAAATCTTTGCAGGGAGTGCTGGGGGATACTATTGTTATTTCGGGGGAAAACGATTGGCCCCAGATTGGAGATTTATGCAGCGAATAATTGTGGATTTTGAAAGGAATAATCTTGGACGGGTTGTTTTTGGAGCGGATGTTATGACAGGCGACCGCAAATCATTTCACGAAATCAAATTCAAACTAGATTCCGGCTCTGATTTTACCACCATAAATGAAGCGGATTTGTTTAGACTGGGCTATGCGCGCGCTTTTTTGAAGGATTGCCCCTTTTATCATACTAGCGCAAAAACGGCGACCGCCTCTTTTCGCCTGCAATATATCGATGGCGTTTCGTTAAAATTTGGCGACAACGAAATTCAAAATAGCCGCATTTTTTTCGCTATGAATACCGATTTGCGCAGTTTGTTTGGCGCGGATATTTTGAAATATTTTAATTGGGAAGTGAATTATGATATTGGCCGACTAACCCTTGCCCCGGCAAAAAATTCACCGATTTTAGCCCCCGGCGAAAAAGTGCTACATATTTACAATTTAGACAAAAACTAGGAGTTGCATAAATTGAATGTTATAAATAAAATTAAAATTCCGTTGATTTTGGTTGGCGTGCTGGCTATTACCGGGATTGTTATGTTTTCGGCGGAGTTTATTTCTGTTGAGGCTATTCGCGATTTTGCCGATATTTCGCCATGGCTGACGGGTCTTGGGCTGGTGCTGATTTATGGCCTAAAGGCTTTTGCCATGGCTTTCCCCACCGGCCTGCTTTACATAGCCGCCGGCATGGTTTTTTCGCCCATCATCGGCCTGATTATCACATATATCGGCCTGGCTTTGGCCATGTTTTTGGGCTATATGCTGGGGCGCAAACTGGGGCACGACCGAGTTTTTGCCCTGATTTCCAAAAGGCGCAAAGTCGCCGATTTTTTGGATAGCAAAGAGAGCAATCTTTCCCTGCTTTGCTTTATCGCGCGGGTTTTCCCCATGCCCTTTAGCATGGTCAGCCTGTTTTTTGGCGCAATGAAAATGCCTTTTTGTAAATATATGATTTTGTCCCTGCTGGGCTCTAGCCCATTTATGATTCCATTTGTTGTGGCGGGGTCGTATATCTCAAACCCGCTGTCGCCGGCGTTTCTCATTGCGCTGGGCATTAGCATTTTTGTGTCTTTGGCAATATTTGTTAGCTATAAAACCCGCATTGTCACCCGCGCCCGGGTCACGGTTTTTTTGGTGCTGGCACAAATCGCGCTGATTAGCGTCGCGGTGGACAGGCTGTATAATTTCGTCCCCGCCTTCGCCATTATCAGCTATGCCATCAGCATTATCATGGTGCTGGTGCTGGTAAAGCGCGATAAAGCCACCGGCTATAAAATCATTTGGATTATCATAATCATGGGGCTGCCCGCGCTGGGGGGCATACTTTATCTAATTTTTGGCAATAGCCGCCCCACCCGGCATGTAAAGGCGCATGTGGACGAACACGCCCTGATTGCCAAAATTCTGGACAAAGACGATATTCCCCCCCATGCCGCCGCCGGGCGGATGAGCAGCACCCTAAAATACATCCGCCAAACCTCCTCATATCACCCATATATCAACACCGAAACCACCTATTATCCCATGGGCGAGGATATGTTTGCCGATATGCTGGCGGATTTGCAAAAGGCCGAGCGATTTATATTTTTGGAATATTTCATTATTTCAAAAAGCCATATGTGGGAGCAGATTTTGAGTATTTTAGAGCAAAAAGCCGCGCAGGGGGTCGAGGTTCGTCTGATTTTTGACGATATCGGCTCTCTCCGACTTTTCACATGGAAATATGTGGATTTTTTGGAAAAAAAGGGAATTCGGGTAATCCGATTTAATCCCATTGTGCCGCTGATTTATCCATTTATGAATAATCGCAACCACCGCAAAATTATGGTAATAGATGGATATATCGGCTATAATGGCGGCATGAATATTGCTGATGAATATATTAACAAAATCGAGCGTTTCGGCATTTGGAAAGACACCGGCGTGCGGCTAATGGGCGATGCGGTTTGGTCATTCACCCTGATGTTTATCGAAACCTGGGATGCTTTTTGCAAAAAAGCCGACCGCATAAATGACTATGAAACCTATAAATCCGACAAAAGGCCGGATGGCCAAAACGGCTTGGTTGTGCCTTTTGGCGATAGCCCGCTGGATAATGAGCAGCTGGCAGAAAATGTAATCATCGACATTTTGGGGCAGGCGCAAAACTATGTCTATATTTTCACGCCCTATCTAATTATCAGCGAAAAAATGATACACGCCCTGCAAATGGCGGCAAAGCGCGATGTCGACGTCCGCATAATAACCCCCGGCATCCCCGACAAAAAGCTGGTCTATCGCCTCACCCGCTCCTATTACCGCTATTTGCTCCAATCCGGCGTACGCATTATCGAATACACCCCGGGCTTTCTCCACGCAAAAGGCCTAATTTCCGACGACAATGTGGCCATTGTAGGCACAATAAACCTCGATTATCGCAGCCTATACCTACACTTTGAATGCGCCACCCTCCTATACAACTGCGACACAATCAAAAAAATCAAAGAGGATTTCGAGCAAACAATAACCCAATGCCGCGAAATCCCCCCCGACTACCGCCAATCCTTCTTCAACGAACTATTCGACGCCGTCCTCCACCTATTCGCCCCATTGATGTAAAACTTCACGCACTTGTCAAAAAACATGAATTTAAAAGGAGGCTAACGCATGGAACTATTAACAAAAAGCTTACGAATAGAAACCGTGCAAGAAAAGCATCTGTCTCAAATTTTTGAAATATGGACAGACCCCGAAAATGGTCGATATATGTCTGATTCTAACTGGGCGAGCGCAGATGAGTTAAAAGTCATCTTGGAGCAAGACGATGAATACTATAGCTTTGCAGCTTTTTTGCATGGAGAAGGCGATGTAGTTGCCACATGCAATATTCAGCGGGATGAAAGTTTTGCGGACGGTCATTGGCACATTGGTTACAATGTCCGTAAGGATTGCTGGCGCAAAGGTTTTGGTAGCGAAATGGTGATGGCGCTTGTAGATTTTGCCCGCACTTTAGGAGCTGTTGCTATTGAAACAAGTGCCGCTACTGAGAATGTGCCATCCTGTAAATTGCTTGAGAAATGCGGCTTTGTGCTTAGTCCAGAGCAAAAGAAGGCTGGTTGGTCTTATTATGAATTAGCTTTGCAAAAACCCATCTAGCCCCTTCGCTTCGGATGTGGATATGCGCGACCACGTAGGGGCGGCCAATGGCCGCCTAATATCCGCGTGCGATACCTATCGCCAATTTGCGATAGGCGGCCAATGGCCGCCCCTACGTCAACGCGAATATCCACCGCAATATTTTTTTGTGCTTGACAAATGGCGGGGAATGTGATATGATTAGTGGGTTGAAAGAAGAAGCCCGCTTCTCACCTGTTTGCCGAATGGCTTAGGGTTGCTCATTTATCGTGTTTGCGTTGATTGGGAAGGTGGGCGTATGCTCGCTTTTTTGTTTGGAAATTATTGGCAGGAGGTGCCCGACTATAGCAGATTATATGATTAATGAGCAGATACGGGATCGTGAGGTTCGTTTGATTGGAGCCGGGGGGGAGCAGCTGGGGATTGTGTCGCTGAAAGAGGCGCAGGATTTGGCCGATGAAAAGCAGATGGATTTGGTTAAAATCGCGCCGCAATCCAATCCTCCGGTTTGCAAAATTATGGATTATTCCAAACATAAATTTGAGCAGGCCAAAAAAGACCGCGAGGCTAGACGACGCCAGAAAACCGTCGATACAAAGGAGCTTAGGCTTTCGCCAAATATCGATACCCATGATGTGGATGTGAAAGTGCGCCAAGCCATGGATTTTTTAAAGGCCGGACATAAAGTCAAGGTGCGGATTACCTTTTATGGGCGCGAAATGGGGCGTACTGGCTCTGGGGTGAAAATTCTAAACGAATTTGCCGCAAAAGTCGCCGATTTTGGCACTATCGACCGCCCCGCGAAAATGGAAGGGCGCAGCATGGTAATGTTTTTGGCGGCAAAGCCCGAGGCAAAACCACAAAAGGAAAATAAGGAAACCAAAACTGCAAATCAGGAATCCAAATAAAAAATTTACCGGGAGGAATTTAAAATGCCGAAAATGAAGACGAATAAATCCGTTGCAAAGCGGTTTAAAGTCACAGGAACGGGTAGATTGAAAAGGATGAAAGCAAACAAAAACCATATTTTGGAAAAGAAAAGCCCAAAACGCAAACGCAACCTGCGCAAAGCCACCTATGTGGGCAAAACCATGGAGGATAACTACAAGCGCGTTTTGCCGTATCTATAAAAATTGGGTATAGTTTAACACACCAACGCGAAAACTAGGAGGAACAGACTATGGCTAGAATCAAGGGCGGATTAAACGCCAAAAAACGACATAGAAAAGTATTGCGGGCGGCAAAGGGCTATTTTGGCGCGCGCAGCAAGCAATACCGCGCCGCAAAACAGGCCGTAATGCGCGCTATGGCCGCCTCTTTTGTGGGCAGAAAACAAACAAAGCGCGAATTTCGCCGTTTGTGGATTACACGTATAAACGCCGCCGCCAGAACCAATGGCATGAGCTATTCCAAATTTATGAGCGGGCTTAAAGGCGCGGGTATTGATATAAATCGCAAAATGCTGGCGGATATCGCCATTCATGATGCCGCCGCCTTTACCAGACTAGTCGAGGCCGCCCGCGGCGCGTGATCCCGAAGGGGGTTGGCTACAAATGAAAAATTCACAGAATGCCGGAATTAAAGGCTTTTTCGCGGGGTTTATTTTGTGTGCCTTGCTGTCGATTTCTGTCATTGCTTTTGCGGACGGCGGCGGGCTGATTCGCGAGATCTTTTTTGGTGTTCGTGTCGAATTTAACGGCGATTTGGTGGATTTTGAGGATGATATGCGCCCCTTCATTATGGATGGGCGCACTTATCTTTCCGTTCGCGCAATGGCTGATGTTTTGGGTCTGCGGGTGGATTGGGATGATGAGGCCGCTACTGTAATTGTTGGGCATAGGGGGGCGATTCCATTGCTAGAGGCAGCCCCCGCCTTTGAATCGCGCTTTTCCACCGTTATCGACACTGTTGTGACAATCGATGGTGAATATTTTGACAATTCGATTAGCATAAATTTCACAGGCGTGTCCGGCTATTCCTATCATCATTTGGCTGGCGGATTTACCCGCTTTTCCGCCCTGATTGGGTCTGATGATTCCGGGGTTGGGGCTGGGCCTGTGAGCATCCGCATTTATGGGGATGGGGAGCTTTTGGGGATTTACGAGGCAAACCGAGGCGAAACCGCCATACCAATAATGCTGGATGTAACCGGAGTCGAGGTTTTGCGGATTTTCGGCTCGCCCCAATCCCTAACGGAACTGGGACGAGCAGTAATCACAAACATGCAACTACAATAACGTCGGTGCGGGCATTCGCGTTGCGTAGGGGCGACCATTGGCCGCCTTTTACAAATCCGCGATAATTTAGAATGTATCGCCTGCGAATATTAGGCGGCCAATGGCCGCCCCTACGCGGTCGTGGGTATCCATAAGCCCAACCCGCCTTAAAGGTTTTATTCGCATTTATTCGTGTTGCCGTGGCATTTTGTCACGGTTTTTTTATGCGAATTTCTGATATAGGAGATTTATCCTTGACGAACAATCCCTGTTATGATATATTACTATATAGGAATATTAAAATACAGGAGATGGGTTATGTCATTAAAATATGGCTTGCTTGGTTTAATAAATTTAACGCCAACAACGGGCTACGAACTGGACAAAGAGTTCAAAGACTCTTTGAAATATATTTGGCAAGCTACGAGTAGTCAAATATACAGCGAATTGGACAAAATGGAGCAACAGGGCTGGCTTGTCAGCGAACGAATCATGCAAGACGAAAAGCCAAACAAGCGTGTTTACTCCATCACAGAAAAAGGCAAATTAGAATTATTGGAATGGATGGCCACGCCCGAAACGGATGTGAAAAACGCCCTAACCGGAAAAAATGCGTTCCTTTTTCGAGTGCTTCTTGCGGGGAGTTTAAGCAAAGAGCAGGCTTTGGAATTGCTGCGCTCTTTTCGTAAAATATGCCTTGCCCGAAAGGCTGAACAAGAAAATATTCGTGGGGTAATTGACCAAAGCAAGGACGAGGACGAATATGACCATGCAAACATCACATTTTTTAATTTGGCGGCTTTGCATTTTGAAATGATGAACCAAATTAGGCTTGAATGGGTAGAAAAAGCGATAAGCACAATAAAGGAGGATTTATAATGAATACGAAAAATCCGACAAAAAGCTATTTGGCGCAATCTGTACGCACAAACGGAAAGCTTGTATTGCTTGTGTTGCTAGGTATATTGGCGGCAGGGGTTGGGGCGACCCTTGTGGGAATTATCCCTGAACATAGGGAGTTAGCTTCCATCATCATTTCCGACTTGCCGGCAAAGATAGCAATTGGGCTTAATTCAATCATTTGGGCTGCAGCCCTTTTCATAAGCCCCGAATTAGTCGATTTTGACGAAGGTTTCGGGGTTATTGGGGGAGCTTTGGCATAGTATGGGCTATGATAGGCATAGTGTATTCGCTCCAATTCACAAAACTTGGAGATATTAGCGAAGGCGCGATATTATTTACGATTGGTTTTTTTGTTCCGTTTGGAATTGTTGTGGCAATTCAGCGAGCGTTTCATGCGATTGAATTGCCATTGATATTCATTGCGGGCATTCCCGCTCTCGTCGGCTTTATTGTATTTATAATATCGCGCCCCATAGCCGTTAGATTACAAAAACGTGTAGACTTGTAGCCTAAACGAATGCAACATGCTAATTCACAATATTTTGGCTCTCGCCTTTTTGAAATGCGGCCAGATTTGCGACGGCTATTGACATTAGCCGGGCGCGGGCGGCTCTGGGGGCCCAGGCGATATGGGGGGTAATGATGCAGTTTGGGGCGGCCAATAGCGGATTTTCGGCGAGGATTGGCTCGATGGATACCACATCCAGCCCCGCCGCATAAATTTTTCCTGCCTTTAATGCCGCCGCCAGCGCGGCCTCCTCTACCAATGCCCCCCGCGAGGTGTTTATTAGAATAACTCCGTCTTTCATTTTGTTGATATTAGTTTTGTTGATAATATTTTGAGTGTCGGGGGTTAGGGGGCAATGCAGGGAAATAATGTCAGATTTTGCCAAAAGCTCGTCTAGGCTTACATATTCTGCCAAAGCCCTCCCCTCGTCGGTGGGTGTATTATCATGGGCGATTATTTGCATATCCATAGCCGCGGCGATTTTTGCCGTAGCCTGGCCTATGCGCCCAAAGCCCAGCATTCCCATGGTTTTGCCGCTTAATTCAATCAGCGGTTTGTCCCAAAAACAAAAATCGGGATTTTCCGTCCAGCGGCCGGCAAAAACCGCATCATTATGCGCGCCCACATTATGGCAAATCTCCAAAAGCAGGGCAATAGCCAGCTGCGCCACCGCCAAAGTGCCATAGGACGGAATATTGCTAACCGGAATCCCCCGCGCCCGCGCCGCCGCGGTATCGATAGTATTATACCCGGTGGCCAGCGCGCCGATATAGGCCAAATTTGGGCATGCATCCATGGTCGCGGCCGTCATTGGCGTTTTATTGGTAATGGCGATTTCCGCATTGCCAATTCGCTCTACAATAAGCTCCTCGGGGGTGCGGTCATAAACCGTCAAATCCCCCAGTTTCTCGAATTCTTCCCAGCTCAAATCCCCCGGGTTCAATGTGTAACCATCCAAAACTACGATTTTCATTTAACAATCCTCCTAGTTCACTTAATCTATCCAAAGTCGCAAAAATCCAGTACCAGTGCCCTGCGCATTAACATCTACATACCCTTCAAAATTCACCTCGTCGGGAAAACCATCCCCGAAATCAAAATCAAATATCACTCCAAGAGTGTGATTGACAAAACAATGACGACCCTCGGGCAAACCCGTCACAACCACATCCAAACGAAGCTCCCGACCCGGCCAAACCCGCATATCATTATCAGCCGGCGCAATTATTT
>Ga0209755_10000397_pt1 | contig 81381 bp, 68 predicted proteins | sample TergutCo191P1_FD_187301 | JGI IMG/M metagenome (GOLD analysis project Ga0209755, IMG submission 187301) | Cornitermes sp. P1 segment gut microbial communities from Petit-Saut dam, French Guiana - Co191P1 (SPAdes) (version 2) | ecosystem: Host-associated > Arthropoda: Insects > Digestive system...
TCAAATTTCCATTAGGCAGAGGAATAGATAATTCAAGATGCTTATCGAATTTTACACCTTGACGATACGCATCATAATGACCACAAGTATTTGCAATTTTATCAGCAGCATATAATAATGACGTAATAAGTAATGCTCTTTCGCGTTCATTTATTTCATTTAAGGAAAAGCGATTTTCTATATCCTCACGAATAAAGCCAATCCTACGACAATCGGCACGATTAAAAAACGTGTTAGAAAAATTATTACTCATATAATTATCATTGGCAACAGTAATACGATTATAAAAATTAACTAACTGCTCTATCTTATCGGAGGAGTATAATTGTGAACTAAACCATGCGACATGGCAAATATAATTACTGTAAAGATTGTCATTCGTGATAAGTTTCTTATCTGTAAATGCTGAAGCAACTGCGCCGGTTCCTGCAAAAATATCTGCGAACGAGTTCATATTATCACAATATTTTTTTATTACAGATGTTATAAACGGTATAAGTTTATATTTATTACCAAGATAACGGCGATTATTTATGTATGTTGTCTTTGATTTAGGTTCTGAATCCAATACAGAAAATATTGGATCATACGAAGAAAGCTTTTTAGCTACAGACAACCCTCCCCTCCCCAATTCCAATTTGCAATGTTTCTACCACTAGACCTAGTTATAATAAAATTTCTTACTATTAATGTGTATAGCATAACTATCCTTTAATGTCAAGATTTAAAAACCAAAATTCATCATATCGAACCTCCCCTCTTTGCCTCGTTCCAATACCCGTCCATTATGTCAAGATTTTCTTTTTTCATTTCCTGCTCTGTCTCTTTCATTTTTTTCTCTATATATTTAAAACGATTTACAAATTTGGCGTTCGTACGGCGGAGAGCAACCGAAGGTTCAATTTTTAAAAAGCGGCACAGGTTGATTACAGCAAAAAGCAAATCGCCGAGTTCTTCTTCAAGATGGCTGTCGTCTTTTCCGATGGCTTGTTGAACTTCATCAAGTTCCTCTTTAATTTTTGAAATTACGCCTTCTTTGTCTTGCCAGTCAAAACCAATTTTGGCGGCTTTTTTCTGTAATGCATACGCGCGTTCTGTCGGCGGAAGACTGCCGCTCACCTCGTCCAAAAGCGAATCTTTTGGTTTTCTGCCTTCTTTTTTGATTTTAATCGCCGCCCAATTATCAAGAACCTCGGCGCTGTCTTTCACCTTCACATCCCCGAATACATGCGGATGACGGCGGATTAATTTTTCATTAATTTTATTTAATGCGTCCGCAACAGAAAATTTTCCTTCCTGTTCGTGCATATAACTGATCATCGTCGCAAGCAGAAATAAATCTCCAAGTTCCTCGGCAATATGGGCGTTGTCGTTTTCATCGATTGCTTCAAGACATTCGTATGTTTCTTCGATTAGCGCTCCTCTCAGCGTTGACGGCGTTTGTTCCATGTCCCACGGACAGCCTTGCGGACTGCGCAATTTCGCAATAGTTTCGTACAACGCGTAAAATGCTTCGCCGGGTTTCATTGTTTTACATCCTGATTATCCGCAGGTTCGTTTTTTGTGTGAATATTTATTTTTTTCTTTGACCATTCTTTTAACAGAGTTTCAGGTTCAACTTCAAAAATCTGCGTCAAAAGACCGGCTCCGGCTTCGAGAACCGGATTTAATATTTCAAGTTCGGAACCGGAAAAATCTGAAAGTACCCAGTCGATAATACCCTCCCCGCTTCCGGCAGGACCGCCTTCGCCGGGGAGCCGTGAATCGGGTCGTCCAAGACCGATACGTAAACGCCAAAAATCGGCGCCGCCAAAGCAGTTTTTCATGGAACGAAGGCCGTTATGCCCGCCAAGACCGCCTGAAAATTTCAAAGAAATAATCCCTAGCGGCAGTTCCAGCTCATCGTGAATTACGATTATCTCATCAATCTTGATTTTGTAAAACGCGGCTGCCGCCTTAACCGAATTGCCTGAAAGATTCATGTATGTTTCCGGCATTAAAAAATGGCAATTCTCATGTAAAGCGTATAATCCATTGTATTTTTTATACCAATAAAGAGATGAATAAAAAGGGAGCGCGTAAGCGAGCATACGCCCTGCATTATGTCTGTTTTTTGCATATTCCGATCCCGGATTACCCAGGAAAGCGGCAAGTTTAATCATTGTGAAATTATACATGAAAATGAACAGATATTAGAATAACCTTAATAATAGTGTATCTTTTTGTATACACATTCAATATTCTGAAGAAAAGCCAAATTTTAACCGATAATTATATATCAACTAGACATATTATTAAAAAAAGCATATACTGATATGAAATATAGCAAGCTCGCTTGCCTGCCTGCCTGTACTGGCAGGATATATAATATAAAGGAGTTTCTAATGAAGAACTTATTAAAACTTATTGGAATTATCGCTATTATAGCAGGTCTCGGATTTACGATGGTTACCTGTTCAACAGAGGAACCCGAGGAAGAAGGCGGGAAATTAACAATAACAGGTTTTAATTTCACCGATAATGGAAAATTTGTTCAGGCAAATGCAACAACAACTGACGGCGCATATATTTACGCTGTAGATAATTTTGACGGTGACGGCAATGCGGTATGCGGCGTAATTAAAAACAGAATTGTTACTCTTACTGTCTATGAACATAAAGACGGAAAATTTTCTCCTTATACGGGAAGCGCTACAAGCGTTACTTTTGACGTGTATATTTTTAATGAAGAACCGGCAGATCCTTTCAATGATCCCGCTGATGTCACTCAGCAAATAACAATAACTTTCAAAAAAGGCATTGGTCTTACAGCGCTTCCGCCTCCGTGCGTTCATATTTGGGATCCTGCTAAAACTGGAGAATGTACTGAATGCGGCGTTACACACAGCCCCCACGTTGATGGCGATGATGATGATGAATGTGATGTTTGCGGATTTGATATGACTTAGAAACCTGTCTATCAAATAGACAGCAGAAAACACCATGTGTTCAGCGCATGGTGTTTTTTTATGCTTAAATGATAATCACTTTTTGTTGGCTAAAATAATCAGCAGCGCAATATCACTCTGTCTGACACCGGGTATCCGAGCCGCCTGTCCTACATTGAGAGGTTTAACGGCAATCAATTTTTCTTTCGCCTCAGTTGAAAGACCGCTAATACTTGTATAATCCAAATTTGGATCAAGTTTAATAACATCCATTTTCGCGGCTTTGGCGGCAAAGCGAATTTCTTTTTCAATGTAGCCTGCGTATTTTTTATCTAAAAGCGCTCTTTCGATTAATTCGCCGGGAAAACGCGAAAAAATTTCATCATTAAGAACCGTGTCCGCCGCAGACTTTCGCTGCTCCATAAGTTCATTAATTTCGTCTAACATTTTGGTTTTTTTAAGAAACAGTTCCCATCGTTCGTCATCTATAAGCCCAGCTTCACGCCCCTTCGGAGTTAACCTTGTGTCCGATGTATCGTGGCGCAGCATAAGGCGGTGTTCCGCGCGGCTTGTAAACATCCGGTACGGTTCTTTTGTTCCAAGAGTTGTAAGATCGTCAACAAGTACGCCGATGTACGCTTCCGTGCGTCCAAGTATCAGCGGAGGTTTATTCTGCATTTTCATTGCGGCGTTAATACCGGCAATAATCCCCTGAGCGGCGGCTTCTTCATAACCGGAACTTCCGTTTGTCTGTCCCGCCGCGAAAAATCCTGACAAGCGTTTGGATTCAAGCGAAGGATAAAGATCCAGCGGATTCAAATAATCATATTCAACCGCGTAAGCGGGGCGTACAATATGCGCTTCTTCCAAACCGGGAATACTGTGAATAAAATCACGCTGGACATCTTCGGGCAGAGAACTGGACGCACCGTTCATATACATTTCGTTAGTAGAAATTCCTTCCGGCTCGATAAAAATGTGATGCCTCTCGCGCTGAGGAAACCGCACAACTTTGTCTTCGATGCTCGGACAGTAACGCGCTCCTGTACCGGTTATTTTTCCGCCAAACAACGGAGAACGGTGAATATTCGCCCTGATAATTTCATGCGTCTTTACCGTTGTGTATGTGATCCAGCACGGCAGCGAAACTCTTTCAATAAGAGTACCAGAGGCATTAACTGCGGCGGCAAATGAAAACGGACGCATTTCTTCGCCGTCCTGTTTTTCCATTTTGGAAAAATTAATGGAATTGTTTGTTATTCTCGCCGGAGTTCCGGTTTTTAAGCGCCCAAGCGGAAAGCCGTATTTACGGAGAGATGATCCAAGCCCTATCGCGGCTCCTTCGCCAAGCCGTCCTTCGGGCGCGTCAAACTCGCCGATAAAAATTTTACCTTCCATGAATGTGCCGGAAGCGAGAATAACAGTGCGGGATGTTATACGATGACCGCGTTGAGTTATTACTCCTGCGATTTTCGCGTTAACGGCAATATCGCCGTCAATAATAAAATCAATTACGGTATCCATAAAAATCGTAAGATTTTTTTGCCTTTCCAAAACAGAACGCGCCTCCGCCTGATAAGCGTGTTTATCCGCCTGCGCGCGCGGTGCCTGAACTGCAGGCCCGCGGGAGCGGTTAAGCACTCTGTATTGAATCATTGTCGCGTCAGTCAGCTTTGCCATTTCGCCGCCGAGAGCGTCAACTTCCCGCACGAGATTACCTTTAGAAAGCCCGCCGATCGCCGGATTGCATGAAAGCGCGCCGATTTTGTCAGGGTTCTGTGTGATAAGAAGCGTAGAAAAACCAAGGCGGGAGGCGGCAAGAGAGGCTTCTATACCGGCATGACCGCCGCCGATGACGATGCAGTCGTAATCCATAACCTACTTCCCCACGCAAAACTTGCTGAACATTTCTTCTAAAATATCAGCGGTTGAAACTTCACCTGTGATCTCGCCAAGCAGGTTTACAGCGTCTCTAAAAAGCGGCACGATTAAATCCAACGGTTCTTCTCTCTCCGCCAGCGCAAGAGCCTCTTCCAGTGAGCGGCAGGCAACATCGACAAGATTTTTTTGGCGTTCTGTGCCGATAGCCGCAATACAGGATTCACCGGTTTGTAAAGAAATCTGCCGCGAAATTACAGACGCTATCAATGAATAAAGTTCTGTTATGCCTTTACCCGTCATTGCGCTGATACAAATTAATGAAATCTCAGGATTCCCTTTAGCGTTATTTAGAGGCTGCTGACACCTGTCGGCTTTGTTCCAAACAAAAATATATTTTTTATCAGCGGAATATTTAATAATAAATTCTTTATCTTCGTTTGTAATTTCTTCCAAGCCTCCGTCGAGCAAATACAATACAAGATCGGCTTCATCCAAAAGTTTTAGACTGCGTTCTATTCCAATCTTTTCTATGGAGTCGCCGGAATCGCGCAATCCTGCGGTGTCTATAAGACGGACAGGTATCCCTTCGAATGATACCCATGCTTCAATCCAATCACGTGTTGTACCGGGAATTTCTGTAACAATGGAACGGTCTTCTTTTAACAAAGCGTTAAAAAGACTTGATTTTCCGGCGTTGGGGCGGCCTGCAATTACTATCGTTATTCCTTCCTGATAAATACGTTCAATCTGCCATGAGGCGGACAGTTTATTAAGACGCTCCAGCGCTTCAACCGCAAAATTTTTATTAGTCAACCTGCCGGCGGTTTCATCGCCTTCTTCGATGCTGACCTCATCTTCCGAATAATCAAGGTAGATTTCCGCTCCGGCAAGAACCTGCACAAGCAAATTTTTAATTTCGTTTATTTCATTTTGTAAAGAACCTGAAAGCCTCAGAACTGCGCGCCGCCTGCCTGTCTCCGTTTTGGCGGAAACAAGTTCCATAACGGACTCGCTTTTGGTAAGATCGAGTTTCCCGTTCATAAACGCGCGAAAAGTGAATTCGCCGGGAAGCGCTTCATAAAAACCGGCGCTTTTTAAAACTTTCATTACAGCGATGCCAGCGGAAGATCCTCCATGACAGCAAATATCAACGCCGTCTTCACCGGTAAAACTTTTTGGAACACGGAAAACAGAAACAAGAACTTCGTCAATCTTTTCTTCTTCTCCATTTTCTTTATTTAAAATCCAGCCGTGAATGATGCTGTTCCCTTGCGCGTTTTTTAAATCCGCAGAAAAAATCATAGACAACAGTTTGATTGATTCTTTCCCGGAACAACGGATTAATGTCAGAGCGCTGTTTCCGGGAGTGGTTGCAAAAGCCGCTATCGGTAATTCATCGCCGTATTGTCTTTTGGAATTTTCACTTATCATTTTTTCGTGTCCATTTTTCTTCAAACACTGCGCCTGCAAGACGCAATTTGATAAATAACCACGGAGCGGCGACAGTAACCCAAAAACATATAACTGCGTAACACACAAAACAATAAAGCATAATATTCTGTCTTTCGGCGACATGCTCCATTATTTTTTCTATTCTGTATATTATCACAGCAAGAACGGATATACCTATAATAAAACGCGCAAGCAAAATAAAATATTTAGCCAAACCTTTTTTTTGCATCACTTCCGCGCTTTTAAAACCGATAAACCGTTTACTAAGACAGTATCCGACGCACAATCCGAACATCATTCCGGCGGATATTATAAATTCCAAACCGGGTTTGTATAAAATCATTAAGAACGAAACCGCGCAGGCGGTAATAAGATAGGCTCTGATTCCGCCTTTGGAAAGAAGCCATTCAATTTTTTTACGCAGAAAAATATAACCGCAAAATATTAAAGCGGCGATGATCCAGTTAAAATTTATATTTGCGAAGAAACTGCCGCTGTCCAAATTTACTGTAAATAAATCTCTATATAAAAACAAAGTCCATATTATAAGTAAAATAACAATGCCAAGCTGTAATCCGATTTTTTCATTTACGCACCAATAAATAAAAAAAGGAAAGATTAAACAAAGAAAAATTAATTCCATTTTAAAAACCCTCAAAAAAAGTCAGACGCAGACGGTTAATCGCGACAGTTTGACTGGATGTTGCATTTACTTCTTCGCTTACCTGAGTCATCATATCCCTAATAAATGTCTGCATATCAGTTTTTTCAATTGTTGTCATAATAAAAAATAAATATTTATACGGCTGATCAGCTCCATTCTCACTCTCCTGTTTTAATCTTACCCAATGAGTGTCTTCTTTAACAACTCCAGGATATTCAGCGCTGTTGGTTTTTTTTATAATAGTTTCAAAGAAAAGCCCGTATTCATCATCAGGAAAAAATGATGTGGTAAGATAAAATCTTCTTTCTATCCTTGTCGAAACAAGCACGGCAAAATCCTGAGTCGTTCTAAAAAATTCAGTCCACTTTGTCAATGCGTTAAAATTATTTCCTTCGTTTACAGAGATAAAAACATATTTATTACTGTATTCTTCCAGATTTTCTACCGCGGAAATTCCTCCGCCAAGAAAAGTACGAAGCCATAACGGTAAATTTCTGACAGAACCGTTTTTTGTTTCTACAATATTTTCTGTTCCAATCGCATCAGGCTCGTCAATGTGAAGTATTCCAGAATTTGGAAGCGGAAATTTTGCAAATTCATTTTGACCTCTGCATGAGGATAAAATTACAATTATAGCTATAACCAAATAAATTAATCCAGAAATTTTCTTTTTCATATTAAAAATATCAGCTCTCAGCGTCAGCAACCGGCTGTTCTTCATTTATTAACGTACTTATTTCTTCGGCTAATATATCCATTGGAGGCATATAATATAACGCAAACTCATCCCAAACCGCGGTAATTTCAGGAAGGGAGGAATCCTGATCATTCTCCGTTTTTACTTTGGAATTTTCGGAAAAAAGAGCGGACTCGTCGGCAGGTTGATTTTGATGAACAGTCAAAAACTCATTTAAAAAACCAAGCATAATCTGGAATTCATTCTTTATTTTTGTTTCCAGAAATATCGGTTTAGGCGCAAGTTTGCTGTCAATAATTTGCCCTGCGATATTTATTTGAGCTTTTAATAAATCCGGTATAACGGAGAAAGTAACGCCGATGGTAAGAAGCTCCGAGACATTATGTTCTGCAAGATCGCTTTCGGGAATTTCCACAGATAAAGCGGATAGATTCACAGTCTGCGAAACGGTTTTTAAAGGAGATGTTAAAACTAGAATCAGATTGCCGCCTTCAATGTAAAAATGCATTCGAACACTGCCGGAAGCCAAAGGATCAAAAATTATGGAAAAAACACCGCCGGAATTTATAGAATTAAGTCTGAATAAAACCTGCCAATCATTATATTTATTTTGAATCGAAGTCTTCGGCAGATTGAATACACTGCCGTAACCGGAAGCAAGCCCGTATGTTCCGTTTATGCCCTTCCATTTCAGGTTATTCCCGGCGATCTGTTTTATCTCCCGTTCCAGAGAAGCGGGCATTTTAGAATCTCTTAAACCGGCTTCAAATTTATACCAGTATTCAAGCTGTGAAATATTTTCGGAAATTAAATGTAAATCAATTTCTTTGGAAGAAACCAAAAGCGAAATTTCTTTTTTATAGCCTGTTAATTCCTTATAATCATCATACGGAAATATTTCCGCGCGTAAAGAGAAGAAACCGCTCAGCTCGGGAGCTTCCCAGAAGATTTGCCGTAAACCATTAGAATAATTTCCTTCTTTTATTTTATTCTTGCCGTCATACCAGATAATATACGGATCGATTTTTTTATCAAACACCATATCAGCTTCCAGCATAACGACGGTTCCCTTAGGAATGAGCTGAAGGCTGTCGGCAATACCGGGTAAATAAGCGTTTATCCCTTTATATGAAAAAATCGTATTACCAAGATAGAAAAACGTTTTTTCGGTTTTTTGTAAAACATCCTTTCCGCTCATAACCTGCGAAACCAGCGTATATCTGCCGACGGGTAAATCCTTCGGTATTGGAAACGACGGCAATTCTTTATCAAGGCTTGAAACAGAGATGATTAATTCTTCTCCGTCTTTCAAACCGGCAGGAACCGTAACCTTTTCGTCCGTCTCTTTTATTTCTTCGACGATCTCCTCTGTTGGTGTCTTGCCATCGCTTTCATTTTTACCGGTTGTCGTTTCTTTTTTATCAGAAATCGTTTCTTTGCTTTTATCGTTTTTTTCAATTTCTTCGACATCGATGTCAAGATTATAAAGCACCTTCCATCCTACAATCTCTTCTTTTGAATCCTTAAGAAAAACCATCAGAGCGGTAACATCAGGATCATTGGAAACAGGATCGGCAAAATAGGGGATTATCTTATCGCTCTGCTTTGCATACGAACATTCATCAAGAGGTGTGCTGTTAATATTGATATTTATTTTATATGTGCCGGTATAAGGTAAAAGGGTGTCTATCGCATCGCAGCCGATAAAAATCACAGCCGCGCAAACAGAAAAAAAGAGAAAAACACATATTTTTTTTATATTTTGGACACACATACCCAATATAAATATAACATCATTTTTATAAGGAATCAACTGTATAATTTCCTGTCAATCTGATAGAATATCACTATGCGAGTGAAAGCTGTTGTCCATCTTGACCGTTTCTTGGCGAATTTGGAGTCTGTAAAGACGCGAATCGGCTCAAAGTTAATTTGCGTACCTGTAAAAGCCGATGCTTACGGGCATGGAGCCGTTCAAATAGCCAAAGCAAGCCTAAAAGCGGGGGCATATTGCTTCGGAGTCGCCTCGGTATCAGAAGGCGCGGAACTCAGAAAAGCGGGAATCGCCGCTCCCATCCTTTTATATTCACAACCTTCTCCAGACGAAATTCAGGAAATTGTCAAAGCGGAGCTTACGCCTTTTGTTTCTGACGCTGAGTTTGCCGCCGTTTTAAATGATAGCGCAAAAACCGCAAAAATTAAATTACAGGTTCATATAAAAGTTGATACGGGTATGGGGCGGATCGGCTGCGCTCCGGGAAACGCTCTTGCTCTTGCGCTCAAAATCGCTAAATGCTCCAATTTAAAATTGACGGGTACAGCCACCCATTTAGCGGTATCTGATTCGGTAAAAATCGCTGACATCGATTTTACAAAGAAGCAATTATCCCGCTTTAAAAAAGTTGTTAACGATCTTCGAAAAGCCGGCATCAATCCCGGCATTGTTCATGCCGCGAATTCCGGCGCTGTAATTTTACATCCTGACGCATGGCTGGACATGGTAAGACCCGGCATTCTCCTCTACGGTTATAAAGTCATACAGGAAATTGAAGCTCCCGTCAAACAGTTAAAAAAATTAATGAAGTACAAAGCTATAGCGGCGGAACCTGTCATGGAATTAATTACAACAGTGTCGCTGATAAAAAAAATAAAAAAAGGCGAAAGCGTTTCTTACGGCAGAACATGGATCGCGCAAGAAAACACAAATATCGCAGTTCTTTCAATAGGCTATGCCGACGGCTTGCCGCGCCTTGCGGGCAATTCATGGCAGGCTTTAATCGGCGGCGAAGCATATCCGTTTGCAGGACGAATTACAATGGATCAGTGCTGTGTTGATCTCGGAAAAAAAACAAAAGTAAAGCAATGGGACGAAGCTATAATTTTCGGCGGCGCGGCGCCGGACGCGGCGGAGCTGGCAAAAACAGCGGCAACAATTCCATATGAAATAACATGCGGTATAAATAAAAGAGTACCGAGGGTATACAAGCAGTAAGGTTGCCATCAACATAAAAAAACGTTAGTATATAAAAGGAGGCAAACTAATGAATCCATTTTTTTTAAATCATGATGAAGAAGACGATGATGATATTCAGGAAAAAGACAGGTCGTCCGTTATAGATCCTCTTGCGGGAAGGATGCTTAAAACACGGACGATTTTACTTTCCGGCGAAATAAATAAAGAATTGGCGGAAAAAACAATTCGCCAGCTTTTACTTTTAGAAGATATGAACGATGATCCTATCCGTGTTTTTATTGATTCTCCCGGCGGAGACGCGGACGCAGGATACGCGATTTTCGACATGATAAGATTTGTAAAACCGCAAGTGTGGACAATCGGCATGGGGCTTGTCGCAAGTGCCGCCGCGATCATTCAGCTTGCGTCTCCAAAAGACAGGCGTATCGGACTTCCCAACAGTCATTATTTAATTCACCAGCCTCTTTCCGGGATTCGCGGCGTTGCGACCGACATCGAAATTCATGCCAAGGAGCTTGAGAAACTGCGCGGAAAAATTAACCAGCTAATTTCTGAAGAAACCGGCAACCCGGTAAATCAAGTGGAGAAAGACACGGATCGCGATTACTGGATGAACGCCGCCGAAGCCGTAAATTACGGTTTAATCGGAAAAATTATAACCTGCAGAAACGAAATTAGCTAAGCGTTTTCGTAATTCTTGTAAAGGAAACGCCTGATTTTCTGCTGCGCGTTCTTTTCAAACGGCTCTTTGCGAATGCAGAAATCGCCGATCTTTTTGAAAACAGGCATTAAACGGTTCACCTTTTCAACTTCTTTTTTTATAAGATCAAGAATAAAATTATCGTCATTTTCCTTGCCTGGATAATCAACTTTAATAAGTTCATAATTGGGAACCATCACGCCGTAAATAATTTCACCGCCCGGAGTCTTTTTGCCGACAACAAGCAATTCCGCAATTATACGCGAATTTGAAAAACAGGCTTCCACTTCTTCAGGATAAATATTTTTACCGCCGGAACCGACAATAAGATTTTTTTTTCGCCCTCTAATGTAGACATAACCGTCGTCGTCAATACAGCCGAGGTCTCCTGTTAAAAGCCAGCCGTCTTCCGTAATAATTTCTTTAGTCGCTTCATCATTTTCAAAATAACCAAGCATTACGGATGGCGACTTACATGCAATCTCGCCTATGCCGTCGGGACCGGGATCAACTATTTTTACTTCGGTATAACTGACTGGAAGCCCGACCGATTCATTACGTTTGAAATACGGAGTATTTACAGAGATGAGCGGAGAGTTTTCGCTCATACCGTAACCATGAACGATATTAAAACCAAGAGAGTCAAAAAAATCAGCGGTTTGAATACTTAAAGCTCCGCCGCCCGCAACCATTATTTGTATCGATTCAAGACTGGCTTTCTTTCTGATAAATTTAAAAACCTTGCGTCCCCAATGAGGGTTTCCTTTTCTTGCTTTCGCCAAAGCGATTTTCCTGAGAACGTTCAAAGGCGCGCGAATAACAGGTGAAAGTTTATTATAACCGGTTTCAATCGCCGCCATAAATTTATCGTAAAGCAGGGGAACAGCGATAAGGAATGTAACTCCTCCGTCGTGAATATCATCAACAACAACTTTGCCTACAATTTTTTCCGCGATTACTGTCGGAATACCGATGCAAAACGGCGCGATAAACGAACAGGTTGTAGGATATGTATGATGAAGCGGAAGAACAGCCATAAAGACATCATCTTTACCCGGCTCCAAAATACGTACAGCGGCGCTCGCGTTGGCAATTATATTTTTATGCGAAAGAGTAACGCCCTTCGCAAATCCTGTTGTTCCAGACGTAAAGACGATTGAACAAGGATCATTGGGCGATATGCTGTTAGGATCGGGCAGAATTTGATCCGCCGCATTCGATCCGAAAGTATCAAATTCGGTTTTTATTCCGGCGGGAGCATCTTCCATCTCGGGACTTATACATACGGATACGCCTATCGAAATCCCGTTAGATGACAATGAAGACGCAAAAGTTCTTTTTCTGCCGGAATAGAAGAACGCCTTTGATCTTGTTATTTTCATGATATTGATGCATTCCTGCTCTGTTGCAAGAAAATCGACAGGCACAATACAGATACCGGCGATAATCGTACCCATCCAAACTGCCATCCATTCAGGTCTGTTTTCTGACCATAACACAACGCAATCGCCTTTAACTAAACCTGCGGCAAGCAAGCCCCGCGCTATTTTACGGCATTCGTCGCCGAACTTTGAATATGACCAGCGTGTAAATTCCCTCTGCTTACCTGAACGGTAACGGATAAAATCGATATCGGCAAAAACGCGGGATTGATTTTCCAGAAATTGAGCGAAATTATCAAACGGGGTTTCGGGGACTTTATCAGATACATAGTCCTCAAATTTCAACATAGTCGTTTCTCCTTCAACTGTGTACATTATATACAAAATTGAGAAAATAGTCAAAATATTTTGCAACCTTTTACAAGAATATGTGTCGCAGGTTATTTGACAATGACCAGCAGATACCTTTTTTTACCGGCTCTTAGAGTTAATTCGCCGTCTGTGTTTAATTGATCTGTTCTGATAACGCTGTTTACATCTCCAATGGCGGATAGGTTCCCGTTTTTATCGGAAATAAAGGCTCCGCCTTGCTGGATCAGCCTGCGGGCTTCGCTTTTGTTAGGAGTTAAACCGGTGTCGAAGAATAAATCTATTGCGTTATAACCGGCTTCAAAACGGGAGCGGGGGATTTCGGCGTGAGGCATAGCGGATTTATCGCCTTGAGCGCCTGCTCCTCCGGAGGCGAATGCGGCTTTGGCTCCGCTTAAAGCTTTGTCCGCTTCGTCCTTGCCGTGTATCAGAGCGGTTACCTCCCACGCAAGACGCTCTTTTGCTTCATTCGGGTTTTTACCGGAAGCGCATAGAGCGTTACATTCCTCCACAGGCAGGAAAGTGAACATTAAAAGGAAACGGTTAATATCAGCATCCGATACATTACGCCAGTATTGAAAGAAATCGTATGGAGCGCATAAAGCCGGATCGAGGAAGAGGGCGCCTTTTAAAGTCTTGCCCATTTTTTTACCGTCAGAAGTTGTTACAAGCGGGAATGTTAAACCAAATACCTCGACGCCTTCGATACGGCGAATTAATTCAACGCCTGCGACAATATTACCCCATTGATCGTCGCCTCCGATTTGCAGACGGCATCCGTGGCGGCGGTACAGTTCCAGAAAATCGTAACTTTGCAGCAACTGGTAGTTAAACTCGATAAAAGATAAACCTGTCTCGAGACGCATCTTATATGCTTCAAAGCTCAACATTCGGTTAACGGAAAAATGACTACCGATTTCACGCAGAAAATCGATGTAATTAAGGTTAGCAAGCCAGTCTTTGTTATTTACAGTAAAAGCGGTTTTACCGTCGAACCCGGCAAAACGATTTAATTGAGTTGTTATAGATTCAACATTGGCATCCAGTGTTTCGTAATCGAGCATTTTACGCACTTGATCCCTGCCTGAAGGGTCTCCAATCCTTGCGGTGCCGCCGCCGAGAAGAGCAATTCCTGTGTTGCCCGCTTCGCGAAGATGGCGGAAGGCAAAATAAGGAACCATATGCCCGATATGCAGACTTCCCCCCGTTGGGTCTGTGCCTTCGTAAAAAGTAACGGGACCTTCGTCCATTAATTTTGACAGACCTTCAACATCGGTGCATTGCTTGAGAAAGCCCCTTATTTTTAATGTTTCTAGTGTTGAGTTCATGGAGTAATTGTACAGAAATTAAAGGTGACTGTCACCGTCTAAACAGCATTATATAGGTAATTATCCCTATAGGTGACTGTCACTCGGCGCCGATAATTAAAAAAATGAGCATAGTAGATATCGTAAAGAATGTCATCACATCATGGCAGGTAATTGTCGCTGCCGTTGTGATTGTGTTATATATTATCATTGTAAATAATGCGGCAAAAAGCTACCGCCGCCCAAAAGTAAAAAAAGAAAGATCTAATCCGTTTAAGAAAAAAAAGAAAGATTCCTCCGCATCCTCAGGAAGCGACATGGAAGTAACCTCAAGCGGAGATTCAAACGAAGAACTCGGTCTGGAAGAAGCATAATTAACGCTTTTTACTTTATTAAAATATTTTGTAAATTAATAAGAGGTGACTGACACCATTTTTATTTCCTTAACACGTTTTGTAGATTAATAAGAGGTGACTGACACCTTTTTTTTATTTTTCGAGCAAGCTTTTCAACACTTTCAACCCATATATAGTTGGAGGTTTTTATGAGTGATGAAAATAATCTTGAAGATGAAGATCCTTTAAGCGGCGCGGTAAAAAACCTGTTCGGGCTTTCGTACCTGTTCCCGTATCAAAGACTGGTAATGACAAATATTCTGGAAGCCGCGCAGGCGGCAGGGATACAAATACGCTGGCACGGAAAGGATGCAGCGAATGTTGCGCAAGTGCCGGATGAACAACAAGCTGATAATGAAGTTGAATTAACAGACAAAGCATCTGTACGTTTTTCAACGAGAACCGCGGGAAAGCAAATTGTGATTTTGCCGACAGGAGCTGGAAAATCCTTATGCTTCCAGCTTCCCGCGATGTTGATAGACGGGATTACACTGGTTATTTACCCTATTTTATCGCTCATGTCCGATCAACAGAGGCGGCTTCATGATCGCGGTTTTTCGCCTGTTACAATCAGGGGAGGTCAAAGTAAAGATGAACGCGATGAAATTTGGAGAAAACTCGAGAGTGGAGAAAGCAGATTTATAATCGCAAACCCGGAAGTGCTTTTAACAGAGCAGGTAAAAGAAAAACTTGTAAAAATAAAAGTCGTTCATACGGTAATTGACGAAGCGCACTGTGTCAGCGAATGGGGAGAAAGCTTTCGTCCCAGTTATCTGGAAATCGGCTCTATAATCAATTTTCTTAACCCGCCGCTTGTCACAGCTTTCACAGCCACCGCCAGCTCTCCTGTCCTTGAAAAAATTAAAACCTATATTTTTGGAGACTGCGATGCCGGTCAAATCATCGGAAACCCGGACAGACCAAATATCAGTTACTGCGTCAAGGGATGCGTTAACCGCGATCTGGCGGTGCGGGATTTATTAATCGCCAATAAACGTCCCGCGATTGTTTTTTGCTCTTCCCGCCCCGGAACCGAAAAACTTGCACGCTATCTGCGAAATGAACTTGAAGAGATGGGACACTCGTGGTATAAAGAGATTCGTTTTTATCACGCAGGATTGAGCAGAGAAGAAAAAAATGAAACAGAAAAATGGCTTCTTCACAACACAGAAGCCGTGCTTTGCAGTACCTGCGCATTTGGCATGGGTGTGGACAAAGCAGATGTACGCACTGTGATTCATAGAGACTGCGCTCCCTCTGTAGAAGCATACTTACAAGAATCGGGCAGAGCCGGCAGAGACGGCGAGCAGTCAAAAGCGTTTCTGTTATGGGGTCCCGATGATGAATCGGCTTTGGCAAGGTGTAAAGAAGAATCAAGCCGCAAAAGACTTTTACAGCTATTGGATTACGCGAAAGATATAAGCCGCTGCCGCCGCCATTCGCTGCTGGAAATGTTAAACTACGACTCAGGCGGAGAAGTGCCTGAAAAGTTATGCTGCGACGTATGTGAAGGCGAAGCCAACACCGGTTTACGAGAAGAGCAATCTATAATAAATTTTTTCCAAAAAAATAAAAGACGCTACACCCAAACACAAGCCGCTTCAGTCTTAGAGCAAAACGAATCAATAAGATGGTCGCAAGAAGAAGCTTCAAGAACAATAAGTTATTTGATTAATAATAAAAAATTAAAAACACTAAATAATATAATCTGGAAGAATAAAATCACGATACCTTGAACAAAGCATAAATATACGCTCGCGATAAGTCTGGCGGGGCGCCCGAGCCTGCACCGCATTAAGCGGTGTAGATAAAAAAAATATCGAGGCGTGGTGCCAGATAAAAATCAATGAGACAGAAAAAGCACGAGTGCTTTAGCGCGAGTAGTGCGCCGCCCGCGCCAAGCGTGTCGTTCGTGCTGTGCACGGACGGCGCGTTTGGGCTCGGGCAGGACCCCCGATAATATCTCTAGGCGTATATTTACTCTTTAATACCACCCATAGTAAGACCCGATATAATGAACCGGGACATAAAAGAGTAGAAAATAATAATCGGTATCAATGAGATGGCGATCCCAAGATAGATTCCGCCAAACTCGGTGCGGTAAATATCTCCGCGCAACGCCTGAATCAACATTGGCAATGTGTATTTACTTTGAGTAGAGATAATAACGAACGGCGTTAAGAAGTTGTTCCATGATCCTACAAATGTAAAAATCGCCTGCGCCGCGAGAGCCGGAATCGCTACAGGAAGAATAATTGTATTAAAGATGCGGTACTCTCCAGCGCCGTCGATACGCGCGGCGTCAATAAGTTCAAATGAAAGAACCGATTTCATATACTGGCGTATAAATAATACTGTTGTTGCGGCGGCGATACCCGGTATAATTAACGGAATGTAAGTATCTGTAAGGCTGAATCTTGCCATAAGCTGATAAAAACCGATAAAGGTAAGAGAACCCGGCAGCATCATGATAATTAAAATAATTACCCATATAGCCGTTCTGCCCCTGAACTTGTAAACATGAAGCCCGTATGCTGTTAAAGCGGAAAAATAAACGCACAATAACGTGGTGCAAATCGCGATAAAAGCGCTGTTTCCAAAACCCTGCCAAATCTGAAAATTCCTCTGCGTTAAAGCGCGCCAGTTATACACTACATTCGGCGGAGTAATGGCAGAAGCGACAGTATCGCCTTTTTTAACTTTTGATCCTTCTTTAACATAGATTGTAGCATTATCAGAAAGGATATACATCGCGAGCCTGTCGCCGTTTTCATCAACGATAACTATACGCGGCTGTCTACTTTCTGTACGCGTTTTAATTACAACCAGTTCATTAACACCGGTTTTTTTATTTAACTGTTCTTTCATTGTGGTACCCATTATCAGGTCCAGATATCTAACAGTTCCTTCCGAAGGAAGAACGATTGTCGCCGATCCGCCTTCCCCTTCTCCTTCCGCTTCAATTGCTACTTCTTTAGTTTCTTCCCATTTTGCGATTATAACATCTTTATGAGGCCAGAAAGCGCCTTTCCCGGGAAGAAGAGAAAGCCCTGTATTTATTTGCTCTGTAGTACGAGTAGCGTTAATTAATACAACATAAATAGGCACAATCGCTATTACAGCCAAAGCTATCATAAGCGCATGAATCAAATAGCGTTTTATAGGAGTATCAGTTCTGCTCATATTATGCCTCCTTTCTTTGTCTTAATATCAGAGCGATCTTGCAGGAAGAAGAATATCAACAAGGCAAGGAATATTGTGATTGTAAATATTCCCAAAGAAACTGCCGAGCCGTAAGCATAATCGCTACGTCCCTGGAAAGCAATATTGTACTGATAAATTACAGTCGTCCTTATACTGAACGCAGGTTCGCCCCGCATACCGGTTAACAAGAATGGAATGTCGAACATTTGCATACCGCCGATCATCGATGTAACAAGAATATATAACATCATGGGGCGCAAAAGAGGCAGTGTGATGAACCATGCTGTCTGGCGGCTATTGGCGCCGTCAACTGTAGCCGATTCATAAAGCGATACGGGGATACTTGTAATACCTGCCATTAACATAATTAATGTGTGTCCGTACCACATCCACCATTGAACAAAAGCGACTAATCCCCGAGAAAACGGAACGCTTCTAAAAAAGTTAAACGCATGGGGAACCCATTCTCCGTTTTCAAAAACCGTATCCTGAATACCGATTGAACGTAAAAATTGATTTGCGGGTGCGTTAATATAACCGTTAAAACCAAAAATACTTCGGAATAGAAGAGCGACTGACGCCGCTGTGAGAAGATTGGGCATATAAATAAGAGCGCGGAACAATCCTTTGCTTGAAAGATTCAACCTTATATCGGAAAGCCAAATGGCAAGTACAAGCGCCAGCCCTAATTGCGGAATAAAGTTAAAGCCCCAAATAATAAATGTATTTTTAAGCGCCCCCCAGAAATAATTATCTTTTATAAGCCTGCTGTAATTTTGAGCGCCGTGGACTATTCTTCCTTTTCCGTTACAATCGTAACAAACTAACGGGTTTGCCCACCCGTGAACATCTCTGGTTCCTTTTCCCGCGCAGGTTTCACATTCTGAAACAAATCTCATATTCTGTTCAAAACCTTTCATGTTGGTAAAACCAAGCATGAACGTATAAAGAGTCGGCCAAAGATTAAAAAGAGCAAATACGATAAGAAAAGGCAAAACAAAAAGGTATCCATGACGGTTTGTTCTTGCTTCATGACCGATTGATTTTTTTATTTTTACTTTTTTTAAGATAGCTTGTTCTTCTGCGTTTTCTTGAGTCATTTCAAGCGCCGGTTGTTCCTGAGATTCCTGAGGTATTTCTGCAGGAGGCATAGTTTCTACAGGATTATTTTTAGTTTTATCAGCGCCTTTTTTCTTTGGCATAGGTTCCCCCTAAAAAAAAACCTGACCACTTGAACAAGTGGTCAGGTGTATCTAACATTTTAGATCAATCAACCTCTGTTGATTAGAATCCGAGTGTGGTCTGAACCTGAGCCCTGAAATCAGCAAGGGCCTGAGCTTTTGTTTTTTCGCCGTTAACGAAAGCAGTCGCTTCTTCCTGGAAGAGGCCTTCAATCGCCTGGTCTGTTCCCTGAGTAAGTCTGCCGTCTACAGATTTTGCCATTTCAGCAAACGCCGAATAGTGGTTCTGTCCGCCGAGGAAAGCTTCGCTGAATGAATCTTTAATTCTGTTTACAACATCAAGGTTGCTGACCATGTCGCCGGTGTCTTTCGCCCATGCAGTAAGGAACTGATCACTTGTGGTGAGCCATTCGATCATAGACTTTGCAAGTTCCGGATTCTTTGTGCCTTTGTATGCGCCGATCCATGTGCCGCCCCAGCGATAAGCCGCGGGACCCGGGATCATCGCCCAGTCGCCAGATGTGTTGGGAGCATTGGTCTTAAGAACATAGTGCAAACCCCATGTGGGGAGGAAGTATGAGAAAGCCTCAAGAGGATTTCCGTTCTCGTCTTTAAGCTCGTCTTTCATACCTGCAAACCAGCCTTCTGACCACTGTCCGATGCGCGCATCGTAGCGGTTGTCATGGATGATTTTGCCGATGTCTAAATATTTTTCCATGTTAGGATCAATATTGATTCTGTTGTTAACTACCCAAGGAGTTGACCTTGAGCCGAGGAATACGTTGTAAAGATCGCCGCGGCTGGATACAACCAAGCATCTGCCGTTTGATCTGGCTTTGAGCAACTGAGCGGTTTCGAGGAATTTGTCAAGGTCTGTGAAATAGGTCTGAACGACATCAGGATTGTCTGTGCCGAGATATTTCTGGGCGAGGCTGCGGCGATAGAACATCGCGCCAGGGCATGCCTGCCATGACATTCCGTATACTCTGCCGTTGTATGTTCCAACTTCCGCAGGGTAAGCAAGGAGCTTGCTTTTATTTCTTTCATAAACATCGGTGATATCCAGAAGCTGTCCGGATTCGACATATTTGCGTACGAAAGCTGATTCCAAAGCGAAAATATCCGGGGCTCCGCGTCCTGACTGCAGTACCGGGTCCAATTTATTTTCGAATTGATCTGAGGGTGTTAAAGAATAGGTGATCTTTACACCTTCGTGGGCCGGCACGTAGTACTTGTGAATCATGGTATCCAACTCATCAGTGAATGACCACACGACTAACCCTTCTTTTTTACAGCCGCCTACGCTAAAAAGAATAAGCACTGCACACAGGATAACTAAAGCTTTTTTCATCTCTTTTCCTCCAAAAAATACTTTTTCCCAACCTTTTTGGGTTTAGATTATTAGATGTAATATTATCATAATGTAATTAATTGGTCAATAGAATTTTTCCATTTTACATGAATTTCATTTATTATAACTTTTTTTATGAATTTAGCAGATTATATCGACTCATTTACCGTTCAACCACTCTTGGCATCCTTGTCCGCATTGAAAATCAAAGCCGCAGAATCCTCTCATTTATTGATAATTAACCAATTTCCCATGAAAATCCGCGTTTTTTAATGAAAAAAGACCATCCCGGGAATTCCATTTCAAAAACGCCGCCGCCGGTATTCAACGTCATACAATATTCGGTCAGAAATACGGGAATTCCCCTATGTATCGCCTCGTTTACCTTCTATATCACCTTGATATTAGCAGTAATAGGTACAGGAGCTCCTTTTTCCGCCGCCACAGGAACAGGCGCTGCGTCAGCGGCAATTATTGTATAATCACCTGGAAGCAAAACGGATTCGCCTTTTTCATTTATTGTTTCAAAAGCGGCAGATGAAAATTCAAATTCCAGCGTTCTGCTGACACCAGCGGGGATATTGATTCGTTTAAACGCGCGCAGGGATGAAAGCGGCTCGTCTTCGCTTCTTCCGTCTCTGGAAATATAAATCTGCGCAACTTCGTCTGCGTCTTTTTTTCCTGTGTTACTCACAGTCACTACCGCTTTTATTTTTCCGCCGGCGCTAATCGAAGCCGAAGAAAGTTTTATTGAATCAAAACTGAAAGTGGTATAGGTAAGCCCGAAACCAAAAGGATATTGAGGTTTATCTTTCATGTAACGGTAAGTTCTGCCTTTCATGGAATAGTCATTGTAAGGCGGAAGCTGCGATGTTGATGCTGGAAATGTAATGGGAAGTTTTCCCGACGGGACAACATCGCCGAAGATAATATCTGCAACCGCTTGTCCGCCTGACTCGCCTGAGTACCATGCGAAAATAACAGCGTCCGCCAAATCTTCCGGAAAAGCGATCGGGCTTCCGCCTGTCAGCACGAGAATAATTTTCTTTCCGGCTTCGCGCACTTTTTTTAAAAAGTCTAATTGCCATGACGGAAGCTCTATCGAAGCTCTGTCGCCGTTTAAATCGGAAGCGATGGCATCACCCTCTTCGCCTTCCATTGCTCCGTCCAATCCCATTACAGCAATAACAAAATCTGTAATATTCGATTCTCCGTACATGGCAAGAGTTTTGCTGTTTTCGCAATACATAAGACAGCTCTGTCTGTAATCAAGACAGATGCCGAACTTGTCTTTAATTTTTTCACCAATACCTTCAAGAATAGTAATAAAACGAGAGCTGACACCGTAATAATTGCCAAACAGCGCATGCGCGTTAGCCGCCGCAGGACCGATAACAACTATTTTTTTGGGGTTTGAATCGAGAGGCAAAAGATTATTGTCATTTTTTAAGAGTACGACAGATTTATGCGCCGCCTTTAAAGCGAGCTTTCTGTGTTTTTCGCAGTTGATAATTTTGCGGTTTAATTTGCCGTATTTACTTTTCTTTGGAGGATCGAACATTCCAAGTTTGAAGCGGGCGCGAAGCAATCGTTCCAGAGACGTGTTAATTGTTTCTTCCGTAACTAAACCTTTTTTAAGCGCGACATTTAAAAACGGATATGTACAACCGCAGTTTAAATCGCAGCCGGCGTTCAAGGCAAGAGCCGCAGATTCTTCCGGCAAATTGGTAATTTTATGATACTCGTGAAAGTCGCGGATAGCCCAGCAATCGGAAACAACATAGCCTTTAAAACCCCATTTTTCGCGGAGTATTTTTTTCAGAAGCAGATTGCTAGCGCAGCAAGGTTCATCCAGAGTGCGGTTATAAGCGCCCATGACTGATTCCACGCCGCCGTCTACCAATGCCTTGAACGCCGGCAGATAGGTTTCCCATAAATCTTTTTGGCTGACAATCGCGTTAAAGGTGTGGCGGTCTTTCTCAGGACCCGAATGAACAGCGAAATGCTTCGCGCACGCCGCAAGTTTTAAATTTTCGGGATCTTTTCCCTGCATTCCGCGTACCATAGCAAGACCGATTCTGCTTGTAAGAAACGGATCTTCTCCGTAAGTTTCCTGTCCTCTGCCCCAGCGCGGATCGCGAAAAATATTGATGTTGGGCGTCCAGAAAGTAAGCCCCCAATACTGGCCCCGGTTCCCCTGTTTAATAGCTTCATTGTATTTGGCGCGAGCTTCATCGGAAATCGCATCGGCAATCTGTTCAACAAGATTTTCATCGAAAGTCGCCGCCATCGCTATCGCCTGCGGAAAAACAGTCGCGACACCTGCTCTTGCGACCCCATGAAGACATTCGTTCCACCAGTTATATTCAGGTATTCCAAGACGTTCGACGGCAGGGCTTTTGTAAAGAAGCTGAGAAATCTTTTCCTCCGGTGTCATTTTGGAAATTAATTCTTTGATTTTTGTTTCGCGATCCATGTTTAGCTCCTGTAATAATGGCATTATAAGGGGTGATTTAACAGAGGGTCAATGTTTAACAATTTACTTGCAAATTTTGATGGAATTCCTTATAATCGTATATATACATTATGTATATATACACTTATACATTATGTATTAGTATACTTATATTTTTTGCATACACTAAGGGAGAAAAAATGGACTTTATACAGAGGAATATAGCCAAAAAACTCGAAGATATAACAAAATCTTTCTCTGCCGTGTACTTGAACGGTCCAAGGCAGTGCGGTAAATCGACATTGGTTCAGAATCTTTTACCTGCAAAAAATGTAAACTATATGACCTTTGATACCACAGTAATCAGAACCGCAGCAAAGAAAGACCCGGAAGCATTTATTTCCAGTCTTCCCGAAGATAAAATAAATATTATAGATGAAGTACAGCGTGTTCCTGTTATTCAAGCGTTAATATTACATAGATTATTTAGGAAATCAAAGGATGGAGAGTTATTTAAAAATCATAGTAAAACATTATTTTTTATAACAGGTTCTGTCAGTATTTTTGGACTACCAAGCCTAGCTGATATTATAATTGGAAAAATGCCAATATTAACATTATTTCCGTTTTCTACCGCAGAAACAAACAATTCAAAAACAAATTTTATCGAAAAACTTTGGAATGAAAAATTGATTATTAAAAATTATCAGAAAATTGATTTAATAAATACAATAAAAGACGCAACATTTCCGGAAATAGCGCTGGATAAAAATATGGACCGTAATGTCTGGATGGACGGTTACATTGATACTATTTTGGAAAGAGACGCTGTAGAACTTGCAAAAATAAAAAAACCGGAACTAATTCTGCAATTACTTGCTTCGCTATGCTGCCGCGTTGGAAGTCTTTTAAATAACGATAATGTTATGAGCGAGACCGGCTTAAATCAAATAACATACGATAAATATAAATCTTTTTGCAACAATGTTTTCTTAACCTTTGAAGTTCAGCCATGGGCAAAACCAAATAAATTAAATAAAAGATTTGTAAAAAGTAAAAAAATATATTTTACAGATACCAACTTTTTATGTTTTTTATTAAGACGCGACATCAGTGAAATATATAAAAATGACGCGTCCTTTATGGGACATATATTTGAAAACTTTATTGCAACAGAAATAATGAAGTCGATAAACACTCTGCCGGATAAATACTATGTATCACATTTTAACCCAGTTCGCGGAGACGGCAAAGAAACAGATTTCATTGTAGAAAAAGACAACGGCGAAGTTCTTGCTATCGAAGTAAAACTCGACTCCACGTTAAGCGAAAAAGATTTTAAGAACCTTGAAACCTGCCGTAATATTATCGGCTCCAAATTCAAAAGAGGCGTTGTTCTTTATCCTGGACAAGACCTTGTGCCGTTCGGCGAAAATTTTTGGGCAGTACCTGTTAATTTTTTATGGGAGGGGTAGTATATTCTTTTCTATCTGTAAACAACATTTAAGCCTAATCTGTTAAAGGTGCTTTTCCAGTTTTCTTTAAAATTCTTTTTGGCAAACTCAAAATTAGCCTGGCCGTTTTCAATCATTCTGTATTTTAATTCTGCTTCAAGTTCATTTATAGCCTGGAATACGTGTTTTTCTGCATCTCTGTTTTGCACAAAAATATTGGATGTGAATGTCTTAATGTGATTAAAATTACTTACTTTATAATCAAGTACATCGATAACGATTGAAGAATCATTAACATAGACAGTTTTGCCGTCTTTGCTCACTTCGAACTGTATGGAATCCGGATCTTTTACGCCAAGTTTAACGTAAGAATCATATTCAACAAAAACAAAAACTGTGCCTATGTTTAATCTCCAATATTCTTTTTTATCTATTTCTATTACGCTAAGATTCTTCGGATGAAATATCTCCATCGCGGCAATCTCGTTAATAGTTTTGATTGTCTGTTCACCTACTGAAACACGTACATTTGTCAGATCTGATCTGTTAAAACGTTTTTTTAACCCGTCAGTTATACTGAATTTAAAAACGCTTTGAGCTATTAAGATTAATACAAACACAGAAAGAATTACAGCAATTATTTTAAAAACAAATTTCATTATCAGCTATCCCTATTTCATTTCTATATGTTCGCAGATTGTTTTAATCGCGAAAATATTATTTTTGTGAGACTATAGTTTTTCAAGCCGTCCGCATGCCTCTTCCACATCCGCTCTGTGACCAAAAGCCGAGAAGCGGATAAAACCCTGCCCCGCAGGACCGAAACCTGCGCCGGGAGTTGTGACAACCTGACACTTTTCGAGAATTTCAGCGAACACTTCCCAACTGTCTCTGCCGGGGAAATGAGCCCAAATGTACGGAGAATTGTCGCCGCCTATGCATTTTATACCGCGTTTAATCAGAGCGTCTCTTATCAATTTAGCGTTACCCAAATAAAAATCGGTTAACTTGCGTATTTCCTTTAACCCAATATCGTCTAACGCGGCAAGCCCGCCTTCCTGCGCAATGTTTGACGCGCCGTTAAAAATAGTGCCTGCGATACGATTCCAGTCCGCGTTGACGCTTTCACCTCCGGCGAATTTAATCGCTTTCGGCACGATTGACCAGCCAAGGCGGACTCCTGTAAAACCAGCCGGTTTTGAGAATGAATTTACTTCGATGGCGCAAGTGTCAGCTTTATCAATTTCATAAATCGTTTTGGGAAGATTCTTGTCTCTGATAAATTCACTATATGCCGCGTCAAAAATGATGATGCACTGTTTGCTAATTGCAGCGTCTACAAGTTTTGTTAACTGCGCGCGATCCGCAACCGCTCCTGTAGGATTGTTAGGTGAACAGAAATAAATAAGGCTGTTCTGCGGAATTAAATCCAGATTTGGAAAAAAATTGTTTTCTGCCGTACAGGGAAGGTATGTAATGCCTTTGTAGCCTGTTCCTTCCCAACCTCCGGCGGCACCTGTTAAAACAGAACCGTCTACATACACAGGATACGATGGATCTTGTACGGCTATTTTTACATCCGCGCCAAACAGTATTTGAAGTCTGCCGATGTCGCACTTTGCTCCGTCAGAAATAAAAACCTCGTCTATAGAAAATTTACCTTGATAAAAAACAGAGGAAATTTTTTCTCTGAGCTGCGCCATTCCTTCATCCTGATAACCCGAGTAACCTTCCTTTGTACCAAGCTTTCTGGCGCCTTCAATAAGACCGGCATTGATATGCGGTAAAATTGGTTCTGTAGTATTACCGACACCTAAGCTTATAATTTTCGCATCGGGATGAGCCGCGGCGTATTCGCGCCTGCGCTTGCTGATTTCCGGGAAGAGATATCCGGCTTTTAAATTAGCGATATACGGGTTTCTGGTTATCATTTTATTCCTCCGCGCCCTTTGTAAATCTCTGCGCCCTCAATGTAAAATTATTATATAAAATTTTTTACGCCGTTTAAGTCCAGCGTGGCGAAATAATCGTCTGTTGTTTCCGCTCTGCGTATCTGAACAATTGAACCGTCTTCGCGAAGCAGCAATTCGCCGCATCGGAGTTTACCGTTGTAGTTAAAGCCCATCGCTCTTCCGTGCGCGCCTGCATCGTGAATAACAACGAAATCTCCGGCTGCGCCTTCCGCGGCTGTTTCAATTTTTGGCAGCTGCCTTTGAATGGCGAACTTGTCGTTGTTCTCGCATAAACTGCCGACAACATCGTAAGTTTCTGTTGACGGCGCGTTTTCCTTACCGGGAATCGATATGTGATGATACGCGGTGTAAAGCGCGGGACGCATTAAATCCGCCATGCATGAATCAAGCGCGATATAACTGCGGTAAATCTCTTTTTTGTGAACCGCGCGCGAAATAAGCCAGCCGTAAGGTCCGGTTATTACCCTGCCCCATTCGGTGCGTATTCCCATTGGATCAAGTCCCGCAGGAACTAATATACTGTCGTACGCTTTTTTAATTCCATCGACAAGTGTTTTATAATCGATTGCAATTTGATCGGGTTTGTACGGAATCCCGACACCGCCGCCGAGATTTATAAACTCTACGCGAACGCTTGTCTTTTTAAATATTTCAACCGCAAGTTCAAAGAGCATTCGCGCTGTTTCGATATGATATGGAATGGACAGTTCGTTGCTCGCAACCATTGTGTGTAAAGCAAAACGCTTTACACCCTTTTGCTTAAGAAGCGCGTAACCTTGAATTAACTGTTCGCGTGTAAAACCGTACTTGGCTTCTTCAGGTTTACCGATGATTGCGTTCCCCTCTTTGAGAGGTCCTGGGTTATAGCGCATGGAAATAAGTTCCGGCAGACCGGCGGTTTTTTCCAAAAATTCAATATGGGTAAAATCATCAAGATTAATAACAGCTCCCATTTTCTTCGCGGCGATATATTCCTTTGTGGGCGTTTCGTTGGAAGTAAGCATTATATCTTCACCCTTCATGCCGGCGGTTTCGGACAGGATAAGCTCAGGAAGACTGGAGCAATCGGCGCCAAAACCTTCGGCGGCGAGAAGCTTGAGAATATAAGGGTTTGGCAAAGCTTTTACGGCAAAATAATTTTTATAAGAAGGAAAAACCGAAAACGCCGACTTTATTTTGCCGACGTTTTCGATAATCGCCTTTTCATCATAGACGTAAAACGGCGTGGGGTACTTTTTAACAAGATCTTCCAATGCTTCTTTACTTAATGGAAAATATTTGCCATTCATAATAATTCCTTTATTAACCAAGAAAACCTTTATACTTTAATAATTCAGCGTTTAAAATGCCGCCGCCCGCCGCGCCGCGTACCGTGTTATGCGAAAGAGCCGTAAAGCGGACATCAAAAACATTGCAAGGACGAAGCCGCCCGATAACAACCGCCATCGCCTTGTCGGCATCACGATCCTTGCGAGGCTGAGGACGATTATCTTCTTCTCGGTAGATGATCGGCTGTTTCGGCGCGAATGGTAAACCGGCTTCCTGAGGAACACCCTTGTAAGCCGCCCAGATTTTTTTAATCTCATCCAGAGACGGTTTCTTATCCATAAACTCAAGACTGACGCAGGCGATATGACCGTCTGTTACAGGAACTCTGTTACAACAGGCGGAAATTTTCGGAAACTCCGCATTTTTAAAGACATCGTTGTCGATAAAGCCGAAAATCTTCAACGGCTCTCTTTCCGATTTTTCTTCTTCGCCGCCGATGTACGGAACAACATTATCAAGCATATCCAAACTAGGTACGCCGGGATAACCGGCGCCGCTAACAGCCTGCATTGTGGTAACGATGAGCCTCTGCGCCGGAAAACCTGCCTGCGCAAGCGCGTGAAGCGGCTTCATATAACTTTGTATCGAACAGTTTGGTTTTACGGCAATGAAGCCGCGATCCCAGCCGCGCGATTTTTTCTGAACGGGAATAATATCCGTATGTTCGGGATTAATTTCTGCGATTAACACAGGCACGTCCGGTGTCCAGCGATGCGCAGAGGCGTTTGAAATTACAGGGATTCCTGCCGCGGCATATTGTTCTTCAAGGGTGCGGGTTTCGTCCTTGCCCATTTCGAGCGCGGAAAATACAAATGAACATTCGCCTTTTTTAAACGCCGCTACAGCACGGCTTACATCGTTGGCATCCTCCACGATAATACTTCCAACATCAGGAGCGTATGTTTTAGCCAACTGCCATCTTCCCGCTGTCGCTTCAGCGTATTTTTTACCTGCGCTCCTCGGGGAGGCTGCCGCAAAGCGTACCTCGAACCAGGGGTGATCATTGAGAAGGGAAATGTATTGTTGCCCAACCATGCCGGTAGCGCCCAGAATTCCAACCGGGATTTTTTGTGCCATAAATTGCTCCTTGTATAAAAAGAGTAACATAAATTACAAAGTTTATTAAAGAGGGGTATATCAAATTTTTTCTTTAAATCTATTTTGATGTCAAATTGTAAACGCCATCCCATGTGTCTTTTGGAGGAACTTTCAGGAATTGAACGCATCGATCCTTGTATAAAATTGACGGATGATCTTCCGCCCTTACCGACAGCGCTTCATTAAAACCTTTTATCGCCTGCGACCATCTGCGGTTTTCAAAGCAATCAAGCGCTTCATGAAAAACCTGTACAAGTTTTTGGTCCTGCTCAGACGCTGTATCCGCCATGTCCAAAAGTTCGCAAAGACGCACAGGTTCGTTAATGCCGACAACGCGGACGCGGTCCAGTTTTCTATGAAGAAGCGCGTCCCTTGTTTCGTGTACCGTTATTTCCGACGCGAGCACCCATGTGCCGTATTGTTTGTTTACGCCTTCAAGCCGCGCGGCAAGGTTTACTGCATTGCCCATGATTGTATAATTCATTTTATTAGCGGTTCCCATATTGCCTGCGACCATGTCTCCCGTATTAATGCCGATGCGCGTAACAAGCGGGCTTGGCGAAAGATTCTCTTCTATAATCATCCTATTTAATTCCATTTCTACTTTTTTCATATTGATGGCGGAAACGCACGCTCTAAGCGCGTGATCGGGCAGATCTAACGGCGCTCCGAAGAACGCAATAATCGCGTCTCCTTCGTATTTGTCAATTGTCCCCTTCTCGGTGAGAATAACATCGCTCATCGCGCTCAAATACCTGTTTAAAAGGCTGACAAGTTTGGCAGGATCGCCAAGCGTTTCCGAAATGGTAGAAAAACCCATAACGTCTGTGAACATTGCCGTCATGTGGCGCTTTGTTCCGCCGAGCTGAAGACGCGAAGGATCGGATATAATTTCTTTAACCACATCATGTGAAACATAGGTTGAAAAAGCGGTCCTAATAAACTGCTTTTCTTTTTCCGAACTTGCGTAAGAAATAATCTCGCGGGCTACAATCGCGGTAATCATAGCCAAAGTTATTCCAATCGGTCCGAAAAATATTCCGGTAAAACGGAATACCAATATTGAAGCGCCGAAAATGGCGGCAACGGCGCCAAAACCGACAGAAGCGCGGAAAACAGGAGTAAATTCGGACGTGAACATAAAAAAGAACGACATCAGCGCAATCATGAATAATATCTTCCAGATTACATCTATGGAGATAATAAATGATTCGGAAAGAATTGTATCAAGCGCAACGCCGTGAGTTCCTACATTAATATACTTTCCGTAAAAAGGATTCGCGCCGTAGTCGGTAGTACCTGTATCTACGCGTCCGATAATAACGAACTTATCACGTAAAGTCGCTCCTATTAATCCGGCGCGCTCATTGTAATGATTTAGATTGGTTTGCAAATAATCAAACAACATAGTAATATACGCGGCTTCGGCTTCAATGTCTTCCGCAGATTCAGGAAATCTTTCGATAATTTCTTCGCACATTTCCCATATCACCGCAGAAGGATTCCATGAAAGCAGATCGCTTAAAAGTCCGAAAGCGATATTACGATAATTTATAGAATCATTAAATGAATCATTGTCGTTGTATTCCATTGCCAGAATTTTCAAATCTGATGCCGCGTCAAAAAGATCGATCATGTCATTGACGGCAATTGTTATCGTGCTTAAAGATTGATCAAACCGGGCAAACAGGTTAATATCAGTATCGGATAATGCGTGAACATATTTTAAAATTTCAACTTCTATCGCGTCAAGCAAACTGAAATCGACAAATGAAAAATGTTTATAACTATCGTGATAATTTTCTTTAGGCCAGTCAAGCATCATCCTTCCCTTGGAATCAAGCGGAACGACAATATCTTTTATTTTTGAATTCGTTACTTTCGCCTGCTTTATCGTCAGTTTACGTTTATCAAGAATAATTTCGGGATTGCCAAGATAATCAATTAACGGAGCAAAAGATAATTGAAGATACCAATGATCGCCGATATTTTGCGTAAGATAAACACGCCTTCTTACGCCATCATTGTCAATTTCGACATTGGTAAAACCGGCGCCTTTTGAAACTTGTAAAAAAACCGGCAAAACCGGCAGAACGTCAACAAAACCCGCTCCCTTTTGTGCGCCGGAAGAAGCTGTAACAGGATATGAAAAACGCTCTTCGGCAGTCTGACGTCGTTCAGCCTGTTCGCCTTCAAGCGGATATTCGCGTAAATTGAGAGTTAACCAGCCGTTCCCGTTGAGAGCCAGAGCTTGCGCAAGATACATATCATTGTCGCGGGCAACGCTTTTTGCTTTATTATAAAGTTCGTTTTTATGATTAATAATAGAATCAGAAAGATATTGAGCGTAATTGCCGACTTCGTTACGATTTAAACGCCCGTCTCTGAATGCCGAAAAAATTTCCTGAGCTGATGAATAAATGTCGTTGAAACTGCGGTCAAAATCGGTTCTTAATCCCTGCTCAAGATAGAGACTGTCCACTCCCTGAGGACCGCGATCGATGTACTCGATATCAAAGATAATCGCTTTTGCACCGTATTCCTTTAAACGCAGCAATCCGTCAGCAATCACAGAACGCGGCCACGGAAAAAAACCGTAGTACGCGATAGCTTGATCGTCAACATCAAGAAACACAACATTATCAATACGTTCGCGGTTTGCCCTGAAATTAAGAAAAAAATCGTAAAGACGATCTTCCAGCGGAGTAAGCGCGCCTATTAAATATAATAAAGAAAATACCGCAGCCGAAGTAATACCCACAAGGGCGTTTTTCCATTTAAACATAATTTATTATATTGTAGAATACAGCTAATGGCAATAATTATAAAAAAGAAGAACATTCGCATAATTATTTTTCTTTCTGTGTTTGCGGTATGCGCCGCGGTTTTAACAATAATTTTCCTGCCGTTTATTCAAAATTTAAAAAATGAAGAATACCGCGAAAGCGTAAGTTCATGGGTTAAATCGCATGGGATCAACGGCGTCGCTGTTCTTTTCGGCATACAGATTTTACAGATTTTTATCGCGGTAATTCCGGGCGGCCCTATTCAAATAATCGCCGGAATGGCTTACGGCGCATTGGGAGGTTTTGCAATCATTATAACAGGCTGTATTATATCATCCGTATTTATTTTTTTTATAGGTAAAAAATTCGGTCTTCCGCTGCTGCGCCGTTTTATCGGAGAAGACGACATTAACACATGGAAATTTTTAAAAGATTCAAGGAAAACCGCTCGTATTGTATTCATTTTATTTTTAATTCCGGGAACTCCGAAAGATATGCTCACATGGCTTGCGCCTTTAACAAACATCTCTCTCCCTGTGTTTGTTACTCTGTCCGTTCTTGCAAGAATTCCGGCGATACTGACTTCGACAATTACAGGCGATTCCATGATCCAGGAGAACTGGATTTTATCCATATCGCTGTTTGCCGGAATCGCCGTTGCCGGGTTTTTGGGGATGTGGTTAAAAGATAAAATTATCGCTAAATCCATCGTTCCGGCTGGCAGTCAGGCGCCGCTTTAAAAAAAATAATTAATATGTTATCCTCTCACCATGAAAACAAATCCTGTCGCGGCCTATCTTGCCGCTAATTCACCGGAAAAGATTGATACCAATCTGCTGGCTTATATTTGTAATTTATCGGAAGTTGCCAAAGTAACTCCCGAAATCGCGTCTTCTATCGTGCTTGAACTTGAGAACCAGCGGAAACGCATAAAACTTATCGCAAGCGAAAATTACTGCTCCATGGCGACACAGCTTGCGATGGGGAATCTTTTAACCGATAAATACGCCGAAGGAACAGCGTACCACCGTTTCTACGGCGGAACAGAAAATGTAGATGTTATCGAAACGCTTGCGGCGCAGGAAGCGTGTAAACTCTTTGGCGCCGAGTACGCGAATGTACAGCCGCACTGCGGCTCGGACGCGAACATGCTCGCGTACTGGGCGATCCTCTGCGCCAGAATTGAAAACCCGTCTTTAAAAAAATGGGGCGAGACAAATCTTTACAACCTGAGCGACGCCCAATGGAACGAGTTAAAAACAACAATGGGAAACCAGCGGCTTTTAACTCTGGATTATTATTCAGGCGGGCATTTAACTCACGGCTACCGTAATAATATTTCGAGCAGAATGTTCGATGTTCACAGTTATTCAGTTTCTGAAAAAGACGGTTTGCTTGATTACGACGAAATTGAAAAGCAGGCTCTTGAATTAAAACCTCTCATTCTTCTGACAGGTTATTCCGCCTATCCTCGAAAAATAAATTTTAAGCGCATGAGAGAAATCGCGGACAAAGCCGGAAGCGTCTTTATGGTAGATATGGCGCACTTCGCCGGTCTTGTCGCAGGCAAGGTGTTTACAGGCGAATATGATCCTGTCCCATGGGCGCATGTTGTTACAAGCACCACGCATAAAACCCTGCGCGGCCCGCGCTCGGGGCTTGTGCTTTCAACCAAAGAATTCGCAGAAGAACTTGACAAGGGATGCCCTTTAACAATGGGCGGACCGCTACCTCATGTAATCGCGGCAAAGGCGGTAGCTTTCCGCGAAGCCGCAAGAGAGGAATTCAAACAATACGCGAAAAAAATTGTCGATAACTGCCAGGCTCTTGCCGCCGCCTGCGTCAAAAACGGACTGGAAGTTTTAACAGGCGGCACAGACAACCACCTGCTTTTAATTAATGTTCACAAAGCCGGAATTACAGGACGGCAGGCGGAAAGCGCATTGCAGGAATGTAACATAACCGTAAACAGAAACAGCCTTCCGTGCGATCCCAACGGCCCATGGTACACATCGGGGTTAAGGATCGGGACGGCAGCCATTACTTCGCTTGGCATGGGAGAAAACGAAATGGCGGAGATTGCTTCGCTGATAGCTTCGGTTGCCAGGGGAATAAAGCAGGCGCCTGACAAGAAAGATCCGTCAAAAAACAGCAAGGCAAAGTACATCATAGACGAAACTGTAAAAAACGAAGTTCACGCGCGGGTAAAAACAATTCTGGATCGTTTCCCTGTGTATCCCGAACTTGATCTTGAATTTTTAAAGACAAATTTCTGCTGATTATTTTTTATTAATTCTTTCTTTCTCGTAAATAAATTTTGAAAAAATATCAAAGAGGACTACGTCTATTTTATGATGTTGTTCTACAAATTGTTCGCGCATCATATTAATCGCTTCTTCCGGTTTCATCGCCTTGCGGTAAACACGGTTAGGATCGGTTACGCTGTCGTATACGTCGATTATCTCCAGAACCTTTGCGGGAAAATAAGCGAGAGCATGATAATCTAAAATGGGTTCCAGCTCGTATGTCATACAGTAATCAGGCTTCGCGTGCGGATTGTCTTTTTTATACTGCGTTAAATACGCGCGAAAATATCCGTATCCGTCGCGATCGCCGTAATATTCATGATGGTATCCCGTTATAAGGCTTGCTTCCATCGGATAATTTGTTTTTGTCATTATGGATTTATAGCCCTGCTTAACATGATCGATTACTATTTGACGGTTATATTTTTCTTCGCCTTCGTGATATTCAACGGCGGCGCCCTTGCCTATATCATGAATTAAAAAGCCGACCGCCCATTTATTAAAAAGCTCAGGCGGAATGACTCTCATGCCGCCAAAAAAAACACGTTCAAGATCGATATCATCGCCATGAATGTGCGGAAGCAAATGGCGGTAATAATCACGGTATTTGGAAGCAAAACTAATTCGCATTTTTTGAATCGCGCTAGATTCCGATATAAGTTTATTATAATACGCAAGAAATGCGATTCCGTTAAGATATACGCGCGTCATGTGTTGAATAATAGTACCGTTAGATTTTTCTACAAGGGTACTCATCAGGTCGTTACCGAAAATGTCATCCGATATTAATTTTGCGGAACTTTTTATCATATCGTGGGTAGAATCTACAAGCCCCTGCGTTAGTTTTTTCGCTTCGTCATCAGCATGATGGATTGCGTCTTCCAGCGCCGCATGATTTACAAGCGCGGCGTTTTTTGTCGTATCTACAAGGACTTCAGCAATTTCGTTCTTTGGAAACGATTTTGGATCGGCAAGAATCTCATCCAATCTGTCTCTGTCTTTGTTAAGCTGAGAAACTTTTTCTTCGAGAGTCATGTTGTTAATAGCTTTGTATTCGCTTCCGAAACTTGCTATATCGTCCGCAGTAGCGGCGTCAAGTTCTTCAATGTCGTCATCTTTCTTTTTAAATTCCGGCTCTTTCATGCCCCACGGCATTTCAAATTCCCATGAACCGTGTTTAACAATGGCTTTTTCTTTTAATTTGTTATAACTTTCTCCGGTTAGATAATATTCCCACGATCCCGGTTTTTGAAAAAAATTAATATTATTATCATGCAAAACCTTAAAGGGCATAAGCCGTTTTTTTTGCATACCGCGGTTAACGCATAAAATGGGAATATCGTCGTCTTCTATAATTTTAATATATTTATTATTTGTCTTACCATCTCCGGCTATCAGCACCTTGGAAAGAGGTATTACAATATCTTTCTCAGCCATAATTAAATATTACACCTTGTAATAGTTATTATTTCACCTTGCTCATAATCTCGGATATGGTTTTGTCAGCGTCATCATATGTGACCTGACATGTACCAACCTGTTTATGACCTCCGCCTCCGTAGAAAAGCAGCATTGAACCTACATCAACACTGGAAGTACGGTTAATAATACTATGCCCTACAGTAATCGCTACATTGGATTTATTTCTGCCGTCTACAATCCAGATAGAAATATTCTGCTCGGGATAAAGTGTATATATAATAAATCTATTACCGGCATAAATGGTCTCTACATCACGAAGATCAACCTTTACTACATTACTATCGACAGTGGAATGATCCTTGATCATGGTTACAAACAGATCTTTCTGCTGATAATACAAATCAAGCCGTTCTTTAACATCAGGCATTTCAAGAATTTCATAAATTGTCTTTTCCGCGCACGCTTTGGAAAGGCTCATCATCAAATCATAATTGCTGATGGTAAAATTTCTGAATCTGCCGAGACCGGTTCTTGGGTCCATGATAAATCCCAAAAGAATCCAACCCTTTGGGTCTACAATCTCGTCACGCGAAAGACTGCCGGAATCGACTTTATCGACATAATGTATCATTTCGGAGAATTTGCCCAATTTGGCGTCTCCGCCGTAATATTCATAAACCACTCTGGCGCAGCTCGGAGCGTGTTTTGAAACACCTTCAAAATATGTGTCGTTGCCTAAACGCTCTGACTCGCTTGAATGGTGATCAAACCACAATTTACAACCCGGGATATAGGGGATATTAGCCAAAATATCATTATCTGTGGCTTCTACCAAACCATCTTGAATATCCTTAGGATGGACAAATTTCCAATCATCAATGAGTCCTAAATACGACAAGAGAGCGCCGCAGGCTAGTCCGTCAAAGTCAGATCTGGTAAATAATCTCATATTAAACCACCTCTTATAAAAGTACTTTTTACCTTATATGCCTATCTTATTATTATAAACCAAAATTAGGATAAATGGAAATGAAAAAAGCGCGTTTTTATATTATAATCCGTTTTGCAGTTTATTATTGAACCAATTTATCACCGCTTCCGCTCTGTTACTGAAAGAATTGCCAATCCTGTCATGGAAACCGGATACAGAAAGGGTTTTTACCATAGAAATGGCGTATATTAAGATTGAATTGCCGCAATCGATTACCGCTAAAACAGAATGGAGGTTACCGCTTCTTATCAGCGGTATTATGCCGTAGCTTAGCGCAGTCACGTTTTCTTGTATAAAAAAGATAACATCACGTGAATATGTAACGTCATATTTGTATATATTATCTCCAAAAGTAAGGTCTTTTTGCCTTGCGTAAAGGGTCAGCGGAGCAGGAATTTGAGTGAAAACGGGGTCTGCAAGCGGTTTTTTGGTCTGCGGACTGTCGATAATACCGGAAAATTCATAAAATGTACGCATACTGCCGCGGCTTGACGAATAATATTCAATTCCTGTCAGAGAGCTGATAGAAATTAAATGATTAAATACATTAAGTTTCTGTTCTTCGTCCCAAGCAGCGGCATCCGAACGCAGTTTTTCCGGTTTTAAGTATAAATAGAGGGTTTCAACCATTATGTTTGGGTTCAATTTGCCTTGGGCTGCCGTGACAGCCTGCCGAAGCCCGCCGGCATCGGGTAACAGCAAAGGCGCGGGGTTTTTAAACTGGATTTCCATAATTCGTCCGCGCTCAAGCGCATATAACTGCTTCACATGATCATCAGAAATAATATCTTCAAGAGGGATAGAAAAGGCGGAGAAAACGGAAAAATGTAAAACTAATAAAATAAAGAAACCTTTTCTCAAAAATCCCCCTATGGCGGTTTTCGGCGTTTTAATGCCGCTTACCGCTATTTCAACCCGCGGTAGAAAACACGCACCTGTTTGTATAAACCATCTCCTTCGCTCTTGGTTTCAACATCGCCGATGTCGTTCAATGTGGTATGGATAAGCCATCTGTCAAAGGGATTCATCGGTTCCAGCAGGATTGAACCACGGCTTTCCCGGACTTTTTCCGCCACGTTGTAAGCAAGACGCACAAGGGATTCTTCCCTGCGGATACGGTAGTTTTCGGTATCAAGAATAATGCGGACTTCTTCCTTACCAAGACGGCCCGCGTAAATATTTAACAGTAATTGTAAAGCGTCAAGATTTTTTCCTTTTTTACCAATCAAAATGGAAGAATACCCTGAGTCGATTTTAAGACCTAGTTTGGAATTATCTCTAAATAAAATCGAAACCTTTCCTGGATACCCCATGCGCTCAATAAGCCCGGATGTAAACTCGATCATTTTTTCTTCGAATTCATTTTGCGGCTCCGGTTCGCCAAAAACCGCCTGACTGGAACCGCCTGTAATACGATCCCTTTCCATGCTGTCGTTCTGCCTTTTCTCGGACGGACGCGCCGCAGATTTTTCCGCTGTCGATGACGACGATTTTGATGAAACGCCAAAATTACCTACATGAACCCTGATTCGAACTAACCCTTTCTTGAACAATCCGCTCTTTTGGGTTTCAAGAATCTCTACGTCAAAATCGTCTTTTTCAAGACCAAGTTCTCCCGCAGCCCTGTCGATCGCTTCTTTTTCAGTTCTGCCTTCAAATTCAAATTCCATTATATATCTCCTTTAAATTAATGTTTCTTTTTTTTCTTTCCGCCGCCCGGAGCAATCTTTGTCTGCGGAGGCTGCGGCTGCTGCGCGGCTTGAGCTTCCGCCTGTGCAGCTTTTTTCTTGATAACATATTTGTTAATTATTAACTGCTGGGCAAGAGTCAGAAGGTTAGAGAAAATCCAGTAGATCAATAATCCCGACGGCACATTGTAAAGCACAAAGAAAAATACAATCGGCATGACGTATAACATCATTTTCATTTGTGTATTTGACTGCTGTCCGGGCATTTGCGTAACTTTTCCGTAAAGGAGCTGAGAGCCGACATAGATGAAAGGCAGGGCCCGCAATGCCGTCCAGCCTAAAAACGGAAGCTTGAAATCTCCGGGGAATTTCCAGATAAATTCGGGAAGAGAAAGATCCGGTATCCAGCCGGGGATAAATTCGGCGCCGCGAAGATCAAAATGATTGTTAAAAAGCTGATACATGGCGATAAAAATCGGAAGCTGTAACAGCATGGGAAGGCATCCCGAAAGCGGATTATAACCTTCCTGCTTGTAAAAATTTCCCATTTCCTGATTTAATTTCTGCGGATTGCCTTTATATTTTTCCTGCAATTCTTTGATCTTGGGAGCCAGAGCCTGCATTCGCAATGTCGCTTCGGAACCTTTTTTTGTTAACGGGAAGAAAAGAATTTTAATCAGCAATGTAAGGAAAATAATCGCAACGCCGTAGTTAGGAACAACTTTATGAAAACCCATCAGCAGCCATTTTAAAAGTTTTTCTAAAGGCGACAATATACCGCGGGAACTTGCGGCTTCCACAAGACCTGAGTCTTTTATGCCAAACTCGTTTTTTCCCGTGTTGTAATTGGTAAGTATTTCCTGAGTTTTCGGACCAAGGTAGAAAAGGTAAGTATCTTCCACTTTGGAAATATTCGCGGCAGGACGGACTATATTCAATCTGGAAGCCGAAATAATACCAGGCTCGTGCCTTTCCGAAAATTGCAAACTGTACTGCGCAAGATACGGAATAGCTATCAAAGAAAAATACTTTCCTGAAATGGCTGCCCATGAAGGACGGCTGTCGATAATTTCATTGGCTTTCGCATTCTTGCGTTTACCGTTTATAAACGTGTGATAATGTCTGTAATCGTAGTAGTTGTCAAGTTTTTCAAACAAAGGTCCAATCTGCGGGCCGAAGGAAAGAGTATAAGCGCTGCCTGAAAAATTAAAACTTTGAACAGAAAAACCTCCGTCTAAAATAACTCTTAATTCAAACATATAATCGGACGGTTTAAATTCATATCTTTTTATTAATCTGAATTTTCCGTCTGTACCGTATACCACGGCAGGTACGGAAAAATCGCGGTAGAATTCCACAGAATAATCTGAAATATGCCTGACATTAAAATTGCTTGTTATCGGCTGAGCGTCAAGTCCGCCGAAAGCGACTGAAAAAGCGCGCGCTTCATTGCTGCCTGAAAGAATTAAATCAACATCTTTATTATTTCTGCTGTCCTTCCATTTAAGAGAAACCATGTCGCCGCCGGCGTTTGTAAGAACAACGGTAAATAATTCTGTTTCTATTGTTACATATTCAAGTTGAATATTTGCTTCTACCAGCGCCGCTTCCTGCTGGCTTACATCCTGGGTTATTTCCTCGCGCGCCGGAGTCGAAAGAATCTGTTCCAACTCTTGCCTTACAGGGTCTGATTCAGGATTGGTTTCGACCGCTGTTACAGATGTTTGATGCTGGCTTGCGCTGCCCGGCGGCGGTTTTGGGAAGAAATACCCCTGTATCAAAAATGAGGCAATCAACACAATTGTAGAAAGCACGACAGCCAGTATTGTTTTTTTTTCCATTTTACTTCCTTTTTTTCTAACTAAATAATTTATCAGGTCAAATCATTTGAAAAATTCAAATCGGGCACGGGATCGTATCCGCCGCGGCAAAACGGATGGCATCGTAAAAGCCGTTTTACAGCAAGAACGCAGCCCCGAATAAAACCGAATCTGTTAATGGCTTCATGAGCATAAACAGAACATGTCGGATAAAACCGGCAGGCAGCCGGTAAATGCGGAGAAATCGCCAACTTATAAAAACGAAGCAGAATAAGCGCTATTTTCTTCATACAAATAAACCAGCTTTTTTAAAAAGGGATTCGAGTTGATTCAATCTGTCAGAAAGAAAAACCTTTTCTTTTGTTTCCTGATAGATTAAAAGGACCAAATCGTTACCGCCGGATAGGCGGCTTTTGATCAGCCTGTAGGCTTCACGTCCAAGACGCTTTGAGCGATTTCTGGCGACAGCGCCTTTAAATCCTTTGGCAAATGTAAAGCAAATACGGTTATAGGGCAAATCGTTCTTATAAGCAAAAAGTTTTGCGCCCTGGCAGTTAAACCGTTTTCCCTTACCAAAAACCTCCCGAATCTCCTTCCTTCCCTTTAAATGCTCCTCCCGCTTGAAGCGAAAAGAGACTTTTTCACAGTTAATAAGGCTTTTTCTCGTCAGAAACCGACAATTTTATCCGGCCTTTGGCCCTTCTGCGCTTCAAAACAAGCCTTCCGCCCCTGGTTTTCATGCGGGCGCGGAATCCGAACTTGCGGTTCCTCTTCACTTTGCTGGGCTGATAAGTACGTTTCATGGTATCTTCTCCTATATATATAAAGGTTCTTAAAAACAAAAATGATTATTTAGTTTAGAATAAACAAGAAAACAGGTCAAGAGGGGAACCTTCGCCTGCCGCTCTTGCGGCCAGGCTCGGTTGAGGTTCAAGAGGGGAAGATATAGAGATGACTTTAAAATATACCCTTTCAGGGTTTATATACATTTCTCCCTCGGATGACTGTGATGCAGTGGCGGATGCTATGCTTGCGACCAATTATAATGAAGAATTCTGCCTTGCCGAGGATTTCTCTCCTGATTTTATTATAAAACTTATGGAAGCCGGGTTTTTGGTAATGTCAATGAATCTGAATCAAGAAGACCCGCATTATATTTTGCTTCCAAAACTGCACCTTGTCCGTTCAGCTCTTTTTTTTGAGAATCTGCACGTTAAAAAATCTATCCGCAACCTGTTAAACCGCTACGAATTAAGAGTAAACACCGATTTCGATTACATTGTAGACCGCTGTATAGAGAAACACGGCAGCGATTGGCTTACGCCTCCGTTAGTTGACTGCATAAAAAAAATTCGTTCAATGGTGTCTTCAATGGTGTCAGTCACCTATGAAGAATCTCCAAAATACAAAAATAACACACAAATGGTGTCAGTCACCACGGAGCTGCTTCCTACTTCATACGTTTACCCTTCTTCGTTTGCTCTGTACCGCGACGGAAAACTTATCGCAGGTGAGTTCGGTGTTGTTTACAGGAAGGTTTATACCAGCTATTCAGGTTTTTACGAAGAGGATAATTCAGGGACAGCGCAGATCATCCTTGCCGCTCGTTACCTGCAAGAACACGGATTTTCATTTTTCGATCTTGGGATGCCGTTGGATTATAAAAACAATCTGGGAGCGGTGGATATAAGCCCGGAAGAATTCGTCCGGTTATTTAGGGGTTGAACCCGGTTTTCTTAAATTTTTCTTTACGAAAATAGGATCGAAAAGCTTCTCCATATCGACCTTGGTAAGGAAATATTTTAACACAGCGCGGTAAACAAAAATGGAAATTGCGATAGAAGCTATAAAAATAAGAGGAAAAGCCCATGAAAGGCCGCCGTCCGGAACAATCGGATTAATGAATTTCGCATAAAAAAGCAGCAACAGAATAAAACTCGCCACGGCGATAATAATATTAAACAACGTTGCCGCAAGAATAAACAATAATGTGTTTACCTTTTTATTCATTTTACTTTCCTTTTTCCTCTTTGCGGGAAGGGATAAACATGGTAATAAGCAGTAAGATACAACACACCACAACAGATGAGTCGGCGATATTAAAAGTAGGCCAGCGTTCCATACCAAAGAGCCCGAATATTTTTACGCTGATAAAATCGACTACTCCGTCCGGGCGGAAAATTCGATCTGTAATATTTCCAAGACCGCCGCCGATAATGCCTGCCGCAGCCCATCGCTGAAGCCGTGTAAATTCGTTGGATCTAAGATAATACCACATCAAAAAACACAAAACCAAAATGGGGAAAATAATAAAAACAACAGGCTTTAAGAAATCGGGTAATCCTTCCCCTAGACTGAACGCAATCACTTTATTGCGCACATGATAAATACAAATTAAATCATTGCCAAAAATATCTTTTATCAGCGCGGGATGCATGGGCTGAATTTTAACAATAATCGCTTTTACAATTTGATCCGCCGCAAGAAGAAACACCGTAAGCGTTAACGGCAGGAGTCTTTCTTTTGTAAAATTTTCCTTAAAAAACGATTTCATTAACACACTCCATTTAATAAAAATAAACGTAAATTACAACCCTGTAGGCACATCAAGAAATTCGGCATCTATACCGAGTTCGGCTATACAATGACGCATAACAGCCTGAACGCCCCACACTTCTGTACTGTAATGCCCGCCCGCAATCATGTTGATTTTCGCCTCCAGACAATGATGATAAATATAATGCGCGTTTTCGCCTGTTACATACATATCGATACCTTCTTCTATCGCGTCATTCGCGTTTGAAGCCCCCCCTCCCGAAACAACAGCGGCTGTTAGACACTCTTTTTTTCCAAAGGGGAGAATACCGGCGGGTTGTCTTCCCATAAAACTGATTTTATTAGCGGCTTCGTCAATTGTTACAGGTTTGGGGAAAACACCCTTGTAGCCTATTTTTTTCCCATGATACACGCCAAATGGTTCGATATTAATCAGTCCCAAAAGCGAGGCAAGAACCGCGTTGTTTCCGAATTTTGGATGCTGGTCTAAAGGCAGATGCACAGCGTACAAACAAATATTATTGTCGAGTAAAAATTTAATCCGCTGTCTGAGATTTCCGGAAACCCGTAAGGGAGAACTCCAAAAAAGCCCGTGATGAACAAAAAGAAGATTGGCACCCTGTTCGGCGGCTTGTTCAAATGTTTCCATTGCGGCATCTACGGCAAAGGCGAGTCTGCTTAGGGGAGAGCCGTCATTATCAACTTGAATCCCGTTAAGAGAATCATCATTGGAGAAGCCTTCAAAGTCTAGAACCCCCCGGATAAAAGCGTCAAATTTGGCTGTAGTTATATCCTTACTCACGAGAATATTATACAGTTTTATTAATTTTATGTAAGCGGCGCCGGACATAAAAAAAGCCGCACACACCCGAACGGGCATATGCGGCCTTAAAAGCAAATTACAAATTAATCATCGCCGAATTTTCCGCTTGCAATCATAAGCGAAGCGAGAACCATGATGTGAATTGCGAGTCTCTGTAATCCTAACCAGCCAAAGCCGTCGCCGATCCAGTTGACAACGCCGATAACAACGTATACAGCCCAGATAATCGCAACAATCAATACCAGAGTAGGCAGGAAGGAAACCTGAATCTTTAACATATGCAGAACGATACAGATACCTGCAACAAAAGCAATAACGCCGGCAATAACGATAAGTACGCTTGCATCTTTAAATAAACCGCTTAAAATAATGCTAAAATCACCTTTTCTGTCTTTCACTATCCCTAAATAACCATTTACGATAAGATACAACGCGACAGAAATCTTCCAAAGCAATTGACCAATACTCATAACAAACTCCTCTTTCTTCAATCTTCCAAATTTCACAGAAGATGAATAAAAATACAACGTACTTAAACCCACCTGAATAACCCAACAGGTTACCTGCGTTATTTTACTCCCAAAACGCCCAAAAAACAAGTGAAAAAATCAAGAAATTTACTAGCTGTTTTTAATCTTCTCGTATTCGCCGTCAAAGAAACTGTCCAGATACGAATGCCCCTGAATGAACCTGTCGGGGTCCATAATCGCGTAATACGCCTGATTTGCCATTTTTTCATGGTCAAATGGGACATAACTGTCCATCCAGCTTGCTCCGAACTGGCTCCAGAAAATAACATGATCGATGTAATTTTTATATTTGTCCATCATTTTGAAAAGCAAAGCGTGCTGGTAGCCGAGAACATCAGCCTGTTTTTGATTTAAAACAGCCGGCGCAAGAGCTTCTCCGCCGGGAGCGTTGTAGGGCAGTCTCATGTCAATTTCGGAATAGGCGATGCAGTCAAGAAGCCCTTCGTTGATTAGTTCAATGTATAAAAGCAAAGATTGATGGTTATTGCCCACCAGAACGGGTGTTACCCACTCATGCCCCTGAATGCCTAGACATTCAATCAGGCTTCTTCCGTCGTAAAGCGGATCGGTTTTCCATAAGGCGTTTAATTCCTTGATCATGTTGTAGATTACTTTTGCCTTAGACCAAATATTAATTTCGTAATCGTTATAGGTAAGAATCGGAGGCTTATCGCAGATATAATCGTCAATATTTCCGCCACAGTCGTGCTTATCCATTTTCATGTAATCAGGAACGATATCAGGATCGTTATAACCTGCCTTATACTTCTCCGCCATCTGCGCGTTCGGCGCGGCAATGTGCGCGTACTTGAAAAGCAAGTATACATAGTGCTGTCTAAGATCGTTAAAATCATCGTCTGTCAGGGCAATCAGCCATGAAACGTGCCTTAACGCGGATTTCCATTTATTGGTATTTTCCCGGATAATCATACTGTGCCTGCTTTCGTGCAGCTCTACGTTTAAAACGTCGAATGAATGGAACGGAATAACGCCGCGCTCTTTGCTGGAACCGTATCTTGGGTCTGTCGTCATGAAATGGCGCATAATATACATGATATGGTCGAAATACATTCTTCGCGCGGTATGTTTGTTTACTTTTAAAAACGGACCTACAGCGTTTGTTCCGCCTGAAAAAAAGTATCCGTCCATGTTCCATTGCATCGATGTAATATTCTCAGGCACAATCTGCCTCATCCACGGCGGAGATTGATTAATCCACGCAAGACAGTGGCCGTGTATTTTATATTCGTTTGTTCCGTCGGGACGGATTTTCCCGGAATCCCTTATACTCAAATAAGCTTCTGTCGGAAGTTTCCACTCGGGCAAAGTGTCGATCGGTATATCCGCTTCCGTTCTAAATTCAAAATTAGGAAATAAATTTTTTAGCCACGCGGGAGGCTTAAGGTGGCACTGCGGTTTTAAATTATTATCATCAACAAAAATCTCGTAGTGGTAACCCCTGATCGAATTCGGATCAACATGCCCCGTACCGATAACACCGATTATAAAACTTCCGTTTTCTTTATTGTATTTGCTCTTAAAAGGTTCCACTTCGTCAAATCTGTTTGAATTTACAACATTTGGAATCGCCTTATGATCGGGGTCCATCTGCGTAATTTTAATATTACCGAGCATCAGCTTGTCGCCTTCCAGTTTCGCGCCTGTTTCAGTGTGAAGATCGATGTTTAAATATTCCCAGCGTCCCGATGAAACCGGAGTCACGGCGCAAAGCGTTTTTTTGTACCATGTCTCTCCGTCATGAAAACCAATCCACGGCGGTTTGATAACGCCGATACTGTCCAGCTCGGATGTCCTTATATATATTTGGGTTCTGGCAGTTCCGCTGTAACCTGAAACACTTTGATAACCTTCGCCGCCTGATGAAGTTGACCAGATTTCAAACCTCATATATTTTTCCGCGGCGCTCTTTGGGTAGTAAAGATCAAACTCGATATATGTCTGATTGTTTAATTCGACAGCGGGACTAATCGGCGCCCTCATGCCGAATCCGCCGAAAGCTTTTCCGGCAATCGATGGATCAAAATAAGTGGTAAGGAGGATTAAACTGCCAAGTTCGAAAGGATCGTTTATAAGCTCGAAATGACTGTTGGGATTAGGCAGAACGCGCCCGTCGCTGGTACGCCACGATTTCCACACGGAAAAGTTTTTTTCAAGATCAAACTCGAATACAGGTATTCTTAAAAAACCCGCTCCGGGATCTTCGCGAAAATAAGGATCGTCACCGCCCGTTTTTAATACCATCGTTACCGTACATTATTTTACCACGATATTAACCAATTTGTCAGGTACAGAAATAACTTTTACTATCGTTTGTCCTTCGAGCCACTTTTGAACTCCCGGTAAAGCAAAAGCCGTTTTTTCCAGCTCTTCCTTCGCGGTTCCTACGGCGGCGGTGAACTTGTCTCTAATCTTGCCGTTCACCTGTATAACTACGGTAACTTCATCAAAGTGAGTTAATAAATCATCATAGACAGGCCAGCTGCTCTTGGAGACGGAATTTTTATATCCGAGCTTTTCCCATAACTCTTCGCCGAGATGGGGTGCGTACGCTCCAGCCATTATCACCAAAGGCTCCCACATCGCGCGCGGAATTTCACCTAATTTTGCCAATTCAGCGGAATAGATCATCATCGCGCTGATTGCGGTGTTAAAGTTAAGACCGGACGTATCATCTGTCACTTTTTTAACGGTTCTGTGGAGTGATTTTTGAAGTTCGGTTCCGCCCGCTTCGGCGCTGCCGGGAACAGCGTCACATAACGGCTTTTCGCCGATTGCCCAGAGCCGTTCCAGAAAACGCGATACACCTGTAACGCCCGCCATATTCCATGGTTTGCTGACTTCCAGCGGACCCATGAACATTTCATACAGGCGCAGAGAATCGGCGCCAAATTCTTTGATAATATCATCGGGGTTAATTACATTGCCGCGGCTCTTGCTCATTTTTTGGTTGTCTTCGCCTAAAATCATCCCCTGGTTTACGAGCCGCTGAAACGGTTCAATCGAATTAACAAGACCGATGTCGTAAAGAACTTTATGCCAGAAACGGCTGTACAGCAAATGCAGAACAGCGTGTTCTACGCCGCCGACATACAGATCGACGGGAAGCCAGTATTCGATTTTTTCCTTCGCGGCATATACCTTGTCGTTCTTTGGATCGAGGTAACGGATGTAGTACCAGCATGAACCCGCCCACTGCGGCATGGTGTTGGTTTCGCGTTTTGCCTTCGCGCCGCATTTCGGGCAGACAGTGTTAACCCATTCGTCGATTCCGGCAAGCGGGGATTCTCCTGTACCCGTCGGCGCGTAAGATTTTACATTCGGCAGTCTTAACGGCAGATCGTTTTCCGTTAACGGAACAATACCGCAAACATCGCAATGCACGATTGGAATCGGCTCGCCCCAATACCTCTGGCGCGAAAAAATCCAGTCTCTTAATTTGTAATTAACAGCTTTCTTCCCAAGCCCTTTTTCTTCAAGCCAGCCGGTTATTTTTTCTTTTGCTTCCGCGGTTGAAAGCCCTGTAATAAAACTTGAATTGACGGAAAAACCGTCAGCGGCGGTACATTCCGCCGGTTCGCGGTTAAATTCTTTCTCTGCGGAAAATTCTTCATTGCTTGCAACAACCTGAATAATAGGCAGGTTAAACGCCTTGGCAAAATCCCAGTCGCGCTCATCATGAGCCGGTACCGCCATGATCGCGCCTGTACCGTAGGAAATTAAAACATAGTCCGCGATCCAGATCGGAATTTTTTGATCGTTTACAGGGTTGATTGCGTATGAGCCGCAGAAAACACCTGTCTTTTCTTTCGCAAGATCGGTGCGTTCAAGATCGCTCTTTCTCGCGGCGGCTTCGATATACGCGCTGACTGCCTGCTTTTGATCAGAGGTTGTAATTTTTTCTACAAGCGGATGTTCCGGCGACAGAACCATGTATGTCGCGCCGAAAAGAGTGTCGGGTCTTGTTGTGTATATTTCCAGCGAATCAGAATGACCGTCAACTTTGAAAACAACATTTGCGCCTTCGCTGCGTCCGATCCAGTTGCGCTGCATTAATTTGACAGGTTCAGGCCAATCAAGCCCGTCGAGATCTGCAAGCAGGCGTTCGGCGTAAGCGGTTATTTTAAGTATCCATTGGCGTATTCGCTTGCGGGTGGTTTTTTCGCCGCAGCGTTCGCAAAGACCGTCTTTTACTTCTTCGTTGGCAAGCCCGGTCTTGCAGGACGGACACCAGTTAATCGGGCTCTCGGCTTCGTAGGCAAGTCCTTTCTCGAAAAGTTTAAGAAAAATCCACTGCGTCCAGCGGTAATAATCTTCCGCGGATGTATCGACCTCGCGATCCCAATCATAAGAAAAACCTAACGCTTTTATTTGTGCGCGAAATCTGTCAATATTAGCCGCCGTAGTCACTGCGGGATGAGTGCCGGTTTGAATCGCGTAATTTTCGGCAGGCAGACCGTAAGCGTCAAAACCCATTGGGTGCAGAACATTGTAACCGTTCAGGCGGAGGAAACGGCAGTAAATATCCGTAGCCGTATAACCTTCCGGGTGTCCGACATGAAGCCCCTGCCCCGAAGGATAGGGAAACATATCAAGAACATAGCGGCGCCTGTCTTTGGGAACAGCAGGATCTTCCAAAGTTTTAAAGGTTTTGTTTTTCGCCCAATATTCCTGCCATTTGGGTTCGATTATTTCAAAAGGATATTTTGCCATAGTAAAAGAATTATAAAGAATTTAACGTTTAATGTCTCCTTTTTTTTCAGCCTATCTATACAGAATCCTACTATTAAAATTTAAAATATAATGCTATACTACCCCCATGAATTATGTTTTCGCGCAAGCCATAAGTGAGATATGCGAACATTCTCTTGTATGCCTGGAGCGGCCTCTGCGCTGTTTAATAATCATGAACCCTGTCGCAGGCGGTTTTTACTTTAAATCCAAATGGGAAGCCAATGTCAAGATTCTGGAAGAATACAGGGAGAAAGCCCGGAAAAATCCGCGCAGACAGCTTTACAAGAATGTAATTGTAAGCATCACAGAAGGAAAAGGCTCGGCGAGCGAAATAACAAAAGGTTTTATAGAAAGATCGGTCAAAGACGCGGTTCCGTTTTATTTAATTATCAGCGGCGGCGGAGACGGCACCCACAGAGAAGTGATGAATTCGCTCTACAACGCGCCTGCTCATATCCTGAGAACAATGGCGGTGTTAAGACTTCCCATGGGAACCGGAAACGACGGCTCCGACAGCAACCAGCTTTCAAAAGCATTAGACCTGCTCTTAAAACCGACATGTATCGAATTGGCTCCCGCTGTACAGTTAATCCCGAATAAAAACGGACCGGCAAACTGGAAAGGTCCTTTTTACGCTTATAACATTTGCTCTGTCGGACTCGACGCTTATGTTACTCATATGACAAATGAAAAGAAAGGAAAAGCCACGGGCGACGCGTATAAATTCTGGGTGGACATGGCTACCCTTTCATACCATAAAAAATATAAGGTAGATTTTTTTGACGTAAAGGGACTGGATAAAAACAATAAAGAAACAATGTCTTTTAAGGAAAAGCTCCTTCTTTTAGCGATGGGTGTTTCAGGCGGCAGGACTTACGGTTCTCAACAGAACATTCTGCCGGATTCAAGAAATGTCTGCGGTATAAAAAATATATCCTTTTTAAGCAAACTAAAAATTAAAAGACAGGTTGCCGGCGGCAATCACATTAAAAACAAGAACGTGATTATTTTTGACGCGCACCGTCTGGAATTTACATGCAGGCACCAAATACTTGCGCAGATGGACGGTGAAACAGTTCTCCTGCAGCCGGAAGATTTCCCCGCTGTTATGGAACTCACAGAGGCGAAGATTCCCCTTTTAAAGCCGGACTTGGAAAAAAAAATTAATAAATAAAAATTAACTATAAAATAAAAAAATCTATTGACAAACCGGTTAATGCATGACAAAATTCATTGCTTATGTAGCTTAAGGGGGAAATATGGCTGCGACAGGCACAGGCAAGAAGAAGAAAAAAATACCGCCAATCGATCAGGAATTCCTTGAGAAGATGGAAAATTCTCTTATGGCTTTAAAAGCTGAAATCGTTGACAACTTAATATCCAGCAACGAAGACTTTAAGGAAATAATGGACGGGACGGAACCTAAAGATCTTGCCGATATTGCATCCGACGACACCGATCGAAAAATGATTGAAGCCATCGGCGCACAGGAATTAAAGCGGCTAAAATTAATTGAATCCGCAATCACAAGAATAAAACAAGGTAAGTACGGTCATTGTATAAAATGCGGAAAAAGAATCCCGCAGGATCGCCTTATCGCCATTCCCTACGCGCTTATGTGCATCGAGTGTAAAACCGAAGAAGAAAGACGTAACCGTTAAAGCAGAACAGTTTCCGCGATCTTTTGCGCGTCTGTTTTATCCAGCAATTTTTCTATAATCGAAATCGCCCATTCACCCGCTGTTCCCGCCGCCCTGCTGGTTATAATATTACCGTCTGTAACAACTCTCGCATCTGACCAATTCGCGCCGGATACTTTTTCTTCCATACCGGGATAACAGGTAAAACTTTTTCCTTTAATAATTCCAAGCGGAAAAAGTACAATCGCGGGCGAAGCGCATATAGCCGCGATAATTTTTCCCGCAGCCGCCGTCTCTTTGATCAGCGCGCCTGCTTCGGCAGAAGCGGCAAGGTTTACCGCGCCAGGCATTCCGCCGGGAAGAATCACAGCGTCATAATCGCCTGTTCCGTTTTTGATAAGTTCCGCAAGCGTTGTATCGGCAAGCAGTTTAACGCCTGTCCATCTGCCTGTAACGGTCAGATTGCCGGAAATTGATACGGTAGTTACCTCTATCCCGGCGCGCCGCAGATAATCAAAAGGCGTAATCGCTTCAACTTCTTCAAAACCGTCAGCCAATAAAATAATCGCTTTTTTTGCCATAAACTCTCCTTAACAATATAAAAATCCATTATTTGTTACTTGTGTAAAATTTTTGCAAACGATTTTAATTTCCCGCTTTTAATGTGAGTGCCGGGAACTTCAAGTATTTCTCTCGCGACCTTGTTGCCAAGCGCGGCGCATTCGGAAAGCGATCTGCCGCGTATCCATGCGGAAATAAAAGCAGCGCAGAAAGCGTCTCCGGCGCCGATAGTATCGCGCGGAACAATTGTAAACGTTTCCTCCCGGTAAATGTTGCCGCCTGCGATTATTACCGCACCCCTGCCCCCGAGCTTCACAACAATAATCGGGAATATTTCGCCTTCTGTAATAACCTTAAGCGTTGGGCAGACATCACGCATTATTGTTATTTCTTTTTCTCTTTCCGACGAATTGGGATCGTATTCATAACTTTTTCTAATCTGCTGATGGAATGCCAGTGTTTCATCGGCGTTCATGAAAATGAAAAGCGGAAAACTTCTGCTGTAGGTTAAAATTTCTTCCGCCTTACTTCGCGCCTGCATAACCGAAGCTGCGTCCAGCGCGACAGGAATTCCGCGTTTGCTCGCAAGCCTTAAAATGTGCTGCACCAGAGGGCGGCGGTCGAGAATATAGCCGTCAAGCGCGATAACTTCGGCGCTGCAGATAAGTTCTTCGCTAATATGCGATTCATTAAGTTCCAGCGCCGCGCCCGGACTAGCCGCGAAACGTATGTTCTCCTGAGAAATTTGTTCGCTTCCGGTATTACACGCAAAACATAAACCGGTTTTTTCGTTTGATTTTACAAGCGCGACGTTTACACCCGCGCCAGCCAGCTCCTCTTCAAAGATCACAGCAAGCTCGTCATTTCCTGTACAGCCTGTAAAAGCGGTTTTCATCCCAAGCATGGCGGCAATCTTCGCCACATTCGCGGAGCCGCCACCTGAACTTTTTACCGCATTGGCAAAGTCGACACTTGGCTCCCGCAGAAGTTTCTCCGCCTTGTCGCGGTCGATATGTTGAACCGGCTCTTTAATGCCGTATTTTGAGATGAGAAGACGGTCAATATTTATAAATACATCGATAATCGGGTTACCGATGCACAAGAGTTCTGTTTTTTTCAAACCAATATTCCTTCTTTTAGTATTTTTACATAAAGCGGATATAATTGTAAGATTAAATCTCAACAACCCCGTCATAAACGGTCACGCAATCACCTGTCATAAAAACAGCTTCATCCGTGTAATTGATAATGAGCTCTCCGCCGGGAAGCTGGGCTTTGATGTCTCTGCCTTTTTCGCAATGGCTGTTTAGCACAGCCGCTACTACCGCCGCGCACGCTCCCGTGCCGCAAGCCTGAGTTTCGCCGCTGCCGCGTTCCCACACGCGTATTTTTAAATGGTTTATATCCATGATTTCTACAAACTCGACATTTATTCTGTCAGGGAAAAGCGGATTGTTTTCGAATAACGGACCGATTGTTTGCAGGTTTATGTTGTCAACTCCTTCGCAGAAGACAACGACATGGGGGTTTCCCATTGAAACGCATGTTATATCGTAATCTTTGTCGGCGATTTTTACTTTTCTCGCGATTACATTTTCGCCGTTCAGGTTGACGGGGATTTTTTCGGGTTTTAATTGCGCGCATCCCATGTTTACCTTTACAGACGAAACTTTTTCGTTTCTGGTAGATAAAAACAATTCTCTGATTCCGCTGCGTGTCTCTATCTTCATGTTTTGTTTTCTTACAATGCCGTTGTCAAAAAGATACTTCGCGACGCAGCGGATGGAGTTTCCTGCCATGGCGCCTTCGCTGCCGTCAAGATTGAAAATCCTCATTCTTGCGTCCGCAGTATCCGACGGCAGAATTAATACAACACCTTCGCCGCCGATACCTGTGTGGCGGTCTGACAACAATACAGAAAGCGATTCCGGCGAATTGAGTTCCATTCCGATGCAGTTAATATAAATATAATCATTTCCTGTGCCGTGCATTTTTGTAAACGGCAGTTTGATGCGGCTGTCTCTTAAATTATTAATGTCAACCAACTCGGTGTTTATCTCGCTGTAATCAGAAAGAAGCGAATCGGCGAGCGCATTGGCGGTGTCAATCGAAGTAAGGCATGGTACGCCGAGCGAAACAGCTTTTCTGCGGAGTTTTACATCATCGAACGCCGGGTCTCTGCCTCTTTCCGATGTCGATATAATATAACTTATCGTTCCGCCTGCTAAAAGCGTTTCTGTATTAATTTCGTAATTGTCGCAGATTTTATCTATCGGTTCGACTTTAAAACCTTTTTTGTTTAAAAATCTCGCCGTACCGCGCGTTCCATGAAGTTTAAAACCAAGTTTGTATAATTTTTCGGCGACGCTGGCTATCTCACCCTTGTCGCCGTCGCGGATTGTTAATAACACGCCGCCTGTTTTTTTCATTTTGTAGCCTGCCGCGACAAGTCCTTTGTAAAGCGCTTCTTCAAGATTTTTTCCAAGCCCCAGTACTTCGCCAGTGGATTTCATTTCAGGGCCTAAATGCGTATCTAATCCTGCGAGTTTTTCAAACGAGAAGACAGGAACTTTTACAGCGACATACGGCGGTATTTTCGCGATGCCGGATGAATGACCAAGAGCGGATAACATTTCGCCTACGCTTACTTTTGTCGCAAGCTCGCACATTGGAACGCCTGTCACCTTGCTGATATACGGCACGGTGCGCGATGCGCGGGGATTAACTTCTATTACATATATTTCATTTTCATATAACACATATTGAATATTTACAAGCCCGCGCACTTCCAGTGCTTCGCAAAGTTTTTTTGTTACTTCAAAAATGTTACTCGCCATTTCGTCGTTGATGTTCAGCACAGGATACACCGCGATGCTGTCTCCTGAATGGACGCCGGTGCGCTCGATATGTTCCATGATGCCGGGTATCAATACGTCTTTTCCGTCGTAAATCGCGTCTACTTCGATTTCCAGTCCGCTTAAATATTTGTCGATTAAAACAGGGTTATCCTGCTTTTGACGCAGAATTATCTCCATGTACTCTTTGATATCTTCTTTAGAAAACGCAATGATCATATTTTGACCGCCGAGCACATAGGACGGGCGCATTAAAACAGGGTAGCCGAGTTTTTCCGCGGCTTCGAAGGCTTGCGCTTCTGTCATTACGCCGAAACCTTTGGGGCGTTTAATTTGCAGTTTTTCCAAAAGTACATCGAAGCGTTCTCTGTCTTCGCAGATGTCGATGCTGTCCGCACTGGTGCCGATTATTTTTACGCCGCGCTCGTGCAGTTTTTTTGTCAGTTTGATCGCGGTGCCGCCGCCGAATGCGACAATTACGCCGATTGGTTTTTCGATGTCGATTATGCTCATAACGTCGTCGATGAAAAGCGGCTCAAAATACAATCTGTCGGCGGTATCAAAATCCGTGGAGACTGTTTCGGGGTTGTTGTTGATTACGATTACTTCATAACCCATGCTTTTGAGCGTCCACACGCAATGAACGCAGGCGTAATCGAATTCGATGCCCTGCCCTATTCGTATGGGGCCTGAACCCAAAACTACAATTCGCTTTTTATTACTTTTTTGAATAAACGGAAGTGCTTCGTTTTCTTCGCCGTTTTGCAGCGAATAAAAATACGGGGTTTTTGCTTCGAACTCGGCGGCACAGGTATCAACCATTTTGTAGATTAGGTTGGTTGTTGATTTAATTTTTTCTCTATGTATATTGAGGAGGCAGTTTAGGAACCATCTATCTACTTTGGTGATTTTGTATAACTCGTCTATGCTTACTCCGCGTTTGATGGCTTCATATAAAATGAACAGGCGTTCATCTGTTACGGTGTTCAACATTTCGCGGATTTCTTTTTCGGTTTTTGTTGACAATCGCGGCATATCCAAACTTGTTAAGCCTATTTCTGCGCCGCGGACTGCCTTTAACAGAGCTTCTTCAAAGGTATCGGCTATTGCCATTACTTCGCCTGTGGCTTTCATTTGGGTTCCAAGTTCTTTGTGCGCGTAAACAAATTTATCGAATGGCCATTTGGGGAATTTTACTGCGACATAGTCAAGCGCAGGCTCGAATGCGGCGAAGGTTGTGCCTGTTACGGCGTTTGTAATTTCGTCTAACGTGTAGCCGATTGCGATTTTTGTGGCGACCTTGGCGATTGGGTAGCCTGTCGCCTTGCTTGCGAGAGCGGATGAACGTGAAACGCGGGGGTTTACTTCGATAACAGCGTATTCAAAACTGTTGGGTTCAAGCGCTAACTGCACATTGCAGCCGCCTTCGACACCTAACGCTTTGATAATATCCAGCGCGGCTGTACGCAGCATTTGGTATTCTTTGTCCGCGAGAGTTACGCACGGCGCGATTACAATGCTGTCGCCTGTGTGAATGCCTACTGGGTCAAAGTTTTCCATGGAGCAGACTGTTATTACATTTCCGGCGCGGTCGCGCATTACTTCAAATTCAATTTCTTTCCAGCCTGCGATTGATCTTTCTACAAGTATTTGTCTAATCGGAGAAAGCGCAAGACCGTTAGCGGCAATTTCGCGCAGTTTTTCTTCGTCTGCGGCGCTGCCGCCGCCTGAGCCGCCTAACGTGAACGCGGGGCGAACGATTACAGGATAACCTATTTCATTCGCGAACTTTACGGCTGTTTCAACATCCGTTGCAATCACCGAGGGAACGCATGGCTGCCCAATGCTCTGCATCGTCTCTTTAAAGATTTTTCTGTCTTCCGCTTTGTCGATTGTCTCAGGTGAAGAGCCGAGAAGTTTAACATTGTATTGATCTAAAAAACCGGCGCGGGCAAGCTGCATACACAATGTAAGCCCTGTCTGTCCGCCTAAGCCTGACAAAATGCTGTCCGGGCGTTCCTTTTCGATAATACGTTTTATAGTTGTTAAGGTTAAAGGCTCGATGTAAATTTTATCCGCGATGTTGTTATCTGTCATTATTGTCGCCGGGTTTGAATTGGCAAGAACAATCTCGATCCCGTCTTCACGAAGAACTCTGCAAGCCTGTGTGCCAGCGTAATCAAATTCCGCCGCCTGACCGATAACGATAGGGCCTGAACCGATTACTAAAACTTTTTTAATATTTTTATTTAGAGGCATAATTGTTACACCTCTCTATGAACTTGTCGAATAAAAAACCGGTGTCCAACGGGCCGCCGCAGGCTTCAGGATGGAACTGAACAGAAAACGAAACACCATAATCAAGTCCTTCGCAGCTTCCGTCGTTTACATTGATGAAAGAACTGTTATCCGCAACTACTTCGTAGCCGTGGTTTTGGCTTGTAATGTACACCATCCCCGTTTGAGTATCCTTAACAGGCTGGTTTGCTCCCCGGTGTCCGAATTTTAATTTTCTGGTTTTATATCCGTTTGCCATAGCCAAAACTTGATGCCCCATGCAAATTCCAAAAATCGGTATACCGGTTTTAATAAGAGATTTTAAAGTTTCTATTATCGCCTTGTTGGCAGGATCGGCAGGATCGCCGGGACCGTTACTCAACATGATGCCGTTAGGTTTATATTTAATAATTTCTTCCGCAGAAGTGTTATGCGGAAATATTTGCACTTCGCAGCCTCTTTTTAAAAGAGCGTTTGCGATTCCGCGTTTGGCGCCGTAATCCATCAACGCGATACGCCTGACAGCCTGCGATTCCGGTAAATTTTTCCCGGTTGTTTTTGATGAAACACTTGCTATCGGGTTTACAACAGTATACTTTTTTATTTCTTCGTAGTCAGCGTCTGTCGGCGTGCGGGAAGAAATTTTACCGTTCATAACGCCGTTTTGACGGATTATTTTTGTAAGCGCGCGGGTGTCGATTCCGCAAAGCCCGATAATACCGCGTTCTTTTAAGAAAGTATCAAGATCGTTTTTACTTCTAAAGTTGGAAGGAACAGCGCACGGATATTTTACAATGTACGCTTTCGCGCCGACATTGGCGCTTTCAAAATCTTCGGGGATTACACCGTAATTCCCGATTAAAGGAAATGTCTGTAAAACAATCTGCCCCGAGTAACTTGGATCGGTTAATGTTTCCAGATAACCTGTCATTCCGGTAGTAAAGACGATCTCCCCTGTTACATCACCCTGAGCGCCGAAAGATTCACCTTCAAATATTTTACCATTCCCCAGAATTAAATAGGCTTTGCTGCCGTTCATGTATTTCCCTTTGATGAACGCCTTTGTTCAATATATTCAGTATGGAGAAAATGAAAGGTGTTGTCTAGTCTTGGGCAGCAGCGCTTTTAAAATTAATTTTTAACAACCATCTTTTTTGCACGTATGCGCTGTATTAATCACTCAAAAACGTTTTTCTTTGCCATGTTCACGTCTGTATTCCCTGTAAAACACGCCGTACAGAATGACAGATCGCATTTACCGCACGCGTTTTTAAGCGCATCTATGCTGATGTATCCTAAACTGTCGGCGCCTATTTTACTGCGGATTTCATCAAGGTTCATATTGTTGGCGATTAAATTTTCTTCGCTGTCGATATCGGTTCCGTAATGACAGGTATGGCGGAACGGCGGCGATGAAACGCGCATATGAACTTCTTTCGCGCCTGCGTTTTTAAGATTTTTAACAATCTTTTCGCTTGTTGTTCCGCGCACGATTGAATCATCAACAAGCACGATGCTTTTTCCGCTGATATTAGCGGACAGCGGATTTAATTTCAACCTGACCGCGCTGTCGCGTTTGCTTTGCGTCGGATAGATAAAACTCCTGCCGATATATCTGTTTTTAACAAATCCTGTAACCAGCGGAATACCGCTTGCCGCGCTGTAACCGCACGCCGCGTCGAGTCCCGAGTCAGGTACACCGCAAACTGCGTCGGCGCTTACAGGGTACTCGCGAGCCAGCGCAAGACCCATGTTGTAGCGCGCCTCGTACACGCTTAAACCATCGATCACCGAATCGGGGCGTGCGAAATAAACATATTCAAAAATGCAAAGCCCGTGATCACGATTCGATTTTTCGCTGTTAATATTTAACCGCTCTGTTACCTCTCCGTGTTCAATCATTACAACCTCACCGGGTTGTACATCGCGTACAAATTCAAAACCGCAGGTTTCAAGCGCGCAGGATTCTGAAGCGACAGCGCAGCCGATGCCGTTTTTTCCAATGCAAAGCGGACGAAAACCGTTCGGGTCGCGCACGGCGATCAATTTATTTTTACTGGTAACGATTACAAGCGAAAACGCGCCGCGCAATAAACCTGCGGCATGCGCGACACCCTGCAGCGAACTTTTTTCCATATTAATACAGTACGCAATTAAGGAAGAGACAACTTCGCTGTCGCTTGTAGCGTTAAAATTTAAACCAAGATTTAAAAGATCCGCACGAATTTCTTTCGCGTTTATGATATTACCGTTGTGCGCTGTCGCGATTCTACCTGTCAGATATTCGGTAACAAACGGCCCCGCGTTTTCTTTACAAGACTGACCTGTTGTAGAATAGCGCGTGTGCCCGACAGCTACTTTTCCCCTGGGCAGACGCGCAAGTTCTTCGCCGGAAAATACTTCGCTTACAAGCCCTTCATCTTTATGACAAATAATACTGCGGTTATTAGCAACGGCTATACCGGCTCCTTCCTGCCCGCGATGCTGTAAAGCAAGCAAACCATTATAGGTTACTCCGACAGCTTCATCAGAAAATAAACTAACGCCAAAAACAGCGCACTCCTCGTTCAACTTATCAGTTCGCATATGTTTTTAAAATCCCCTCCGCAATTGCTTTCTTTGTAGAACGTAAATCCATCGCTTGTTTTTCTATGAAACGGTGCGCTTCCTGTTCTGACAGACTAAGGTATGAAATCAACATACACTTTGCCCTGTCAATTATTCTTATATCTTCGATCTTTTGTTTTAATCTTGCGTTCTCATCCTGAATCCGTTTAAACCTGCCGCTTACTGATCTTGCAAGAGTTAAAACAGACCAAAAAAATTGTTTGTCTATAGGTTTGGAAATTGTCAGAATGCCGTCTTGTTGGCATACTGCTGAGACTGTATTAAAATGTTCGCTGTTTACGGCGAGGATTACCTGCGAAAAACCTTTAACCGCGATGTGGCGGGCTAAATCTTCGCCGCTTTCATCTGTAAGCGGCGCGTCTACAACCACAATGTTAAAGTTTTTTTCTAAAAGCATTCTTCGCGCTTCTCCCGCAGAACCGGTTATTTTTATTCGCTTAATGGAAGCAATAGCCAGCGCTTCAGTAAAGAGCGAAACATTTGAATTCGAACCGCTCTTTTCTGAATTTGTTACTATTAACACAGACTCGCTGCCCGCAACGGAGCTTTCCATTATTAACCGCCTTCCTATCCCGCATTAACAAACATTAAAATATCTTTCTTTATAAAAATTTACTTTATCCGCGCCTGCAGCGGCAAAATCCTTCGCCTCATCTTTTTTAATCTTTATAAATTTTGATAAAAGATGTTCACCGAGTATATTTTTTACAAAAGCGCTTTTTTCCGCCAGCTCGATTGCTTCTTCTAAACTACGGGGAAGAAGAGCAAGATCCTTTGTAATATTACTGTCTGCGGTATATAAATCTTCATCCACCGCATTCGCCAGAGGAAGAATTTTTTCGATACCGTCAAGTCCGGCGCTGATAATTAACGCAAACGCAAGGTACGGATTTAACGAAGGATCGGGGGATCGAAGTTCCATTCTTACATTATCGCCTGAAGCCGCGGGAATTCGCACAAGCTGGGAGCGGTTTTGATGCGACCATGACACATATTTCGGCGCTTCAAACATACCAAGCCGTTCATAAGAATTTGCAAGCGGATTCAGGAACAGCATTATCTCCTGAATCTTGTCCAGAATACCGGCGATAAAACATTCAGCCGCTTTAGAAAATCTGCCGTTATCGTTCTTGAAAATATTTACACCGTTCTGGTAAAGAGAAAGATTGATGTGCATTCCATTACCCGGCGTGTTAGACAGAGGTTTCGGCATAAAAGAAGCAAACAATCCGTTACGCGAAGCAATTGCCTTTACAACTGTTTTAAATGTTTGCAGATTATCAGCGCTCACAACCGGATCGTCAAATTTAAAATCAATCTCATTCTGTCCCGGCCCCTGTTCATGGTGAGAGCTTTCCGGCTTTATCCCCATCTCTTCGAGGGTAAGGCATATCTCACGGCGTATATCTTCACCTTTGTCCAGCGGAGAAATATCCATATAAGTGCCTTTGTCCAGAGTGATGTCCGACGGTTCGCCGTTTTCGTTTGTTTTAAAAAGATAGAACTCGCACTCGGCGCCTATCTTGCAGATATAACCGGTCTTTTTCATTCTCTCTGTTACTTTTTTTAAGACAAGTCTTGTGTCATGTTCAAACGCCTGATTGTCAGGTGTTTTAATATCGCAGAAAAAACGTATAACTCTGCCGGGACCCGGACGCCATGGAAGAACAGCCATCGTTGACGGATCGGGAAACAAAAATAAATCCGATTGAGTAATATCACGAAAACCGCGAATTACATGCGCGTCAAAAGAAATGCCGTTTTTAAGCGCAAATGCAAGTTCATCCGCCATTATGGAAATGTTTTTTTGAAAACCGAATATATCACAAAAATTAAGACGAATAAATTTTACATCGTTTTCTTTTACAAACTCTAAAACTTCATTCATAATCACTCCTTATTAAAATCATTCCACAGTAACGCTTTTGGCAAGGTTACGCGGTTTATCAATATCCAAACCTTTGTTCGCGGCTACATAATAACTGAAAAGCTGTAAAACAATAACCGACAAAGACGGCGAAAACAAATCGGTTACCTGCGGCAGACTTATATGGTAAAGTTTTTCGTTCATGGTGTCAGCCTTGCCCTCGGGACAACTGCCGATTAAAAGCACTTTCGCGCCCCGGCTTATAACCTGCTCGGCATTACTCATAATCTTTCCGTACAAGTACAGGCAATTCGAAAGCGCTACAACAAGAGTATTTTCTTCCACAAGCGAAATTGTGCCGTGCTTTAACTCGCCGCCCGCGTAAGCTTCCGAATGAATGTAAGAAATTTCTTTTAACTTTAAGGAGCCTTCCAGCGAAATTGCGTAATCAATATTTCTGCCGATGAAAAAAATGCTCTTGTAGCCGACGCAGGTGGAAGCGTACATTTGGATTGAACCGATCCGCTCAAGAATTGAAGACGCTTTATCAGGCAAACCGCCAATTTCATTAATATAATTCTGCTCTTCCTGAACAGTTAACTTTCCAAGTCTAACGGCGAAACGAATCGCCAGAATGTAAAGCAGTACAAGTTGCGCGGAAAACGCTTTAGTTGTCGCTACCGCAATCTCGGGACCCGCCGCCGTGAAAAGACAAAAATCGGTTTCCTTCGCGATTGTGCTTCCAACTACATTTACGATAGAAAGCGTTGCGGCTCCCCTCGATTTCGCCTCTCTCATAGCGGCAATCGTATCGGCGGTTTCGCCTGATTGGGTTACTAAAATAACAAGCGTTTTATTATTGATGATTGCGTCCTTGTAGCGAAACTCGCTTGCAAGTTCAACTTCCACGGATATTCTGCAAATTTTTTCAAACACGTATTTCGCGGTAACTCCGGCGTTATATGCCGAGCCGCATGCTGTTATTACAATTTTATTAAAACGCGAAATGTCAATTTTTTCCAATATATTTTTATTATTTCCGTCTATGACCGCAGATTGAATTGTATCGCGAAGAACCTTAGGCTGTTCCATAATTTCTTTCAGCATAAAATGCGGATAACCGTCCTTTTCTGCGCTGTCCATGCTCCATGTTACAGTTTCAATATCTTTATGAAGCGGCTCTTTGTCCATGTTAAAAAACAGGACGTTTTCCGCGTTTGCCGCGCAGCCGCGGCGAAGAACGGCTATTTCTTTATCATTGAGATAACAAACTTTGTTTGTGTGTTTTAACACCGCAGGCACATCGGAAGCAATAAAATTTCCGTGATCGCTTATACCGATGATTAACGGATTGTCTTTTTTTACCGCGACCAACATATCAGGCTCGTCAATACACATAATACCAAGGGCATAAGAGCCTTCAACCGCGTTAGAGACTTTGATAACAGCGTCAATTAAATCGCCGTCATAGTAATGCTCCGCAAGCTGCGCGATCACTTCGCTGTCTGTCTGCGATGCGAAAGACACGCCCCAATTTTCCAGGCGTTCTTTTAGCTGTTTGTAATTTTCGATAATACCGTTATGCACAACGGCGATTTTATTTTTACTGCCCACATGGGGATGAGAATTTATATCGGAAGGCTCTCCGTGAGTCGCCCAGCGTGTGTGTCCGATACCAAGATTTCCGGCAAGCGGTTTATTTTCTTTTAAACGCACCGCAAGGCGTTCTTCTAAAATCGCAAGCCTGCCTTTTTGCTTTACAACATCAAAGCCGTTGCGTCCGTAAATCGCGATGCCCGCTGAATCATAGCCGCGGTACTCAAGTTTTTTAAGACCGTCAACTATAATATCTACAGCGTCATCTTCTCCGATATAACCGATAATGCCGCACACGATAACCTTAACCTCGCGCGGTCATAAACCGCGCACTATAATCGAAAATGAAACGAAGTTTCATAATAACCTCAGTTCGCGGTATACAATTGCTTGTATGGATTTTTAGCGTTAGGTTTTAAAACAAAAAAATCGTCATGTAAAAGATAAGCGGCATCCATTCCAAAATGATCCGCGAATTCTTTTACGAAAGGTTCAATTTCAAGCTTATCATCTTCGCTCGCGACCTCAACGGCGACCTGTGCGGGAAGAGCGGTAAGCTCAACTGTCGTTCTGATAAAAATCTTTCCACCGTGCATTCCGGTTCCCGTAAAATTTCCGACAGGCGCAGCCAAAGATTGCCCCCCGCCTTCCGCTTCAATACCAAGCACCACAATAAGTCCGCCCGCAAGATATTCGCCGAGAAAACTACCCGCTCTGCCGCCGATCACAATTACAGGTTTTTTCTCTTTGTATTCTTTCATGTGAATACCGGTTCTGTAACCCGCGTTACCTTTAACAAAAATGCTCCCTCCGCGCATGGCGTAGCCAAGAGCGTCTCCCGCGTTACCGTGTATAATAATTTTTCCGTCATTCATTGTATCGCCTGTCGCATCCTGCGCGTTGCCATGCACTTCTATCACAGCGCCGTCGAGATAACAGCCAAGGGCGTTGCCGGGCGTACCGTTAATAATGAGCGTTTTATCTTTTAGAGCGCTGCCGATAAATCTTTCACCAAAACAGTCGTCAATATGGACATACTCGCCGGCGGCTTTAATTCGTTCATTTAATTCTCTAAAATGGTAGTTTTTCGCTAAAATGCTCATAAATGCCTCCTATGGCGTTTTAACTTCGTAAATAAAATAACGGCGTTCACCGGAGAGCAAAAAAGCCCATCAGCCAGAGAGCCGATTTACTGCCGTTTTACCGTCTGATGAACGCCTTTGTTCTATTGAATTTATACAAAAAAACAGTGTTATTAGTCAAGCCCCGTAAAATCCTTGCCTCCGGGTGAAAATTTTATTATTTTAAATTTATAACATTATGGAGGTTTTTATGAAAACAGTAGGAGTGACAGAATCGGTTGCAGTGAAACCGGAACAACTAATCGGTACCAAATGGGATAGCTGGTGCGAAACATACCGTGGAAAGATGTCAATGCAGTTTATTGATAAATCAAATTGCGTTTACATATCTGTTCCCAACGAGTTTCCGATGACATATACTGTCTCAGAAGGCAAATTATATGTCAGCGCGATAGAAGGACCATTTGAACTCAGGGGAGATGTGCTTTATAACAACGATCTTCCTGTATTTGAAAGAGCGGCATAACTTAGTAAATATTATGTTATTTCGTTCCGCCCAGTTTTATAATTCTTTCTTCTTTGGTAAACGCCATAAGTCCGGGCTTTTCACAAACCAGAGCAAAATCGATTGAATCAAGCGGCGTACGTTCGCGAATCAGGCTTGTGTAAATCCCGGCTTTTTCAACATTGCCGATTATTATGTAACCGTTTAATTTATTATCGCTGTAAAATAGTTTCTTGTATTCATTACCTTCGCTCTTTGAATAAACATCACCAGAATAATTCCCCGCAGTGATTATATGAAGTCCAAAAAAACCAATCGCGTTCATCGGTATTGCCTTTTCAAAACTTTTATCGCCGTACGCCATATTTATTCCGGCGCACTCGCCCTGCATATAGGCATTGGGCAAAAGCGCCATTATTTTTTTCTGTCCGCTTGAAACATCCGTATATTGAGTGCAGTCGCCGGCGGCGTAAATATCATTAACAGATGTTTCTGATTTGCCGTTTACGATAATACCGCGATCGATATCGGCGATATCTTTTAACAGTGATGTGTTTGGACGCACGCCGACAGCCAGAACAAGAACATCAAAATCGATTTTTTCGCCGCTTTCTAATATTGCGGAATTCTTTTCAAATACTTTTACACTGCTTGCAAGCTTAAAATCGATCCCTTTATTTTCCAGATGATCTTGAACAACCTTCGCGCCTTCTTCGTCGAGGATACTTGAAAGAATTCTTGGCGCAAGATCGACAACCGTTATTTTGGAAACTTTTTTTTGAATCCCTTCAGCGCATTTTAACCCGATCAAACCGGCGCCGATTATCAGCGCTTTAGCCCGCGGTTTCTTCTTAAGCATTCTATCGAGAAAGCGCGCGTCGTCAAGACTCATAAAGGTCGTCCTGTCCTTCACAGTGTCGAGCCCTTCAAACGGCGGCGTAAACGGAGATGAACCTGCCGCCACCAGCAGTTTATCGTAAGGTATGCTCTTTCCGTATAATAACAAAACTTGCTTTTTTTCCGCTTCAATTTTTGTCACAGTTGTACCGGTTAAAAGAGTGACATTATTATCAGTATAAAAACTGTTACTGCGGTATTTCATTGATTCTTCGGTTGCTTTTCCAAGCAGTAAATACGAAATGAGCGGGCGCGAATATGTATGATGCGGTTCATTGGTGATAACGGTAATTTCGCATTGCTTGTCTATCTGTCTGATTCCTTCAACAGCGCCGATACCTGCCGCAGAATTACCGATGATTACAATTTTTTTTATCATACTCAGCCCCTTTCCTCAAAAACAATCGCGCAGTTGGGGCAGCCGCTTACACAGGCAGGAACGCCGTCTGTCGTTTGCACGCACAGTTCGCATTTATCAACCGCGCCGTCTTCGGTGGGAGAAATCGCCCCGTAAGGACAGCTCAAAATACAGGTAAAACAGCTAACGCATTTCTCCTGATTTATGGTAATCACGCCTTTAGAAATTGTGAGCGCTCCTGTGATACATCCTTTTACACAAAGCGGTTCCTTGCAATGGCGGCAAGAAACGGCAAAACTGACTCCGTCTTTTTCTTCGATTTTAATTCTTGGCCTTATCTTAATGTCTTTTAAAGCGCGGGCCATATCTTTTTCATTTGTTCCTGCAAAGGCGCAGTAATATTCGCACAAGTGACAGCCTAAACACCACTTCTCATTAACATAAACTCTCTTCATATGCCGCTCCCTGCTTCTATTCCTAAAGTTTCAAATACTCGTCGCGCTCCGCGCCGACTGACACATAACGAATCGGACAGCCTACAGCTTCTTCGATAAAGCGTATATATTTAACCGCCGCGTCCGGCAATTCTTCCGCCCTGCGGCATTTTGAAATATCGGTTTTAAAACCGTCCAGATATTTAAGCGCGGGTTTTGCTTTTGTAAGTTTATCGCCAGAAGGAAACTGATCGGTTTGCGCACCGTCAATTTCATAAGCGGTACAAACAGGGATTTTATCAAGATAGGAAAGAACGTCCAATTTTGTAAGAGCGATTTCATTTGCGCCCTGCATCATTACGCCGTACTTACTCGCCACAACATCAAATGCGCCGACCCTGCGCGGTCTGCCTGTCGCGGCTCCGTACTCGGCGCCGGCTTCGCGGAGTTTTTCACCCTCTTCGCCGAACATTTCTACAGCGAACGGACCTTCGCCGACACAGCTTGAATATGCTTTCATTACTCCGATTACCGAGTTAATTTTCCTGCCGGGGATACCGGCTCCAATCGGCGCGTAAGCGGCAAGCGTCTGCGAAGATGTAGTGTACGGATAAATGCCAAAGTCAATATCGCGCAACGCTCCAAGCTGCGCTTCAAATAAAATTTTCTTTCCTCCGTCCACGCTGTTATTTAAAAATTCCGTCGTATCCGAGATGAACGGCAGAAGCTTGTTTCCATATTCGCGAAGCCATCCCAAAACAACGGAACGATCGGCTTCTTCCGCTCCGTAACTTTTTAATGTTTGATTTTTCCACGAAAGAATTGCTTCGAGTTTTTTTTCCAATGTACCCTGCGACAACAGATCGAGCATCCGTAAACCTTTTTTCATGTACTTGTCGCCGTACACAGGCGCGATACCGCGTTTTGTCGAACCGTATTTAAGGTCTCCAAGCCGGTCTTCTTCGAGGACATCCTGCTGTTTGTGATACGGCAGACAGATAAACGCTTTTTCGCTAATCTTTAAATTCCCGGGAGTAACCGCCACACCCTTCGCGTTTAGTTTGTCTATTTCGCCGCAAAGATGTTCAAGGTCGATCACCATCCCGCTGCCCATAACATTGGTAACGCCGTCACGGAGAATGCCGGACGGCAAAAGGTTTAAAATGAACTTACCCTTGTCATTAACAACAGTGTGCCCCGCGTTATTGCCGCCCTGATAACGGCAGATAATATCGTAACCTTCCGACAGTAAGTCGACCATGCGGCCCTTACCTTCATCACCCCAGTTTATACCGACTATCGCTGTAAGCATATTCAACCCCTTAAAAAAAGCGTTCACCACGCAATAAGGAGAAAAACCCGTCTGTCAGAGCCGAAAAAGCCATTCTGCGGTCAATTTTCCTTACAATATGGTGAACGCCTTTGTTCCTTTCATTTAAACATAAATTAATAAGGTTGGTCAAGACGCTTAAAGGTGACTGACACCAAAAAAAACTTGTTTTATGACGGATATGGAGATATAATCTCTTTAAGGAGAATAATATGAAAAATACAATGAAATTATTAGAAGTAACGCGAAGCATAGCGTTGATCGCTTTAGTTGCGATAATTGGATTCTCAATGTTAACATGCACAGATGAAAACGAAGGAACCGTTTCTGTAAGCGGGAAAGCCGAGGAAGGCGAAAAATTAACAGCCTCGTCGTCCGGCACATTCTTCAGCGGTTTTACATGGAGTTATTGCAAAGAAAAAGAAGGCACTTACATTCCGATAGTAGGCGGAGGTGCTACATCAGGTCAGGATAACTGCGAATTTACAATTCCGAATATGGTTAACACGATAATCAGTCTTGACGGCATGTATATAAAAGCAGGCCGTATCAGTATAAGAGGAACAGTTTACAGCGACGCGGTTGGTCCTGTTGTTGTAAAACAAGGAACAATTGATGCGTCAGCAATAACTATAACCGGAACAACTCAGGTTGGAAAAGATCTTACAGCAAGTACAAGCGGTGACGGCTTTAGCGGTAATTATACATGGGAATATGCGACAACTAGTGATGCAGCGATATGGACAAAAATACTAAGCACTGATTCGGCTGTTAGCGGTTCAGATGGTAATACATTATCAATTACAAAAAAGATGGAAGGTTGGTATATAAGAGCATCTCGTTATAAAGGATTATCAAAAACTAACAGCTCGGCGATAGGACCGGTAACATCGGCGACGCCGTAAAGTGATTATCACCCATCGCGGTGTATCTAAACAGGTACACCGCATGGCGTGCTAAACAGATATTTTCGCGTCAGCGCACATGAAATCTTTGTTAGCGTCCAGCGTTTTTTTGACTTCGCGTAAAAATTCTACAGTCTGCTGTTCCGCCATGCCGGTAAAATATTCGCCGCTTAACAAATTGCTTAATTCCTGGCGGGTTATATTAATAGATTCATCATCTGCAATACGGATAATTAAATCATTTTTCTCGCCGTTTAATTTAATTTGCTTTCCTGCTTCCACAGAATGAAGGCGGATTCTTTCGTGAAGCGCCTGCCTGTCGCCGCCTTTTTTAACGCAGCACATTAAAATATTTTCAGTCGCCATAAACGGGAGTTCTTCTATTAAATTCTTCTCTATAACGCTTGGATAAATTTTCATCCCGCCTGCGATATTTATCATCAGCATAAGAATCGCGTCTACGGCAAGAAACGCTTCCGGGATCGCAATGCGCTTATTCGCCGAATCATCCAGCGTACGCTCAAACCATTGCGCGCTTGCAGTCAGCGCGGTGTTTTGCGCATTTACAATCACGTAGCGCGCAAGGGAGGCAATACGCTCGCTTCTCATCGGATTACGTTTGTATGCCATCGCGCTCGAACCCACCTGTCCTGATTCAAACGGCTCGTCAACTTCTTTCATATGGGACAAAAGACGAATATCATTTGAAAATTTGCAGGCGCTCTGCGCGATACCGGACAACACAGACAATGTATAATAATCAATTTTACGCGAATATGTTTGACCGCTTACAGCGTACACTTCATTGAATCCCATTTTTTTAGCGATCATTTCTTCTAATTTTTTAACTTTTTCGCGGTCGCCGCAAAATAATTCAAGGAAACTGGCGCAAGTACCTGTCGTACCCTTACAGCCAAGCAGTTTTAAATTATTTAGCGCAAACTCAAGCTGTTCAAGATCGAACATTAAATCCTGAATCCATAACGATGCGCGCTTTCCAACAGTCGTCGGCTGCGCCGCTTGAAAATGCGTAAAAGCAAGACACGGTATGGATTTATGTTCATCCGCGAAACTGTAAAGTTTATCAAGTGCTGTTACAAGCAGGCGCTTAACACGCAGAAGAGCGTCGCGCTGAACAATAATATCGGTATTATCTCCGACATAGCAGGAAGTAGCGCCAAGATGAATTATCGGCATTGCCTTAGGACATTGATCGCCGTAAGCTTTGATATGCGCCATAACGTCGTGCCTGATTTCTTTTTCGTATTCAGCGGCTTTTTCATAATCAATATCATTCTGACGCGATTTCATTTCATTTATTTGTTCGTCGCTTATGCTGAGTCCCAGTTCTTTCTGACTCTCCGCAAGAGCAATCCACAATTTGCGCCATGTTGAAAATTTAAAATTATCGGAAAAGATACTCTGCATCTCGCTGCTTGCGTATCTTTTACATAAAGGATTTTCGTATTTATCTGCCGAGGACGATTCGCCCTTAGACATTTTGAAGCCTCTTTAAAACTTCTCTGTATCCTTCAAGCACGTCTCCAAGGTCGCGGCGGAAAACATCTTTATCTAATTTTTTGTTGGTTTTCGCGTCCCAGAATCTGCAAGAATCGGGAGAAATTTCATCGCATAAAATAATTTTACCGCCCGCTCTTCCAAACTCAAGTTTAAAATCGACAAGCCTGATTCCCATTTTTTCGAATAACGCGCATAAAAGTTCGTTAATTTTTAAAGCCTGCGCTCTCATAAAAGAAAGTTCATCGGCGGTCGCAATGCCAATCGCCGTAATCTGACTGTCGTTTATCATCGGGTCTCCGAGTTCATCGCTCTTCAGGCTGAATTCGGTAGTAATATTTTTAAGAGCCGTTCCTTCGGGAACGCCGTACTTTTTGGAAAAACTTCCGGCGGCGACATTTCTAACGATTACTTCCACCATGACGATTTCCGCTTTTTTAACAACTGCCGAAATATCATCAATTATTTTAACCAGATGTGTCTCTATACCGTTTTTCATCAGGTATTCAAAAATCAAATTTGAAATTGAGGAATTTAATTTGCCCTTGCCGGACAGATCTTCTTTTTTTTCGCCGTTAAAAGCGGTAGCGGTATCCTTATAGCGTATGATATAACTATCGCTGTCAGGTCCTTCGCATACAACTTTTGATTTACCTTCGTAAAGCACTTTTTCAGACATTGCTTCCTCCTGATGGACGCCATTGTTCTTATACATTCTTGCAGAAAACGCGGGATTAATCAAGGGCGGTTAAACATCAGCCGCCTTATACCCAGCGCTATTCCATAACCCGCGAATACCGATATTAATCTGTCAACAATATTAACAGGGATTCGCGAAACAATTTCCGCGATTATTACAGGCGTGTTTCCTTTAAACATGGTAGCGCTGAATATCGCCGCAATTCCCGAGCCTGACGATTTATAAGAAGCATCTAATGCAATAATGACAGTCGCGATGAAACCGCCAAAAAAACTCATACCAAGACACAGGGCAAAGGAAAAAATTATAAGAACAACAACCCTGTTCATAATAGTTTCAATAAGACTCCTTTTTACGCTAACGCCTGCGTTATACAAGGGCTTCTTATACAGAAAGTCAAGCTCGCTTGGAAAAATCTTGATAAAAAACCATGTGATAAATGCCGTGGCAATATTGCAAACAGCAAACAGGTATCCTTCCCAGCCGTAACCCCATAAAGTGTGATAAATAATATTCGTTAGAGCCGCGCAAACCGCTCCGCAAAATAACCCCCCGGTAAGCGTTACAGAAATTGTAAGAACTGTATCAAGATATAACGGAATCCCCAAAAGAAAACTTAGTCTGCTGATAGTGATGTTAAGCAATGTCCCTGCAAGGCATAAAAAAATTATTGTCATTATCTTGCGCATTATTAATCATATCATATAATATTTATTATGCCGATAGAAAATGCCGCTGTATCAGGAGGGATTGAATCATATATCCGCCTTGTTTGGCTCTTTACGATTTTTATCACAGTCCTCATGCTGTTACTCTGTTATCTGTACATGTCGGTGCGCAAAGCAAGGGAACAGGAACAATTAAGCCGTGAATTTTCTTATTTGATGATTGAAGGGTTGGAAACTGAGCGTATGCGCATTTCCCGCGAACTGCACGATACAGTGCTTCCGTTAGTGCGCGAAGGACGCGGTTCGAATGAAATGCAATTATCGGATTTAATTCGATCTATTTGCATAAACCTTATGCCGCCGGATTTTACGCGACTCTCGCTTAAAGACTTGCTTGCTTTACTTTGCGCACAATTTTCCAAACGATCAAAAATTGAGTGCGCCTGCTCTATCGAAGAAAACATGGATTTTTCGCAAATAAACGCGGAAAACAAACTTCATATTTACCGCATGATTCAGGAAGCTCTTAATAATATCGAGAAACATTCAAAAGCAAGCCGCGCGGCGTTATCAATCAGGTGGGATTTAACAGGCCCGTCAGAAAAAATATTAATCTGTGTCTGCGATGAAGGCGTAGGCATACAAAACCTGTCAGCCGCATATGAAGGATTAGGGATGAGAAGCATCCGCCAAAGAGCGGCAATTATCGGCGCGGCAGTCAAATTTATCAGCGAAACTGGAAACGGTCTTATGGTAAGAATTGAATTAATAATACCTGCCATAATTCGGGAGCAGCAAAATGGTTAAAATATCGAGGGAAACTTCTTTGGAAGTGCCGAATATCATTATTATTGAAGATCACCCGATTATGCGCGGAGGACTTGTATCATATTTTACAGGAACACGCCGTTGGAAAGTGTCGGGAGCGGTATCAAACATTGAAGACGCAAAAAAACTTTTATCATCTCCCTATAATGATTCTAACCCGGCAGTGGATTTATTACTGATAGACATTCAACTGGAAAACGAATGGGGTCTTGATATTATTCCATGGCTTAAAGATAAAAAATCTGTTTCACGTGGGGAATTCTCCGGCGCAGGAAATAAAATACCAAGAATTGCGGTATATTCGGCATATGATGATTTCGCGCATGTAAGCGCAGCTTTAAGCATTGGTGTTCAAGGCTACATCTGCAAACACAGAGGTGAACGCGAACTCGAAAACGCGCTGTTAAAAATCATGGAAGGCAGAACATATATTGACGACAATGCTCAGGCAAAGCTGGACACAAACGCAAAATTAATCAGCCTTTTAACAAAACGGGAAACAGAAATACTCACTTTTGTAAAAAACAACCTTTCCAACAACGAGATCGCTTCCCGGCTCGGCATAAGCCAGCGGACAGTGGAAAACATTTTAAGCTGTGTGTATGACAAAACGGGAATAAGATCGAGGCTTGAACTGCAGATGCTATAGTTAAGAAATTTTACCCGCGAATGATACATCCGGCAGCATTTATATAATTCAGGATAATTTTCATAAAAATACCTCAAAACCGTGCGTAACTACTCATGACAGATCTTTCGACTTATCCCTAGAATTTACTTATAACTCTCTTATGAGGGTATTAAGTCAAAAACGGTTTTAAAAACCGAAAAGGAAAAGAAAATGAAAAAGAAGAAAATGACGCGCGCTGCTGTAGCTGCGCATTTTGCGTCAATCGTAAGTATTATCGCTATAGCGGCGATGATTGGGTTCGGGTTGAGCGCTTGCGGCGGCGATGATGATGATGGCGGCAGTGCAAAAAACATTACATTGGAGGGAAGTGACGAACTGCCTTTAGGCGCAACTTTTGATTTATCAGTAGCTAAATTTACCATTGATGGTAAAGAAGTTGCAGATGTTACAATAACATGGGCAATTAAAGATGCTAAAGGTACAGGCGCAACAGTTGACGGAACTACGCTCAAAGCCAATTAAATAGGAATCGGAACTAACTGGGGTGAGGTTGTACTCACTGCTACCGCTGTTGGTCAAGATTTTACAAAAAATTTCACTTTTTGGTTAAAGCGCTGGAATCCAACAACAAAAACCGCTTATTTAACTGCAGATAAAGGACCAACATGGAGTGTTTGGGAAACAGGTGACGCTATAAAAATCAACGATGTTGTTAATAGTTTTACTCTTGCTGCTGAAACAGATTATACTGTATCAGTTTCCGGTACTCTTACCGGTGAACTAGGAGATAGTGATATTGAATTTTATTTCTTAAATACCGGTGCTCCAGATTGGAATTTCATTAGATTTTCTGAAAATGGAAAAGCAACAATAACAGAAGATCTAGGCGGCGCGGGTACAGCTACAGCTACTGTTACTACAAATAACCAATTTACAGGTACAAATAGAAATAATGACCGCATTGGAATACAGATATGCGAGCAGGAAATCTCTGCCTCAGATGTAGGAAAGGTTATGCTAAAAATAAGCAATATAACTGTTTCCATTACACCAGCAGATTAGTTCCTCGTATGAGGAATTAAAATTAAAAACGGTTTGTATTTATTAATAAACTCAAATAGCAGGGTTGGGTATTATATGCAACTACGCAAACACAAGATTCAAATGACTATGCTGATATAATTGGTATAAGATAGAAATTTTATCTTAATGTCATAAGCCCGCATTCGTGCGGGCAGCTTTTTATTTATTCCTCCAAAAGCCAATCAATCGCGTTAACGCGGTGTACTCCACATTTTATAGTATATTGCAAAAACTTTAAATTTTCAAGAGTTTTTGCATTGTATTGCAAAAAGTCAAATTGTAAAAAATATGCCCAAATTCCCCTAAAATCACGCGTAAGTACCGCATGATTCAGGAAACTCTTATTACAATTTGTTTATTTTTCCTGAACCATTAATATTTTTATCTACTTGAGGATCTCCGCGATAATTCAATATACCGGAACCTGAAATAACCGCTTTTAAACTTTCCGTAACATGAATATTTAAATCCCCTGAACCGCTGACGTTAACAACAGCTTCGTTAATAATAAAATCCAAGCCGTTAAATTTTCCTGAGCCGGAAACATTTATATTTGAATTTTTATTATTACCGGAAATATTAATCACTCCTGAGCCGGAAATTACGGCGTTAAGTATATCACAGTCTATCTCTCCATCCGCTTTTCCGGAACCGGATATTATTAATTCAAACTCCGGCACGGCTATTTTTTCATTGGAAGAAAATTTTCCCGAACCTGATATTGAAACAGAAGTTAAAACAGGGCAATAAACATCCGCCATAATTTTGGTAAATGAATAAGAGCCATTTCTAAGTCCTATATACAGCGTATTATTTTTTATTTCGGATATTACATATTCCATAAGATTTGAATCGGTTGTAATAACCACCTTATATTCCGAACTCTTATAAAAACAAATTTCAACGCTGCTGCCGGTGCTGATTTTTTGAAATGAAGTGACAGCTCTTTCCGATGTCGCCAAATCACCGTTTCCTGCGATGTGAAAACTGTTACATGATACAAAAACCATTATAATAAATGACATCGCAATGACGTTAAATTTCTTCATGCTGTCCGCTCCTACTGTTTCAATCTGTATCTATCTAATGATATAACTGATTTCTCATATTTGGCAAGCTTTTCAATATAAATAATCCAGGAACCTGTGTACCAATATTAATTTATCCGTTATAATAGTATCAAATACTATTATGGAGAAGATTAATATGAAAACAATCATTCTATACTATTCTTGGTCGGGAACAACAAAAGCTCTTGCGGTAAAAAAAGCGGGTGAAACAGGCGTTGATATCGAAGAAGTGATAGAAGTAAAAAGGCAGTCCGGGTTTGGCGCATTTCTTGTCGGCGCGCCAAACGCGATAAGACGAAAAAAAACCAAAATAAAACCAATTTCGGCAAACCTGGAAAGTTATGATCAGATAATCGTCATGGCGCCGGTTTGGGCGTTTAATCCGGCGCCGGCGTTTAATAATATTGTTGAAGCTATCCCCTCAGGTAAAAAGATCGAAATTATATTAATCTCAGCCAGCAGCGGAACCAAAAAAAGCACAGAAGGAACAAAAAAACTTTTCACCGATAAAGGATGCGAGGTTACCGGTTATACTGATATAACTTTAAAGTAAAAATTGATTGTACAACAAAATCGGTATAAACTTGAACCTGACTTCGGCAGACTGCTAAAAACGGGCAAGAAGCAGGTTAAAATTAATAATAAAATATGCTCTATTTTTCCCTAAACCGTGCGTAACTACTCATGACAAGGTTTCAAACTTACCTCTAAAATAATTCATATTTTATTTAAGGAGTTCTATATGAAGAACAAATTCTTAGTAGCAGCCATTGTAGCGTTGCTCTTGGCTGTCGGAATGGTACTGGTAAGCTGCGGTAATTGCCCGAGTGACGGTAAATGTGAGTTTGATCCCGCAAACCCGGCTAACACAGATCTCTGCTATTTGAGTTTTACAAATGGTATCCCCAACCCCGATATGGCTCAAGCAGAAACATGTCTTGGAACAACGACACAACCAACAGGTAAAGTTAAATGCAAATGCTAGTTTAGGACATCAGTCACCACCCTAAAGGTGGTGACGCCAATTTATCAAACTAAATAAAAAACTAATTAAGAGAAAAATATGAAAAAAATGTATATTACTGGAATGGCAGTTTTAATTCTGTCATTGGCGTTCGTTAGCTGCGGCGGTGATGATGACGAAGGCGGGCTTCCGGCTACATCAGGAAAAATAACAATTACAGGTCTTGGCGAATACGTAAACAAATATATTTACGCAACAGGACAAATTAATAACGGCGCTACTATCTTTAATGCCGGCGGCAGCAATGGAAGCAATGTTCGTATCACCGGTGATTCTATAAATCTAAAAATTTGGACTTTTAAATCAGGTACACTTTCAAATTTTTCGGAAAGCGGCAGCGGCGGATTAGCTATTTACATTTTTAATTCGGCAACAGATTATCCGGGTTCCACTCCTTATGCTTTAAGTTCTGTATTAGTAAACTTTACAAACGGCGATGGCGGCAGTGTGGAGTTTACAGCAATTGATTTGGAATAATTGATATAACTGTTAGCAGTAAATATTCATGACCACACTCACTCGCCAGCGTGTTTGATTCCTAAAATCTCAAGTTCTTTTTCATTCAAGCCTACGCCGCGAAGCATCGCTCTGTTGCCCTTTAAACTTTCTATCGAGTTGATGCCCATACCGCCCATCATTTCTTTTATCTCGTGCTGCCACGCTGTCATAAGATTAACAAGGCGCTTGTAGCCGATGTCGGGATTCAGGCGTTTCGTAAGTTCGGGAACTTGAGTCGCAATACCCCAGTTGCATTTCCCGCCGTGACAGCTTCGGCACAGGTGGCAGCCGAGCGCGAGAAGAGCGCTTGTCGCGATGTAAACGCAATCCGCGCCGAGCGCGACAGCTTTAACAACATCAGCGCTTGAATGTATACTGCCGCCGACCACAAGCGATACATTGTCGCGGATGCCTTCGTCGCGAAGGCGTTTGTCAACGCTGGCAAGTGCAAGTTCAATCGGGATGCCGACATTGTCGCGGATGCGTGTGGGCGCAGCTCCGGTGCCGCCGCGGAAACCGTCGATGGAAATAATGTCTGCGCCGCTTCGCGCGATGCCGCTTGCGATTGCCGCGACATTATGTACCGCCGCGACTTTTACAATCACAGGCTTCTTATATTCAACCGCTTCTTTTAACGAAAAGACAAGCTGGCGCAAATCTTCTATTGAATAAATGTCATGGTGAGGGGCAGGCGAAATAGCGTCGCTTCCTTCCGGGATCATTCTGGTACGCGAAATGTCGTCTACAATTTTTTTACCCGGCAAGTGTCCGCCGATCCCCGGCTTTGCGCCCTGCCCCATTTTAATTTCGATCGCGGCGCCTGCGTTTAAATACTGCGGATGAACGCCGAAACGCCCTGACGCGACCTGCACAATTGTGTTTTTTCCATAACGGTAAAAATCTTCGTGTAAGCCGCCCTCGCCCGTGTTGTAAAGAATGCCGAGTTCTTCCGCCGCGCGCGCAAGGCTTTCGTGCGCGTTGTAACTGATCGATCCGTAACTCATGGCGGAAAACATTATCGGCATTGAAAGCGAAAGCCTCGGCGGCAGGTTGTTAATAAGCCTTCCGTTTTCCGCGCGTTTAATACTCTTCGTTTTTGCGCCTAACGAGACCTTTGTTTCCATCGGCTCGCGGAGAGGATCTATCGAAGGGTTTGTCACCTGAGAAGCGTTTAAAAGAATTTTGTTAAAGTAAATGGGAAAATCTTCGGGGTTACCCATGCTGGAAAGCAGAACGCCGCCTGAGTCCGCCTGGCGATATATTTCGTTTATTGTTTTGGCGCTCCAGTTTACATTCTCCTTATAAGTGTTATTACACTTTATAATCTTAAGCGCTCTTGTCGGACACAGTGAAACACAGCGGTGGCAATTAACGCATTTCGCCTCATTGCAAACCATTTTATTAACGCTTTCGAGAAATTCATGAGCCTCGTTCGCGCACTGTCTTTCGCACGCTCTGCAAACAATACATCTATCATAATTCCTTGTAATCTCGTATTCAGGATATAAAAAATTAACAGCCATAAGTTCTCCTCTGTAATTACCTGTTCGCTTCTACCTGTTATCCGCCGCCTGCACGATAACCGGCTGTCCGCCTTTGGGCGCCCATACATTATCAAGATTCGGTTCGATTATGCGGATAGCCGCTTCTTCGCTCGCCATGTAAACCGTATCGTCTTTTTCGCCTATCACCATGCTGCGAAGTTTCAGCCTGTCGTTCAAAGCCATTAAACCTCGTTCGCCCGCACCGTCGTCAAAACCGACAAGTATGGAAAAAGGTCCCGTGATTAACTGATCCGCAAACATTACGCGCAAATATTCATGCGTTTTTTTATCTTCATCGTTCATCCGTCCGATTGTCTGCCAAAACGGAGCCGCGATGACAGAGGCAATTTCTTTAAGCGTCAATTTTACTTTTCTGTGAAGGTAATCAATTATATATGTGATAACTTCGGTATCTGTCTGAAGAGAGCATTTGTAACCGTACATTTCTATGGCGCGCCGGTTTGCGTCGTAGGAAGAAATTTCTCCGTTATGCACAACTGTATAATCAAGAAGAGAGAAAGGATGCGCGCCGCCCCACCAGCCGGGTGTATTTGTCGGGTAGCGTCCGTGGGCTGTAAAACACCAGCCCTCGTATTCTTCGAGCTTGTAAAAACGCCCGACATCTTCAGGGAAACCGACCGCTTTAAAGCAGCCCATATTCTTGCCACTGGAAAAAACATACGCACCGTCAATTCTTGTATTCACTCGGAACACGCACTTTACGGTAAACTCACGCTCATCAAGCTGGCTTTCTGCAAGTCTTGTCGGCAAAGGCGTAACAAAGTAACGCCAGATTAAAGGCTCGTCTGTTATTTCTTTAATTTTACGAACCGGTATTTTTGAAAGGTTTATAATATCAAAATGTTCTTCCAGAAATTCTTCACACTCTTTTTTAGCCGATGTTGAATCGTAAAAAATATGAAAGGCGTAATAATCCTTATACTCTGGATATATCCCATATGCCGCAAATCCGCCGCCCAAACCGTTCGAACGGTCGTGCATTACGGAAATTGAATTAATAATCGTCTGTCCGTTAATGCGCTTTCCCGATTTATTAATAATCCCGGAAATTGCGCACCCGGACGGAATTCGCGTATGACCTTCTAAAGGGGAAACTATGTCAGATCGCTCACAAGCGATTCGACTCGGTTGAGGTTCTCGCTGCATATACACTCCTGTGAACGCCATTGTTCTATAAAATTGTATAATTAGTTGTAATAAATACGGGGAATTTGGTCAAGTGGTATGTAAGGCTTTAAACTCCCTGTATACAAACACAGCCGATATTATCGACGCGCAAAAATCAGCTAAAGGGAACGACCAATAAACGCCGTATAGCGGACGAATACCGATTGATTCAAACAGGGGCGGTAAAAATAAAAGAGCCGGTATTAAAAATAAAATTTGACGCGAAAGGCTTACGATTGCGGCTTGAACAGGTTTGCCGATTGCCTGAAATAATTGACCGCCCATCAATTGAATGGCGATAAGAGGGAACATACTTGTGCAGATACGCATGGTTAAAACCGCAAGTTCGCGTAAATTTCCGGTGTCTTTGCTGAAGAGCGAAAATAAAAATCCCGGAAAAATTTGTATTATTAGAAAACCTGTCGTAAGAAAAATGGTACACGCGATTATCGCAAGTTTAAAACATTTCTTAACACGGTCGTATTGTTTCGCGCCGTAATTGTAACCGATAATAGGCTGGGCGCCCTGCCCTATTCCCATCATCGGCATGAAGATCATTGTAAACACGGTAAAGAAAATAGTCATTGCTGTAAGCGCGTCGTCTCCGCCGTATTTGATAATCGTTGCGTTCTGCAAAATACCGACAAGGCTCATCGCAAACTGCATTATAAACGGAGCAAAACCGATTGCGAGAATTTTTCCTGTCAGCTTTAATTCCAGCTTCATATTTTTTACGCGGAACCTGAGGCGCGTCCATTTTGAATTAAAATATCCCAAAACAAGAACTAACGATATAAACTGAGAAATAACGGTTACCCATGCAGCACCCGCAACACCCAAATCCAGAACAAAGATAAAAATTGGATCAAGAATTATATTTAACACAGCGCCGATAATTTGAACCATCATCGAAGTTTTCGGATGCCCGTCTGAACGGATAAAATGAGTAATACCGGGACTCATCGCGGCGAAAACGGCGCCGTAAAGCGTTATGCGTAAATATGTTTCGGCGTATTCGTAAACTTTACCGTCTACTCCCATAAGATCGCGGAGAATCGGTTCCATAAAAATCAGAACAACAATGATGCAAAGAGCAGGAAGAAGAAAAAGCAGAACAAACGCATGCCCCATAATTTTTTCAACTTCGTCGTGGCGCCTTTCGCCCATACGGATCGCAAAAAGCGAATTCGCTCCGATACCGACAAGCATGGAACAAGCCATTATGATCATTGTAATGGGCATAACAAGACCTACTCCTGCGATAGCAAGAGGATCAATCCCATGCCCAAGATAGATACGATCTACTATATTATAAAGCGCGTTTACCAGCATCCCGATCACCGCGGGAATTGAAAAACTGAGTAACAAACGTCCTATGGGTTCTTTTCCGATGCGGTCTGTCGCCAGAACCGGTATGTTCGGATTTGTTTCAGGCAATTAAAAGCTCCATGTATAATAAAACAGTATATTTTACATGGTGTTTAATAGCAATACATGTTAAATACAGCAAAGAAGTTCCTGACTTGCGATGTCAGCATAAAGAACAAGTCCGTCCGTATTGGAAATATGAACAATCTGCTCATAACTTTTTTCTTGCGGTAAATATTCTTCCAGTAAATTACTGCGATTAAATATTAGCTGCGGATTAAACGTAACGCCTTCCATGTCGTCAAATATAGCGGCATAGAAAATATCGGCTTCTACGATGTCCTGAAAAAAATGGCTTCCAAAAGACAGTTCCGGCATTAAATCACCCTGCTTGTACGATACTTCGCACATAACAGTCACATTGCAAAGTTCGCTGAAATGAACAGGCACGCCGAGAGAAGGTGTTGTAGTCCCCCATCTGCCGGGACCAATTAGCATAACGCTGCTTCCTTTCAATTTTTGATTCAACATACCGACAATTCTTGCTACCTGATATTTGTCACGCTCCGCAAGCGCAATATACGTATCGGCTTTTACAAATATTACATAATCAATAGAAATGCGTACATTCCCGCCCATGAAATTTCCAACTGATGAAAAGAAAATATTTTCTTTTACCGGTTTTGGAATGTTGATATCCTGCGGCGCGTTTCCTTTTCTTTTTGTTTGCAGCGGACGACATTGAAGAAGATTAAATCTAAAAACTCCTTCGCTGTTATAGTTCGCGGTAAATTCAATATCAACAGGATAGTTATAAGCTTTTTCGATTGTGTGCATTACATTTTTAATAAATACAGGAAGCTGCTTTTCGTTTAACAATTTTTTAAAATCCAATATAACAGGTTTTACCGCAGTAGACATATTCAGCTCCTGCATACGCGAAAGCGCTGCTGTATCAATGCTGAAAAATATATCCTTATTTGTTTTTAAATCCATATTATAAAGCGAATCAACCTGTACTTCATCCATGCGGTTTTCTATTAAGTTTAAAACATCAGCTTTGTGCTGTGAAAACTTTCGCTCGTCGCCGTAGTGGACAGGAGGTCCTTTTTCCGGCTGATCAAGCGGAACGAGACGAGCGTAATCGCCAGAAACACGGTCTACAGCGCGGGTTCCAAGCCCAAAAACAAGCCTGATCATTCCGGCTTTTGGATCCATTTCCTTGTTCCAGACATATAGATTGGAAGAATGTCCAACGCCGGCGGCATGAGGAAAAAATAATCCGCTGCTGCTTCCCCCGGACGCATAATGATCGCCTGAAACGCGTTGAATAAGAATCGCCATTTGCTCGTCATTATTTTCAAGACCGCGGCTCTGCCTGTAAACAAGAGCGTCTTCGTTCATTGCGCTCGCGTAAACAGTACGGACAGCCTGTTCAAACGCTTTTAAACGCTCTTCGGGCGTTCCCTGATTCGTGCAAAAAATACTTTCGTATTTTCCGGCAAAAGCGTTTCCAAAATTGTCTTCCAAAAGAGAACTTGATCTTACAATAATCGGCGACCATCCGTAATGTTCCATCATTTCATAAAACTGTTCGCGGATAACCTTCGGGAATTTACCATTTAACAGTTTTTCTTTTAATTCCGGCGCAAGAGTAAAATAGCCTTCCGGCGTTTTTTGCCTGCAACGCAGTTCCCACCAGTCGTTTTGCACGATGTATGTGTAAAAAATGTCAGAGCCAAGATACCATGAATCATGCGGCTCCCAGTTATTTTGAAGCGGCTCTCCGTTTTCTAAAACCGCCATGTCTTTTTCAACAACTTTTCTGCCCAGCAGCATTCCGACGCTTTTTCCGCCGA